>Ga0214917_10000291_pt1 | contig 64633 bp, 62 predicted proteins | sample LL_1208_BB_MetaG_FD_177983 | JGI IMG/M metagenome (GOLD analysis project Ga0214917, IMG submission 177983) | Freshwater microbial communities from Lake Lanier, Atlanta, Georgia, United States - LL_1208_BB | ecosystem: Environmental > Aquatic > Freshwater > Lake | place: USA: Georgia | collected... | reverse complement strand
CATTGGCTGTTTCACAATCGGTTCCGGTGCCACCATGGTTTTCCAAAAAGGCGATGAAAAACAGGAGATTTACGTGGAACCAAATTCCCTTTATATTATGTCAGGCGATGCGCGGTTTGTGTGGACGCATAGTATGCCTACACGCAAATTTGATATCGTTGATAGTGTTCGAATTGAGCGAGGACGACGAATTTCCCTCACATTTCGACATGTACCGGTTCTAATAGCCTAAACATATACAGGCAATTCTGTTAGTAAAGATGGTCAGCCGACAGTATTACTATTTCATTCAAAAAGCCTCGCGATTTAGCGCGGCAAAATGCCTTCGTGTCCCCGCGGGCGATCCACGCATTCCTGACTTACAAAAGAAATATGCGCCGATTGGGTGGAGCGTGTTTATTGAGTTTCCTGATGTACCAACGGTGGATCAGGAAATTTTTCAACTAAAAATGCGCCACACCTGGTGGGACAGCGATGTCCACATTGAGGATATCCGCGATAGAAAAACAACACCAGAAAAATTATGCTGAGAGGGGATGACTGTGTTTGAAGCACGTCAGCCACGCGGAGTCTAAAGTTCTTTTTTGAATTCAGTGCAACACGAAACAAAATGGGTTGCGCAATTTCCACCACAAACACACATGCACCTCCACCTGCCGAAGACATCTGCCGTCATCCACTAACACAAACGAATCCCAAAAACGGTCAAAAACGATGTTTGGCATGTGGAAAAATCTATGTTCCTGAAGGCGGTTATTGTAAATCTTGCAATCGTCAAACAGTCGAACAATCATTGAATGAATTGACAGGAGAAATCACAACCACGCCTTGTTGCCGAACGCCCTCATTCGTAAAAACGCCGGCGCGGTGGACCACACATTTATAGGGGAAATTATTCAACATTAATCATAAGGCTACGCGCCTGCACAGTCGGTTCAACAACCCTTTCATCAACCAACTGACGCCAGGGCCGACGTTGCTGACACAAACGCCCATGTTGTGAAGGGTCTGCTCCCGCGCCAGCAGGGGCGGGTACTGTAGAACCAACTTGGATTGGTATAATTAGAATACGTCTCCAGGTTCCGAAATCAGAGCCAGGAAGAGGAGGAAGGAAACTGCCCTGCATCACCGGATACCACGAATTCATTTCGAAGGAAAGATGCTTTTCGTTTCTGCGAAAAGTGTCTTTCATTTTTTCACATTAATCATCGTCGGCAATAGCAATCATCATCAAGAAAACTATATTGATTATTTTCAATTAATTGAAGCTGTTCTGCCATTAATACTATATGTCCAATTTCAACGATTTCTTCATCGGTTATTGATTTGTAATAAAGATTATAAGAATCGAAAGAATCAATGTTTAATTTTCTTAGTTCATTAAATTCAATTTTATCGCAAGAATGATACGCATTGAATACACGTAATTTATTCGTCGTGTTAATAAAATTGTAAGAACTTTGAAAATCTTCAATCCATATATGTTCTAACCATTGATCTTTCATAAATTTCTGAAATTCTTCATCTGAATCCATTGAATAATTTTGGTTAAACATTAATGTCTTGAGCTGAGGGAACCATGTTTTCAATGCATTGTTGAACGCAGACCACGAACTTACTCCGCGATCTATAGAAGTGAAATAGACACATTGGATTTTCGGAAAGCAAACCTTTAGATTATAAGGATCATAATCTCCAAATAAATTAACGGAAGCACGGGCTGTTGGATGATACGAATTCCACAATACGTCGGGGTTCATTATAAATACACTTAATAAATTATTTAGACTGGATTCGTTTCGTACGCACTTTGAAAAGAGCAACTATATAGACCCAATTCTAAATAAGAAGCGATAACATCAGTTAAACTCCCGGACGGTCATTGAAATTTCTTATAAAACAATATCTACATTCAAAGGAGAACAATGGCAGCCGCTGCGTCAGGTGACACCGATCCAATGAAGAAAGAATTAAACGATCTTATGGAAAAACTAAAGAAACTGCTTTTAAAAGAAATTGATATATGGTCTAGCTCAAATCCCTTAGCGACATCGCCAAAAGAAAAATACAAACGTCTTATTGAAGATGCAACATATGATATTGGTGATGATAAAACATATGTAGAACGGATGATGTTTGGATCTCCTTTTTTAGAAGGTGAAAATTTTATGGGAATTTTAATGAACCACGAAGCAGAGTCTGAATCTAAATTCAATGAAATAAGAGATTCATTAATTGAGTGGATTAATAAACCTGGAAATATTAAAAATAAAAACATTAAGAAATATCTCACCGAAACAATAAAAAGTGTATTTGAAAAAGCGTGGAAAGACCGTCAAGAGGAACTTGAAACAAACCAAAGTTTTATGATGGCGAATGCTGCATCCAAGGGTGGAAGTAGTCGCCGCCACCGCCGTAAAGGCACCCAGCGCCGTCGGCGGGGTCGTCATGTAACACGCCGCCGAGTCTAATCGTGCTACTCAAAAATTGAATATTGATTAAAATGAATGGAAAAATCACCTCTTTTTCCAATCATTAATCGTTCACTTTCTCACATTAAATGGCTGCAGCAGGCTCGCAAACAATTACACCATTTGAAGTTCACACGTCAACTGGTATTGATTACGACCACCTTCTTCGTGATTTTGGATGTTCGCCACTAACACCTGCACTCATCGCACGTTTTGAAAGTCTTACGGGTGAACCACCCCACCGATTTCTGCGCCGCGGGCTTTTCTTCGCCCATCGTGATTTGGAGGAACTTCTTGATGCATATGAACGCTGTTTAAAGTTCGTGAATTCCGTCTCCTTTACGTTGATTTTGCCAAAATTGTGTGTCGCCAATCGGTATCGGCAATTCCTGATTCACGTGGACGAGAGTTCCATCCCCAAATTGCCCAATACATGCCTTGGGATGAACCCATCGATGGCCCCATATTCAAAAATTCTGTATCACGGTAATTTTCTCTGACCCATTTCGCGAGGGATGGCGGAAGAAGATCTACTGGATAAATATTATAGGTTTCTGTTGGAACACGATACTTTTCGGGAAGTCCATGGAGCCAGTTAATTTCGGTTTCTGGAAATGAGACGTCCATTTATATAATTAAATTTAAACTGCTTTAGGCTTTAGGTCGAGGCATATTTATCATGTATGAATTTTCGCATACGATCAGACGCCTCTGCTCCGCCCAAGCATCCCAAGAACCTTTCATTTTAATTTATAACAAATAATTCGACTAACAAATCCATATTCATCGCCATTTCTACAAGTTTTAACTTCATAACATCTGCGAATCCTTTTACTAAATTTATCAAGCCCAACATTATCCTTCTCAGCCGCCTCCATATCATCCACATAGTGACGACAACCCGTAGTAGTTGTATCAGACATTTTGAATCTCTGTAGGAGTTCCAGCAACGTCCATTACCTGTGGCGATTGGAACTGCGAACACTGGGGTTGTAAGTGGGACCTTCACCCGCCTGACACATTCATCACATACGGTGAATCCGAGTTGACGTTTGTGTTTCGGACGGCGTGGAGTCCACCCGTGCCGTTGGTTTCGGCCGTCAGTGGAATGTTTCCCTCGCTGCGCTTCGCACTGGAGTTTGATGAGGCCGGTATGGATTTTAGTGGGTTGCGTGTGTTTGAAAATGGGGAGGTTGTGGAAAGTATGGACGTACACAGCCGTTTTCACATGGAGGACTGCGTTTGCCCTTAGGCGTGACCCAAGAACACCGGCTTACACAATGGAAATTTTGCGTCTTGTTTTGGTACGAAGCTTCTTTGGACGACGTTTTGAAACGGTTTTATTGAATTTTGTCGGAACTGGAGAAATATTAATTTGTTCATTTGATTTGTTATCATCAAACATCAATTTCCATAATTCTCCGAGGATTTTATCCTTTTGAATATATGATAAAATATATTCTTCATCAGATGTGATTTCTACAATATTTTCAGATGTGTGTCCTTCGCGTGAATCATTTATTTCATCTTTACTGCTTATTTGAATTTCATCTTTACTGCTTATTTGAAGTTTTTTATTATTTTTCCTTGTTGATCGTTTATTTAAATTTGTATAATAATTTTTAAAATTCTTTTTGAAATTAGATTTAAATGATTCTGAAAACTTCTTTGACGGTGTTTTCTTAATTCCTCCTCCGGTTTGGATAGGACGAGCAACCGGATCAAAGGCGTAAATATCCCTAAACCAAACACCCACTAAATATGGATACTCATTTCCAGCATATTCGTATCTGTGATTAATATTGGCCGCTAATAAATTGGTCAAAAACTGGCGGTAAACACCGTCATTGAATATCTGTAGTGAATATGAATGTTGCTCTTTATCTGCTTCAAGTCGGTGGAGCATTTCATGATAAACTTGTAACATTTCATGAAAATTTGTTATAGGAATTGAAAGTGGATTATAAAAAGGACCCAGGCAAACGACATATTGCTGTGCGTCCATAAAATGTATTGCTAATTCCGACATCCAACATCTTTCCCACCCTTTATTTGTAAATAATTCTTTAACAATTTTATAATTCTGCAAATAATCGAGTCGATTAATTCTAAAAGGTATTTTATAAAATCGGATGGGATATCCTACTTTCTGATGAGGCGCCACATTTAATGGCGCTTCAAACGGATAACCTGAGTCAAGATTAGCATCATAACGAACATTTACATTTTTATCGAGTCTGGGATTATCTATGTAAAAAACATTGTGAAGAACATCAAATAATATTCCGCCTATATTCGCATCATCATTCATGTGATAATGATCATTAAAAAATTGTCCTATAAAATGATTCATATTATATCGCAAACGCGCTCGATGGTTGAGATTTTGCACATTAATCATGTGAATAACACCAGGAGGGCCAGGCATCTCTGGAATAACTACTTCAGGATGTTCTTCTACACCGTCAAATGAATACGTGTGGGTATTTGTAATTAATCCAATAGGTCTAAATAATAAATTGTCAAATATATAACTTCTAAAAAATTGGGCAACTATAGCATCTCTTACCCAGAATCTCCTTCTTATACAAACACCGTGATTATACTGTTCGTCAAACGCACCATAATTTACACCATAAACGCCAAAAGGGTCCAAGGGAAGAAACTGATTTGGAATTAAATCAGGCTGGTTTGCCCCAAACGGAGAGCATGAAAATTCACGAAATCCAAAATTTAACCTTTGACCTTTCAAATCTGTTTCTAAACACAATAGATTCATTGTCCATAGTGCATAATCTATTTCATTATGATGGTGAACTTGAATTAAATGACGCCATTCCCGCATGGCATTAAACATTGATTTATCAGTTTGATACTGATATGCGCCGTGCTGTTTAATAACATCCATAAGGTCGTCTGCTTGTGCGATTGATGTCACACCATCAATTCTCTTTTCTGTTTGAAATGCTTTAGTCATACAAAGATCATATTCGTTGCCGGGACGACATGTTCCTTCTAACGGAATTTCATTACATTTTTTTAAACGTAAATAGTCGTAATTGGGTTTACCATCATTCAATGGATACCTTCTATGTACTCCTAGAGCGTTAGGGATGTGTGTTCCGCTTTTAGCATATAACCATTTTGAACGTCGCGTTGTTGTGCAAATAAAAGCTGCATTAAACTCTTGTCCAAATCCATCAACCCCAAATCCAGCACATGGATTCGGATAATAATAATGATAATTTGGAACAACGCTTCCAAAACAAAACTCCCAGCGTTGTAGTCCACTATTCCAAGTTATTGGTACACCAAAGTGACCAAATAAATTATCGAGTGTTCTTTTAGCATAATCAGCATCAGCTTCACCGAGATTGCGTTTAGGAACCTTAAAATAATGAAACATAACGGCTCCTTTTTGAAGGTTTTCAATCGCCACTTTACGATTTGCCCCAGGACCAAATGTACCCGGAGGGACAGCAGCACGTTCAGCCGCAGTATAATCTCTTGAAATTACTTCATAAGAAAAATAATAAGCCGAACGAAGATCAGGGCCAGGGGCTGCCATTATTATTTCTACACCTAAGTTAGAAAAAAATGGAAAAAAAATTTGAGAAAAACTATCAAGCGCGCATTAAGGAGGGTGAACTTAACCGAGAAATTGTTGCAGTTTTCTCAAGTGTAAGTCCCGAAGCACCCAGTTCTTTCAAAAATATGTGTTCCGAACTTGGTTACGCTCTTGCTAAAAACAATTTTAAGATGTCGTATGGAGGGTCACGTACTGGATGTAGTAAATGGCTTGTTGATGGGGCCGAAAAAGCAGGATCAGGTGATATTCGTGCGGTTAAATACTCAGACTGGCCTGTGAACGAGCGTATGGCCGATCCTCCGAAAGGGATGAGAACCGAAATTGTTCAAACAGCAGGTCCGGATTTATTTATGCGAATTGCAGAATTAAAACGAAATGCACTTGCATGTATAGTTCTACCCGGAGGACCTGCTACTCTTGAAGAATTGTGGAATTCTATAGTAGGTGTTGCCGAATTAGGAGCATTGCCTATTATATTGCTCAATATTGATAACTTTTTTGAACCAACAAAAGAGCAAATGAAAAAAATGGCGGATTATTTCTACTGGCCAAAATACAATAATTATGTGATATACGTTTCAACGGTAGAGGAAGCAATTCAACAATTAAATACATTGCGCTATATGAAATATATTAAAAACCGTGACAAACCGTATAATGTTAATATAAAACGATCGTTACGCCAAAAAAGATCAAAGCAAAAAACCAATTCAAAGAAGTCAATTACAAGAAAGATAAAAAATAAAATTAAGAAATGAGCGCTATTAAAGTAGAAATGGCGGTCCCTGCTGGCGCAACGGCGTTTCCATCCGTCGTGGAAAATTCGGCAAATAATCGTGCCCGAGCAATTACCACTAATGGGCGCAATAACAAGACGCGGAAAAACAGGTTGCCCGCGGTATAATTACGCGTGAAATTTTCCTAGGAAATCCAGAGTAAAATTTGGCGAAAAACCCCGCATTATTTTTGCGCGCGCACGAATTAGCGCGAATTTCACGGAAAACCGTAAAAATTTTACACACAAGAAATAGCGCGCGAAATTTCCGCAAAATTTCCGTGTTTTCCGCGAAATTCCCGCGAAAATTCAAAATTTCACGCGAAATTCTCGCGAAATTTCCGGCGCAAAATTCCCGTGCGAATTCAGAGATCACGTGATCTCTGAATTTGCGCCGCGATTTTCAGCGCGAAATTTTCGCGTGAAATTTTGATTTTTCGCAGGAAAATTGCGGAAATTTACGGTTTTTCAGCGGATTTTTCGCGCGCTATTTCTTTGTATGAATTTTTCCGCTGAGAATTCCGTATTTCTCCGCTGCGAAATTGCGAAAACGCAAAAATTAGCGCGCAGTTTTTCGCGATGAAATACACTGAATTTCTGCGGACAATTTCAAGTTGAATTTAAGTTTAAACTTTTAACAAATAGATTATCATAAATGCCTTCTATTCGGCTTGTAATTTCAGATGATACAATATTACCGCCCAAGCAACATTCACATACGGCAGTTCTTTTTGATCGGCAGGCGTTTGCTCATTCACAAAACAAATTTGCGTATAAAGACTCATTGAGAAGGCATTTTTTGCGCAATCAATCTACTGAAACTGAATTCCTTTTCTTTTTATTCGAAATTAAATGTGATTTTTTGGAAATATGGTATCTTGTTTTAGACAGTAACTCTTTCCCACTTGTTGAACTTGCAGTTGAGCATTTTATTCACGATTCCCGCAATTTTATCAGACCAATTATCACACGGTACTTCCAAAAAACCGCCGGTCCACGATGTCGAAGCATGCTTGAAATTAATCAACATTTATTGTTATCATTAGAGTGTGTTCTTGCTCGCGGCCTTTATGATATAAAAACTTTACATTCAGCATTTTTTTGTGTGTGTGAAAAAGGCAATTATGACTTCTTGGAATTATTTGCCACTGTCCGTGAGTTTGATGTAAATTTTGTTAACAGCAATAAAGAAACTGGATTAATAATTTTTGCAAGAAATGCAAATTATTTTAGCATTCAAGCATTTGCGGCGTTTGTCGAGGCAATATTTTTAGCCTTTCCAAATCTTGCGTACAACGCAAAAGATTACACAGGAAACACGGCAATGTGTTATATTACATCTCACAACAAGCGAACAATTCTTGCCGATTTTATTCAAGAACGTGAAGAGTGCATTGAATTGAAGCGAATAACCCTTTTTCATAACAAGTCGGCGCGATTTTTGACAAAAGATGTTGTAACAATTATTCAACAGTTTCTTACACACAAGACTCCATATATGGTTCAAAAACCGCTAATTCCGCTGTCTATTTTAGAAGAAAACGAACGTGTTGAAAGTTTGACAGAAGAGGAAGAGTTTGAAGAAGAGGAACTTGATGTTGATAATTTCATGGCACTTGAACTTGAAGGATTACATCAAGCGGCTCATTGGGAAGGAGGTGATGCCGAAGACCTAGATGCTGAAGAATTCGTGTGGCAAGATGAGGAAGAAGAGGAAGAAGAGGAAGAAATGATAGACGACAATGACCCTCTTCATGTTATACCTGCTCCACCCATTCCTGGGCTGTTGAGAAACAAATTAAAAACGCGCCAAATTCTTCTTACAGAATGCTTTGGAACATCCAAACGGTGTGTAATGAAACCGACGATGAAAAAAACACGCCAATTGGATATTAGAGAATGGCTTAAACACGAGTTCGAATACGAGCCCTTGGGTTATGGGTGCTGTGCCAATTGCCAATGTGACGTTTGTGCCACCCCTTTTGGTGTGCGCATGTATATATGAATTGCGTTTTTGCGGGAGTTGAAAAAATGAATTCACTTGTCACGCTCTGTGCCTCTTACACCTCCATCATGGCCTCCCTAATTGATGATTTCAAGGCTCGTGTGCGCGCAGAGGCACAGCAACGTTTGGAAAAGGCGCGTTTTGAAAAGGCCGTCAAAGAAGAAATGCTGCGCATTGAAGAGGAAGAATGGCTTTCCGCCCAAAAATCACAATATCACGCATTTCATGAAAAACGCAAGGCACGATTGCTTGATGGAACGACATATTGCCCGTTCGCTCAAATTGAAGTCGCGGTTTCAGATTTTGCATTGGGAAATCTTACAGAAGAACAGGTGGTTGAAGTAGTAAAAAGGTTTGATCATGCCAATCAGTATGTATGGGGATATGCTGTGAGCCCAAAGGGTCGCTTGGCAAATGGAAGTGAATACATCAAACAGGATGAACTTGCACCATCAGGTCTTCATAAAGCATTTCGTAATTATTTAATGCGTGCGAAAGGGTATTTTGAGATGACAGGATATTTTGGGGAAGAGTATGGTGATTGCTCTGCTCAGTCAAATATTAATTCCTTTGTTGTATACTCAAATTTTCCATAATGTCATAAATTTCGCCTCAAAAACAAAATACGCAAAAATTTTGATTTTCCTGGGAAATTATTCAACATGCGTATTTTTTAGCAACTCCGAATCCCACCATTCGCGCAAATCACATGCTTCTTTACATTCCCACATTTCAAGTACTAAATAACCTAATTCACGCAAATAGGATGTTCTTTCATTTGTGCGAAACAGATTTTCATCATGTGTTTTTCCATTTTGAGACAAAGAATGACGTGCCTCGTCGGCATAGCATTCGGTACAACCATGAAAATAGCATCCATGATATTCAATAATATATTTCTTTGAATCAATTTCAAGATATCCATCTGCTTTAAAATTGGTACCAGGAATTTTGTATTCTTTGCCATTCAAGCCATGACAAATTGCCTGCGAAAGGGTGCCTGACAAACGATCCATAAATCTACATGCTTTTCTTGAAAAGCCCCAAATCTGAAACCGATCTCGTTTCCATTCGTGGTGGGGATACAAAAGTTTGCATAGATCAAACAAGGTATCGTATTTAAACAACGAACTTGGCATATCGCTAAGTGTGTAGTCATAAAGTTCATCAAGAGCCTTAATATTTAATTCTTCGTTAAAATATTTTTTGATGTTTTCCAAATTATCCCAAGCATTGTTTGGTGCGGATACAAACTTCCAAAACTGCCAGTTATAAGATGGAAACAAATAATGAAGTAACTCTAATAAAGAACCATTAAACTTATGGACTATCACGCCTTGACCATAAGCAGAATGAAGTTTCTTACATGTTAGTTCATAGAATCTTTCAAAATCAATGTCGCCGCTTGAAGTGAACAAATTGTTTTTAACAACTACTTCTGTGTGAAACCAAAACATAACATTTTCATGCTCATTCCAATAATTTTTGGGTACTTGTCCATCAAATTTCCAGGGAAAACATTCAAAATCAGGTCGCAAATCTTTCATCATTTCAACGATTGAGCAATTATAATATGAATTTAAAGGACCAGACTTAACTGGCGAGTCTTCGAGTACAGAAGATGTTAGTCTATAATAATCGTTATCCGAACGAATTTCAAGCACTTCACATAAATCCTTAAACCATTGCTCACGATTTTCACGATTTTTCCAAAACCCTTGAGGTGGTTGTGTGAATCGGTATGGTTTCCAGGGATAATCAGGATAAATAAACTTCATAAATGTGACAACTGATTCTTTGAATGAATTTTCGGCTTTTGCTGTAAAGAATCCACTTCCCCCATTGTCATTAATAATTTTACCAGTTATACTATACCATTTTTCTTTTTCGTGCGGCAAAATGTTAAATTTCAACTCAAACCACCGAACCCATAGAAGGATGTTTTCACGTCGAAGTTTCTTGTCCTTCTTCCAAAATCCACGCGCTTTAATTTTTTCAGGTCCAATGTATTCAGCAAAGGTTGTAAAAGTAGTGACTGAATCAACTTTTTCTGCTAATACAATTTCATTCCGAAGAGGAGTGACGACCGGTTCGACCTCTTTAACTAGCGGATGAAATTTGCGATTATCTGCCCGATGTCCTATTTCCTTACAAATTGAACACTTAACCATTGTTAAAGGTACCCTCAATTTCAAACACGACCCCGCAATCAATTTTTTGCCACCTCGCGTGGCGCAGGGCCTAAACCCCGCGTCCCTTAAATACTTAGACAAATTCACGTGTGGAATGTCTCTTACAATTACCCCCAGCGCCGAACAGGCGGCCATAATGGACTTCATAAAACGTGGGCACAATGTGATGGGTGATTGCGTCGCCGGTTCCGGTAAAACGACCTCTGTGCTACTTCTTGCCATGGCAGAGCCACACAAACAATTCCTGCTTTTAACCTACAATAAGGCACTCAAGTTGGAGGTACGGCAAAAGGTTCTTGCCATGGGCTTGGCCAATGTGGAAATTCACACCTACAACAGCCTCTGTGTGAAGTACTACGACACGGAAGCATACAACAACGACAAGTTGCGTGCGGTGTTGACACGCGATGCCGCGCCGTCTCGTGCTCTCCCACGCTTCGATGTCCTTGTGTTGGATGAAACGCAAGATATGACCTTCCTTTTTTACCATCTTGTCAAAAAATTCAAAAAAGACGCACCTATCGGCGATGCACATCAAATGGTGATCTTGGGCGACAAATACCAGGCCATCTATGGATTCATGGGATCCGATGCACGCTTTATTTCCTTCAGCAATGAAATCTGGAGCAGACCCTTCATCCCTCTTACACTCTCAACCTCATATCGCGTAACGAATGAAATCGCGGGATTCGTCAACAAGGTGATGGTAGGAAATCATCGTGTGAAGGCGGTTCGCGATGGCCCAACGGTAAAATACGTTATTTGCAACCCCTACACAGTCGCAGAACAACTTGCCGAAATGATTGGTGTGTTTTTGTCGCGAGGTGCGACGGCGGGCGATATTTTTGTCCTTGCGCCAAGCATCAAGGGCGCCAAATCGCCCGTTCGGCGACTCGAAAACATTCTTGTTATGAAGGGAATTCATTGTTATTATCCCGTTTCAGATGACGCCGAACTTGACGAGGAGGTGATTGATAAAAAGGTGGTTTTTAGCACATTTCATCAATCGAAAGGGCGTGAACGCAAAATTGTCATTCTTTACAATTTTGACACTAGTTACTTTACGTATTTTTACAGGAACAAGGACCCATTGGTCTGCCCTGAGCCAATGTATGTGGCCGCAACGCGCGCCAGCGAACACCTCATTTTACTTCAAAACGCCGAGGAGAAACCGCTTGCTTTTTTGAAGCACAGCGTCTCTCAAATGGAAACGGATCTGTGCGATATTGTTACCGTCAAATGGCTCGCGGAGCCCAAGTTTCCAAAATTCATGGGGGGAAGGGCGGCGGCAACTGTTGCGGCAGCCGATGGCTACTCCACATCTCCAACAGATCTCACGGCGTATTTGAAGGAGCACGCCATTCATCTTTTGACGATTCTGTGCGCCGAACTGTATTCCGAAGAACGACCGCCCACTTACAAAGTCGAAATTCCCTCCAAAGTGACCTTTGACGATGGAATGTGCGAGTGTGTGAGCGATCTGAATGGCATTGCGATTCCTGCGATATTTGAAGCAAAACTTTGTGGTGAAAGTACGATTGAACAACGTGTACGGGATAAATACGAATCAATGCGCACGACGCATCCTTTTCTGTCGGAAGCATATCGTCGTCTGGGAACCGAGTTGCGAACCACGAGCGATTACTTGTACATGACGATTATGTTTGTTTCGTTTGCCGAGGAGATTTACAACAAAATTCGGCAAATCAAGCACCACGATTGGCTAACGGATGCCATGGTCGCAGACTGTTTCAAAGTCTTGGAGCATTACATTCAGAAAGAGACGGTGTTTGAGTGGCCGGTGGAACATGAAACACATGCGTTTCCAGAATACGGAGCGGTCTTGCTGCGAGGCCGAATTGATGCAGTGGACACCGACACGGTGTTTGAAATCAAGTGTGTGGATACCCTGCTGCTCGAACACAAACTCCAGTTGCTCGCGTATGCGTATATGTGGAAGGCGCAGTATGAGGAGGAGTATGGGCCACGCGATTTCAAATTGATCAATATTCGCACAGGAGAGGTATTGGTATTGAATGCGGATTCGTTACTTCTTACAGAAGCAATGTCAATCATGCTGTACAACAAATATGGTGGCGGAGATGTGTTGGATGACGCTGCATTTGTTGCGCGGTGCCATGGGTCACTGGATAGCGGTTGCGCGGTTCGCAAAAGCACGGGGCCGCTTTTTATTGAGGAAGAGTGAAGTGGGCTGGGGAGGGGTGGAAAAATTGAAAGCACTTTTTAGACTGGGGTGAAACGTCGCCCCTTCTTGCTCAACCTTCATTCCTATCTTCCTTTTCTTTCTAACTTTCTTACAATGTCCATTCGTGAAGGTCGCCCAATGGCGTCCGATTACAAGGATCTCCGTGGAAATGCAGGCGGTATGACATTGTCAAAAGCGGACACAGAGGGCGTCGACAATTCGTTTGATGCAGGAGCCATGAAACACATAATGGCGTTGCTTCGTCACAAGGACGATCAATACCTAATACATGCAAACGATGGGCCTGGTCTGCATCAGATGCCACATCTTTACGGTGTCGCAGACAAGATGCCCCCAAAGACGGAAAGCACCACGGCTGGCATGTTCAACCTTGGCCACCTTGCACAAGTCGCATATTTCGATCCAGTGTCGGCATACTCGGAATCCGCAATTGATTCAAGCACCACGGCATTGCAGTTTGATACACAAGATTTTGTGGAAGCGTACGAAGCCGCTATCACTGATCTGGCAAGTGTAAAAGTCTCAGAGCATATGTCGGTTGCACGAGATCGCACGGTTAAAATGCAAAATCTTCTTCAAGAACTTGTAAGTCGCATTCCAGATTCTGCAGAAGACGTCAAAAATCTTCTTTCTGCAATTTACGCACGCACTGCCCCCAATTACATGCTTCATGTGTTCAAGTTGCGAGCAGACCAACCAATTACTGCAGAACTTCTTCGAAACATCTTTAATGGTAGGAGAAAGACGTATTGGAGAGCATTAACAGCGCTCGGAAAGACACTTGCTGCGTTTATTGATGATGATAAAACAGACGAAGAAGGATCGCCACGCAAGTATTTGCGCATTGATGCCTCCGTGGCAGTCGATCCCCTACACGACCGTGAAAAATTTCCAGTGCTATCGGCACCATTGGAATTTCGGAAACATGCTACTGATGGCACACTTGCGCGCATTGGAGTGGGATCTCATGAATACTTCATTTCTCCCAAGAAAGACAAGCGGTGCAAAGTACCACGCAAATTAGTGGTTCTTTCAGAAACAGAGCCCAAATCTTGGCGTGAGGCCACCCCCCTCGCTGGCGGCACTTTTGAAATGAATTCTTTGGATGAAGCGGCTGCGGAAGAGCAGCGTCGACTCCTTGGAATTAAGAAACCGGGATCAGATTTGCAGTCGGTGGAGGACCTTCGTGGAATAGAGACAATGCTTGCTCACAGAATTTTGGGCAATGCCTATTGGCCGTCAAATCCAGGCCCTGACCATTTGGGATTTGGGCATCGACGAAACGTGCACGAACCTCGCGGCCTTCTTTCAATAGTTGGATATTGCGATGATGAGTTCACAATAAAGGACTCTGATTGCGATACCGAGGCTCTTACCAAGCGCAATGCACAGCGCAAGGCCCATTTACGCGATTTACTAAAATTGCACAGCAACAAACACAACAACAACCTGGATGAGGCGGATCCTGTCTTTCGCTTCTGCCTTGCATTCCTGTATGGAACGCTTGTTAAAGCGTATTCAGAAAAGCATGTTTCAGGTCGTACAACGCCCTGGAACGTGGATGAATTTGTAGAACACGCACTGAATTTATGGACTGACAAAGGGGCAAAGCCCAAAGCACCAATTGAACCAGTGACAGTACCCGTGCACACCTTGCCACCCAAGGCAACTCAGTCTGCAAAGCCAACCAAGAAGACCACTGCGGCTGCTGCCGTTGAGGAACATGTGCCGCGTAACACTATTCGTACACTACCGGCTGCAATGCCCCTATTGCCCTCCTCTCCTAAGGATTCAGACGCTCCTGTCCCTTTACTTCAACCCGCAGGCGGTGCTGGAGACACAGAGTCTTCAGGAGTAAAGGCAGCGGTTGAGACAAAAAAGGTCCCTGTTAAGCCCGCGCCTGTTCTTCAGCCTGCAGGCCCTGAAAATGCCGCATCCAAGGTTGCTGCGGAAGCGAAAAAGGCGCCCGCAAAGACTGCGCTTCAACCCGCAGGTGGTGCCGGTCATACGCCTGAAAAGGAGGCTGCGGAGGTTGCGGAAGCCAAAGCGAAGGTCGAAGTGAAGGCGCCCCCTGTGAAGCACGTGGAATCTGTTACAGGTGCCGATCTGGCAAGTGACTATCAGATGACAATTAATGACACAAAAACAAAAATCACGATATGTCATCGCGGCAAGGTTACGTCATACGAAAACAGGAATTTACCATTGTATGGAGCAGATTTGTGGACGTATATGAATCATGTTAACGACAAAATGGGTGATGACGGAATGAAAGGCTTATTGTGTTTGCTGATGCCCTTGTAAATCCATAATTACAATTGAATATTAAGGGGATGGTTTGAATGTGCGGTCTAAGCATTTTTTCCTTCACTTCCAACAGAGTTCTACGCACTCCAACACCCTTTCATGTCAGACCACACGGCAGCACAGCAAAAAGCATTTACAGACGCTTTGCGTCTTTATGGCGGAATCACGCGAGAAATGGAACTGGTGATTCTCAATACAGGACGTGTTCCAACACGTGAAAATACACCTGGTTGGTATTTTGAACCAGGCGGGCCCTATTATGTTCCAAAATCAAAATTCAAATCGGATTCACTTGATGTAATGAATATTATTGATATCGCAAAAGGGTTGGAAACGCCGGCACCAGTGGCACCACCCACAATTGCCTTGCGGCTTTCCAAATTTAACATGGCCCTCATTCCTGATGACAGTGTTGTCTTGTTTATTGGACGCAGGCGGACAGGAAGAACCTCCTTGATTAAAGACCTTCTTTGGTACAAGCAGAAATTTCCAATTGGCACGGTAATTAATTGTACGGGTAGTTATACAGGTGTTGTTCCAAGTCTATTAATTCACGAAGAGTTTGACTCTTCGATTGTTAAAGGTGTGTTGGAGCGACAAGATGCTATTACCAAGATGATTCACAAAGAAAAAGAAAGTGGTGTTGCGAGCACATTGGACCGCCGTGCCTTCATTTGTATGGACGACTGCTTGTACGATAACAAGTGGATTAACGACAAATACGTACGGTCGCTGTTTATGAACGGTCGGCACTATGGCTTGCTTTACATCCTTGCCATCCAGTACGTGATGGGCATTCAATCTGTACTGCGTGGCCAAGTTGACTATGTGTTTATTTTGCGCGAAGAAATGTTCAGTGCCCGTAAACGCATTTATGAACAATTTGCGAGCATTTTTCCCACATTTGAAATTTTTTCACAGATTATGGACCAGTGTACAGAAGATTACTCGTGTCTTGTTATTCACAACGGGAGCAAGACAAATCGCATTGAAGACTGTGTATTCTGGTACAAGGCGGAGTCACACGAGGATTTCAAAATAGGCTCGCGCGAAATTTGGATCCGTTCGGCGGAATACGATGCGCTGAAAGAAGCAAGCGAATCAGTTCTGTGTGAAACGGAAGCACCACCACGAACACTGTCGCTTGTCTGAAGGGGCTCGCGGTCTAAGCATTTTTTCCTTCACCTCCAACAGAGTTCTAATGGCTGCTGCATCTGCGTGTGTGGCTGGGAGCGATGTGAGTGGAGGATACGTTTGGGTGTCCGCGGAGCGATTGCGGGCGTTGGAGTCACTCGAGGCGGAGTTGCCGGCGCTGTTGGAAAAAGCAAAAGCAGAGGCACATGCGGGGCGGTTTGCGGCCCTTCGTGAAAGAGATAAACTGAACCCAGAACTTCATTCAAAACGCTCAATTGAATGGTACGCGCGCAATAAAGATGAAATAAACGCAAAACGGCGCGAAAAATACCACGCAAAAAAGGCGGCGACCACCGCAGCCTCCACTTCCTAAATCTCCCGGACTTTCGTTTGCGGCCGCCAAGCAAAACTTTTTTCTCCGGCCACTTCAGAAAATGTCGGCCGCCACACCTTCACTTCAGACGTTCCTCGACCAGGAGAAACGTCGTGTGTTTCCAAAAAAGGGCGATGTCTGGAATATAACTGGAATGAGTCATCCTTTTACTGGGTCTTATTTCATTAAGGAAGAAGATTATGAGGAATTTCTTCGTCTTCATCACGACCATGTATTCGTTGACGGTAAGCCATCAAGTTTATTGGAACGCCACAGTACATACACACCAATCTTAATTGACCTTGATTTTCGGTATAACCCAACCGACACGGATCGTTGTTTTACCAAAGAAAACGTCAGGGCTTTTGTGAAAGCCTATGCGGATGCGTTTTTCAAATTCATAGACCACAATGAATCTATACGATTTTTCGTTGAAGTGAAACCATCTCCAACAATCGAGAAAGACCTGAAAAAAGACGGTATACACATTCTCTGCCCTGATGTGAATGTTGATTATAGTATTCCGTTCATATTACGTAAATATTTGTTGGAAAACAATGTTTTGTCGTGTTTTCCACATTTCATCAACACGGCAGAGGACTGCTTTGATGAGTCCGTGATACGAAGAAACAACTGGTTTCTTCATGGCGCCACAAAAGGTGGCAAGGCGCAATATTCCATTGTCTATTGTTTTATAGCGGATCCTGATGGTGGATTTGATGAGTGTGAATGGGAAGAGAGCAATCGTGATTTGACCTATTTGTTCAGTCTTCAACACAACCGCGAAAGTCCAACACCTCTTACAGTCCGCCCTGATATGCTTGATGAATGGCGAATGTGGGAAGCATTGCTTGATAAGAAGCCACTTCGCAATGAAGTTGTTTGTGCTACCGCCAGGCCGCTCGCAGGAATGGAGGATGCTACAAGCGTTCATTCGCATTTATCTGACGGAATTTGTAAGATTTTGAACATGAGTGGATGCGTGTGGGATGTTGCGGAAATGACAGAAGGCTATAAACTTTCTCACAACTCAAAAGCCTGTTTGGTTCAAGATGGCGCCGTTCATTCCGAATTAGGCCATTCATGCCTCTTCGTTCAAAAATCAAATGCGACCTTTTCATGCTTCAGCCACAAAACCAAGCGTCTTGCAAAGGGACGATGTGAGAAGTTGTGGAAACTCTTGGCGGATGAAGAAGATGAGAGCGACAAAATAGTAAATCAATACAATCTGAAAAAGACGGACTTTGAGATCACAGCGTTTCGTATTTTGGATCCACCTGGTTACATGGTAAATGTTGGCGGACGATGGATTCACTACAATCGGCAACAACTATTGGATATGAATAGCGGCATTTTTTTGGACGAGGATAAGAAAATACGATTCATTGATGAATGGTTGCGTGATGATTCGATTCGGACCTATGATCGCCTTGGTTATTATGTTGCAATGGATGAATGCCCCTCAAAAACGTTCAATACATTTAATGGATTTGCTGCTACGAATCTCACTCCTTGTGAATCCGACTTTTCATTAATCTTACAACATATTGATATTCTTTGTAATCATTGTGAAAAAGACAAGGAGTTTGTTCTCGATTGGTTGGCACAACTCTTACAACAGCCAAATAAATTGACGGGAATTTGTATTGTCATTAATGGGCAGCATGGATGCGGTAAGGATATCTTTTTATCTTGGTTTGGTACGCAAATTATTGGAATTGAAAACTACTTCAAAACGGCGCGGCCAAACATTGATCTTTTTGGGGCTTTTAATTCTTCTCGCAAAAATATCGTGTTTTATCATATTGAAGAGGGCAATGCTGTCATGTTGAATGAAACAAATGTTGAACAATTCAAAAATTACATTACCGACGAATATGCGTCAATCCAACTCAAACAAAAAGATAATAATGCGCTTATTCGCAACTATAACCACTTCGCGATTAGCACAAACAGCACAACACCCTTCAAGATTGAACCTACTGAGCGCAGGTTTTTTGGTATTCAAGCAAGTAATGAAAAATGTCGAAATGCGGAATATTTCACAGCACTCTCACGCGCAATGAATGACCCAGGTGTTGTTTATGGGTTTTACAATTTCTTGATGAGGCGAGACATCACGGGTCGCGATTGGAAAAATCCGCCTCAAACGGAATACATGAAAAGTATGATTGCTGCAAGTTTGCCTGATGTGTTTCATTTCTTAAACGACTTTTTGGAGGTTGAAGGGGCAAGTGGGGAAATTGTAATCAAGGCATCAGACATATACAATACATATAAAGACTGGTGTCTGGCCAACGGCGAAACGCGTCCAAAAACGTCAACGACCTTTGGAAACATCCTTACATCAATAGGTGGAATTTCAAAATCACATCGAAAAGATGGTTGGTTTTATACAGTAAACGCGACTTCTGTTGAATCAGTGCTTTCTCAATACTTTTGAACTGTAAATTTATGGGTGACGGGTGTGACGGGTGGTGACGGGTCTGTTTTTAACAACCCGTCACCATATGAGAATAATTTATTCGTTTAGTTTATGATTGATTAATATAGTAAATTACTTTAATTAAATATCATAAAATTAAGGTGACGAGTTAGACCCCTAAAATTGCCCTAAGGGCAGACAAAAAATTTTTTATTTTTTTCCCTAGGGTGAGCAAAATGGGCCAAAAACCCGTCACACCCGTCACCACAAATTTTATTGCGACATTATGATGTAAAAACGCAAAGTAAGTCCGAAATCTTGAAATTTGGGAATTTTCAACCCGTCACTATTGCGGTGCGGCCAATCCGCATTTGTATAACCTGAAAGACTCGCGTGTCATTTGGTGTGATGAGGCGGAAAAAGCAGTTAGCGGCACTTGGCGAGTAAGCGCCACGATGTAAGCCCCATGACTTGTCTATTCGTGACAAATTAAACAAAAACAAAAACACAAAAACTTTTTCAATGTATTCTCAAATCTCCCACCCAAAGAACTCCTTGGTGAACTCATTCATACTGTGCGCCCATTGCCGAATTACAAGCCACATAAATTGGTTTTTAATCATCAAATCGCCACCTAAACACAACACACCTCAAACACTGTTTAGAAATGACTTCTATATGTTCATGGTGTAATGAGTGGTTCAAAGATCCAATTAGAATGCCGTGTTGCGGTGAAATTGTTTGCAGAAAGGATGTATATAATTTATGTGGAACACCTTTTTTATTCCCAACAGATCGTATTTATCTTGGAATGTGTGCGACATGTGAGGCATTTATTCGTACACCCATTGAAGAACTTCCTAAAGTAGACCTTCCTAAACCGGATTTTTCAAAGGAATTGGAGGTTGAAAAGGAGCGGATGGAGGTTCTTGCGGAAGAAGGTGATGCTGAAGAGGATGAGGATGCAGAGGAGGATGCAGAGGAGGATGCAGAGGAGGATGCGGATGCAGAGGAGGATGCAGAGGAGGATGCGGATGCAGAGGAGGATGCAGAGGAGGATGCGGATGCAGAGGATAATGAGGATGCAGAGGAGGATGCGGATGCAGAGGATAATGAGGATGCAGAGGAGGATGAGGATGAGGAGGATGAAGAGGAGCGGATGAGGGTTCTTGCAGAAGAAGGCGATGTGGAAGAGGAAGAAGAGGATGAAGAGGAAGAAGAGGAAGAAGAGGAAGAAGACATTCAATTTATTTATCACGAATTTGGAAAAAGTAAACGTCAAGCATTAGAACACCCAGAAACACATCTATTATACGAATACCTAGGAAAAAACAAACCTGGGATTCCACTAGGATGTAAATACATTCACGGTAAACTAATTCTTGATAAATGATATCAGACCTAGTGACGCAGTGCTTTTACACAAGGCTCAAAGTTTAGCCTTTTGCTGTAAACCATACCTGCAACTTTACATCACCTTTATTCGCCATATGTATGCGTGTATTCACCCACCATATCGCCCAACGCAATCGTGAAGGTGCTATAACTGGTATTGGAATCAACGCCCGTTCCAACCACACCGGGCACACGACCCGCGGCGTTCGGGAGTTTGAAGGTATTGGAATTACCGGAATTGCTGCCGAAAGAATAGCCGATCACGCGCCATAGCAAATAAAAGTCATTCACGTTCAAGGTGCGTCCATCACAAAGCAACCATCCCATGTGGTCGTTGCTGATCACGGACATCTTTGTGTCTCCCACAAGTCCCAGTGCCCGTTGATTCGCCGTAAAGTTCATGGGTGCGCGGCAATAACTGGTCATTTTCTCTCTTCAAAGGATTTTGAAAATGTTTCTTGCCTCATTATTAAAGATGCCTGGTCATAAAATTACAAGAAAACGGCGCTTTTTTTCACGAAAACATAAAGGAGGCGGTGGAGTAACAAATAAACCAAAAAACAACTCATAGACGTCTTGAAAGTCGACGGAGTCTTCGTGTTTTGCGTCGGCGTTCTTTTGTCGTAACACGATATTCATTCACGTTTTCAATACTTCGGAGTCCGAGCGACGAATTCATAATTCGGTACGTTCCTCTGTGTACCGGTGTAAGAATTAAAGGTTTGCCGGGCTCTGGAAGAATCACAATTTCTCCCTCATCGTTGAATTTTCGCAAATCAACAAAACGAACACCAGGGCTAACAATAAGTTTTTTAACAGCTCTTCGATTCGTAACGGCTTCATCTGCAACACCAAACGTAAACGCCCCAACACGACTTGGCGTTGTAGCCAAAATACTTGAATTTTTAATGATTTCTTTTTCCCCTTTGTCTAACCAAAAATAACTAAAACGATAGGTAATTAAATCATCGCTCGCAGTTTCCGAAATAGCATAAAAAGTGTTTAAATCATTTGTCTGTTGAAGATCAATATATTTCGCAAATTCTTCGTCGCCGATAAGCGGATGTGCTAAATTACGCAGCACTTCATCCCGTTTCCGCAACCAGGTTGAGGTGAATCCGTGATTAATCCAGGATGTTATGGCTTGGGGCGCGTTTGGATCTTTTTCAAAAAAAGATGTGATATCTTTGTATTTTTCAATATCCTTTGGATGAAAAACTCCCTTCTCAATGACGGGAGCGGATGTTCCTGTTTCCATTGAACTTCCATATTCACCCGCAAACGACACAATTGTTTCAGGATTACAATTATGTGCTTCATACCACAAAACAATAGGTGGGTTTGCCTTATATTTTACTTCCACACCAATTATTTGATTGCGTTTCACCATACCATGCGCTCTTTTGAGAACACGATGAAAATCGGGCGGAAGTTCTGAACTATCCCAATGGCTCATTTTACGAAGAATTGCTTTTCGGGCCTCTAACGGCATAACGGCACTAAGTTCTTTTAACGCGTCGCCGAATTTGGGATATTTCGACGTCACATCTGCGTCAATCGCAGGTGGTTCTTCAAAAAACTCACGATAAATTGCTTCCGTCACAAACCAACTACAATCGCCCGCAAATTTTACAGTTCCTGAAATAGAATCTATATATTCATCTTTTCCAAATTTAAACATGAGGGGAACCTTTATTCGGTCGCCCACCTTTAATGATTGTTCAGGAACTGGTTCAGGGATAATTTTGCGTTCTAGTTCTTGTCTTCGGAGAATATTTCTAGATATTTCTATTTCATCAGCAAGATTTGCTAGATTTTCAGTTGTGAGCGAATCATCTTTTGAAAAGTATTCAATAAATGTTTTCCTAAATCTATTGTCGGGATCAATCGTAAAAGTGTTTAAAACGTATTTCATTACATTTCTTCGATTTTCTGCTTTCACAAGAATGTCCTCAGCATCTCTTGCCCATGTTTCGATTGGTTTGAAATATAAACGATTCTCAAAATAAAAATGATGGAATTGAGAAACAAGTTCTTTATCTTTGTCGGAAAGAACTGGTAAATTGGGTAATCTAGTTTTAACGGGGTTTGTCCCTGCGACCGCTGCTGCCATTTATTCTTTATTCAGAAAAATTCTGAAGGACAGCCCAGGAGATCAGTTTGGCTGAGAAGGTGGTTTCGTTGGCGCTGTAGTATGTGTCGTGGATGTCGTTGAAGGAGCCTGGATTCCCAACACGCGTTGAGCAAAATAGTTAATCTTGTCGCGCAGATTTTGTTGGAAGAACAGCATAATCATGGACAGCGCCGTGCCGCCGCTCAGAATAATGATTGTTGCCGAATGGCCAATACCATTCAATCGGATCAGCGCACAAGTGAGCGTCTGCTGTCATTGCTAAATTGACTCCATGTGTTTCAAAGGATTCAATTTCCTCCTCTGAAAGAAGTTGCCATGTATGGTGCTCGGTTTCATTTAAGTTACTGCACCAAGTTAGCCACACACCTCCTTGACCATTCTTATTTGAATACATGTTTTCAATGTATCCGTCATATTCTCTAAAACCTATCCGTAATTCATCTGTTAAAGGGGAATGAAGAGTTTTACATTTTGTGTCAGATCTAAAACCTGTGATTTCGATGTCCCAAACAGGACGGGTAAGTTCCGTTAAAACGCTTGCGTAAACGCCACCGAAATTTACGTTATTTTGATATACAATGTCGCTGTCTAAAAGCGTGGGTGCGGCTGTGGGTGAAATGGGTTCCGCTTTTCTTTTTTTGTCCAAATTGTTATAATGCTCTGCGCAAGGTCCTCTCCAGAAACGTGATTGAATAACCTCCTTTTCACCTTGGTAAAATCCAATCCATATTCCGGAACCGCCATTCAACTCCTCACAAAAGTAATTATAGATCCAGCATGATGTGTGTGAGCGCAGCATGCCTGTCATGAAATCCCAAAGATGGCGTTGACGAATGCTATTCCCAATACGAAGGCAGTGCCTACTTACACGATCTACTGTTAATGAGCCGCAGGAACCGACTTCTCCACTGATTTGATCCAAGTCCGCTTCCGGTCCTCGGATCACAATGTTATTATAAACTTCGTTGCCCATTTTGTGTTTTGAAACAATTAATTCTTTAGCCTAAAAGGTTTTAGGATTTGGTGAACGTGTGAAATGGGAAACTATGGCGGCAACGAACGAATTGGATGCGGTGGGCGGAACATGACACATCGTTTGGTTAATTATGATAAGAATCATTGGAAAAATTGAAAGCAACTTTTCCAATGATTGAAAGAGTGCCAACCCCCTTTGGGTTGTTCTGGTGTCTCTTGGAAGGACCAAGAGACGTGGCCAGAATTTGCAGACACCGATGGTTTCAAACAGATTTCGTAAAACAAAAAGCAAACTTTTTGAATGCTTAGGTAAGTATTCAAAAAGTTCAATAAACTTTTTAATTTATTTCAAATTCGCCGCATCCTCATCGCCGTTCATGTTGAACGCGCTGTGGCCATCCGACGATTCCACGACCTCTTCATTCTCAAAGACACGCACACCGCTAAAATCCATACCGGCCTCATCAAACTCCAGCGAGAAGCGAAGAGAGGGAAACATTCCGCTCACAGTGGCAACCCACGCAACAGGCGGACTCCACGCCGTCCGAAACACAAAGGTCAACTCAGTTTGGTCGTAGGTAATGAGTGTGTCCGGCGGGTGAAGGTCCCACTTACAACCCCAGTGTTCGCAGTTCCAGTCATACCAGTTGGCCTCCTCTTCTGGCGGACGCGGCACAAAATCATTGAAAGACAAGGTCGGTTCGCCTTCGTGCTGTCGCTGCATACGATTGCGGAAAAGGGAAATGGAGTTCATGTCGCCCGTAATCGTTAGCGTATTGTCACACCAGTTGGGCATTTCGTTGCTTCCTACACAGTCCATGTGTCTCCGTTTTTAGGCAACGCTTGGGCAGGCCAGCGCAGCGGTTATTCGATCGCGACTTCCTTGAGACGATGTGTGTTTAAAGTTGCGGGCCTCAAGAATTTGTATAAACACGATTCGAAATGACGGCACTTCCCATCCATGGTCAAGGTGTGTTTGTATTTAATGCCCCCTCGGACCACCCCTGCGTTTTTCAGATTTTGAACGATGCGCGGACCGACGGCCTTCGCATTGAATTCACGACGACCAATGTTCGCGTGTCCGAAGTTGTGAGTCTGAAGCCCCTGCTTGACCCCGCCAACAAAGCAGGTCTTTCCGCTCGTGCTGGTGCGTATTATTGGTTCAGCATTGATTCGCAAAATCAACAATTGTATGCGGGTGTCGGTGAGGCGCGTCTGGAAACCGCCATTTATTCTTACACATTTCCATCATCAACCAAAGACTTGTTTGAAAGCACCAAGCGTTTCCTTGAATCTCTGACAACTGTGTGCCATGAGTCAAGCATTGCGCCCCTTCGCGTTATTAAGGATCCAATTACCCAAAGCATTCCCTTGCTTGTTAAAGGGATGGATGACCTCACAATGGAACATATTGCGTCAGCATCCCATATGCCTCTTGCCAATTTGCCACCCATGTGTCAGAAGTTATATAACTGTATTGCGGGCAAGAATTTCTGTCTTGAAACCGCAGATTTTCCGGATTTTGCGCAAGCAATTGAGTACAGCATTCGCACACCAGGACTGTGGTGTAACAAAAAACTACAGGAGAAAAGTCGCGAGTTTAATCCTGAAAAACCGGATTTGTATGAAACCTACTTGCGCATAACACTTGGTCGGAATAACGGGGAGTCTCCAGGTATTCCCTACGTTATGGAAATCTGGCCAGTCGGTCATTATTCACCAATTCATAGCCACGCGAATGCGACGGCTATGATACGCGTCTTGAGTGGTGAAATCAATGTCTCTCTTTATCCGTTTCTTTGCGCGGAAAAGGACGGTGTTGGACCCTTTGGAAATGCGACATTCCACAAGGACGATATTACCTGGATAACGCCTACACTGAATCAAACACATCAGTTGCGAAATATGCCTACAAACAGCACTGCTTGTATAACAATACAGTGTTATATGTATCCGAATAATGACCGCCGGCATTACGACTATTTTGATTACGTGGATTCCTCGGGACAGCAACAACCGTATGAACCAGATTCGGATATGGATTTCCTGGATTTCAAACAGGTCATCAAGTCTGAATGGTTGGCACGCGGGCCGGCCGTTGTGGGAGCCTCACGCTGGTGGTGCTGCTGAGGGACGGCGTACAGGCAAGGCCGGAAAAAATTGAAAGCCATCTTGCACCTCCAACACATTCTGCCCCCTCGCCGCTTGCTTATCTGCTTCCTCTTTCCATTCCTTTCCTCCACTCAAAATGTCTTCCTCCAAGTCTTCCACCAAGTCCTCCACGGCTTCCACAACGAGCACGAAGTCCACCTCAAGCACGTCAACCGCAACAAAGACCGTCCATGTCCACGGACATTGGCGGCATTATGAGGATGGCCACAAGACCTACATTCAGCAGGCAACGCGGCATGTGAAGAAGTAAAAACAAGATGGAGGCTCATATTCCATCAAAAACATAAACACCTTGTTTTTGAATGAATTTAAACGTTCACAGACTTTGCAACTTGTACTGGTTTTACAATTAGCGTGTAGGTATCACATGGTCCCTTTGTTACCATTTACAAATGTGTAAATTCCTCCTTCATTGCAGTTTTGAACTGTTCAATCGATATGATTAAAAGTTTGATGCGGTCATTTAACGAAAGATGCTTTGTGCTATTAAATTCCAAATTAACTTCATTTCCTCCATATTGACGCCATTTAATTTGCTTATTTTTTCGGGTTTTATGAATCTGATTTTTCTTCTTTCGTGTTACTTTGCGATATCCGCCAGAAACAACTGGCTTATAAATATTTCCTTTTTTTGCGCCCATTGCTGATACAAGTGATGGTACACCAGGAACAACTGGCTTATTTGTCGACCGATGTCCTGCCGGTGCACGTTGACGATATCTAATGCTTGGCGCAACAATGGGCGGTCTTCCATCAGGTTCATTTGGTTTATTGGATCCTGGCGGAGGTTCAAACATTCCTGCCGCAACTGAAAGCGCTGTTTGAGCAGTGCGTCCAATGTGTGACAAAACGGCCAAGTTGGTTTGCCTTGTTGCCTCTTCCTTTGTCGCCTCCATATGAGCAGCGAGTATTTTTCCAAAAGGTTCCGTTAAAATACGACGATTTGTGTCGGGGCCAATTGCTTCAGTCACAACTTCGACAACGTTTAGGGCTCCTTCAAAATTTGTAGATGCGACTTCCGCAACACGGATATCACGTTCAAGTGCTGTCACGGCTTGAATTGCAATCGTTAAGGACAACCGAACAGTAATCTCAGGAGGTGTTGGAAATAAATTCCCTGAACGTGTAGAATTGCCCGCGCCGCCTACAACATTTGAAAGGTTATCGATAGCAGTTTTAGCATTTCTGAGTGCGGAATCCGTAGCAGAACTCGCCGCACTTGCTGCTGTGCCTTTTTCCATCAAAAGAGTATGTGCAATTTCGTTTCCACCATCCAAATGGCGTTTGTCGAAATAATGAAAGATGTCTCCAAACATACCTTTACAGACCGTATCTTTTCCCGCCTTTTCAAAATTTAGTGGCTTTCCAGTTGGAAAGCATCGTTCTGTGCGAACCTTATCACGTATTCCTTCCGACTCGGCAATATCTGCTGCGAAATCATCATGAAGAGGAATTTGAGTTTGGCGTAATATTGCTGCTTCAAAACGAGCCTCCAATTCCGACAGTTCGCCACGCACTTCCTCTGTAAAACGAATCGCATTGCCCGCACCCGCTGTTGCGGCGGCAGAGGCAGCAGCACGCGACGCCAATCGTTCGCCGGCCGCTTCCACTGCGTTTACATGTGCTTTTTTGTCAGCAACATCTGCTTCTGCCCTCTTAGCCTTAACTGCTTCTGCTGCATTGCTTGTGCGAAATGCCGCACGTGCCGCGGCATTCTCGGCCCGAAGTGCCTCGGTTCTTTCTGTTTCTTCCTCCATGCGTGAGCGTCTAAATTCATTTTCCGCTTTCGATCTTTCCGCTGCAATACGAGATTTCATTAATTCTAACTGTTTTATTCGCGAAGTGGTTTCATTATACATTGTAACAAATTGTGAACTAATTTGAAGGATGCCTAAGCCCCAGTATGCAATTTTATTCCAAGTGCTTAGTCGCTCATATACACTATAATTTTCAGTATTGTGCGGGTGTGACTCAAACATTTCAAACACCTCATCCAAATTATCAACAAATCTCCCAATATCCCCCATGTAATTCAAATAAAAATTGCCATTATTGCCGTTGTTATTGCCAGGGTCACCACCACCGCCGCCGCCACCACCGCCACCACCTGATGTCAAATCTTTCATTCTTTTTAACTGGTTTCTGTAAGCCGCAAGCCTAATAACAATTTGACTTACCAATGAACGCATGTTCACGAAACGATTCAAATTTGTTCTATACATCATCGTCATTATGATTGTTTGCTCAAAAAAATCTTGATTACGGATATACTTAAAAAATTCGGGTTCAACAAATTGAAAAAAAATCTTTTTAAAATATTCATCATTAAAAAATGCTACTAACTGTTTATCAATATATAACTTACCTGCACGAATTTGTATTATTGCTTTTTCATCATCCGTGCTATCAAATTGACTCAAGTGTTGCAATCTTCCAAGTATCCTTGCTACATCAAGTCCCTTCCGATTCATTTGTCCTGCGATACATAATAGCATAAACAAAATTTCCATATGTTTTGTTAAATCATCAGTGGATGATTGTAAAATATGCTGTATGACTGTTCTTAAAATCGAAGGTGGAATTTCAACCAAGTCAACGGGACTTTCATCTGATATTACCGCTACTGTACTTAATGTGCCGACGATCCTTTCCACACGAGATGTTATTGCTTGAAAATTACGAATCGATTGTTGTCTTGCTTCTTCCAAAATGCCTTCTGCTGAATCAATTGCTGAATCAGTTGAAATTACTGCTAATACAGAAGAACTCAGTGTTTCTGGCACTTCTGCGTCATCGCTAGTTGAACTTGAAACTGCTACAAGTGCATTTGTTGGGGCAGTAACAGACTCAATCACAGGCAAGGGCCGAGTTGTATTTACATTTGATGTACTTGTTAAAACAGTGGGTCTTAAATTTTGAATGACTGAATTTGACGCTGCGGGTCTAGCATTTAACTCCGTAATAGGTGCTGTTGCGTGCGTCGCTTGCAACCCTTCGTGATACTGATTCCAGTATGATTCGATCTGACTTACAACATATTCAGCATCAGTTCCTAGGTCTTCACGAAAAATAGTAACTAACGCATCTCGCGCTAACTTTGGTGAATGATAAAATGCTTCTTTCATTTTTTCCGAACGTAAAATTAATTCAACACGTCTTTTTCCCTCCGCGGAAAGACCCACGGCCTTTGGAGGTACCTTGCGTTTTGATGAACCACCTATAACATGGGCTAATGCACGGGATGTTGTCGTTGTTGCGGTTGCGGTTGCGGTTGCCATATTTTATTAGAATTGAGAAATTAAATCCAGGCATCTGAAATGTGTACTTTGTACGAATTTCAAATTATACTACACGCACGGTCTATAGGCCGTCACGATGATTCAAAAAAAGAATATAACCCATGCGCTTTGACGGAAGTTCGGAAATATTCAAATAAAAGACAAAGGGGCGAGGCTTACGCGTTGAGACTTTCGGGTCTGTGCTTGGCTCACGCGTATCAACATATACATCCGCGTCGTATGAAATAATCATATTGTTATAATCGTGGGTCATTGCAACTTTTGCGGACGTTTTCTTAATATGAGAACTTTTAATAGAAATGGTTTTTGATAAAATATTTTCAACTTTCGGATCAATAATACCGGGATATGTAGCAGGTCTGGGCAATTCAATGCGTTCATATGATTCGTCTGTTTTCAAATATTCTGCAAAAAACTTTGGATGTTTGGTCGCATCTGTATCTTGAATTAAAACAGGAACCTTTTCAAAAGAACCGCGTGTTACTCCTAAATATTCTTTAGAACCTGAATCAGTCCAAGAAAGCATGTCTGAGTTATTTTCAGGATCCAAGGGTGGACTTGTAAGTGATAAAGAAATAAAAACTTTATCAGGTTTTATATTTGCCAATGTATGAATTTTTCCACCCCATGTCCCTCTCCAATTTTTTCTTGTGGTATTTGTGCTCGGAGGTTTGGCTGTGGCTGCAGCAAGTGCCCTTCTTCTGACATTTGCGGTGTTACGAATTGTCCTTGGCATATATGGTTCAACAACACTTGGCATATATGATTCAACAACACTTGGCTTTACCACGTTCGCACCTGCATCTCCTGCACCTCCTGCAGCACCTCCTGCTTTTCCTGCTCCTTCGGGACGGTTATTTGATTTTTTGTTCTTCTGATTTCCCTCGCTTGACATTTTATAATAAGGCCATAGAAAAATGTGCGGTCGTGTCAAAAATTGAAAACGCCTTGCGACCGCAAACTCTCAAACACCTCATGGCGGCCTCTCCCTCCAATTTTGTCATCACGACCGCGACGCCTTTGGTGTCGGAAGAACCCGAAATCGCAACAACCGAATCAACGCTGTACGAAATTCACAAACACCTTGCCGCGTCTCTTACACCCGCATTGCTGGCAGAATTCATGGGTCAACTGGCAGCAATTAAAAACGAATTTAAAGGCGATGGTGCAGGCCTTTCAGGCGGCATCCTTGCCGACAAACTGGCAATGGCCTTCCTGTCAAAACACGTGAAGACCTTTGAAGAGCATCACAAGGCCGAAAGCGACTGCAAAATCCTGGCGCATCCGCTTTCACTCAAAAAGATCAATGGCAATTCAACGATTGCGCTGAGTTGGAGCAAAAACGGGGAGGGTGCGAAAAAGCGCGATACATTCGTCACGGACATCATCATTCTCAACCTTCTCACAGAGACTTGGTGGAAAACGGCACCGAAGGGCGCGACTGCCGAAGAGCGTGCATCCAAATTCTTCAATGCAACCTTGCCTGCCGGAATTTACTTGGTTTCCAGCGAATTCTGTAAAACAAATGTCTGCTTGTCTTCAAACAATAAAACCGATACATTGATTGAAGCCATTCCCCTTTATAAAATGCTGAAGCATGCGCTAGATGAAAAATTGTTTCTGCCGTTTCCCACAGTCGCCCCTGCCTATCAGTTTGATATCTTGCGGGCCTTTGCGCCCTTGGCGCCCGTATGAACCTAGACATGCGAAAGTGTACCCGCGCCACTAACTGTTTCAAATAGATGCTTCGCCGCCCATTTAATGACTTCCACATTCACCGCATTGCCGAATTGTTTATAGGCGACGGAGGGCGACGAAGGGAGCCGAAACGATTCAGGGAAACTTTGAAGGCGTGCGACTTCCCGCGGCGTCAATTTCCGCCCTTTTTCACCCACATAGACAATTTGCGCCATGGCCACCAACGCCGGCGAATAATTGGCGCGTTTCACGCGAATGCCTGAGGGGCGAAACTGGAAAAGCAGGGTCCAAAGGCTATCGCCGCCTTTAAAAGCGCCGCATTGCCATTCAAATTTGCGTTTGGCACCTCGGAATGCGGGATTCGCGCGCGCTGTTGTGAGCCAGGGTTCCAAGAAGGCGCGATGGGCGGCATAAAAGGCGCGATTCTGCTGAATAAAACGCTGCTTCCATGCGGGATCCTCGGCAGTGGAATGGGTGGAATCCCAATCATCGGACCAAAGGGGGAAGGATGGCAATTTAATATTTGCGGCCTTGAAATGTTGGACAAAGGTCTCCCACAGATTCAGTACATTGTGATCGGCCGCCGTCAATGCCGTTGACGCATCCACGCGCGTCGCATCCGTTTCAAGGATGGACGAAATATGGGTGACAGGACGGGGTGGTGTCGGAAACGGAGGAAGAGATGGTGGCGCAAGATCGTTGCGAATGCCAACAATCACAACGCGCTCACGGTGTTGGGGAACACCGAGCATATGGGGACTAATGACAAGAGGTGTTTCATAGGTCTGATAACCCACTTCTTTGAGCGCATTGTAAATCACTGTCCAAGTCCGACCACCATCATGCCCTTTCAGATTTTTCACGTTTTCCAACAGAAAATACTTGGGCTGCTTGTCTTTGAGAATGCGGGCGACATGGAGGAAAAGCGTACCACGGGTGTCGGCGAACCCGAGTTGTTTGCCTGAATGGGAAAATGCCTGACAAGGAAATCCGCCGCACAGCACGTCGAAAGAGGGCATGGTGGCCGTGTTGAGTGTGGTGACATCCGGTTCAGGTTTGAGGCCGTAGTTGGCTTCATACACTTCACGACACTTTGCGTCAATGTCACAGGCAAGAACGCATTTGCCACCGAGGGCAGCCAGTGCCTGATGAAATCCACCAATTCCGCAAAAGAGATCAATGAATGTGAAGGCGGCTGGTGCAGCGGCGGATGATGCACTGGAAGTGGTGGCGGAGACTATGACGGTGTTTGAAAGCGGTGGTCCTGCTAAAAGTTCCAGGAGTTCGGCTTTCTTCTTCGTGGAAACCCCTTTCAACCCTCGCTCCTTACACAACGCCTTGAGTGCCGCACAGGATTTCTTTGATAAGTCGTCGGCCATGGTGTCGGCGTTTTCGTTACCTTGCGATGCGTCAATTTTTTGTTTGTTTCAAACAGACGCATTTCAGAATAAACGTGGAGAGTAGGAATGCCCTTCATTAGTTCGGCAGAGTATGCCTTTGCATACGCTCCGCCGTCCTTTATACCTGGTGTACTTGTGACAAACGGTCTTGTCATTCAACTGGATGCCTACAATATTTCAAGTTATCCAGGCACAGGCACATCAGTTTTTGATGTGACCAGTGGATTCACTCACACTTTAACAGACAGCGCAACCTATAAAACCCTTTACGGGGTCAAAACTTTTGACTGTACAAGCGGATCTAAGCGACTTGTTTGTAATACAACGGGTCCGACACTCCCAACAAGTGGCTATACGTATGTCTGCTGGGGACGGATTCTCATTAGTTCCACTGGTTGGAGAACATTGTACCGGACTTCACCAAACGATCACCCGCTTCTTAGCGGACTTGGTCTAAACTTGTTTTCCGTTTCATATCAAAATGAATCATTCATTTGATATAATCGTTGTAGGTGCCGGTTTGTCTGGTGCAACAATTGCCGAACACGCTGCACGCGAGGGAGCCAAAGTACTTGTTGTCGAAAAACGGGACCATATTGGCGGAAATGTGTTTGACTATACCGATGAAGAATCGGGCATTCGTGTAAGCAAATACGGGGCACATTTGTGGCACACAAATGACGAGGAGGTTATGAACTACATGACCCGTTTCGGTCCTTGGCAGCGATGGGATCACAAAGTGGTGACAGAAGTGGCGGGCAAGCACGTACCCATTCCTGTAAATATCACGACGGTCAACACTCTTTGCGGTACACACATTGTAAACGAATCCGAAATGGCCGACTGGATGCGACATCATGCAATTCCCTGTGATGCACCCAAAAATAGTGAGGAAGTTGCTCTATCCCGCGTGGGCGACACGCTTTACAATGCGTTGTTTAAGCCCTACACCATCAAACAATGGGCCAAGTCTCCAACCGAATTGGAACCGTCCGTTCTTCAACGTATTCCTGTGCGGAACAATTTTGACGATCGCTATTTCACGGATCGCTTTCAAGCCCTTCCTGTCCATGGATACACGGCCATTGTTGCCGAAATGCTGAACCATGCGAATATTACAGTTCGGTGTAACACTGATTGGTTTGACCTTTCGGGCACCAACACGTCAGTTCCACTTGTTTTCACAGGTCCAATTGACGCCTACTTCAAACACCGCACGGACTTGCCATTGCTCGAATATCGTTCAATTCATTTCGAGTGGCACAAGGAGCGGAATAGCGGATATTTTCAGCCCAATAGTGTTGTGAACTACGCGGGCAGTGAAACACCGTTTACAAGATGTGTGGAATACAAACACTTCCTACACCAAAAATCCGATTGGACAATTTATGCAAAAGAAATACCGACCGACGAAGGCGAACCGTATTATCCTGTTCCAACAGAACGAAATCGTGCTCTTTATGAACGTTATGCCAAACTTACAGAAGGCCTTGACCGCGTACATTTTATTGGTCGTCTTGCGAACTACAAGTATTTCAATATGGATCAGGCTGTTCGGAATGCGATGGACTACTATTACGCCAAAATTCGTCCTCAACTGCTTACACCAAGTTCCGCAAGCGAATAAATGTAGTAATCGTTCAAAAATGTCTTGGAATCCAGGCCAAGTTCCCGTTGCTTGTAGTATGCGTAATGACTCACAACCGCATTGCCAATCACGCGATTGCGTGCGCCCGTCCAAGTAGGAAGATACACGGACCACCATTGTTCGTCCGATTTCACGGAGCCATATTTGGCCACATAGTCCTTTAACATGGAACCTTTCCAGGCAACCGCGGCAATTGATGCGGGCTCACAGGCATCCAAGGAATAGGAATCAATGTGATACTTATCAAGATGACCCATAAACAAATCCTTCAAAAAGGTCGCGTGAAGTTCGCATACATAGGACAGATCGCCCCAGGCAACCGGACACAAAAGGTTGCTTTCGCCAACATAATCTTGAAGGCGATGAACAACACCAGGCGATTGTCTAAAAAAATCCTTGTGACGGGCGAAAATAGCGGGCCAGTTTTTTGCCATTTCGGTGCGTTTTGCTAAATTTAAAACACCTGCGTCTTCCAGTCGCGAATTGATGACGGAATTGTTCAGAATCACGGGGTACAACAAAGGCGACGAATTGTCGTGAATGCGCTCAACGACGAAGTGTGTAAACAGCGATTCTTCCATAAACACAATATCATCATCGAGTTTCAGGTAGACCGCATCGGTCTCTTGGCAATTGTCATACGCATTGTCCCAAATCAGATTAAGTTCGGTGCGAATCAGACGGCCTTCACTGTACGTATCAATCAACTTAACGAAGGGGTTTTCCTTCGCAAAGGCATTCATAAAGGCAATGTCGGAAGCATTGGTTGTCGCAACATAAATATGATACTCTGAAATGTATTTACGGTATTTCCGTACATAATTAAATAAAATGCGAAGACTTGCCTCGCGCCCGCCAAATGTAACTAAAATGAGACGCATTTGGTTTCTTTTGTTGTTTAGGGCTGGGCATCTTTAGGTCTTGCTCTTTTGAGGCCTGTGGGTCGCGAGTCTAGTATTGATACCGAAGAATCACAAGACCCTGCGCCTTCAATTCCAACCGTGTTGCGAAATCGGGTGAAAACACGACAAATACTTCTTACAGAAATGTTCAGAACCAGGAAACAACATGTGGTGAAACCAAGCCAGAAGAAAAAACGACAAACCACTATTTTTGAGTTTGCGCTTGAGTGTGCCCTTCTTAATTATGAGCCCGGCCTTCTTAATTATAATTTTTAGTAACAGCACCGCAACCACAAACAGCATCGCCGATTGCGCTCCACTTCGAGCCGCAACACTTGGTCAAAGGCGACCATGTTCATGCGGTGGTCCAAAATACGTTCAATTAAATCATTCTTCTGTTTCTGTTTCAAGTTGAAATCAATATAAACCTCGGGACGACGGTCACCCTTGATTATCTGGTTTTCCACCTCAGCAAACGCATTACATGCAAGTTTTAATTGATTGGTGATAATCATTTCTTGAATCTGTGATTGGGTAACAAGGGCAAAAATGTTGGTGTAATAAATGTTGGGGAACGCGTGCCGAATTGTGTCTGGAATAATGAATTGGTTTTTTTGTTTGACTTCTTTGACCTTGTTTTCAATAAGTGTCATAAATTCCTGAACGTATTTCAAGTCATATGTTTCGGCTTCTTCGGTTAATTCTTCGTCATGAACCAAGTTACTGAGGAGAATTTTGCCAGATGTAAACTCACACTCGGAAATCAGTTGATCGAACGAATATGCAGTCATGCGATGAGCCTCTGCTCGTGCATCAAGTTTGAAGTAGTTGATGAGCGCCAAAAGGAGTGTATTAAAAGCGCTGGCGGCGGCAACGGCAATGGAGGCATACGCTAGGTCGCTGAAAACGCCACTAATGACAGAGCAGGTGGTGGAGATAAAAAGGGTGGGAATCATGAGCCGATACAAGTAAAATTCGCAATACGCTTTTGCCTCCAAATAAAGGACCTTTTGACCCCGCATATACTGGGCCAAAATGTCAAGTGTGGAGGAAAGACGACCCTCTTTGAAACTGAATTTTGTATTCATCATATCACGAATTTCGGTAAAACCACGCAATTCGCTCAACGTGGTGCGATCCTCTGCCGTTAATTTGGAATCTTTCATTAACAGCAAGGTTGCCTCATCAAATCGGACTTGGCTATTGGCAACTGGGGACTTTTCAAAATGAAGGGCCTCGGAATCAAAGAGTTGATGGAACTTTTCGTCCACAAGGACTTCAATGGATTTTGACTCGTTTGTTTTATTCTTGGCGATTCGAATTTGGTTGTGAACACGGGTGGACGTTTGACTGCTGCGGTCATCTTCTTCTATAACTGTTGGCAGCGTGAGGGCAAGGGGTTTTGTGTGCGACCGGATTTTTGTGGCAGAGGGAGTTTTTTTCAGGGGACTTTTGGGACTGGGTACAACGGGTGGCTCAGAAGGCGGGGTTGCCGGCTGGGTGACAACCGTGTTTATTGGGGCAGGAGTTGCCATTTCTTTTGTTGGCGTTTAGAATTTATGGGATTTTCCTTGCCTCAAACACAGTTGGACCTGTGTCGCACGGTCTGGCCCAGGATCCAACTATGACGCGGTTATTTTTGCTACCAAACACTCACAATTCGCCGGCTCCACAAACTGTCGTTGAAAAATGCGAAACCAATTTTGGATCCATGTGAAATGCGTTGCTACCAACACGGTCTGTCCCGCATGCCGCTCAACTACGTCGGCCGTCCAGGCCCGCAGCCGTTTTACAACCGAATCGTATTCTCCAAGCAATGCTGGATTCATTTTCGCGACGCCTTCAATAGACCACGCCTCCGGAATTTCCGCGGCCAGTTCATCGCGATCCACACGATGATTGCAAACGTGTCCCTGTGGCTCCATAAGGCGGTCATCAAGTAACACCTGCATCACAGCGGCGGCAGGAAAGGCTTCCAACAGTGTGTGACGACACCGGCGTAGGGGAGAGCAATAAATTACATCGGGTGCAAATACTGCCGATTCGCGAAGGCGTGCTGCCTGCGCATGACCCTCTTCCGTCAATTCCGAATCTCGAAAGGCGGGGTCGAGATAGGCGGCCTCACCCCGTGTGAGCGCGGCAACATTGTGGGTGGCTTGGGCGTGACGAAGGAAGATAATTTCAACCGTCGCGGACATGGTTCTTACTGTTGGATAGTGGGGCAGACTTTAGAACTACGGGCCACTTTTTGTTGCCGCTGGCTTGAATGGCGCACATTTCTCCACGTCACCCTGGGTCTGTTCAAGGCAGCGAACCCAGAGATCCGAGTTTGTGTTTGTTGGTGCTGGAGCAACAGACTCCGTTGCGATGCGGGGTGGGCCCAAAATACCTGTCACGACTCGTTGGGCAACTGCACTTCCTACACCAAGCCCAAATCCCTCTTTCATTGACTGCCCAAGTGTTGTTTTGGAGGCGACAGGAACCGTGCTAGAGCGGCGATTCATTTTGTGTCTTCTACAAGGTGTGGCGACCTTAAATCCCAAAACGCTCCCGTGTTGCGTCAAACATGGTGGAAATTTCGCTTGCTGACAAGGCACGATTGTAATAGTAAAACGATCCTATCTGACATGCAGGATACGGCGAACCTTCTTGAATTCCGCTAACAAGACGAAGAGGTGCCGTGTTGTTGGGAATACTTGATTCCGAATTGGACGCCGAAATCACCTGCGTCGTATTCACATAGGCCAAACTTGGATTTCCTGCACCACCCCCAAATCGTACAACGCATGAAAACATTGTCCATGTATTTGTGGAAAACACATTGTTGCCACTTAAATAATTGCCATTTACCGATAAACCATTCATATTTAGTTGAAGACGATTGCTTGTATTGAAAACCAGACTAAATCCATCGTATCCACCACTTGCCCCATATTGTTTACTAATTACACCTTCATTTGCCACAAAACTTGTCACGTAGGCCCAAACAATGCCGGTGACGGCACCGCCGATGGAGGGACGAATCGCGGTAACATCCGGAATGTTTACATATTGGTCTGTTCCATTAAACGTTAAATAGGTGGGGGCCGCGGCAGTATATGTTGCTGCAGTCGGTGTAAGAGTTCCATTGTTTGTGGATGTAATGTCAAACCAGGTTGTTCCACTTCCAGGATAGGATGCAGATTTTGATGCATCGAGTTGAAGAATCAATCCATTTGTGATGATTGTCGGATTGGAGGAGGCAAGTGGTGCGTTTTTTCCGAACCCGTACGTCCCCTCCACTGTGGAGAGAAAAGGCATAATTCTAAAAGATGTATGCGTTTTGTCTTCACCGGCACCTTTGTTCGTCGTCTAAGTCATTGGGTGGGTGTGTTTTGACAAGGATGAACGACGTGTTGCTTGCGTTTCCCTACACCGCAATCACTATTTCCATTCTTGCCCGATTCATTTTCTTTTATTTACTTTACAAAAACAAGAGTCAAAATAGTTATTCATTGGCGTTTTGTGTACTCAACATTGGCTCGTCCTCCCTCTGGGTTTTTTACAGTCTTTATCAGGGGGATCATGCTATGGTTATTCGAAGCGGAGTTGAAATTGGACTGCTGGTCGTTTCCTCCGCCTATATTCTTCGCAACAAATGGAAGGCGTTGCGTACAATCCAACCAGCGCCTTTGCAACAACAGCAATAGGTTTTCCAGGGCCCCTAAACACTTGGCGCTTCTTCATTGATTGTGTTGGAAGCACCGTCATCTGTAGTATTTGCCACCGCTGAACCCATTAATTCCAGGTTTGTGTCGGATTTGTTTTTCTTCATGGCAGGATTTCGGTAAATGCGCGGTTGTGCGACCAAACTGGGTGTTTGAAGTGAGGGTGTTCGCCTGGGCCAAAGCAGGTAGCAGGAAATGAGAACTCCAACGAGGGAAAATGCGCCACTTGAATACAGCAAGGAGGCGCTTTCTGTAACAATTCCGGCAATCAGGCACGACCCTCCTAATCCAAAAAAGAAAAGGATTGAAAGAAGGTGGGTTGATACCATTTTCTTTGAAAAACGTGCGGTCTGTTTTAAGCCTTTCGACACACAAAAAAGTGAAGTGTGAAATGAATTGTTTGGAGTGCTTAGATGAATGGTTCATCATTGGATACATCTTCGGAATGACAAAGTGACGGAGCCCTGTTTGAATCGGCGCGTCACACGCATCTTTCAAAATCGCGGTGCGTCCTTCTACGGTGACTATGATCTGGATGTGTACATTGGCACCAAACACGATTATGCGTCGCTTGAAGTCGTTCTTGAAAAAGTGCTTCGCGATGGGAGCGGCTGGATTCGGAGTGTGAAAATGGGTAATGCGGTTGCACTTGAAACACGTCATCTTGCGCAACTTTTGTCCGACTGTGGGTGGTTTGATGACGCAGCATTCAAAAAAATCGTACCGTGGAAAGAAGACGGTGCGCTTCTGCGTGCCTTGGTTTTGCGGAAAGACGGCAATTTCATCTTTTATGGTTGTGAAACGGCGCGGTTTTACTATGTCATTTGTTTTGCGACGAGTTAGATTTATGGGGCTGGAGGAAAAATTGAAAGGGTTTTTTGCGGGATTTATAATTGTGAGACGACAGTGAAACACACAAATTTACTTTCGTTCAACTTTCCTTCAAATCTTTCGAAATGAATTCCTCCTGCGCAACTGGTGGCGGCTGTGCTTTGGCTTCCTCTGCTTCCTCGGCTTCCTCTGACATAGCCGTGCTTCACACTCTTTCAGATGGTTGCAAAGTGCGGCTTATGAATGTTTCAGAACTTCTTACAATTTCTGTCTGGAAGGGCAATCGCATTATGGACAAAGATCATGTGGCGCGCATTGCCGAAGATGTTGGAACTGCCGTTGAACGTCTTGATACGGGGTATCGCATCATTCATTTAACAGAAGAGGACAGCGAAGGTCGCGCGACTGCCGCGCGTTATTTGATTGATGGACAGCACCGGCAGGCGGTTATACGTGGCGTGTTTCAAACACCTGGTGCAGCGCCTTCCGATTTCCGTGTGATGGTGTTTGAAAAAGAGGTCAAGGACGAAATGGAGGCCATTGCGTACTTTCGGACACTGAACTTAACAAAAGCAATTGAGTACAGTGATCCTGTTCTAATTGCAAATAAATACGTAGACGAGTTGATGAAGGTGTTTAACAAGTCCCGTGTTCACCCTTTGATTAAATCGGGTACCACAAGACGACCGTATCTCAGTGTGGACAAGTTGCGCGAGGCATTGGTAGCGCGCAGCGCCTTCTTCTCTTTTAGAGATGACCGCATTCGGCTGTTTGCGACCGAAGCGGTGATAGAAAATGACAGGGGTGTAACGGAAGCAGAAATGGCGCTGGCATTTGGCAGTTCCGCATGTAGCAAAACCATCATGGAGTCGGCCCTGAAAAGCAGGTTTGTCCTTGCACTCGACCCCAAGTTGCCGTGGATTGACAAGATTTTCCGTAAAATTAATGGAATTATCTAACACCCTTCTAGAATGGCCGCAGCAGGTGCTTCACGCTATCGGAGCCCGATCTTTGTTCATGACATGTTGGATAGTGACGATGCCAACATTTTTATGTATTTTGTTCACGCAACCCTGGAAACCGAGCCGGCCACCGTCCCCAAGAACAACGTTGTGATTCAAACGGGCGCGGGGGCTGCCTTTGCGTGTACGCTTGATACATCGTCCGACCCCGAAATTTTGGAGCGGTTTTTGAAACGACGCAACGAAACCTTTGATATTTTGATGGGTACCGATATCCGAATTACAATTCTCAATCTTTTTTCATACAAAGTGGAGGGCGAAGACACGTTGGAAAAAAAGATTGCGCTGGCATACAGTGACCTGAAAAAGGCGGAGGAAACAGGGCAGAAATGGGGTGTTTATTTAATAGATCAAACAATGAATAAATTAGTCTTCCACGAAGATTTAACAGAATATTTAATTGAAGAATCTGCATTCCACAATGGCATTTTACAATCGAAAATGATCCAACACGCCAACAGTGTACTGGACGACAAGTCAACAAACATTCATGTTTTTGTAAATTGCACCAGCGTTCCCAAGTCCCTGAATCTAGGTGGCCTTTCGAAACTGAAAATTCCAACTGCAACCACCATGACAACGCGATCCATTACGCGTCACGTTGAGCCTAATAAGAATGCTTATGCGCCGAATAACATTGCGACCCTGAAAAATTTCCGAACTAAAATGGTAGATCAACTTGCCACCGCTCTTAGTGGACGAATTGCAGCCGCATACCGATATAATGCGGCGACCATGGGTAAGAAAAAATCCGTCATTGTGGCCAAAGCCGATGAATTATATGACGCACTTTTGAAGCAGGAGGATTTTCAGACACTTGTAAAAGAGTATTTGAAAACGAAAAATGACCGAATTTATGACGACTTCCTACACGCCGCCTTTGCCGCAATGGGACAATTGGTGTATGAGGATATTTCGTGGTTTGAGGATGCGGCTGCAGATGCAGCAGCAAAGGAGGGACCCCGTGTTGGAGGTGGTGGGGCCACTAAAAACCGTAAAACACGAAGACGTCGTCGCACTAGCCGTAAATAAGCCGGCCTTTCTTGGTCTGAATGACGGCACTCAGCCAACCAAAACGATCACGTTCGCCGCAAGAGACTGGAAAGCCTGCTGCGGCCAACAAATCATGAAACTCCCACACATTTCGTCCCTCTGAATCTATAAGCACTTGTAAAGCGAGCAGTTCAATCTGTTTGATAAGTGGCTTGATGGAAGAGTGTTGTAAGTTGTTCAGGATCACCACCTCATTATCAGGAAGGACTGGCGATTCATTCAGTTCATTGAGGGCAGCAAGAAGGGCGTCCATTTTGTGTGTATGCTTTAACGACGTCTTTTCAATGATGTTTTCAGTTTTTCAACAAAGCAGGTCTAAAAATTGATGCCCGCTGCTTCTTACACCATCCCCATAAAAATGCACGGCAAGGAATTAGTTGGAAACATTTTAAGCGTCGGGGTCAGCGCAGGTATGGTATTTGGGGCGTACACTCTTTATTCTTGGGCGCTTCCACAGCCGGTTGTTGTTCTTCGGCATCGGATCTTTAAGAACACAACAATCGTTGATGTTACGATAGAAAAAGGGACATGGGGGAATTTAGTCAACTTGACACAAAAACATAACAATGTGGCGTGTTTGTGTGCCGCGGGCTTTAGTGTTTATTCTTTTAGCACAAATGGGCCTGCTGTGGGATCTGTGCTTCAATTACAGCACGAAGGAAGATTCACTCGTGATGAATTCCTAGACTTGTGTTCGAAGTGTCAGGTCAGCACTGATGTGGAATGTGACGATTATCCATTGGAGCAGGTAAAATGGGATAATAGGGCGGTTCGCTTGGCATAACTTACCAAAAGACAAATTCCTCGCTTTCCAACACGCCACTTGAATTCCTTGACACACAACATGTAATTCCAATGGCACCTTGGATTGGCAAGAAGCGACCTGTCACAATCACTTCGGCGTATTTTTGCGGACCGTAGCCCACCAACAAAACCGCCCGTCGCTCCTTTGCGCCATAGGAAAGAACGCGAGAACTCGCAATCAGCCCACGCATCTCCACCGTTGTAGCGGTAAGGGGTTTCACACCGCAATCTGGATAAAAGGTGCAATCGGCGGGATCGGTTGCCCAGGTTCCCAACTTGGCCACACGTGTCTTGAGCGATGCTGTATGAAGTGACGCATGCCGATGTTTTGCATAAATGGACTTTTGCTTCTTTTCGAATTCCAACACCGTTCCCGCCAGTCGCGCTTCATACACATGAACCCACTTGCGATAACTGCTTTGACAGTGGGTCAGTGTTGCCCGCCAGAATTCACAGGGATGATGGGCTTTCATATACGCAAGTTGCCACACAAGTTGCGCATAGGAAAACGCGTGTGATTTACAGAATCCATATTTTCGCAGGTCTTTGCACGCTTCATACAGTTCATCACTGTAGACGCCGTGTTCTTTCATGGTCGCTGCGAGTTCTTTGATGGGTGTTTTTGTGAAAAGGCGGCGCAGCATATCCGCCGTTGCTGCATCACAGCCCGCAGCATCACGAATCAGCGCAATCACATCGTCATCATACACAATTGTTGCCGAACCCGTGCGGGCGCTTTTTGCCGCGGGCCGAATAATCGCTAGGCATTTTGCCACATCGGCGAGCGTTTTGGGCTTAATGTCGCGCAGGGTACGCCGCATCAGTGGTGATTCGGCAAGGGTAATACCAATGTTGTCCCCGCGCGCGAAAAGGGCGGCGGTTTCCTTGTCATCCATGTGTGCGTCAAAATCAATGGGGCCGCTTAGTTTCGCGTGTTTCCGTGCATCGGACAGTTGACTCAGGGCACGTGATGCCAGAATGTCAATCTTGAATTGCTTGTTTTGCGCGATCTGTTCCTTGTTCAGAGTGATTTGATTCAGGACGCAGTTGGGTCGTAACTTGAGTTCCGCGGGTACTTGGGTCGGATAAAAGACGATGCCGCCGCAATGAAGGGAATACGTACGAAACGTATTGAGTAGGGATTTGGTGTGCGCCGCAACGGCAGCGCGTTTGGTGTGAGGCATTCGGCGCACCACATCGCGAATGGCCAGCGCCGAAATCTGTTTGCGGAATCCGACCAGTTGAATGGCCTTCCGCAGCGCTGATTTTTCATGGTAATAGACGTGATTGCTAATGCGGGCCACACGACCCGGCCAGCGCAAGTAAATCTGAAGAAACACGTCATCGCGCGCATTGTGTGGGAAGTCAAAATCAATATCAGGCAACGTGGACCGATGGACGTTGAGGAAACGGGCGAATTCAATGTCGTATTTCACAGGGTCAATATTGCTAATACCCAGCAAGTAGCAGACAAGGGAGGAGCCGCAGGAGCCGCGGGTTACGTGGGGCAGGTGGTCGGTAATTTCCAAAATATCCAAAGCGTGCTTCACGTAGCCAAGAAGGTCCTTTTGAAGGAAAAGGCCGAGTTCAAACGCAAGGCGGTCCTTGTAGGCGGGGTCATCAGGGCAGACGCGACGCCATGGAAGGGCTGTTAGCGCCGTGCTGCCAGTGAGCGGTGGTTCTTCTTTGGGCTTGGCGGGCTCCGCGGGTTCCGCAGGTGAAAGCACAACGTCCAACACATGAATCGTCTGCGGTCCCAGTTGCGTTGCCGAATAGCGATAGGGGAAGGAATGTGTACGAGGTTGCAGGTAGGAATTGAGCCGCATACAAATTTCAAGGGGGCTTTTTGCGTTCAGATCAAGAACGAATCCATGTGTTTTCTTTCCCGCGGGATCACGGCGTAGCACACGTCCAACACATTGAATGAACGTCTTATGACTCCGTTTCGCAACGGCATCCAGGAAAATACAGCCGTCCAGAAACGGAACATCGGACCCTTCACGATGTTTGCCCGCACAGAAAAGCAGGGCATTGCCGGTGGCCGCCTGAAATGCCGCATAATCCGCAAAGCCCGCGGGAGTGGCTTTCGAAGTGTCTACGGCAATCATCATATCCGCAAAGCGCGCATCGGCCCGCCATTCCGCGGCGGCGGTGTGACAAAGGTCAATCATTCCGCACCATACAAGAATTTTACGGAAAGGAAGTTGTTTGAAAAGCGTGGTGGCGCAAAGGTTGCGAAGAGTTTCGCCGCTCACTGGCTCCTGAAACCAGGCAATTTTGGGCGGTACAATGGCTTCATCTTGACAGGCATCATAAATCGTGTATTTACTGAGAATTTGCTTGAAGGGTGCGTGGGAGGTCGTAGGAGTCGCCGAAAAACCTAGGCATTTCGGGACCGTTGTTTGTGCCAACATATGCGTATAAAAGGCTTGGGTTGTTTTGTTCGTGACGGAATGACATTCGTCGTGAATAATTAGATGAATGGGAATTCGCAAATGCGTGTATTCCGTTTTACTGACAAGGAAGGCACGGTTAATAATGATAAGAATGGATTTGCCCCAGACTGCGGCGGAGTTTACATTTGTCGCCCAATGAGGTGGCTTTTCACGGCTCAGGTCAAACACAAGGAATTTGCGGACAATGTGGCCATAGCCTTTTTCGGCTAGTGTCGTGGCATCAAACTGGTCTACAAGAATGCTTTTCTGTTCGCAAATCCAAAGAATATTACAGGCGTGCCCAGCGCGCTGTTGAAACTCTGACAGCAATTCAAGTGCGATCCATGATTTTCCTGTGCCCGTCGCGTGAAAGTGGACACCTGACGCAAATCCATTGTCTATGGAAGTTTGTATGGCGGTTTTTTGATTCTCACGCAGCGGTCTAAGCGATAGCATTCCTGTAAGGGGCAAAAAGTTAACAGTACATTTCATTTTTTCCAAACGTGGACCTTGAAAAAATTGAAAGACGGTTTGCCAAGTGAAAGAAAAGTCCCCCCGCGGCTTCCTTCCTTCCAACGTTCCTTCCATCCTTTTCTTCCATCCTTCCTTTCAAAATGAGTTCCTCCTCCGCTTCCAACACGGCCTCTGCCTCGGCCTCTGCCTCGGTCAACGCAAAGCCCATCACTCTGTCACAGGTCCTTCAGGCCTTTGGCAGACCCGATTACTTGACCGACTGGACTCCCTTGGCCGAAAATCGCCACACACTGCTTCACACATTCTGGACGGAGTGTTTGGCCCGCGGTGAGCATCCCATGGGTGTTCATGAGACCGCCCACTGTGGCTGCGGCTGCTCCTCGCAACTTCATCTGTTCAAGTCCATGGCTCGCCGCCCTCTTGCTTACGCGAAGGACTTTTACGGCTACCTGTTCTCTTCAGAACTCGTGAAAAAGGAGGACTTCCTGTTCCAAACCGTCGTTGCGACATCTCTTGAGGAGTTTGACCACTGGAGTCCCACACCGGACGAGCCCTGCACAGACTTCTTCGAGTGGGCCGTCGCGGAATTGCTGCTGCCCGACACTCTTGCGACCTACCGCTGGGTTTCCGACCGCGACCGTTTCCCCGACGACCTGGATGGCGAAGAGGACCCTCACCCACAGCGACGCACGCTTTTCCACACCCTTTTCAGTTCGCTTCGAGTTCGCAGCAACGCCTACATGGGCCGCATGCTGGTCCGCTTTGTGAAGGCAGGCTTGGATTTGACCACGCCTGGTTGCGAGTCTTTACTTGCCAAGGCCATTGCGGCTTCCGACACATTCCTCGTCCGTGCCCTGTATCAGTTGGGCGTGCCTATCAACAACGCAGAGTGTGCACAGTCACTCTTTTACCGCATTCGCATTCATGTGGGCGACCTTCGCGCCCTTGCCGAGGCGGTGCCACCCTCCTTTGTAGACCAGGTGCGCCGCAATGAATACCGCCTCTGGGCCTGCGTGGCCAAGATAATTTACAACAGCGCGGCCCTGCTCCGCGCCTTTGCCGACCCAGACGAGGACGACGACACACGCAAGTTGCGACTCACAGGGCTTCTTACAGCCATCCATCCGCGCTTCCACAAATACACATCAGTCGAGTCCCACTTTGCCGAGCGCTTCATGAAGGAAAACATCGACCGTCTTCTTGTGCCTACGAGGGACGAACAAAAGCAACTGGTAGAACTGTTGGAGGCATTGCGTGAGTGCGATTACGACTTTTCGGCCATGTATTCCTGGAAGCCGTTTTGGGGCGAGAAGGGGCCATCGGGTGCGCACACCACCGAGGGTGACACCCCTTATACCTACACGGCGTTGGACTTCTACAACTTTTACAGCCGCGTTGTGGAAGTTCTTGACCCCGCCTTTGACGCCGCGATTGTTGATCTTCTGCATCCTTAGACGCGTGCTGCGGGGCTTGCCAAAAAAAAAGAAAAGAAAAAAGAAAACTAAAAAACACAAAAAGACAAAAACAGAAATTACGTGTGTACGTGTGGGCGTTTGTTTGTACAGTTTTTCAATGAAGGGTTTTAATTTGCACCAATCGCCAATTTACGGGCGGTTCCTGCGCCGCAACCGCCACCTCCAGTTGCAAGTACACTTACACCAGATGGATTCGTCCCATACAGAACTGTTACCGAACCACCACCTGAACCTGTACCCGTTACGCCAAAGGATGTAGCATTTGCGCCGTTTGCGACAATTGATCCAGTACCAGTTAAGGAGCCGGCCACAATCACAATCAACACGCCACCTGTTCCACTTTGGCCATCGGTGCGACTATCCAAATTTGTAAAGTAATAGCCAGCGCCACCTGGATTTCCACCACCCGCAATTGAAATTTGATTAAGCGCGCCTCCAACACCATCTCCTCCTCGGCCTCCATTATCCACACCACTGCCGACGGTCTGACCTGCGCCCCCAACATTGTAAAGACTTGCGCCGCCTGAGCCACCGGAAAAGCAGGTGCCTGCTGAACCGGCACCTGATTGACCCACTGTTGGAGGTGCAAAACTAACAGACCCACTTCCGCCTCCACCTGTGCCACCATTGGCACCCGCTGAGCCCGCATTTGTACCATTTGTTGAGCGTCGTATGCCGCCTGCACCACCCGCTGCAGGAATTTGAGGATTGACAACAGAGCCAAACGTACCTGTGCCAATCCGAATGTCCACCGCCGTTGTTGCGCCACCCGAATCGCCTGTTCCGCTGTGATTTGCACCGCGCAAAGACATGGAAATGGTTCCATTGCAAACAAGGTTGCCGCTCACATACAAAACTGTGAACAATTTTCGAACAGAAGGAATAAATGTCTGGCCTGAATTGATTGTTAAGTTGCCATTGATAATAATCCATGAACTGACGGTATCTTTTGTTAATGTGAACCAATCCGATGCTGTAAACGCACTGATTGTAGTTGTTCCCGCCACACAGTATTCATAATTTCCTACAGGTTGTGAATTGATTGTTAATGATCCGCCGGCAGTGGGCGCAATCGTTTGGCCTGTGTAAGAAGAGGAAAGTGTACGTGCAAACGCAAGAAGACTCGCACCCTGGTTGCTTGAGGAGGCGGGTGCAACAAATGGACGGCCATAACCAAATGCACCACCAAAACTTGCGGGCAATGGCATCTTTTCTTTTTATCGCACCTGTTTTTTTTACCGGCCTATCTAGTCTTTCACAAACTGAAAAATTTTATACGATGGGTCGGCCGGATTGGCGGCAAAGGAAACACTAATACCAATTCCAATTCCAACTTCAACAACCTTTTTAAAGTGGTTCGCATTAATGACATTCGTGACGGTTCCATAATATCTTACACCCCATCCGCCGCACTTTCGTGCATCAAGATCCACGATTTCATTATACACGAATGTAAGAGGTTTTCTGTAATCCAATGTCATAATATGATTACAAAAACGAGTAACTTTATGCCACGTAATACCTCTAAATCTTGCGACCGCGTTTTCGCGTGGCTCTTCGCGTTTTGAACCCCAATGCCGCCAAAATATTTTCCTTCTTCGCTTCACCGGTTCGTGGTTTCTTGTTGCCTCCCCACACATTATTCCCCTCGGGCTCATTTTCATACGCAGTTGTTGTGGCGACGGTTGTAGGTTCTTCTCCAGCGCCTCCTGCTGCTTCAACCGCTATAGGAGGAACCGAATAATTTTCCACAAATCCATTGTTTGCATTTTCTTCAAACACATAATTTGGTACATTGTAAGCAGGTTCAGGAACTTCCATAAACATGTGAACGACTGGATGCGCCTCCATATCATATCCTGGTGTTACTTGGAATCCAAGATGTTTGTAATATCCAACACGGTCCTTCACAGCCTTCAAGGTGATTCGCGGAATTCCCATGCGCGACGCAACATAAAAAAGGAGCGAAACCAGGTAAGCACCTGTATTGTCAATTTCCGGTGCGTTTTTTGCGCAAAGTAAGTTGATATAAAGGGATTTTTCGCCGCTGCCCTCTCCAACAACACGAAACGTCATGAAAGCCTGTGTGGAGCGCAGATTGTCCGCGACACGGCGCACCGTTAAAACAATGTCAAGGGGGTTTTTTACGGACCGTTTGGAAAAAGCAGTTCCTACACCGCCGCCACTTCGTGCCGAGCTGGCACAAAATTTCAATCCACCTTGTAAATTTTCCTCCAAAAAGTTGTTCAATGCGCCTGTTTCATCGGTTGGCAAAAAAACGGGAGCTAGGGCAACTTGAAGCTCGTTCACGATTTCAAACGCCCTGTGTGTTTCACCCTGTGGCGTAAATTCAGGAACAGTGCCCGCTTGGATAAAAAGACGCTTTTTCCGTTTTTGCGTTACGCCGGTGTTTGATGTATATTTTTTATAGGGCTTGTAGCGGACGTTATTGTTCGGAGTGGGGGTTACAGTTGGCGTTACAGTGGGCGTTGTACTCATTCTACTTTAGGAAACAGGTTTGCGAAGGACAAGTCGCGAAATGAAAAGTTTGTATTGATTGTACTGAAATGAGAAACAACTATCAAGCGGTCGTTCGTCATCGCCTCCAATGATTTCAAATCCCGCACGAAGTGCAGCAGTTCTCCAAAAAGTGGGCGAAGCAAAGGGAACACGGTGCTCTGTTAAACACGAATCCCCAACTGAAATAAAATATCCGCCTGGTTTCAAACACTTGAAAACGCATGGAAGTACCTTTTCAAGATCCATAGAACAACCGACAGCACACGAATCTGTTACAATATCAATTGTATTTTCAGAGAAACTCATTGCGTCTGCGCTTTCCTGTCGAAATTGGACACCACATGCGTCAAACAAATGCTTGTTTGCAGGAGAAACCATATCAATCGCATAAACAGTTGGGACAAACTGTTTGAAATAAAGAGGTAAACTGGACACACCACATCCAAGATCGAGAAGAACGGGCCCGTTGAGACCAAGCTGTTTATAGGCATCGATGATACCGACCCATTTCATTTGTGCGTCCTCCTTCTTTTCATGAAACGGATTGTGGATGTTAAGAATGGAGTGACGCTCAGTTTCACGTGTCGTTAAAAAATTCCGTGAAAGAAGACCGTTCATTTAAAAGGACTGCTCTTTTTTTTTGACAATTTTACCTCAATTACTGTAATTGATGCTCGGCATACTCATAGAATTTCTGGGCTTTGGGGAAGCCATTGAATTCACTGGCTGTTACGGTTGTGTAGGCACCCATGTTTCGAACACGCAGCACATCGCCCTCCTTCACGTCGTCAGGTAGCGGAATGTCTTCGCCAAGACAATCGCCGCTGTCGCACGTGCGACCAAAGACAACGGTGGGCCGTGTTGTTGCTGTCAAGGGGGCGCGAACGCATTCCAATACGGGTTTCTGGTGATCAAACGGAATGTTGCTAAAGGCGCCGTACACGGATTCATCAATGGTGATGCGCCACGCGGCCTCGGTGGCAGAGGCCGGGACGGGCCAGACCGGTTTCTTTCCAATGACCGTTGTGTAAAGTGTGTGGGTCGGCGCGGCCAGAAACCGACCGGGCTCTGCGATCCAGCGCAACGGCCTTTTGTGTTGAAGACAATAAAGGGGGTCAAGGGCTTTTGCCGCGTCACGAATCGCCTTTGCAACCGCCTTGAAGGGTTCAGGATCTGGCAGGAAACCGCCGCCAATATCAATCACTTCGGTACGAAACCCATGCCGACCCGCAATGTCTGCGGCTTGGTGGCAATCCTCAATGGCCGACCCGTACTGCTGCGGTGCCATACATTCGCTTCCAACATGAAAACTGAAGCCGCTCATTTTCAGTCCGTTCGCCTTTGCGACACGGTACATATCGGGCAACCATTCCAGGGGCGCACCGAATTTTTTACCAAACGGCTGCTTGGAGCCCGCATCGCGGACCAAGAGCCGGACCAACACCTCCCCGCGCCAATCCGCGCGTCCTAATTTCACTAATTCCTCCACTGAATCGGCGACCGTGGTCGCTATACCCCTTGCCTGGGCCACACGAATATCCTGCAACTTCTTACACGGTTGCGCGTAAAGAATGTTTTGTGCGGGGTTGCCGACGAGAGGTAGTACCTCGTTAATCTCCCGCTCGGATGCGCAGTCAAATCCCATGCCTGGATAAATGTCCCTCATCCATTTCATCAGAACGGGGTCATTGTTACACTTCACGGCATAATAGGGAATGATGTGTGGGAGTTCGGAACGCCAAAGATTCAGTTGGCCCTTGAGGGCGGTGTAGGAAACACGGAAATAGGAAAGAGAGGCCAGCGCGAGGGGTTTGATAGTAGGGCCGGATAAAAAAACTTTTAGGTCGGCGCAAGGGGTTCATTTTTTGTTGCGCTGTTGCGCGCGCTGTTGCTTACCAGTATTTCCAACACCTGAATAAATGGACCGTTATGTACCGGACCGTCGGTCGATTCTTTCGTATTTTGGTTCGCCAACAGCAGCAGCGGTGGCACCCACCACGGCACCCGCTGTCGCAGCAACTATCGCAGAAGACCCCGTTGAAATATGCAACATCTTTTGTGACGGGGCATGTGCCAACAATGGCCGTCGGGGAGCGCGGGCTGCCTGGGGCGTCGCCGTTTATTTGAATGACGCAGAAATCGCGGCATCCGGCGCGCCACTGATGCCCGATGAGACGCAAACAAATCAACGGGCGGAACTAAGGGGCCTTCAGGTGGCAATTGCGGCGGCGACGACGTCCACGGCGCCCATTTGTCGCATTTATACGGATTCGGAATATGCGATCAACTGTTTGACACGTTGGGGTCCTGGTTGGGCACGGGCGGGTTGGCGCAAATCGGACGGCGGACCGGTGCTTCATCGCGACCTCATTGAACCGCTGTTAGATGCCTGGCGCGGCCTGAAAGGTAAAGCGCAGATTTCGCATGTTCGTGCGCACACAGGGCGAATGGACAGCCTTTCGTTGGGCAATGCGCGAGCCGATGAATTGGCACGCGCAGCACTTGGTGCAGAATAATTCAAAAATTGCTCATTTCAAAATCTTGTGATTTTGGAATGAATGGCTAACCGATTTTTATTTGTATTTAGGCGTTATGAACTCCCGTTGCGACTGCGACATAGGGGTTGATTGCAACCATGCCACGGTTGACAAGGAAGCCCAGGCGCTCCAGCATCACAAGGTCCTTGATGGTCAGAGTTGTTGTAGAAGGAATCGGGGTCGGTGCGCAATTATTTGCCGAAATGAGATTAATGATTTCAAACACCGTCCGGCTGGCATTGAAGCGACCGAAACCCATCATCAGGTCAATTGCGCTGGACACGTAGAAGCCCTCCTCAAAGGCGCTCATTGGTTCGGCCTCCGTGGTCTCCTCCATGCCAACAGGGGCGGACATTGGCTCTAGCGCAGGCATGGAGAAGGCCGACGCGTCATCATCAATCTCCATATCCTCGGACTCGTCCTTAGCATCCTTGACCTTCTCGTTCTTCTCCTGTTCCTCAAGGAAGGACGCCGGCTCTGTAACATTCATGTTCACCTCCGATACCAAGGCAGAAATACGGTCGAAATCATTCGTGGTCACAAATTCAAACAAACTGTCGCGAGAGACAACGGCTTGACTGTACGAAACAGTGGGCATGAGACGCCAATAAATCGTCACGGTATTCTGGCCAGCCTCGCACTCGTTCTCGGCAATGAACTCGCACAGGTCCACATAGGGCACTTCACGAACCCTGACACCAGAAGGGTCGGTCGCATTGAACCAATGAACACGAACCTTACTGAAATCGGGCATGTCATCATCTTCATCCTCGGCCACCTCAGTCTCGTCATCCTCAGCCACCTCGGTTTCGCCGTTATGTGCTTCGACGATTACGCGATCCAGAATCTCAAACGCATCCTCCACCTGGTAAGGTAGGAACGTGGGCGCAAGAGAAGACAGGTATTTGAGCATATTGTAAAGTAGAGTTGCCGCCTCAATCTCCATCTCGTCATTGACGCAATCCAGGACCGCAAACGTAAGGAGCCGCAGTTTCTCGGTCACCGTCTCGGCATCAGTCTCCTGCCGCTTGGACATTTCCAGGAGCCAGTCAATATGTGACACAAAATCGTCCACACAGGATGGCTCTTTGTTCAGAAGGCGATGAAGTTCGGCGTAAATGGCTGCAACGGCGGTTTGATTTCCATTTGGATTGTCAATGTACTGCTGATAGAGCCAGTTGTAGACCGCCGTGGACGACATCTGTTCACGATGTTTGCGAAGAATCGCAAAACTCTCGTCCACAACCTTTGCAAGGTCGTTACGGCGCTTGCCCAGAGAATAATCGTCGAGTGCGACATCCACGTGGCGCAGAATGCGTGTGAGTTCATGGAAGAGGTACAAGTTCTCGAGTGCGAAGGGATTGGGGTCCATCTTGGCAATCGCGTTTCCTACACACCAGAAGGCCTCAACCGCAAATGGCTGGAAATCGGCCCCCACCTCAAAATGGCGCTCAATGTCCTTGCGAAGGAGGGAGACTGTGGGAGGGCTGAGGAACTCCATTTTGCTCACGCCATCCTCCACAACCAGATTGGCCAAATTAAAGTAGACCCACTGGCGCAACTTGTCCTTCACTGCGGAATTCGCAAGCAGATTTGTCAGGGCATTAACCAGCCGCTCCTGAAATTCAACAGGAATCTCCTCGTCGCTGCGGCCCGCCAAAATCTCAATAGCAGGATACACAATAGGAAGCCGGTCAAGATGGTTCTCAATCACTGCGACAAGATTCGTGTAGGTGAGCAGTGACTCATTCTTGGAATACACATGTGCCCACAGAATATCACGTAGAGCCTGTGCGCTTGCCTGGGTGTAAAACTGCGTGTCATTCAGGTTACGCAGTGTCACCTCAATCTCGCCCTCATCCTTGTGCTTGGCGAAATTCATAACAATAAAAGCGGCGCTCTTTTGATGCTTCTTGTTGGTGGAATTCAGTGCTGCAAACACCGTCTCCATTTCCTTATTGACGGCCACCACAGCGGCCTGTGAGACCTTCGTGTTGACAGAGGACAGCAGATTCCCAATAACAAGCAGAAGTTTGGAACGAGTCTTTGCGTCGGTTGCCTTGTCCTTCAGCAGCCGCATCAGAATGGCCGTGTAGCCATTGTTTGCAAAGATTTCAAGGAAGCGCGCCGCATCCTCGTCGTGCTCCTCCAGCAACACCGCCTCCTTCACCGTTTTCAGGAACTTGTGGCGAGCACACACGAAATCCGTGCGGGCCTCCAGGTCGGTCTTGTAGAAAGCGGGGGACTTCATCACGGTAATCGCAGGGGAGGTCATGTTGTTAACCTTTGAAGAGCGACCAGCGTTTAGGAGGTGTACGAAAGGGGCAAGGGAGAACGCAGAGGAGGCGGTGTTGGAGGAAGCGAACATTGCAGAAAGGAGGGAGGGCTTAAAGGCGGCGCTGGGGGTGCTTTAGGCCCCAGGGCCGCGCAGACCTTTCAATTTTGCCGCGCCCTTCCGCCACGCGTGTGGCGAAAAATTGAAATTCGGCGTCGCAAGAAAGGAGAATCTCACTCGTGTCAATCATGCCATCCGTCATCAGTCGTTTGTTTTCTATTGTAACGGGTGTAGCCGCCACCAATCTCACAATTTCTCCCGTCGCCACGACGCCGCTTTGTTATATGTCGAATGTCGCGGATCCATTGACACCAGGCAGCGTTGGAGCACCCATCGCCGAAATTCGCCGTGTTGCTTGGCCACTTTCTTCGGCCCCTATCAATGTTCCACTCACAATTAATGGAGAGGAACCTGTTGGAAGCCCAGAGGTCATTTGTATGACAGGTTGTGCCATGCCGCCGTGTCTACCCATTCATACCTGTCCACCTGCCGATTTGTGGTGGTCCGCGGTGTTTGATCGTGGGGTTGTCAAAGTCGCACAAGGGGACCTTCTTCGTCTACCCGACGCACTTGCTCCGCCACCACCCGTTATAGCCTTTCTTTGGGACAATTTCGTTCCCTTGCCTTCTCCATCTCCAACACCCTCCGCCTCGCCTCTTCCTTCCGCGTGTCCGTCCTTCGCAGTTCCAGCGAGCCAGGCAAGTTCGGTAAGCACTCCCTTTTCTGGTTACATTGCCGCCGCCGTCTTTGCGGGGATTCTAAGCATCTGTGTCGCCCTGCTTGTCTACTGTGTAATTATGCTCTATCGGTACACGCAATGTCCCTATTGTTTGAAAATTCAACGCGCGGGGTCGCCCGTATTGGCACATTTGAAAGAATGCCCCGAACATTTGAAACAATTCACACCTCTCACACCGGTCATAACAATCGCTGCGCCACCATCGGCCCCCGTCAGCCAACTTGTCTTTGCGCGCTCTTCACGCCTTGTGCGGCCGGTTGCAGTTGCGGCAGAAAAGGCACCGCTGGGGTTGGACCGTGCAGATTCGGATGAAGTGGAGGTGGTGTTGGAAGCGAGTGAGACAAAGAATGCCGCACCTAATTAAATGACCGGAGTGACCCTCAAAGAAATTCTGAAACTTTTGTTGATAGCATTTGTTGCAAATGGACTTTTTGCCACTGCGCTGTATTTCTTTGCGTCCAACACGGATCTCAGTGGTCTTCCTGCCGGTGGGTGGGAACGGTATGCGGCGCTTTTTTACTTTGGCGTTACCACGTTTACAACAACCGGATATGGGGATATTGTGCCAAAGTCAGCGCGCATGCGGCTTATCGTGGCTGCCTACATGATTGCCGTGTTTGCGGGGTCGATTAGTTTCCTTTTTGATTTCTAGTGGCAATGGCGGCGATGGCAGCGATGTCTAGAAAAAATGAAAATACGCCGACGAAATTGCATACATCAGTGCGTGCTTTGATCCATTTGATGCACAAAATGACCTTCCTCCGTTTCCTTCTGATTCTTCTTCCCTTCTTTTGCTACTTTCTGGCGCATTACTTATCGGCGAATGTCTACGCGGCAGTTTGTACACCCTTGACAGTACAAGGCTTCCTTATGGCCTTTATCACTACGTCAAGCCCTTTCTGTAATGGACTTCTAACAGTTGTCAATTACACGAATTCATCGTATGCGGCCATTGTTGCGTCACTTCTAACACTTGCCATCGGTAGCGCAACGAGTTGGATGACGGGCGTGACTTCGTAGCGTTGGATGAAATGAATTGCGTTATATAAAATAGAAACGCGCATGGAGTTTCTTCCCTATGTTGTGCCAATTGTGGGAACCGCGGTAATTTTTTCCGTCTCGGTTTCGTGCTGTTTTTATCGGTGGAATCGGCGGCAGATTGAAAACTTGGAGGATCGTGTTGGAGGTCTTGAACGGCGTGCGGCTGTCACACCCTTGCTTCCTTCTGCTGTGTCCCCGATTCCCACAGTGACCTATCCGCCTCCGATTGCCGTTACATTTGGTGGACCACCACCTCCTTACCGCCCGATTCCTGGAATACCAGTGGCAACGGCTCCGCCTCCATACCGCCCTGGTGTTTAGTTTCAAAAAATGTCATTGAAAAAGAGAATGAACTACATTCGCCGTGCTGCTGGAACCGTAACGGGTGCCGTCTCCTCTGCCGCGTCCTCTTTGCCCCTTGTGGGAAGTTACTTTGCCTATGCGCCTGCCAACAACGCCACCCGCCGAAACAATCGCGCTGCTCCGGCCCCTGCACCCGTTGCCGCTGTAAATGTTCCGGCTGTGAATGTCGCCGCTCCTGCGCCTGCCTCGGTTGCGGCAGCCGGTGGAGGCAGTGCCGGTGCTGCTCCTGAAGGAACCCTTGCGCGGATCCGGCGTGAAAAGGCGGAGCGTAATGCGGCTGCAAAAGCGGCAGCAAATGCGAACATGGCTGCCAGGCGCGGGCAGTTTTTCGCACCAAATACACGCAAAGTTGCATATGCAAATCTTCAATCCCAAAGAGCGACGGGTACTTCTCACGCTAACGTGATGAAAGAATATGAACGACGTGAAACTAAAAAGAATGAAAACTACCGTAAGTTTGCGGAAAAATACGGAGGAACGGTGCCATCCAAGACAGGTACGCGTCGCCGTCGCGCATCACGTAGGTAAATAAGAAAAGGATGAAAGAACAAGAATGGCATTGGAAGAACCTCTGAACGCATTGCGTTGCGATGTTCTTCGTGTAGCAGGAATGGAATTAGAAGGGCTGATTGGGATTTCAGTTGGAAGATTGGTAGATGCGGCAGGTCGCAATGTTTCGCATAAAAACGAACAGGAAATCCGGTCGCATTTCGGCGACCCGAGTCTGAATGGAGTGGATCATTGGATTTCCCTTGACGGCGAACACATCCTTGCGCAAACGAAATGGAAGGAAACGACCTCCCAGCCCGAGGTTGCCCAGTTTTTGGCCTGCGCCGACCGAATTGTGGCACGACTGCTTGCGGCAGGAGAACGAGGGCATGTCTATTTGCTTTGGATTTCCAAAACGGAACCAACGCGTCATGCCCGCGCTATTTTGGCGGAACGGAGTGCCGAAATTGTCTGCTGTGGCATCAGTCTTGAAATGTTGGTGCGAAATGTCATTGGATGGGTGTGTGAAACGTGGGGGCTCGATCCGACTCCGGCTTTTTGTTTAGTGCCTTTGCGTCGCGTGACACGTGTTGCGGCTACAGCGTCGTTGAGTGTTGTTCCACGTGTGGAGGAGCGACTTGTTGGACGTGTTGAATGGGATGAGACCGCGGCGGGTTTGGCGGCAAAGGAGGAAATGCTGGGCTTCCTACAGTTGATTCATGAATCGGTGGCGGTGCCACTGCTCACTGCAGCGGCTACGTGTCCGATTGGGGACATTGGGTTGGTATTACAAGCCAATTTTCCACTGAGTCGCGATGCGTGGCTAACCGGTTCCTACACCCGCATTAATTACAATGCGCTTTTGCGTACCGTAAAAGTGCTGTGCTGCCCAACACGTTCCAAACGGGTACCAACGGCGGTGTTGGAGTTTTATTGCCGTGTTCGAGGTCTGAGTTCTGAGTTGAGCCGCCTGGCGCATGAATACATGGCACGGCGGGGTGTCATGGTGGGTGAAAAGTCTGGTTGGGCGCGTCGGCTCCCTGTGCTGACATGTGTTCCCGAACCAATGACCGATACGGAGTACCGTGGTTTAGCAGTGCTTTGCTCGGATTATGTGCCAGTTGTTTTGTTGGAGGGGCATTCTGAAACTTCGTGAATGGTTAATCGTGAGGTAGTTGTAACAACCGTATTTTTCAAATAAGGCGATGGGCTTTCTGGGTCAACCCAGTCAGGTTCATCCCATCCATAAGGTCCTGTCAACTTTGAACAATTTAATCCTGATTTAACAAGTTCTTTTATTGTATTATATAACATGGCTTGACCATTATTGTGTGTTCCAGGAAAATGTAAGAAAAACGCAGATCGCCCTAATAATTCTGCAAATGTTGGTGAATCACTTGCTTGAATATGAATGTCATTCAATCCGGCATAGACTACAGATGTCGTCGTGTGAAGCAGCAACGCATCATAGTCAGCAGCAACCTTTTCAGGAAAGGTTACCATAAAATGACCGAGTCCCAATTGATCATCTTTAAATTTATTTTTTAAGATCCATTCATACATTTCAATAAGTGCATTGACTTTGCCAGCAATTAGACCGGCGTTCACGTATTTACGTTTAGGGTTTTTAATATTATGATATGCCCAGTATTTATTTAATGGTAAGCATTGCCACATTTTTAATAAATGATCATCTGGTGGAATTAGGTGTCCCTCACAAAAAAGTTCCATACTTACAACGATCGGTTTCTTAAAAAATGCGAATCCCTTTGAAAATGCTTTAGGAGGACGAACACAAATTACATCTCGTGCATCAGAAAGAATTACAAGTTGTTCGTGATGAAGGGTTTTTAAGAAATTTAAATAACCGGTCATTCGCGTAACAAATCCTCTCCAGTCATCACCTTCACCGACAAGCCTAAAATCCCAACCATTCGTTTTTAAAGAATTAAAAAAAACATGTGAAGCATCAGTCGGCTTGTTATCATATGTTAAGACAAGGGGCCCATTACACGATTTATGAATAATTTTATAATATAAATCCATATTTTCAAAGAAAATTTTAGTGTCATTCTTAAAATGAAGTTTCGAAATGTCACTTGATTGCAAAACATCTTTAGTTTCAACACCATAAATTGAACGCAATTCAGTAACATTATTAATTAGTCTAAACCCTGATTTTACGATTTCAATTATATCATGTGTTAATTCCTCATGATATGAAATAAAGATCACATTCTTGCTTTTAAAATGTGACAATATATCATATATCGGAATTTTTGAATAAAGCGTAACATTTTTTTCTTTAACAAATGACAATTCCCTAAATCCACTGTTTTTCGGTGTATCAAATACATGGATTTTTGTTGCGCTACTTCTACACGCTATTTCCAAGGCATTTGTGTCATTCGTTAATGATGAACATAGAATAGCAATTTCAAGATTCGCTTCCGTTATTTTGTTTTGAATTGTATTCAAACAGGGGTCATATAAAAGTGGAATTTTAATTAATGTTACATTAAAACGCTTTAATTCGAGTAAAATTGTGTTTGAAATTGTCGTATCATGCCAAATTTCGTTAAATAGTGAAACTTGTTTAGGGATGATATGATTAAAAAATAATGAAAAATGTTTAGATTTATTTTTATCGAAAAAAATATTAGAGGGAATAAGAGACGTACAAATAAATTGGCAATAATCCGATACTTCAATTTCATTTGTATTATAAATAAAATAAGGGCAGTTGTCCATTATAACACAATCCTTTAATGGTAAATTTTCAGCTAAAAATTCAACACGGTGTCCTTGTGCTTCTAATAAAATTCGTAAATAAATACTTTTGTAATTATCGGCAAATTTATCAATAAAAATGCCTATTTTACGTTTACATGTGTGAGGACATAGTGTGTGTTTGTGAAAACGTCGTGCCTCGTTATATCTCTTGTTTTTGTTTGAATGAATTAGATGAATAAAAACCTGATCCTTTTCCTCAAGCCGTGTTGTCCAAATATCGGCTACACGAATCCATGAGCGTTTTACATCGTCGTTCGACCATATGCGATTCCAAACAGTCTGCTCCCATGGATGTGTCTGAGCAAAAGATGGATCTGGGATGTCGTTCCACCATGAATTTAAAACATTCATTGCGTTTGTTTTGTTTGTACAATCAAGCAAAAAAATTCCAGCACATCCAAATTTGGTGTAAGGCTTATCAGATACCGCATAAATGACGGGTACGGTGCCTGTTATTCGTGTCCATGTGGGTGATTCAGGGGCAGTTTTCAAATATTCAAACACATTAATTGAGTGATTAATGATACTCGCATCTGTATCTAACCATAAAATTTCATCATATTCCGCAATAAGAGACTTTAACACGTTAATGCGTTCCCATGAAGGATGTCGCTCCATTGAATCGCCATATGTATAAAACTTGAATTCAAAATCCCATTTTTTGGCGTATTCTTTCGTTAAATCAATCATGTATTTCCAATATCCTTCTTCGTCAGGAGAACGATTGTCCGCATTAAGAATTAATCGTTTCATTCTAAATAGAAAATTGTATTTTTATCGGATAAATTACCGCAGGAGTCTAAAGTATCTTTTCTTCAAACAAAATATACAATGAAAATCGGACTTCTGATTCATAATAAGGCGCATATTTATTCAAATGGCATTTTTCAAAATGCGTTTTTTATTTATCAATGTCTTGAAAAGGCCGGGTTTTGCCCTGAATTCCTTTGTCATGACCCAGATCCATCCGCTTTTTTCGGTACCGATCTTCCATTAAAACAACTATCAACAAACCCTGCGATTTTTAATATTTCTGGTTATAAAGCCGTAATAACAATTTCAACAGGGTTGTCCAAGGAAGAATATGATTACTTGAAAATGAACAAAATCTTTGTTGCGTCATTTTTGTGTGGCAATACCTTTATGCACCATATGGAAGATTTTGTTCGAGGCCCTCCTGATCCCAAATCGTCATCCTTTGTTACACGCGAAACACCAACTGATGAAATCTGGACCATACCGAGTTACAGGTCGCATACAGATTATATTTCACTACTACGCGATCGACCCGTACATGTTGTCCCACATCTTTGGTCTCCGCAAATTCTAATTGACTCGTGTAAAGTGTACAAAAAAACAGAGACTGACCTATATTATTCTATATTTCATACAACAAGCAAAATCAATCTTTTGATACTTGAACCAAATTATGCGTTATTCAAAAATGCTTGGTTACCCATAATGGCTGCAGAAAAAATAGAATCTCTGTATCCAGATTTGTTGGAAAATGTGTATGTTTTTAATTTTCCGAACCACGCCCACGCATATTCGATGATAAAGAGGCTACGTGTTGGTAGTAAAATCAAAAAGTTCAACCGCCAGGCAATACCCGAAATTCTTACACATTTCAGTAAGCAACCACAAATGTCAATTATTGTTAGCCATCAAATTCAAAATACACTCAATTATTTATATTATGAATCATTGTTTTTCGGATGGCCACTTGTCCACAATTCACCGGATCTTGAGGGCAATGGATATGCGTATGAAGGCGACGACCTTCTTTCTTGTGTCGACGCAATTCAGCGAGCCCAAACAACCCATCACAAAGTGATTGAAACCTACAAAGAAAACGCAAAACGATACTTGGAAAAAATTAATCCCTTGAATTCGGCGATTGTTAGTACATGGCGGCAAATGTGCACTGAGGGCATTGTTCGAAGTGCGTAAATACAGGGGTTTTAAATTAAATGATCTGATATATGGACTTACTCTCACATATCAAATCAACCAAAAAGATAGGACTTTTAATTCATTCCGGTTCAGGTATTTTCGGATCTGGAATTATCCAGAATGCGTATTTCATATATCAGTGTTTAATAAAATTAGGTCTTAAATGTGATTTTCTTTGTCACGAAAAAGATCCTAAACCGTTTGATTATTGTAGCATTCCAATTAAGCAAATATCAATTAATAAAAGTGTATTTAATCCCGAGGAATATCATACACTAATCACTGTGACAAGGGGTATTCCAAAAGAAATGTACGATTATTTAAAATCTCATAAAATTTTTATTGTTTCATTTGTCTGCGGAAATACGTATTTTACCGACATGGAAGATTTTACACGTGGTCCGCGAGTTTCAGGTCAGTTGAATTTTATTGGTACTTCTGCGCCCTGTGACGAGATGTGGGTAATACCATCTTTCAAACACTCATTCGACTATCTTTCACTAGTTCGTCGAGCGCCTTGTTTTAGCGTACCCCATCTTTGGTCTCCTGAAATACTTAAAACAAGTTTTCTTTCAAAATTTAAAGAATCCGAAGAAGCAATGCGTTGGAATTTAATGTCACATTGTTCAAAAAAAATAAATATTCTAATTCTTGAATCAAATCAATTTATGATTAAGAATGCCTGGTTACCGCTTCTTGCTGCTGAAAAAATCAATCAAGAAACACCAGATCTAATTGAGAATGTGTATATTTTCAATTGCCCTGAATATTCAAACACAAAAACAATGCTATCCGAGTTTACAGTTAGCCCAAAAATAAAAAAATTCGCACGTCTTCCAATTATTGATATCATGAAACATTTTAATAAGGATGGGTTTCCAATTATCGTGAGTCATCAGATATACAATGAATTGAATTACTTGTACTATGAGGCAATGTATTATGGATGGCCGCTTGTACACAATTCATCCATGATAAAAGAGCATGGATATTATTACTCCGATGTAAGCATTGGCGAATGTGCGGAACAAATTAAGACAGCTTTTAAAATTCACAATAAGCACATTGAAACAGTAACAGAGAACGCGCATAAATATCTTCAAACAATTGATCCACTGAACCCCGAGGTCAGCAAAATTTGGGAACAACTAATCAATGATGGAATTGCGAAAACGTGCGTTTAATTAGAAATTAAATAACCTCATTAATATTTTAAAAGATGGATAAACGTGTTGGAATTCTGGTCAATTCTGAAATAGGCCTTTTTTCAAATGGAATTTTGCAAAATGCTTATTTTTTGTATGTTGTTTTACAGAAAGCAGGACATACATGTGACTTTCTTTCGGTACATGAAAATCCAAAACAGTTTGAATGCTTTGATTTAACAGTAAAGCCTTTAACAAAAAATGTTTCGGTATTTGATCCTTCTCAATACAAGGCAATTATAACTGTGAATAGCAATTTGAATAAAGATTTGTATGAATATTTGAAAACATTTAAATTGTTTATTGCTGGATTGATTTGTGGTAATAATATGATGATGGATTTTGAAGACTTTATTCACGGGCCCTATGTACCTGGACGAACAAGTTTTCTTGGAAAGGATGTACCAGTTGATGATCTCTGGGTAATTCCATGCTATTATTTCGCACTTGATTATATTTCATTGCTTCGCGATCGACCAGCACGGGTAGTACCTCACTTATGGTATCCTGATTTAGTCGAAGAAACGGCTAAACAATATCTTGGATTAGGTGAGTCATTACATTATAAATTAGAAAATCACATTTCATCCAAAATTGATATTTTGATTATTGAACCGAATATAAATTTTTACAAATCCGCATGGATACCTATTGTAGCATGTGAAAAAGTCCATAAAATGTATCCTTCATTGATTAACAATGTCTATGTTTTTAATTGTCCAAAACATGACCAGATCACACACATGTTTAATAATCTTACAGTTGGGTCAAAGATAAAAAGATTTGCTCGTCTAAGAATTGCTGAAATATTAACATTCTTTAATAAACAAAAAACAATGCCAATTATTGTTAGTCATACAATTCTTAATGAATTAAATTACACCTATTACGAGGCACTTCAGTATGGTTGGCCTCTTGTTCATAATTCAACATTATTGGGGGATTGTGGCTACAAATATACTGAAAATTCATTTACAGAGTGTGCGTCGGCTATTTTAAGTGCCTTTGAGAATCATAATAAAACGCTTGAACAATATAAGATTAAAGGCCGTGTGTATTTGGAAAGAGTAAATCCTCATAATACAGAAATTCAACTTCTTTTTAACGAATTAATGACGGAGGGTGTTCTTCGCGCAGAGCGCTCATAAAATCTGCCACTTCAAACAAATATTTGAATGAATTATTCAAATATTTGTGTTAATCACACATTACAATAATTTACGCATGCTTCATTGCCTCAATCTCGCCCTTCAACTCCTTGACAGCTGCGACCAGCAGGGAAACAAGACGATCGTATGCCACGCGCTTCATGCCACTGATTTCACCGCCTTCCTCGGTAGTCTTAACAACGTTGGGCAAGACGGCTTCGAGTTCCTGGGCAAGGAATCCAAGTTCCTTGTGACCAGGGTTGATTGTCGAGCGTCCGTCAATCCAGTTATAGAACACAGGGTTAATGCGCGATACAAGTTCAACTGCACCAACAACCGGCTCAACGTCTTTCTTGAGGCGAGCATCGGATGTGGTCACGAAGGCGACTGCTTCGCAATCACTCGAGAGTTTCAAAGTTGTTTGCGTAATTGTCCCAGCAAACGTATCGGTGAAGCGTTGTTCCTCTACAGACAGGCGGGTCTGAAGGCTACTATCCGCAGCAGAGCGTGTGTCCTCCTCGTTAGACAGGCGTGTCTGGAGGCTGTTATCAGCGCTAGAGCGCGCATCTTCCTCGGTAGACAGGCGTG
>Ga0214917_10000290_pt1 | contig 64656 bp, 52 predicted proteins | sample LL_1208_BB_MetaG_FD_177983 | JGI IMG/M metagenome (GOLD analysis project Ga0214917, IMG submission 177983) | Freshwater microbial communities from Lake Lanier, Atlanta, Georgia, United States - LL_1208_BB | ecosystem: Environmental > Aquatic > Freshwater > Lake | place: USA: Georgia | collected... | reverse complement strand
TTGGGAAGAGTTCGAGCCAATGTAAATTCAGAGCCCGCTCAGCCTCGAAAAAAGTTTCAAATGAAGACTCCTACTTCTGTTTTAGCTGTGCGAGGCACAGAGTTTTTCGTCAGTTGGGGTAAAGACAATTCCGGTTCTGTGAACGAACGCGTGTCGGTCAGTGAAGGCCAAGTAGAAATTCGCTCCTTGTTCCAGCAGAATGCGCCCCCCACTTTACTTCAGACCGGCACGGAATTTAGAGCAGAGGGGATTTTGCAAAATGGGAACAGACAGCCGCCCCGAATTGATCAATTCAACGCTCCTGAGCAAAGACAACTGGAGCAAGAACAAAAGATTCAAGAAACTATTTTTTTGAATGCTGTGGATAGGAAAAACGAAACAAAAACAAAGAAGGTTTCGACCCTGGGAAAAATGAACCAGGAATTGAGTGAGTTCATCTCAAGACCCCAAAGAAATTTAAACAGTGACAACGAGAAAAAAAGAGGGAGTTCACGAAGAAATGATGGGGATTCCTTTTTTGGGGGAGGCTTGGGACAAGGTCTTGGAGGCACAACGAGTGGTCAGCAAACTCCCAACGCTCAGATTTCGTTTACCACGGGAACAGCTTTTTTGGGAGTAACCCTCGATGATTAAAAGGAAACAAAACTCATACTACTTGTTATTCATAGCGTGGGTATGGCTCACAGGTTGTTCGTTTGAGCGGGACCCGGCAGCCCGCCAGTCTATTCAATTTCAGGTTCAGAGCTCGGAGCTGGAAGAAATTAGTGCTAACGCCTTCGCTGCATTTTTAAACCACCCTTGTGTGGTTTTGCGTTATTGTGGGGAACAAGTGGGGTGCAATGAAACACTTCCAAAAAAAATGGTCTTTTTTGCCAGTTCTGGACAGCCTCCAAATGACTCTGGGACCGTCTCATTTGGGGTTCCACTAGCCATACGGCGAAAGTATAAATTCCAAATGTTGGGATACCAAGATGCAGAAAGTGACTGTAGCGTCATTCAAAACAACCCCATTCAAATGGGAGGTACTTCAGATCCTTTCCAGGTGAAGCCCGGACTTACTAAAAAACTCACACTGAATTATAAAACCTGGGGTAACTTCCTAATAATCAGAGATCCGGGGAAGTCTTGGAATTCAGATTGAGAATCGTTAATTGCCAATAGCTGTTACAGACGTTAATTTATACCTCAATGACCTTACTTCGAAAGCTCTTCTTTGTGTCGTGCAGCGTCAGCTTTCTGGCCTCTGCTGCACAGTCGCAGTCTTCTCCAAAAATATGTGCTGAAGCCGTAGTTGTGATTGGCAAAGTGACCGAAGAGCCCAGCGGGAAAATGGTAAGAGTGGGTGAAAAACTAGCTGAAGGGGTCAAATTAAAAACTAATAGTGATGCTTTTGTAAAACTGCTCTTCAAAGATAATTCCGTTATTGATATTTCTCCGCAGACTCAATTTTTTTTAAAACAATGTGCGGCCCCGGAATTAATAGGGATTGATTTGGAATTGGAGTTGGGAAGAGTTCGAGCCAATGTAAATTCAGAGCCCGCTCAGCCTCGAAAAAAGTTTCAAATGAAGACTCCTACTTCTGTTTTAGCTGTGCGAGGCACAGAGTTTTTCGTCAGTTGGGGTAAAGACAGCACTGGTTTTGTGAACGAGCGCGTGTCGGTCAGTGAAGGCCAAGTAGAAATTCGCTCCTTGTTCCAGCAGAATGCGCCGCCTACTTTACTTCAAACGGGAACTGAATTTAAAGCAGAGGGGCGGTTGCAGAATGAGAATAAACAGCTGCCCCGTATTGATCAATTCAATGCTCCCGAGCAAAGACAACTGGAGCAAGAACAAAAGATTGAGGCCGAACGACCCGAGCAACGAAGTCAGTTCAACTCTAGGAGGGGCCCCGTTGAGGGGAATGCCCCTCAAGTCAATGTAGTGAGCTTTCAGAGAAATGCTCCCGATACAGCCGGTTTTCCAGTGGCCATTCCTGTGAAAATATTTGAACAGATCATTTTGGGCGCCGATTCCAATTCAAGAAATGGGAATGAGCAGGCGATAAAAAAAGTAGGGGATGTTATCCAAACAGTTCTAGAAAAAGTGGCAGATGTTTACCAGCGAGGTTCGAAGAGAGGGCTAGCATCGAGTTCAGATTCAGGGTCGGGAGCAGCAGGGCAAAGTACTGGGCAAGCCACTGATCAAACCACCGGTCAAACTTCTGGGCAAACGGCAGGGCAGGGCAATAGTTCGGTATCGAATGGAAGCTCCACTTCAACCGGAGGACAAACCGGGACAGTCATAAACAGTCAGAATGTATTTGTTTCAAAAAGTGTATTTATGAAAGTAAAGCAGTGAAGATGAGATTTAAAACCGTTTTGGTGTTTTTGATTGTGTCCTCTATTTTTTTGACGGGCTGTTCTTTTGATCGGGATCCGGGCATGGGTCAAAACATGGCTTTTGATCTGCAGTGGTTTTCTGATTATGATGCCATCGGAGTTGCAGCCTATACTGCGTTTAGACAGAACCCTTGTATTGTTCTTCGTTACTGTGGCGACCAAGTCGGATGCAACGAAACACCACCCAAAAAAATGGATTTCGATTTGAGTGATAATGAAGGGGATATTAGTTTTGGTGTGAATCTTGCCTTAAGAAGAAACTATCGGTTTCAATTACTGGGTTATTCGGATACCGGAAACTCCTGCAAAAGCATGGGCTCTCAGCCTATTCAGTTAGGGATCAGTGAAACCATTTTAGTAGCCCTTCTAAGTTTTCCTTACCGCGTGACTCCTAACTATCAATCATCTGGTAGTTTTGAAAAAATCAATCGCCCGTGAATAAAACATTTAAAAGTGCTAACTTTTTGGGGCAACTTGGGTTGTTGCTTCTGCTCTCCGTATTGTGTTTCCCGGGCCCCCACGGAAAGTGGTTCACTCCTTTTGAACGGCTCGAGTTTCAACTGCGTGATTTGAAATTTCGAATTCGAGGGCCCCAGAAGCCCTCAGGAAACATCGCTGTAGTTGCTATTGATGACGCTTCTTTAAAAGAGCTTGCTCAAGGGCAATGGCCCCTCCGGCGAGATATCACAGCACTCATTATCGACCAAGTCTTTCGGCTAGGGGCCGAGAATATGGGTATTGATATTTTGTTTCCAGATCAAAACTTAGATCATCCCAAATCTAACTCAATATTGGCGGCGGTTCTAAAAAAGCATTCTGCCCGGATTGCTTTAGCGCGAACACCGGATTTAACTCCCATTCCTTTATTTTCTGAAGCCGTGGGAACGATGGGTTTTGTGAGTGTTTTTAAGCAATGGGATGGGCTCGTGAGAGAAGTCGACTTTTTTGCTCAAATGGATGAGAAGCCAGTGCCTTCATTACCATTAGCGGTGGTAGCCACCCGACTTCAAAAATCGCCTCAGGAATTGGTTCAGAAACAGGGAGGCCCCATCGCTTACTTAGGCCCTCGGGAAACCTTGCCTTATTTTTCGGCGTGGGAGCTTTTAAAGCTAGATCCCGCTAGTTTTTCTCCAGAAACACTTCCACTTCGCGGAAAGTCGGTGTTATTGGGAGTCACTGCCACAGGAGCGTATGATCAAATTGCCACACCCTTCGGACCCGTTGTAGATGGCGTTGAAGTCCAGGCCACGGTCGCGGAGCAAATTCTTGAAGGAAAAATTCCAGTAGAAAATAATTTACCGGTCTGGTTCACCGTTTTGGGGGTGAGTCTCTGCCTTCTGCTCCTTGTTCAGCAACTGAAAACAAGTTGGGTCATTGCTGTTTTATTGATGAGTTTGATTGGGTACGCCAGTATGGATTTATTAGCCTTTAGCCAAGGTTTTTTTGCTCCCACACTTTTATTTTACTTAAATACGCTTTTAATCGGCATTTTGACTTTGGCCTCTCGATTTTATGAAACGACTCAACAGAAAAAGTTCTTAAAAGATGCCTTTTCCAAATATTTAGCCCCGGACGTTATTAAGATTTTGCTCAATCAACCTCAATCTCTCACTCTGGGGGGCGAGCGCAAAGAAATCACAACACTGTTTTGTGACTTGCGAAATTTCACCAGCATCAGTGAGCGCTTAGAACCTGCCCAACTCACCCAGCTTTTAAACGAAGTATTTACGGTTTTGACAGACGTTATTTTTAAATATCAGGGCACCGTAGATAAATATATTGGAGACGCGCTGATGGCCTTTTTCGGAGCCCCGCTGGAACAGCCGGATCATGCACTCCGAGCGTGTCTGGCTGCGCAGGAAATGGTGCGGGAAATTCGAAAGAAACAAAGCTATTTCAAATCCAAGTACGGAGTAGACCTCAACTTAGGAGTGGGAATTAACACAGGCATTGCCCACGTGGGCAACATGGGGAGCGAGCAACGGTTCAATTACTCCGTTCTGGGCGACTCTGTGAATATTGCTGCTCGTGTAGAGTCCTGTACCAAGGAATATGGGACTACCATACTGACGACCCAGGCCACTCTTGATGCAATATCCCAGGAGGCGCGAAAAAAATTGGCTCATCGCAGCGTTGCCCAAACGTTACTTAAAGGAAAATCAGCTTCCATCGAACTGTTTGAGATCTCCGAAATCTCCGTCTCCGAATAAGATTTTTACGCTCACTCCCACCTTTCGGGTTTTTCTATAATGAAGAGAGTTTTTCTGTCTTTTCCCTATCTCAATTTGAAGGAGTTGTTTTGTGAAGAGCTTCCGCTTTCCACTCTTTTTTTTATTAGTGCTATCGGTCATTTTGGTTTCTGTCGGTGCTTGCCAAACCTTCCTTGGAACTCGGCACTTATCCGGCGGAAGGGCGTTTCCCATTCGACTCGATTTTCTCAATCAAACTGATCAACTCGTTCCTAAAAGTGAGACGAGTTTTTATTCCCCTGAAAAGCCAAAACTGTGTGCGGCGCTTCGAGGCAACGGCGATAAGGTGCTTGCTCAGTTTTCGGCGTTGGCTGGGCTCGTGGAGCGAGTGGGTGTAGTTGATGGGATTGCAGGCGCTAGCTCTTCAACGGTCTCTATGTTTCTTTATGAAAGTATCCTCATGAATCCGCTCATCTGGAATTGTGGAAGTACCCCGTGTGATGATGCGACGGTGAGGAGTCGTCTCGCTTTTTCTTTGAAAATGGGTGATGTGGTAGTGAAGGGGTTTTTGAATAATCCGTTAGTGAAGTCTTTGCTGGATAAAGATGGCCAAGAGCCTAGTGCAGAGGCCAAGCAGGGAGAAGAATTTCTAAAATATGGTTTTCACCCAAAAACACGAGGGCTCTTCAAGCGCCTCAAAAGAAGGATCATCCATCGCTTTGCTTGGCGGGTCATTTCCAAGAAGTTCTACCAATTCACAGCTATGGCCGGAGCTGATTTTTTGAATAAAGAAGTATTAGGAGAAATTGAAGACAATCTCATCCAGTTACCAGCTCAAAAACGATGGGAGCTGATGCGATCGATAGAGGGACTCGAGTTTAATAACACGGATGTGTCCGTTCTCTTTCGGGAAGGGCTTCTCAATTTTTCCCATCTCTTCAATCGAGTAGGGCTAGTGGCCGATTTTATGGCAGGTCGAGGAAATTACCCAAAAGCGCAAATGGCAAAAGTTTTAGAAGGACAATGCGTTGCTCAATCCATTGGAAAAAGCTGGTCTGAGTTTGTCAGCACTCCAATCGGCAAAAATTGTGAGAAAACCGTTGGGAACTTGATGCAAAATTATTTGAACCGCCATCGAAATTCCGCTCCCATTGCAAATACTCGATTAAAAGACCCGATTGGAGGTGCTTTGAAGGCCGTGGTTCCCGTCTCCGTGATTGTGAATGGGGGCGTTGAGAAAGTACAACGGGCTTTTCGAGAGTATCAACTGCTGTATGAAACGAATCTTCCGGATCCTGCTCCTGGTCGCTTCGAAGCTGCTTTCAAAGCATGGACTGATAGAACTGCTCAAATCAAATTTGACTTAGATTTTGATCGCGAAGTTCTATATGGATATTGGGGCCGGTACTCCGACCTGAAAAAAATTGCGACTCAATGGCCAGTAACGGATGAAATCAAATCGCAAAAGTTCACTCCGCTGGGAACTTTATCCTGGAAAGATGTCTTACTCGGCTCTCCTGTGGAGCCGGGGCTTTCAAAATTAACTCCTCTGAAAGACACCGCGGATCACCGGGCAGCGGGCGTGTCTGGCTATATGGCTGGGGGTTGGGTGGAACTCCATCCGACACAAGTGACTCGAGCTATGGGCTGTGAAAGAATAGTCTATATCACTCGGGAGTGGCCTGAAGATAACGAGTACGCAGAAGGTTTGGTGAAGCTCTTTAAAATTTCCGAGGAAAAGCGGAAAGCCATGTATGACATCAACAATCCGTCGAGTTCCTTTAATCAGTCGTTGAGAGAGGCAGATGGGATCTGGTGTTCGGATTGGGGTAAATATAAGCTCTTTGATCTCGATGCGATGACCCAACAGGCCTTTCATTCCCCTGTCTATATAAGAAACGGGGAGGACTCAGTATTGAACCGAGCCGCTCCCCTATTACAGAGTTATAAACCAGGCTGTATGCCCATCGAGCGTCGTAGCTAAAAAGTCTTTAGCGACGCACTCTCTTCCGCAGTAAGGTACTGGTCGGTACCGTTCTGGGAACCGTAGTGCGTGAGGGAGGAATTCTTCCACCCACGACTGCGGGTTGATTCGGCGTCACGGTTCCTGGGTTCACAGGTTGTCCTGGGAATCGAGGAACTTGTGTCCAATTGGGGGGCACTGTTCCCACGCCCACTGTGGGCATATTGGGTAAACAAGCTCCAATGGGCTGCTGAACAAGTCCCGTCGGTGTTCTCACCGTGCAGGGACGAGCCAACATCGTTCCTAATCCTAAAGTCGGCATCGGAGTCGGAGCCGCTGTGGAGCACACCAAGCACGCCCGAGGTACGCTGGATACTCCAGTCAGTCCTCCACCCATCAATCCGCCACCCATCGGCATCATGGGAGGCATCATTGGCATCATCGGTGGATAAGGCATTGGAGGCGGTACAATCGGTGCAGTCACCGTTGAGCTGTACGTTCCAAATCCTAACGACAATCCGAAAGGTCCTCTTGCAATCGGCACTGGTGCAATCGGGGCAGGGCCACCAACAACAGCCCGTCTGGGCACCGGACGAGGAGCTGGGATAAAAGGCACATTATTCTTGGGTGCAGGTGCAGGTTGCTCGTAGCGCCGTGGTTGGTAGGGCGCTGGTTGATAAGGCACCGGCTGATAAGTCGGTTTGGGCTGAGGAGCCGGTGCAGGCGCTGGAGCCGGTTTGGGCGCAGGCGTGTACACAGGCTTGTCCTCTGCAATTTTCTTTGGAGCTAAAGGTTGATAAATTTCTTCTTCCTCAATGGATTCTTCCACAGATTCTTCATAATCAGAGCGTGATTGTTTTCCATGGGAAGTAGCAGGCTGAGAAGCTTCTTTCTTCGCATCGCTTTTATCTTTAGAGTCCTTTTTCTCTTGAGTTTCTAACTTCACCTGACAGAGATCTGAAGCTTTCACTTTCTTTAAAGTTTTAATGAGCTCAGAGTTCTCTGCGATGGCCGAATCGGTTTCCAACGACTTGCCACCGAAAGTCTCAAATAAGTAAGCTAAACTCTCAGCGGCTGCTAAATCATGAGTGAACAGATCTTTTTCAGTGAGATCGGTTCGCTTTTCCTTCTCTTTGAAATAGGCGCTGAGTTCAGATTTACATGCAACAAGTGCCTTTTTAGAAAGTTTAATTTGATATTCATTCTGTTCGAGTTTGCTCTTAGAGACAGCCGGATACAGAAGGTCATTGATCAAACAAGCATCCAGCGCTTGGACGAGTAAAGTGGCGCTATCATCGATGCCCTTGCACTGTTTTTCAACAGCATTTCGATAAGTCTCTAATTTGCGGACCGATTCAGCTGCAGACTTCAGTTGAAAGTGACTGAGGTTTGCAGTGATCTCATCGCCGTTGAGGATAGTGGAGGGAGCCGCGTCCTGAGAGGAGCTGACCCATTTTTCCAGTTTGTCTGCAAATAGGTCATACTTGGACTCCACCTCTTGAAGCCGAGGTTGTCCGGGTTGAGTGATCGGCGCTTTCTTTTCCAGATCCCCAGTGGGGGCATGCGCTGCGGGTTCTTGTCCGGCTGCCATCAATGGGAAGACGACACTCAGAATAAGCCAATTGATTTTTAAGGTGCGACTTGTTTTTTTCATATTCCACTTCCAATAACGTACAAAGACGTTGCCAGTTTTGGGGAGGTAAGTTGCAGGAAGTGGGCCACTGGCCTTGCAGCCTATTTTGGCTCGATGGAATACTCAGTGAACACAGCTAAAAAAAAGTCAAAGTTTTGTGCAGCAAGAAATAAGATCTTAAATTAGCTTAGATTTTATGATTCTCAACTTAGAAACAGGGTTCGACAAAAGCTGTCACAGAAGACAAGAAGTCTTCATTCACAGGCGGCAATCCAGCCCGAGTGAGTGAAGCGATAGATGCTATTGCGATCCCCCCTGCCAACTTCGGGAATTTCTGCCGATCTTAAATAGATCGCTGCCGAGTCTGGATCAACGGACAGTGTTTTGAAGTTAGGTAAATCCGCAGCATACGGTTCTAAGTTGAATTCAAAAACGAGTTCAGGTTGAACCGTATTCAATCGGACCACAGAGAGACGGTGAGGTTGTTCAGAAGCAACTATCACACAGTGACCCCACTGAGTTAAAGCGCGGGGATGGGTTCCTGGGAGGGGGATGGTTTTTTGGAGTGCCGGATTCTTTCTATCGATCAAAATCAGTTTTTCTCCAAAATACTCACCTGTAGCCAACCAGGGGCTCTTCTGTAGGGCCAAAATATGGGAAAGCCCATCGCGGACTCTATTAAAAACGCGCTCTACTTCAAAGGTCGCGAGATTGACCCGCACAATGTTTTCATCGCCAAACTTAAAGCTGTTGCGCTCCAACACCCAGAGTGAGTTTTCCGCTACCTGCAGTTTTCCAGGACCGGAAATGGTTATGGGCAATAAACGGGTTCCAAAGGCATTTATTTCTACGATGCCACGCTCGCCGGTTTCGTTAAAAAACTGGCGGTCGGGAGTGCCCGCAAACTCTTCTACTTGATACTTTGTAGAAATAGGATTCACTTCCAATTCGATATTGCCATTTTTTAGACGAGCTGTTGTGGAATAAGTGATCCATCCCTCTAATGTGTGGGCTTTACCCATCACTACGATGCGATCAGCGTCTAGCGGGTACAAACGTTCTACCGAGTGAGGAACGGAAATGCTTGAAACCAATTTTTCCCCGCCCATCGTCCGCACTTCTAAGCGGTGCTGTCTACGATGGTTCACAACATTGTATCGGCCTAACCACAGGGCACTCTGATGAAACACCATCGGTGCATAAGGCTCGGTAGTGTTAAGGGTCTCTATTTTGGTCATCACAATTTGATGAGCCTGGAGAGTGGTGGCAAAGAGTAAACAAAAAATGAATTTCATAGGGTTTTTCCTGTGGGAATAGTGTTAATCGAAGATGACAAATACCGCCAGTGCTATTAACTTCTTTTCATGGCAAAAATTGCGATTGCCGGCGCCAGCGGCTTTGTCGGTAAAAATCTTATCCAACAGCTGAAAGCCAATCATCAGATCCGAGCTTTGGGGCGCAGTCAGCAGAAGTCTTCAGAGACTGCGGTGGAATGGAAGGTTACTGAGCTTTTTTCTGCTACCAGCACTACAGACGCTCTTCGAGGCGTGGATGTAGCCATTTACTTAGTGCACTCGATGTTGCCATCTTCTCGCCTTTTCCAAGGCAACTTTCATGATACAGATTTGTTATTAGCGGATAACTTTGCAACAGCTTGCCGAGAAAACCAAGTCAAACAGATCATCTATTTAGGCGGACTGGTTCCCGAGGGGTATATTTCTCCACATTTACAAAGTCGGCAGGAAGTTGAAGGCGTGTTGGCGTCCTCCGGAATCCCGGTCACTGTGCTGCGAGCAGGAATGGTGGTGGGCCCGGGTGGATCCTCGTTTGAAATTCTGCGCTCGTTGGTCAAAAAGCTTCCCGTCATGGTTTTGCCCAAATGGACACAGAGCAAAACCCAAGCTGTATTTATAGATGATGTCGTCGGCGTGATTTCTGAAGCTGTTTTGAACCCCGACTTCATGAATAAAACCTTAGATGTGGTAAATGGCGAGAGTCTCACCTATGAAAGCATCCTCAAGAAAACAGCTCAAGTTCTAGGACTTAAGCGAGTGATGTTTCCAGTGCCCATTGCTTCAACGGGGTTTTCTAAACTGTGGGTTCAAATTTTTGGAAATTCAACTTATGAGCTTGTTTCGCCTCTGATTGATAGTTTACTGTGTGATTTGCCGCAACTGAATCCCTCAAGAGAAGTGGCTCCTTTGATTCGATACCCCCAGTTTACGGGAATGATCGAAGAGACGCTGAAACGAGACGCAGGAATCCCGGTCGCGCGCCCGCGCCGGCGAGTCACTCATGAAGATAGCGTCCGTTCGATCCAACGATTGCCTTCCGTTGAGTTAGATGCGCATGGCATTGCCATCGAATACATGAAATGGCTTCCCAGTTTTTTTCCGGCGCTGATTCAAGTCAAAAGCTCTGAAGCCACTCAACGCGTGGAGTTTTATTTCACTTTTTTGAAAAAACCGTTACTCATTCTCCAGTTTATCCAGGAGACACTCGGCATTCACCGCGAAAAATTTCATATTGTCGGGGGCATTCTCTCTAAGACGAGCCATACGGGATGGCTCGAGTTTAGACAAATCGATCACAAGAAATATACGCTCGCTTCCATTCATGAGTTTGTGCCACGATTGCCGTGGCGGCTGTATGTAATGACTCAAGCGCCTTTGCATCGCCTCGTGATGTTCTTTTTTGGGCGTCATCTGAAACAAATTGCAGGCAGTAAAATCAAATAAAAACAATAATTTAAAGTACTTTCTTGACTCTTTTTCTGCTTCGTAAAAGAGTGGGCGCCCATGGCCAATTTCGTCAATATTTCTGCTTACCAGTTCTGCGAGTTAAAAGAGCTCAAGCCCTTGCGGGAAGAACTGAAAAACTTAAGTGACCAGCTCAAACTCAAAGGAACCATTCTCCTCAGTCATGAGGGCATCAACTTATTTGTTGCGGGCACCGCTCTCAGCATCGAAACATTAGTGGCGCGAATTCGGAAAATTCCGGGGCTTGAGAGTCTGAAACCGAAAGTGAGTCTCAGTGATGATCAGCCCTTCAATCGCATGTTAGTGAAAATAAAACGAGAGATCATCGCATTTGGTGTTTCGGGAATTAATCCTGCCAAAAAACCTGCACCCAAAATAGCACCTGCGGAACTCAAAAAATGGCTGGATGAAAAACGGCCGTTGACGTTGTTAGATACGCGCAACGAATACGAAATCAAGTTGGGCACATTTAAAAATGCAGTCAACCCCCATATTCAGAACTTCAGAGATTTTCCACAGTTTGTGGAAACACTTCCTGAACACTTGAAACAAGAACCCGTAGTGATGTTTTGCACCGGAGGCATTCGCTGTGAAAAAGCAGGGCCTTTGATGGAAATGAAAGGGTTTAAGAATGTTTTTCAATTGGATGGCGGAATCCTCAAGTATTTTGAAGAAGTGGGGAGCCAGTATTATGACGGTGACTGTTTTGTGTTTGATGGGCGAGTGGGGGTCGATCCCGCTCTGGAAGAAACCCCGCATAAGTTGTGTTTTTCTTGCTTAACGCCGCTCTCGGCAGAGGACCAAAAAGCAGCTACTTACGTTCCTGGAAAGTCTTGCCCGTATTGTTTTCAGAAGCCACACGAAAAAATGAGTCTCCGGCTCCAAGAACGGCAACAAGAGTTGAACAAGCGTCTTGAGATCTTGCCGGGAGAAAAGCCTTACCAGCAAAGAAGGCCCATTCGTATTCCTCAACAGTGGGACGGAGCAAGTCTGTTAGATGCCGTTTCGGCCATTCTGAAGCATGTTTCTCGTGAAGAGTGGCAACGCGAGATGGAACAAGGACTTTTTGAGATGGAGAATGGCGAAAAAGTAGGCACTTCTCAGCGCGTACGAGCTGGGGAGCGGTACTATCATGTGTTGCCTCAGGCGAGTGAGCCCCCCATCAGTAAAGACATTCGCTTGATCTATGAAGATGAAGCATTGATTGTGGTCGATAAACCAGCGCCTCTTCCAGTGCATCCCAGTGGGCGTTTTCAAAGAAATACGCTTCAGTATGTGCTCACCCAAGTGTACTTACCCCAAGTGCCTAAGCCCGTGCATCGGCTGGATGCCAATACAACAGGGGTTTTGGTTTGGGCGAAGACGAAGACTTTCGCGCGATTTCTTCAGAAGCAATTTGAGGAAAAAACGGTGGAGAAAACGTATTGGGTTAAAGTTCAAGGGCATCCTGAAAATGACCAGTTTATTTGCGAAGTGCCGATCAGTTCAGAAGTGGGTTCAGTGGGTTCTCGCGATGTGGATCTAGAGAACGGACTTTCGGCCAGCACTCACTTTCAGGTTATAGAACGTTTCAAGGACGGTACAGCTCTTTTGGAAGCAAAGCCGGTCACGGGTCGAACCAACCAGATCCGAATCCATTTATGGCACTTGGGATTTCCGGTCTGTGGAGATCCCTTGTATTTGCCCAATAAAAAAATGGGATCGTTTCAGACGTTGTCGACGAGCGATGAGCCCTTATGTTTGCACGCCCATAAAATCAAATTCCGACATCCGGTTTCCCGTCAGCCTTTTGAAATTGAATCGCTTCGCGTACCTTGGCTATGAAGCTTTTCTGGGGCGAGCATTCCAAAGGAGAATCATTAAAAAAGCCCCAACAACGGAGAATGTGATCATGCTGGGTCCCCAAAGGCCCCAACCGAAAGTCTCCAAAAGCCAGCCCATTCCCAATCCTACGATACTGCCTCCCAAATATTGCATCCCATCGAAAATTCCAGCAGCAGTGGCAGCCGCTTTCTTGCCACCAAAATCCATGGAAGCTGTTCCGGAGAGCATCGAGTGGACGATACTGATTGCAAATGAATTCCCAACAAACGCAGCAATCACTGCGGTCATACTCGGCGCTTTCCAAATAACGCTTAAGCAAATGATTTGAGTGAGGTACCCTAAACACGCAACCGGTGTTCGTCTGCCCCGAAAGAGCCAATCTGAGACGGTTCCAGCAAAAAAGGCTCCGAGAATTCCTGCAATGACCACAGAGAAAGCGCCTTTTTGAAAAACTGGGGATTCCAAACTCAAGTGTTGAACTTCCATCATGTAGCGAGGAAACCATTGTTCAAATCCATGACGAACAAAGCCCGTACAAAACTCAGCGACTGCAATTGTCAGGGTGATGGGGTTCTTCAGTACTTTTTCGAGAACATAACGGACAGTCACCGGACCCGTATCTCCGCTGCTGGCATCTTCCACATCTAAATGAGGTAAGTCGCAATCTTCGGGATGGTTCCTGACCCACAGGAGGGTGCAACCAGCCATGCAGGCAATGATGACTGCGGGTACAAAGAACACCCATTGCCAAGGGAGCCAGGTTACGAGGATTCCTCCTACGAGAAAAATGAGTGCACGACCACTTTGAATCATTGATCCAAAAATGGCGGAGAAAACCCCCCGCTCTTGTAAGTGAAACCAACTGGCATTCACTTTGATGAGGGCCAGTGCACTGAAGGATTGAAAATAGGAATTCAAAGCCCACATGGACATGAAATAAGCGAGTAGCACGGAGCCGCGGCCTAAAAAGCCCAAATAGGCTCCCATGCCAAAAAGAAAATTAAAGATCACGGTCCCGCTAGCACCAATGAGCATGGCTTTCCGGCCCCCAATTTTGTCGGCTATAGGTCCATTGAAAATAGCTGAGAAGCCATAAATAGAGAGGCCTGCTGTGATGATGGCGCCCAGCTGTGTTTTATCCCAACCAAAAGTGTCAGACAGCGCTTTGTTGGCAAAAGATAAATTGTATCGGCCCATGTACATAGCCGAATAAGTCAGCCCGAGAGTGAGCCAGTTCAATGCACGTCGTTTTCGAAAAGCCGGAGAATGTTGAGGGAGTGCCATGCCCCATTCCTAGCGGAAGGGTAAAGACCAGTAAACTACAGTTTTCTTACCAGCTCTAACGCATAGGAATAAGCGAGTCCGAACCAATTGAGGACCTGAGGTGTGCCTTGAGTGTATTCAAAAAACACGATATTTGTCGCATCTTTTTCCGGAGTGTTGAACAGCGCTCCCACAGTGATTCCCTTTTTATTTTTGAGCAACTGAAAGGAAGGATCGATTTTGCCGGTGTTGAAATAATTTTGCAGATGAAATAAGCGCTTCTCAGTCAGGCCTGCCGGATCCAACCCGCCCGTTCCCAGCCAACGAGTGAATTCTTCAATGTCTTTAGGACGTTGATCTTCGGGGAGTTCTTTTCGGGCAAAGGCATATAAGTCGTCCAAGTAATCCAGGATCTCTTTGGATTTATCACTGGCTGGTTCCATCCCCACAAAACGACGATACAGCATCACTACAGCATAGTGTTGTTGGCTATTGGTTCTAATTTCTGTAAATCCGCCCGCTTTAGCTATTTCAAAAAGTCTTTCTTTTACGTGTCGGAACACTTGAGGAGGAAGTCCTTTTCCTGATTGATCGGGGCCTAGCTGTTCTTTTTCTTTGGCGCGAAGCGGGTCCTGCAAATTCAATTGGTCCACAATCATGGCTCCAGGATTTTTTTGATCTTCGAATAGTTTCACACGGACATAAATATTGGATCCCACATACCCCATCAAAGCAACTGAGTGGTCGCGATCAGAAAAAGAAACTCTGAGTTTGAACGGTCCTTTATCTTCTTCGACTTGTCGGACATAATCTTCAGGAAATAAGTCACGGATGGTGAGCTTGAGGTTGTGCTCACGCATATTCCAGCGAGCTAGGGGCGCTAATTGTCCAAGCGCTTGATCACAGTCAGCTAATGAGAGCTGATGGAAAGAAAACACTAGGCCCATTAAAACTAGGCACTGATTGAACCACGTACGTCCCACAAAAACCCCTCTGCCGAACGTCTCCTCAGTGGAGACGCTGACCCAGGTTTTGCAACGGTGTATGCCAACAGTCTTAGGCCTAAATGCTGTGCTCTGGCTGTCTACAGGTTAGTCAAAGTGCCCCAAAAGGCTTCGACCGATGAATGCGCTGGCTCCTATAAATACCGCGGTTTCCAGAGACCCAATAACTCACCCAGCAAGCTACAAAAGCATAAGGGCCGATGCCCCAGCCGAAGAGTTCCATTGCCATCACAGTGCAGGCGAGGGGGGTATTCGAGGCAGCTCCAAAAACAGCTGCAAATCCCAGAGCTCCCGCGAGCGCCGGGGGCATTTCAAAAACTGGGGAGAGGGCACTTCCGAGGGTTGAGCCCATAAAAACCAAGGGAATAAATTCACCGCCTTTAAATCCCGAAGCCAAAGTGATGAGAGTGAAAATAAGCTTTAAAATGGGATCCCAGAGTTGAGCTGGAATTTCAAAACTTCTCTGAATCACTGAAATGCCTAATCCCAGATATCGTTCCGTTCCCAATCCGAAGACCAAAACCAGAATCAGTACGCCTCCGATGGCACCTCTAAGTGGTAAGGACGGCAATCCCAGGGCTATCCATTTCTCAAAATGATGCATCAACCATGAAAAGGCTCGCGCCCAGAATCCCCATCCCAAACTGAGCACTAAAACTCCGATGCCAAGAGTGACTGTAACCGGGGGAGCCAGCACTTTTGGATACTGGGTATGCGGGGCGTGCAAAAAGTGAGTAACCACAAAAGCTATCCAAGAAGCAATTCCGCTTTGCCAGAGCGCAATCCAGCGAGTTTTGCCGACTTGTAACATTTCCATCCCGAACAGGATGCCGGCCCATGGGGCTCCAATCGCAGCTCCAAAACCTGCGCCAGCTCCGGTGATGAGCAAAATTTTTCTTTCTGCGGAAGGCACTTTAAAAAAGTGTGCTAGCTGATCCGATAACGAGGCTCCCATTTGGACTGCAGTGCCTTCTCGGCCGGCTGAACCTCCCAGAAAATGAGTGAGTATGGTGCTCAACAAAACCAGAGGAGCCATCCGAGCGGGAATGCGTTCAGTGGGTTCCAGAATTTGATCGATCACTAAATTATTTCCCTGTTGGGTTTTTCTTCCCCACCGTTGGTAGAGGTATCCAATGAAGAAGCCACCCAAAGGAAGAAGAAAAATGACCTGAGAGTGGAGTTCTCGAAAGCGAGTGGCTCCATCAAGCAAAAACAGAAAAACTGAGGCAGAGGTTCCCGCTAAAACTCCAGAGACCCCGCTAAGAGCGGCCCAGCGGACTGTTATAAAAAAACGAGAGGACACAGCTACGGAATTATAGAACTCACTAGTCAATTGCTCATCAAAAAAACAGCAAAAGCTAAAAAAAAGACAGAGAGCGTTCTGTATTCCTTGCCTCGTATACGTAGACCTCAAGACTGCGCGGATTGGTTCTGGTTTTGCAGCGGTCAGTGCGCATGAAATGGTGGATTATACCTGCAGCGGTTTTTGGGTTCATTGTGGGTGTTTCTTTCTCAGACGAACCCTCTGGGTCTCATGCGCATCGGGCGAGAGTCCTGAAAAACTCTGATTATGGTTATCGAACTCAGAAGCCCACGGGGCCCTCTCATATTCCAGGATTGTCCGGCGAATCGACTCCAGAGGAAATTGAATTCAATAAGAAGATATTAGGGCACCCGCAAAAATGTCTATTTCAAGGCGAAGACTCTGTTGAGGGAGAAGGATGGGTGAACACTTCTCGCGTGAAAGTTATTCCGAAGTTTACGGATAATGTCGCCAAAAACTCTGAAGAATTTTTAAAGGCCTGTCAAACGATCAAGAAGGAATTAGGGCCCAAATCCTGTTCCGTGATTGAAATTGCGGGTCATGCAAATGGAATCTCTATTGGGTTAGGAAAAATTTTAGGCTTTCGAGTCACGGAAGGAAAATGGGAGCATTTTCCGAAGAACAAAGAAACTTTTAAAGAGATCATTCAGTGTGTCAAGGATATTTCCTGGGATGAAGCACCAGTAGTCTTCTGTAGTTGTGGTGCTGAAACAGTAGATGACGATTTTCCCATCGAAACTATGCGAGGGCAAAAGCTGCATTATCCTTACAAATTAGAATCCCAGCAGTTTTTAACGAATCTTTTGGAGCGAAAAGTGATCTCTGCTCTAGGTGCTGAGAATGTGCAGGATTGGGGGAAACATTGCCGCAACGGGTGGTGTATTACTACTCCCAACGAAAAGGCCCCTAAAAATGCTCTTGAAGATTTTGAAAAGTTTCTACCCAAGCCCAAAGTACAGTGGGACCCCAGTGGCAAGCCGCTCCATTAAAAAAACAGTTTCATGGTTGTTGCTGATTTTGTTGGCACCCTTGCACGCATACGCAGGCATTGCCGAGTGCCAAGCGTTGATACAAACATTGATCCGCTCCGAAATCAGACCCACTTCACGTAATTCCACGCTGCAAAAAATAGAAGATGAAACTGCAACAGGTTCTTTGATTGATTTTCAGGAAGAAATGAAAACCGCTGCCATCCGAGCGCATAATCGTCGTATTGAATCCGCTCTGAGAGAGCCCATAAAAAAATCTGAACCGGACACAGTGGGTGAAATTGGACACTCGGAAGCTAATACCTTAGTGAGAGTGATCACAGAACATCCCACCAATGGAGCTCGACATGAAAAAAAGTTTGATCCTGATGAGTGTTACGGATTTTGCTTCGGTCGTGCGGTTTTAGTGCACAGTGAGGCATTAAGGCGGGGGGTAGATCCTGAGGCGATGAAAAAGATATGGGCTGTAGGCCCTTTGGAGCGAGGTAAATGGCATTTCCATGTAGCCACTTTATTGAAAGCCCGCAGTCCTGGTACCTGGTGGGCTGCAGATCCTATTTATAAGAATGCAATCAATGTTCAAACTTGGATGGCGCGCATGAGAAATGGAGCCGATGATGATCGTCTTATGTTTTTTGTGACCGATCCGAGAAGATTTTCGGTTTATGATCCCCGTTTTTATTCTGCACTCGATCTTCTGGGCGATGGAGAATCTGATTACTACCGAGGCTATTTTAGGGCCTACTTGGAATACACCGCTCAGCAACCGCTCCCAGCGCTTTTTCGCTAGGAAAACTTTTCTTTACGAGTGACTCCAATCCCGTTACCATTTTCTTTAAATTCCAACATTTTCAATAATCCGGAGCACCAGCGTTATGGCAACAAACCGTTTCACATCCGTCAGTTGTTCTTGGCTCTTTCTGGCAGTAGCAGTGAATTTTTTGAGCATTACTGCCTTCTCAAACGAATATGTGATCAAACTCAAGCAGGGGACGCGTTCCTTTCCCAAAGCACTTCAGCAAAAAGTCTTTTTAAATGCTCCTGTGAAAGATCATCATGAAGCAGGCCAATTGATTCTGGTGGAGTTGGGTCGTTCTTCACAAAAAAGAACTGCCGAACGCTTAGCTGAATTCATGCGGCACCCGGAAGTGGAATATGTAGTGGAAAACTTCAACCTGAAGGCCCTCCAGGTACCTAACGATCCAGAAATTTCTAAGCAGTGGTCCGTCGGTAAAGTTCGGGCTGCAGAAGCATGGTCTCAAGGCGTGGGCAGTCGGGGTGTCGTTGTAGCGGTGATTGATACGGGGGTTGATTTTAAACATCCGGATCTTCAAGACAATATTTGGAATAATAAAAAAGAAACACCTGGTAATGGAGTGGATGACGATCAAAATGGTTACGTAGATGATGTGCACGGTTACGATTTCTTTGCGGATGATGCCGATCCCACCGACGAAACCAGTAGTCAAAATCCAGGACATGGCACTCATTGTGCCGGTATCGTGGGAGCTGTAGGGGACAATGGAAAAGGAATCACTGGCATGAGCCAACAAGTTTCTATTATGGTCCTTCGATTTTTAGGAGCGAATGGCACGGGCGATCTCATGAATGCTGTGAAGTCGATTGATTATGCCATAAAAAATGGCGCTCAAATCATCAGTGCCAGCTGGGGAGCTGCCGTAGGAGCGGCGCAAGCTCAGCCAATCACCGAAGCCATTGGGCGGGCGAATGATGCAGGGGTCTTGTTTGTTGCAGCGGCCTCTAATGATGGAAAAAATAACGATAAATTCGAAGTCTATCCCGCGAACACTCCCTTACCCAATATGATCACGGTCGCTGCTTCCACTTCATCCGATGGAAAGCCAAGTTGGTCAAATTTTGGACAAGGAAAAGTGAGTGTCTCTGCTCCGGGTGAAGCTATTTATAGTACGTTGCCTCAGGAAAAATTTGGGGAATTGAGTGGAACTTCTATGGCCACGCCCTTGGTTTCTGGATTGGCAGCTCTCATGCTTTCTCACCGATCTGATTTAAAGCCCACTGAAGTCAAAGCGCTGATGCAAGCTTCAGGTTCTAAAGTAGAAATTGAGACCGCCTGCAACTGTCGAGTCGATGCAGCTTCTGTGGTTCAAAGAGTTCGCGCTCAGGAACTCACTTTAGTGCCCTGGGCGGCAACAATTGCTCCCGAATCCACTTTGCAATTCTCTACTTGGGGAGGCAAAGGGCCTTTCAACTTCAGTTCCTCCTCAGATGAAATTGCCACGATTGATTCCAAAGGACTCCTCACGGCGAAAGCTGAAGGAGAAGTCACCGTTTCTGTTTCGGATGGCCGAGGAAAAGCAACGCAGTCCCATCGTATTCGCGTTGTGAAGCCCACTGAAGGCGGGGAAGTCGGAGATTGTCCGCTGGGTGATCCGGCTCTGTGTCAGATGATGTGTGCGATTGATCCATCACTGCCTTGGTGTCAGCAGTCTGGACTCGAGCCAGCTAAGTGCTCACGAATTCGCTGAACCGCCCGAGCATCACAAGAGACCTTGAAAGGATCCGCAGGTAAATCCGATTTGCCATCGGGTTCTTTCTCCTTGAGTTGTTCAGATCTTCTTAAATATTCATACGAAGAAGTCGCCATCGGACAAACGAGTTGTCCTTTCTCATTGTAGATGGGGCCTCCCGAATCGCCCCCGACGATGGCAGCTCCTTGCGGAGAAGGCGCAAAGAAATGAAAGAGGGGTGGTTCGGCTCCCTCGAGATCTGCTTGAATCCTTCGAGCCCCTCCAGGATTTCCCGGTGCAGCTCCTTTGCGTTTTTGCAGAAAAAACCGCTTGGAATCCACTTGTGTAGTGCCATCCGGAAGTACGGGTGCCAGAGGAGCAGGCGCGAGATGTTCAACAGCCGAGCATGAAGTTTCAAAAATGAGTGTGGCTACGTCTCTGGGGACTCCATCTCGTTGTTTCTTCCAAAACATGGCTCGGCGAGCTCGGTACTCCCGGGGAATGCACACCGAGAGTTCCCCTTTGGAGATGGCGCCAACCCCCGCAAACTCAATGGCATCAAATGGCTCGTCCACACAGTGAGCGGCCGTTACAAAAGCCATTCGACATCTCCCCGAATGCGCTTCTATTTGATGTTTCTCGACTAAAGTACTTTGACAGAGGGTTCCCGGATCGTCTTTGACTTGAATATGAAGATCTGTGGCGCCTTGGAAAACTTCCGTATCTGAAGCGACGACTCGTGAAGTGGGGGAGCGTTGGGAGTGCTCTGCTACTAAGAGACTCGGAATCAAGAAAAAAAGACCCACGGAGGACCTTAGCCAAAGCAATCGGCCCCTCCCTTTTTCAGATGCACTATGAGAAGATGTCACGCATGCGATCGTATCAAACCCTGGCTGGGAAAAAAAGTTATCGATTCCCAAGCCTGGTGGATGTCCTAGCGAAGGCAAGTCCTGCACGGTCTGGGGATCTGCTGGCCGGCGTAGCTGCACTGCAGGAAGAGGAACGGGTAGCCGCTCAAATGTGTCTAGCCGATGTTCCCTTGAAAGAATTTATCCAGAATCCTGCTATTCCCTACGAAAGTGATGAAGTGACCCGCGTGATTTGGGATGCTTGGGATGAAACTGCGTTTGCTCCTATTTCCCATTTAACGCTTGGGGAGTTTCGAGAATTTCTTTTAGATAGTAAAACGACTGGGCAGCAATTGAATCTGCTTGCGCCGGGACTACTTCCCGAGATGGTGGCTGCTGTGAGCAAAATCATGCGCAATCAGGACCTGATTACTGTGGCGCAAAAGCTGGAAGTGATCACCCACTTTCGATCCACGGTAGGTAAAAAAGGGCACCTTTCGATTCGAGTGCAACCGAATCATCCGACCGATGATCTCAAAGCCATCGCGGCTGCCACCTTAGATGGCCTTCTCTACGGGTGTGGCGATGCGGTCATCGGCATCAACCCGGCGGGGGAAAGCGTTGAGCGCATGATGGAATTGCAACGATTCCTGGCCGATTTAATCGATGCATTTAAAATTCCGACTCAAAGCTGTGTCTTAGGACATATCACTCACCAAATGAGCTGCATGGAGAGAGGAGTGCCCGTAGATCTGGTCTTTCAATCCATTGGAGGAACTGAACGCACCAATCAAAGTTTTGGAGTCACTATTGCCATGCTGAAAGAAGCCCAAGAAGCAGCGCTATCTCTGAAACGAGGTGGCCATCAAGTGATGTATTTTGAAACTGGGCAGGGTTCGAGTCTTTCGGCACAGGCGCATCAAGGAGTGGATCAGCAAACTTTGGAAGTCAGAGCCTACGGGCTCGCTCGTCTCTTCAATCCTTTTTTAGTGAACAGTGTGGTGGGATTTATTGGGCCGGAGTACTTGTATGATGGCAAGCAGATCGTGCGAGCAGGGCTTGAAGATCATTTCTGCGGAAAGTTGTTGGGGCTTCCGATGGGTTGCGATGTTTGCTACACCAACCACGCTCAGGCCGATCAAGACGATATGGATACTTTGCTGACGCTTTTAGGAGTCGCTGGCTGTAATTACTTTATGGGAGTTCCTGGAGCCGATGACATCATGTTGAATTACCAGTCGACTTCTTTTCATGATGCTCGTTATGTCAGAGATATTTTACGATTACGACCCGCTCCCGAATTCGAGACGTGGCTGGAACAGGTGGGAATTCACGACTCTCAAGGGAAACTAGTCCACCGAGAGTCGTCTCAAAAATTAGCACACACACTTCAGCAATTATTGCCCTCGGGGAAAACATGAAGGATTTTTGGGAATCTTTGAAAGCATTGACTCATGCCCGAATCGCTTTGGGCCGAGCGGGCAATGCTCTACCCACCGCCGAGTGGCTCATGTTCAAAATGGCCCATTCTCAAGCAAGAGATAGCGTTTGGTGTGAGCTGGATCCCGCCCTCTTGAAAGAGCAGCTTAAAATTCCTAAAAGCCAATGGATCGAAGTGCAATCCCAGTGTCAGACAAAACAAGAATTCTTATTACGGCCCGATCTGGGTAGGAAACTGGGAACGGAATTTCAAGAAGCGCTTCCAAAAAATGAATCTATCGATTGTGTGCTAATACTCGCAGATGGTTTAGCAGCTCAAGCGCTGCACCGACACGCTCAATGCTTCACAGATAAGTTTTTAGAACTGCTTGCTCAAAAAGGATTTAAAAGTGGGCCTGTGGTATTGGCTCGTTACGCACGAGTCGCTCTAGGTGATGCCATTGGGGAGCACCTGCGCGCTCGATCGGTCTTGGTATTGATTGGCGAAAGACCTGGGCTGGGCAGCAGTGAATCTTTGAGTATTTATTTTACGTATCAGCCCCAAGTGGGAAAAACAGATGCTCAAAGAAATTGTATTTCAAATATTCAGGATCGGGGGATCCCCCCAGAGCACGCTGCAGAAATGGCGGTACTGCTTTTAGAGCAGGCGCTTAAAAAGCAGCTGAGTGGAGTCGATTTGAAAATGGAGTACCCCGTTAGGGGAGAACGCATCGGACCTTAAAAACCGGCGAATTGTATTTTGCTGGATTTCCAAAATAATCGTTCACTGTTGAGTCAAACATCACCCACCAAAATTCTCCAAATTCAGTATCTTCTGGATTTGAAGTCGCGGTCCACATAGGTAGAGAAGTGTTAGGGACCCCACGCCCCAAGGGTGAAAACTCGGCCGTCCCATCCGCAAGAGGAAGTTGCGAGTTCGTGAGACCGCTGGGGTTCGCAATCTGCGTCTCAAAGAGTGTGGGTAGTCGTGTTCCCCACTCGCTGCAGAGTTTAATGTTCCCTTCATACCAAGCAGCTTTTTCGCTGGGCACACTCTGAAAATCGTTCGTCGTATATCCGCTATTCCACAGTTTCAACCAGTCCACGCTCTCTCCAGCGGGTGAAGCTGCTTCCTCGCGGTTCAAAGCAATAGTGGTAGTTGCAGTGGTTGGATAACCTTGGCTGTAGAACACCCATTTTCCAGTTGTGAACTTACTTGAATCATCTAGAAATACATTCACAGGGTTAGTTCTGCCCTCTAAATGGAGAAAATTATTCTGAGTGGCCAAGTATTCATTTCCAGCCGTCTGATTATGGCCTTTCCCATTGTGGTTTAATTTGTATTGCCAGCCGTCAGCCCAGAGCCCCGAAGCTTTCAGCATTTTATCACCGAGAGTTTCAACCCAGAGCCCCAATTGCAAAGCCCCCACAGTGGTTGTCGGACTGGTAGACACGAGCGTAATCACATCATTTACGCATGAGGTAGAGACTCCAGACGAATCTCGATATTTCACGTAAACTGTTTTGGTTCCTTCTCCCGTTGTTAAACTCCATTTTTTTCTCAAAGCATAGGGTTCCCATTGGCCTCCCGAACCGCATCCAGCTGTGTGAGTGATGTACATCTCTGTGGCTTTGAGATATGAGGCCGAGAGTGAGAGAGTGACTTCCCGATTATTAGTTTGAAGCTGATTTGAGTTGATATAAATCGTCGGGATTCGCGTGACATAGTCTAAATACAATGGGCTTGAAGATTCATTTCCGTCCTCGAGAATGGCGCAGGATTGAGCAATTGCTTGAGCTTGGTCATAGCAACCCCCCGATGCACCGCCACACTTTGCCGTGCATCGCTCCTGAATAGACCATGAAAAACTTCCAGATTGATTATCAGAATTCGTCACTAAAATGTTTTGGGAGCTCGTGGTGCTGAACGCAGGATTGGTGAAGGAGACTTGATTCGAACTTCGCAGTGAAACATCGGTCGCCGGAAGCCCCCCTACTGAAACATTGATTCCTGTTCTAAAAAAACTCCCAGTCAAGGTGATAGATTCACTGGTTCGAGTGAGTCCGGTGGAGGTTCCCCTTTCTGTTGTAACAGAAGCAATACTGGGCGCTTCTTGGTAAGTGTAATCGGATGTAGCAAAAAGGGTGCTGGGATTAGTGACCGTGACTGCCACCGTCACTGCTGAAGTGAGAGCGGGACTGGGTGCTGGCACCGTACACGAGAGCTGGGAATAGAGCCCGTTAACTGGAGCACCTACCAAAGTACAGGTGGCTTTCCGAGAACCAAAATAGACAGCATTTTCTGCACCCGATCGGAAGTTAGTACCAATCAGGGTTGCAGGAACCCCTCCCAGAAGGGGTCCGGCAGACTTATCAATAGAAGCAATAGTGGGTTGTCGATTATCATGCATAATCGTAGCAGTGGCACACTCGGTTTGATTCCCGGTTTGATCTTTAAATTTAACTGAAAAATTGAGCTGCGTATTTTGTTTGTTTGTTGAAGTGCTATAAGGGAACGAGGTCGAAAAAACAACCCAGCCGTTCGTCAGAGAAGTTCCGGTGCAATTGTTACTTTCAAAAATATCCATGAAATATTCTGTTGTTGGGTTTTCAGCAGGGCTTGCCGAAGGCCGAATTGTGATATTAGGGTTTGTAGTCGCTACTTCTCCTGAATTTAAGGAAAGTCCAGTTCCCAAGGGCGCAATATCGTCATGGAGGATAGAATCGGAAACACAGTCAGTAGCGTAGAAGGGTGCATTTTTATCTCGATACTTCACGTAAACTTCAGTAGTTTGATTCAAGGGACTCAACGTATGAAGTTTGCTCGGACTATAGTCCTCCCAATTGCCTCCAGCAGTGCATCCCGGGGTGTTAGTAATATACATTTCATTATTATTTGAGCCTGAAGGAGTCATGCTCAGAGTTAAAGTCACTTGGGTCTGATTCGTTCGGGTAGCTCCCCCAGCAATCGAAATTCCTGGATTTATTGGAGTAGTGTTGCTATGAACAATACTTGAATTCAGACAGCCAGAAATATTTCCAGCCTGATCTCGCACACGCGCATAGATCGTATTCGTTGCATTTAAATCAGTGAGTGTATGGCTGAGAGATTTCGTAGCACTCCCTCCGAAAATCACCCAATTCACAAGAAACGCATCATCTGTACAAAAGTTACTATTTTGACTGAGAGCCACTTCATGAGGCCCATCTCCAGAGGTTACTTTAACCGTCACCACGGAACTATTTGTCACGGCAGCTCCATCATTGATAGACATGGCTGAGGGAGTGGCGGGAGAAATGTTGTCATGAAGAATTTGGGCCCGAATGCAAGAGCTTGTTTGGAGAAAAAAATCTCTGAAGCGGACATCCACATAAAGTGTCCCATTCTTGAGGATCTCAGGAACCGGAATAGTTTTACTTGGGTTAAAGCTTTCCCAATCTCCAGAACATGTGGGCCCAGCGGCGATATCAGAGAGGGTAAGCTGCATTTCAATAGCAGTCGTATCTTGTGCAGAAAGGGACAAAGTCAGCGTATTGCTGTTGGTAGGGTTGGAATTGGTGATATTGACTGTGGTATTGTGAGGGGGCGCGGTGTCGCGAGTATAAGTGAGTGTGTTCGAGGCAGTTGTATTATTGTTTCCTGCGGTGTCTGAGAACTTATTTGTTAGAACCTGTACAGTGAAATCGCCATCGGTGGAAGGCGCTACAGTAAAAGAGTAGCTGGTTCCAGAGCCCGAGAAACTGGTAACACTGCCCTGGGACACTGAAATATCACTAGCGATAAAATTAGTGGAGCTCTCACTCAGCATCGCAGTGACGGTGATATTTCCATTTGTGGTTGCCCCGGAAGCGGGGGTTCCCACCAAAGAAACCGTGGGGGCTTGAGTGTCGCGAGTATAATTGAGTGTGTTCGAGGCAGTTGTATTATTGTTTCCTGCGGTGTCTGAGAACTTATTTGTTAGAACCTGTACAGTGAAATCGCCATCGGTGGAAGGCGCTACAGTGAAAGAGTAGCTGGTTCCAGAGCCCGAGAAACTGGTAACACTTCCCTGGGACACTGAAATATCACTAGCGATGAAATTAGTGGAACTCTCACTGAGCGTCGCAGTGACGGTGATATTTCCATTTGTGGTTGCCCCGGAAGCGGGGGTTCCCACCAAAGAAACCGTGGGGGCAACAGTATCCACGACATGAGTGTTTTTAGCGACTGTACATGTAACATTACCAGCTAAATCCTGAGCTCGTAAGTAAACCGAATAATGACCATCTGCTAACGAGTGAGTAAAAAAGTTCTGAGCTCCTGACACACCAGTCAACGCATCAGAAATGGGATTATTACAACTTGAACCCTGATGAAGCGTGAGAGTGGCCATTTCATTTACATGGAAATCAACACTCAAAATTTGAATGTTAGTTGGTGATTGCGAAGGGGCGATACTGATCGAAGAAATAGAGGGAGCCGTTGCATCGTAGGTTTTGCTCATGACATTCGATGCGCTAGTCAAATTACCAGCACGATCAGTAGCGCTATTTTCCAAGACTTGAACGGTGATGGGTCCGGGAGTTTGCGGCTCAATAGGGATATCCCAAATCGCCGAGTTGCTTCCGACCCTAGCCACGGGCGAACCCACTACACGAGCTCCGGTCAGGGCAATAGCTCCAGAGCTGAGCGTTTTCATGGGTTCAGTAAATTCAGCTGCAACCGAAAATATACCATTCACTTCTTCAGAAGCAGAGCTAGTCAAAGTGACTGTGGGTTTGGTAACGTCATAAATTCGGCTGAACACCCCCGAGACCTCGTTGCTGTTTCCCGTTAAATCTTGGATAGAACCAGATTTTAAAACGAGAGATACTTCGCCCTCAGCCGTGGGAGTTACCTCGAGCTCGAACTTTTTATTAGGTTCTAAAACGACCCAATTACTCAAAGAAGCCCCAGTGGCTTGTAAATCAGTCATGTCAAAGCCAGTGACAAGTTCAGAAAACTCAAGTGTAGCGATGAAAGAGGAGTTCACGAAAGGCTCAGCGGAGGAAGTCATGTTAAGAGTAGGTAAAATAGTATCAAAGACTCGAGAAATATTGAGAGCAGAGCTCAACATTCCATTACCGGCTCGGTCTTTAGCCCCACCGGTAGCAGCTGAAACGTTCACCGTTCCTTGAGAAGTCGGCGTAATGACAAATTCAAATCGAGTGCCATTACTTCCGGGCAGCTCAGTCGGACCGCTCGCAGTTCCGTTGACTAGTTGAAGATCACTCCTCAAAAAACTGCTTATAGGTTCGCTGAACTCTAAGGTGACATTAAAGGGCTGATTGACTCTGGAAGCAGATGACGAAGTGAGACTGATTAAAGAGGGAGGAGTGATATCGTATGTGCGCCGCAATGAAACTGCCGAAGCAGAGTTCGGATTGCCTACGCGGTCCAGGGCAGTTCCTGCCAAAATGGTCAACTGGGCTTCCCCTTCCTGGGTGGGGGTGGCTGTGAAAGTGAACTGAGTATGACCAAATCCAGGTACCTCGGAAGCTGCGACTGGCGATAATGCAGTGAGAGTCCCAGTGATGCCCTGGAGATTCGGTGGAGTGGAAGAAAGCGTAACGGGCTCACTAAAAGTAACCAAAACTTGAAAGGAGCTGTTGAGATAATCCCCACTTGTGGAACTCAAGCTAACACTGGGATTTTGAGTGTCATGGATTCGGGTCAACACTGCAGATGCAGAATTACCGTTGAGGGCTGCATCCTGCGCTGATTGAGCAAGAACACTCACGCGGATTTGTCCTTCGATGTTAGGTTCTACAGTAAATGTAAATTCCTTACTGTCCGACCCGGGAGTGGGTTGTAAGTTACTTGCGCTGCCACCTTGAACAAGAATTCCTAATGTTGAAAACCCAACCACACTTTCTGAAAACTGAACAGATACCTCGAAGGGCTCTTTCACGTATGGGGACGCTGTCGAAGTCAATGTGACAGTAGGAGCAATATTATCGTGGTTCCTGGTGAGGTCATTAGAGACTTCACTCAAGTTCAGAGCAGTATCAGTTGTAGCAGAATCCGCTAATCTAACTGTGATGGTTCCTTGGGCGATAGGACTTACTGTAAATTGATATTGGGTGTAGTTGGTGTCAGGAACGACAGTCGGGTCGGTAAAAAGGGATCCGCCATCAACAAAGACATCAGACCTGGACGGCCCAGCAACCGATTCGCTAAAAGTTGCAGTTACCAAAAAAGGGCCATTCACTAAGTTTGTGGTTTGAGAGGCTAATAAAACGGTAGGTCGCTTGGTATCATAGCTGTAATCTCCCACTTTCATGCAAGTTCCCACTTTTTCTCCGAGTTGAGCTTGAATCATGACTGGGTAAGAACCATCGGTGATAAATCCTTCAGTCACCGAAATACTTTCAATGGAACCAGTTCCTTGCTTTTCCTCTGAGTTTGAAATTTTAAAGTCTTCGTGACAGGAGCCTAAAAAAAGAGTCACCGACGCCGCTTTGTTGAGCCGAAAATTGACTTGCGGAGTTGGGGATTTTGAGAGGCCTCCATTGGAAAAATTCAAGTCGCGAATGGTGGGAAGAGTTTGGTCATAAGTAAATTCAAGGGTATTCGATGCACCAAAAGCATTACCCATGGAATCCGTAACCGCCCCTGCAGTAACGCTGATAACCACTAAACCGTCTTGTTGGGGTTGTACTAAAAAACTATAGAGTTTTGAATCTACTGCAGTGATGGCATCAGCTGTTCCATTTAAGACTGTAATATGAACTTTTGAAAAGTGGCTGACGGGCTGGCTAAATACAGCAGTGACCGAAATAGTGGAATTGGTAGTGGACGCTTGAGTGGAGACTAACCTGATGGTGCGATCCGAAACAGCTGATTTGCTGACAGACGCCGCATTGATGGGTTCGATGCGAATTTTTGCATCACAGCCAGATACAAGTAGGACGACGGCACTCAGCCCTGCTCGTAATAAACTTCTCACATCCACTGACGCACCTCATTAATATTCCTATTATAAACCATTCAGTCTCCCATGAGTGAACAATATAAGCGTTGCGTTAAGTTTTATCGGAGCGGACTGTACAATTCTTGAGGGGTTGGGCGAGATTGTGAAGAAAACTTCACAATCGGCTAGAAGTTCCAGAAAAATTGGCCGGCATATTGAGTGAGCCGGATAGTGTCTGATTGGGTTCCTAGCAGGGCCACATTTTGTAGTTGCAGCCCAAGTCCATAGGAAGCGTGTGAGGGAGATTTCTTCTCTACAAAGAGCTGAAGGGCATAATTGCTTTGCATGAGGGACATGTGGAGTGTTTGGGATCCAGAAACAAGTGAGCCTCGTCCAGAAGCCAAGGTTCTTCCGGCCAATTCCACAGACCAGGTATCGTTCAAAAGTACTTCCACGCCCATGCCCACACCAATTTGTCCTCCCACAATGCCGAGACGAGTGACGGCATCTTCAAACTGTAAACGCAAATAACTGAATGTGGGTTTTAAAGCTACTGAGGGAGCAACAGCAATATCGTAATGCAGCTGGCCTTCAATTTGAGAGAACGACATAGATTTTAGTCTCGAATTGAAAGGCATGGCGTAGTCGAAAATACCTTCTAGTTTTAAATCACCCCAGAGTCGAATTGGATTTGTTTTAAACGAAACTAAAAAGCGAAGATCATTAAAGGTATCCGCGGAAGATTGAATTCCCAATCCAGTCACTCCACCGCCAATCCAAAATACTCCAGAAGTCAGTAAATCGGTTTCAGATTCCAAGAATAATTGCTGATCAGAAGTTGTGCGAGAAGATGAAACGCCGGAGCTCGGCGGAGTGGTAGCTACGCACCGTTCGGGCTCGTGGGATTCCGTTGTTGTTTGAGAGGCTTCTCGAATTGGGCTCAGAGGTGAATCGGGTTTTGTTTTCTGATGGGTTTCAAAGAGGGCACAGAGCGACCGGATATTTTTTACTTCTTCAGGCTTTAAGCTGGTGAGGAAAGATTTAGCTTCCCGATCCCCCAATTGAGTGGCCCGAGTGAGCCAGCGTATTGCTTGATCCCGCTTTTTCAAATTTTTGGGCTCCATCAAATACATGCCCGCCAGAGCTTTTTGAGGAACCACATCATCTTCCTGGGCAGCGGCTAAGAAATATTCCTCAGCACGGGCAAGATCCTTAGGCGCACCTAAGCCATAGAGGTACTGGGTTCCAGTGAGCACTCGAGCCGTTCGACTTCCTCGGGAAGCAGCTAATCGGTTCCAGTAAAGGGCTTCAACGTAATCTTTAGTGAAGCCACGGCTGCCGTAAAAGAAATTATAGCCAAGTGCTGCAGCTGCTTCTGGATCTCCAGCTTTAGCCAGTTTCTCGAGATGCAGTTTTAAAGTGTACGTGGTTGCATGTTCCAAAAGGAAAAGGGTTTTTGATCGGCCCTCGAGTTCACCCATGGGAGTGGAATCGTTTGGTGTGACCCGTGTCCATTTCACGGGAGACTGGGGCGGACATTTCAAGACGAGCGATTCCTGTTCTACGGAGAAGGTACAAGTATGCTCTCCTTGTGCAAGGCAAGTGGAGTGCGGTGCCGGCATTTTATTATATAGGAACAGGGAGCCTTTTGAATGAGGCGTTGAAAAATACTCTCCTGAAACAATGCATGAGGCACCTGTATAGGTGAACCCACACTCCGAATTGAATTCAATGCTGTTTAAAGAATTCAAGTCGACCCATTTCCCCAAGTGTTGAGCGGAGCATTTAGGAAGTGCAGGACTCTCACAAAAAATAGTCCCAGAAATTAACAATAGGAACCCAGTCAACGCACGGAAAAGGCTTCGTTTTCTGAAGTAGAGTTCCATGCTAGCGGTATCGACATTTCTGACGTGAAAAATGAATAAATAAGCAAAAACTTCAATAAGTTGCATACAGCGCAAGTAACGCTTTGCGCATTCGGCTTTTGAGTCGAAATAAAAAGTGGAGAATCTCGATTGAAGCAACTGACTGCATTCATACTCTCAGCCCTGTGGGTATTAGGAACCCATTCCGCCAGTTGGGCATTGAGTCCCCGCGCTTTTTTAAAAGAGAACCCGATTCCTAAAAACACCTTGCAGGTGGCACCTTCAAGTTTCCAAACTCTTGTGATCAGTGAACAAGGCTTGGGGGAGCTGGAGTTAAGGGGAATACGAGCGGGTGATCAGGAAATCTTCTGGGGGAAGCGGAAAATTTCGTCTGGAAAGAATAAAAAAGTCGTGATCAAAATTCCGGTGACTTCAGAGCCCGAAATTCATGAACTCAAACTGGTCGAGCCGGATGGTTCCACGCAGTCTTACTTTTTCGAATTGAGACTGAGCCGCCTGTTACCAGCACCCCTTCGGGTTCGGGTCCGAACTGAATCGGGTGAGGTCATTGATCGATTCAATTTTGGCTCAGGTACATACTCTGCTGATGAATGGATAGAACTTCAATGGCTGTCAGAACATGAAGTGTTAGGTCCTGATGAATTTGAAATCCGTTCCTTTGAACGAGATAAAAAGAAACTCCAAGCTGCGATTAAAGAGGAGCAACAAGAGCTCGTACGTTTACAAAAAGAAAGAAATCTGTTGATACAACAGATGGCCCGAGACGAAGCTAAAAGAAATCAAGCCCTCGAAAGTGGTCACAGACGCCGAGTTTCATCAGTCTTCAAAGCGGAAGCAGCACCAGGACTGAGCTCATTTCAAGTCAGTCAGGGTATTGGCTTGCTGTCATTGCAGCAACCTCAGCAAGCCTCTATAGATACTACGCAGTGGCTGCTGCAAGCGGAGTATAGAAAAATTAATGCGTCCCTTTGGACGACTGGGTTGTTCGTACAAGGTTTTGTTCTGCCTTTGAAATCCAGTGCATCTGGCGGTAATCCCCGATACGTAAAAGCAGGATTAGATGTGGGAGCCCAAATTTCGCTGGGATCTCAAATCAGCATCAATCCCAAACTGGGATTTGATTACCAGTCACTCATCACTTCCTCTCTTGTGGGCTATCGGAATTTGATGGGACCTCGGCTGGAAGTCGTATCAGAAATGAAAACTGGGAGTCAATCACTGCTCAAAGCTGCACTATTTCTCAATCTGTTTGATCCCGGATTTCAAGGCGTTTTACCCACGAATTACCAATGGGGAGGGCGCATCGCTTATCAGTGGGAAGCTCCTCTCTTTGCTTTCCATACTTTTGTTGCAGGTGCTGAGTGGGCACAGATGAAGCTCAACTTCGGGACTTCCGATCTTTCCAGTTCGCTCCTACAAACCTTTGTAGGCGTTCAATTTTAAACTCTTTTGATTAGCGGCAAGCCCCACCCAAGGGTTTTTGTACGAGAACTGTGATCTTTTCCACGCCATCGGGTGTTTCTATTTTTGCAGAGAACCAGACATATTTGGAGGGGTTGTACCAGCGGTCATCGATTTCTTCGATCTGAATCGATTCTTTTTTGAGTAATGCGTTCTTAGCTTCGGCTTTTGCTTTTAGCTTTTCAATGGCTCTTGGAAAACACTCCCGCACAAATGGAGGAATGTCTCGAGCTTCCAAAATACGTTTGATATTTTTAGGAAGCGGACGCTGAGCATGGATTTCCTCAGAAACTCCAGGTACCGCCAACACCAACACCAAAAAAGTGAGTTTCCACCAATTGTTCATGTCATCAAGCCTCCGGTATAGATTGCTGGATAGGCATTGCAAGGCCTGCGCCAGGTTCTTAGCCTGAAACTCACTCTGTAGCCTGTAAGAAACTGCCTAAACTCTATCCGGAGGAGGAATCCGATTAGTTCGAAGTGTTTTTAGAGGGTAAAAAGTATCTCGCCAATAGACCCCTTGATTCCTATAAGTCAGCCAGCAGGCTCGAGAAAAGATATAGAGAATCCCCAGCGCTGCAATTGGAAAGCTGGGTGTGCACAGGAGGGGCATTCTAGCTTCGTAGAGTTGTCCCAAATAAGCTAGCAGCAGACACATCACAGCCCCCATGCAGAAAAGCCAACTCAAACCCGAGGTGAGCCAGGGCATCAGGAACGGCAGCAAGAAAGTAAGCGCAAAGAGAACATTTCCCAAAATCGCTTTCGGAAATGAATATTCAAATCCAGTCATCACATTTTTTTCGAGCCCTCGCTTGAGATCCTCAAAACGGGAGTACCACTCCACCCGAAGGCCCTCCACGGCAGTGATACAATCCGTTCTGTATCCAGCACGCTTCAGCAACAATGCAAGTTTTAGATCATCATCCGGGCGGAGCCGAAGAGGGGCATGACCTCCAAAGGCTTGATAACTGGATCTTCGAACCAAGTTGAAAGCGCCTATACCAACGGCTTGATCCGTTTTGGGGTCTTTCCCCTGCCAAGGGCGAGTGAAGAGGGAGAACGCCAAACCGAACGCTCCCAAAAGCGGATATAGGAGAACCTGAGACGTCACTACACGGGGGATGCCCGCTAGGTGATCCAATCGATGACGCAGGAAAAACCCAACCGCCTGCTTTAAAAACTCATCATCAATTTCAACATCGGCATCAGTGAATAAAATGAGTTCGCTCTCGGAGTCTTGAGCGCCTAAGTGTAAGGCATAGTTTTTTCCGAGCCAATCCGGAGGCAAACATTCCACGCTGATGCTTCGGATGCGAGGATCCCGGCGTTCAAAGTCTTTCAAGATGAGCCCCGTTTTATCGGTTGAGCGGTCATTGACCACACAGATACAAAGTTGAGGGTAGGTGAGCTGGCAGAGCGAGTTCAAACCCGTTGCTAGCGTGTTCTCCTCATTACGAGCGGGCACGACTATTGTCAGGCTGGGAAGGTTCGGTTCCGAAATCTCGTTATCGGTTCCCTTTAGGCGTGAGAGTTCCCTGGCTCCATAAAGGAGCCAGGCCAAAAGTGAAGCATGGTAGATAAAGAGCGCCAGGGAAACTAAAAGCATCCCTCATTATAGATCAATACTTTCGCTGCTTCGAGAGTTGTCAATTTCAGAGGCGGGCCCTTCGAAAACCTCCACTTGGTGGTCCTCAAAAAAGACTTCTTCTCGAGAGTTGGGCCACGGATCATTGAGATTCAGAGATTTTTCCAAATCCACACTGGGGGCCCATTGAGGGGATGAGGACTGATTTCCCAAAACTTTTAGGAAATTATATTGAATCCCCTGAATATCATCTTGCCAGAGCGTGCTCCACTCCTCGGGATTGGCGCGAGGGCCATAAGCACCCCAGCACATGAGAGAATCGGGTTGACTGCCACAGTTTCCTGCAGAGCCAGCGACATAAGTATCTCCCAGTCCCGCAAGCGCATGGCCGAGTTCATGCGTCCATGTCCCATAGGGGCGAGTGAGGTAAATAGTGGTCACGCTCGGTGAGGCGTGAGAAGTGCCGCTCCCCGGACGTAAATTGATGGTGAGGTGTTTGTCTTCGCAAGTAAAAAGAATATTGCGTGTGACAGAAGCATCGAGAACTTTCAAAGCACGCAGCCAAGTAAGACTCGCTCGTGCGGCCCAGGTGCGAGCGCGTTCTAGATCGGGACCTGTTGCTTGGCCAGCTAAGCAGATATTGAAAGTGGGTTGGCGCACTTTCATGATGGAGCAGCGACGGACTGAGCTTTCTGAAAATGTTTTATAACGAGTACTGATTTCGGAGTGAGCAAAACAGATGGTTCCAAAGAAAACGATTCCAAACACGGAATGAAGTTTCATAAAATCCCTCCTTAGAAACAGATGTGTTCCTTAAGAAACGGATCGGTAGTGAAGAATTAAAGACTGAGAGTGCAGAGTGCGTAACTCTTAACGGCCGTTATCGCTGAAGCTTAGATTTGCCTGATTGTGAAGGGGCCTTCATAATTGCTTCATAATTGGTTCATAATTCGTTCATGCTCTTACTGATCCTTAGTCGTATCCGGTTGGTCTTCAAGCCGTAAAAAAGTGGCGGTGTTTTTGCTTAAAATAGTTGCAAAACACTATGTTCAAAAACACTCAAAGAATTGCTTTTTGGATGGTCGCGGTTCTTTCTTCGGTTTTATCTGGCGAAGCAGGCCGCCCTCAGAATTTACCCTCCTTTTGCCAGTCTGTTTTCCCTAAATTGGTGCCAGAGATTCAACGAGCACTTCGTAATGAAGAAATTTCGGATCTCGTTTCAATGACTGAGTGGAGTCAATCTCAACTAGAACAGGAGTTAGCTCGACGTTCTTTAAAAGGCCAACAGGAGCTCCTAGAACATCTCATGTTGACCACGTGGCAGGTCCCGCATCTGTCCAGTGAGGCTATCCCCATAAATTCCCAACCTTCGAAGATGGACTTGTTGGAGCGGTATCCGAGACTCGCTGAAATAAGTCCGGAGAGGACTGAAGTGTGGGAACGAGCTTCTCGATCCCTTCTGAAAGAACGACTTTGGAATCTCTCAAAAAAGGTTGCCACGTTTATAGGAAATCATTCAGCTCCCGAAGAGCAACGACGGGTTTACTCTTCTCTTTTAGATCATTTAGATCACTTTGATCAGTCCTGGTACCATCAAGCTAAAATCGACTCCATGATTGAACTTGCTGCGGGCATGCAGACTCAGCAAATCAGCGAACGTATCCAACGAGAAAATCGAAGTGCCTTTAATAGAAGTCATGAGGGCGAGGAAACTTATTCATTTGCGGGTCCAGAACTTCTTTTGACCCCTTATAGTGAAATTTTTAATTTGTTCCGAGCGGTAAGACTGAAACCAGGGGATTCCGTGGTGGATCTGGGAGCAGGGTTTGGTCGAGTGGGGCTTGCTCTTGCGACGAAGTACCCGGATGTCACCTTCACGGGGTATGAAATTGTGAGAGATCGGATTAAAGAAGGAGAACGAATTGCGAAAGCCTGGGGTCTAGAAGGCCAAGTTCACTTACATGAACAAAATCTCGCGGACCCGCAGTTCAAACCCAAAGCTGCAGATGTGTATTATGCATTCAATCCCGTCTCTGGGGCTACCTTTGACAAGATTTTGGAAGATCTCCGGGAAGTGGGATTGCAATCTGGAAAGCGATTTAAGTTCATTGTGTTTGGTCCCTCTCCATTTTTCAAAACAGAAGCGCAGCCATGGCTTAAGGAGATCAAGGGCCCAGGAATACCCCAAGGTGAGGAGCTCAGAATTTATGAATTTGATCCTGAGCAGGCTAGCCACACGGTCATCGTCGATCCGGGTCGGGTTACGAATCCCTATCAATTGAATCCGCTTGCTGAAATTCGCCCCTATCCTCAAAGTCAAGCGTTGCTGCCATCGGCCGTGAATCTTTTACAACAGCAGACACAAGAGCATCATGCTTCATTTCTTTCCCCGAGTTATCTTGCTGCGTGGTCTGCAGGGTGGCCTTTGGAAATTGCTAGAACGGGAAATCAGTTGCTGATTTCCAGTAAAAAAACGGGTGTAGCGGGTAAGGAAAGCTTTGTTGAACCGTTGGGGGGAACGCCAGAGGAGAAGGCAGCGGTGATTCGCAGGGTAATTGCTGACAAGAAGAAGCAGGGGATTCAAGCTGAGTTTTCCTTCCTTTCTGAGCCAGTTCACAAGCTGCTTCAAACGGATCCCAATATCGTTACAGCTGAGGCTCCTGAGTATTTTGATTTCGTATACCCTGCTGAAAACTTGGCCTTCCTCTCAAAAACCAAGAAGCTGAGGGATCGCTCACGTCAGGCGACTGCTTTTAGGGACCTTCACCCTGAAGCAACCCTGGAGGTTTTTGATGCTACCCAGAGCGAACGGGCGCAGGCATTCCAGAAAGCGGCACAGGGTTTTTTGGAACAATGGCTCAGCGATAGAAAACAAGCAACGTTCTCGAATGAATATGAAGCTTCGCTCTTGGAGGCAGAAGGAAAAGCAGCCGCTGTGCTTGCCGAAACCTTGAAAGGGCCGCACCAAATTCAAGTCGCTCTTTGGGCAAATCAATCGGCACAGGGGGAACGATCTGTGATAGCCTATGCTTCTGGCGAGATTAGGAAAAATGCCCAGGGTGAAAAAACGCTGATCATTTATGTTCAGAAATCAGATGGGACCAAAAACGCTATTCCATTTATCAATCAGGAGCTAGTAAAAAGAGTCGTGCAGCACCCGGAGCTTTATGGAAAAGTGGACTACGTGAACATGATGGACGCCTCTACATCGGGTCTGAAGCAATTTAAAATGCAGTATGAACCCGAAAGTTCTTTGGGCAAAACCTACAGTGCGTCCGCAAAGTGATCCTGGCCAGATTTTATTTGCGACCAAATGCCGTTTCCAGTTTTTTTAGGGCAATCATTGCAAGATGGTTATAGTCTCTATTTTCAGTAAAACTATCTTCAAAACGCATGAGGTTGAGCAATCGGTTTTGAATGCGTTCTGCGAGATATTGGACCTCTTTTTTTTGGGTCGGGTCTAAAGTGGACTCAGTTTTTAAACGAATGAGTGCTTCGGCAGCATAGGGCACATTCCCAAACCCATAGTAGGGGGCCATGCCTTCGCCCTTGGGGTGGCGATCATGTGTTCTAAAGTGGTTTGCCAATTCAAAGAGCTGGGAAAAGTGAACTTCAAACGCCTGGGTGGTTTTTAAAAGCTGTTGGGCTTCCTCAGGCTTTTTTGCAGGAGAAGCTTGTTCGTACAACGCGAGTTGGCTGGTCACTGCTCTTCCGGCTTGTGAAGCTGGTGTCGCATCTTTTCTGTAGGATTCGCTGGTGTAGTTATAGAGTTTAGGAGAGCCAGTTTCCGGATGGATTTGAGCCCTGAGGGAGTCCATCGACTTCAGAGCCAGCATGAGGGTTTTAGAGGGTGCATGATTTCCACGGCTCAAAACCATGGCTGCATGAGCATAAGACGAAAGTCCACTATCTCCATCGTGCTGAACCAGGGGATTTCCTTGATTCCAAATCACACGGAATTGCTGTTCGGTCAGGTCACGAATCATTTTGAATGTCTTGGGATCAACTTCAATCCCCTTCTTGCGAAGTGCTGTCAAAAGGTTCTCAATTTGAATTCCATCATGAATAGTGAGACCTAATCCCTTGGGGCTCTCTGCTGTTCGCTGAATAAAGGCTTCTAGATGAGCCTTTTGATGATCGGAGAGAAGATTGTTCTCGATCTGTAAGGGAGCGTGGTTTTCATTTGCAGACGCAATCACTTGCTTGAGAAAATCATTGATTTGATTCACTGTCTTTTGAGAAGGGGGTTCCAACTCGAGGAGTGCCTGAAAAGCAAGAGCTCTCCGCGCGGGCTGTCCTCGGTCGTGAACCGCGATTTCTCGAGCTTCCTTGGCTGTTCTTTGCGCCAATCGAGCAGCGGTGTTTTTAGACCGCCGCAGGTGTTGCCACTGATACACCCGCTCATCTAATTCCTTGAATAAGGCCTCGGGGAGGTTTTGACGTAAGTACAGGCGCGCCAAATCGTTATCATCTTTCGCATTGAGGATTTCAAAAAGAAAATCCTTCCGCTCCTTTGTGATTAACTCAGGTGATTTTTTAAAGAGCTGTCCCAAGCCAAGAGCTGCAGGGAAGCGTACTTCTCCCGCTCTGTCGGTGTTCAACAATCCCGATTCAAAAAAAGGAATGTGTTCAGGTTCAGGATTCATCGCCAAAAGCTCTAAACAAAACGCCTGAGCATTGTCTTCGTGGCGCTCTAGGCCGCGAAGGATACGGACAATATCTGGCATTCTGTGCGAGATCACTTCGGGGAATGGGATAATTTGTTTGAGTCTTTCTTGCAAAACGGTCCAAAGAAACGTTTCCGAGCTTTCCAAAGTTTCCATCAGCAGTCGATCCGCTTCCAGCGCTGCTGGAGAGAAGCGGGGAGCTTGAGGACGTGCAGTGGGTACCTTTCGACCTTCGTGTGAATCATCGCCCAAAGTGGGTGTACTTAGAAATGAAAAGACCCCCCAAGCAATGTATAAAAGATAGACAGTCTGGAAGCGCAGGTTGAACCCCTTTTGTGTTGAGCCACAAAAAAGAGCAAAAGAGGTGCCAGAAGCCAGTAGGTTAAAGGTTTGCCAGAGCTTTCAAATGAGCAGCTACACTGCTTTTTAAGGCGTCTAAGGCATAGCCCCCTTCGAGAACTGAAATCAGTTTTCCGCCACAGTGTTTTTCAGAAATTGCGCAGATCTTTTCAGTCAGCCACGTATAATCCGCTTCCATCCAATTGAGATTCGCTAAGGGGTCTTTGGTATGAGCATCAAAACCCGCTGAGATCATAATTAACTCCGGTGCAAAGGCATCCAGAGCCGGAAAAACCAAACTCTCATAAGAAGCGCGCATTGTGGTTCCATTGCTTCCGGGAGGAAGCGGAATGTTCAGTGTTTTTCCGGGAAAGCTCTCCTCAGGTAAGCCCGTTCCTGGCCATAACGGAAACTGATGGGATGAAATCACTAAAATATCATTGCTGGTTCGAGCAAGCGCTTCCGATCCGTTTCCATGGTGTACATCAAAATCTACAATCGCTATTTTGGAGAGCTTCCCTTTCTGCTGGGCATAGCGAGCTCCGATAAAAACATTTGAAAAAATGCAAAAGCCCATCGCTTGATCTGATAAGGCATGATGACCCGGGGGACGAACAGCACAGAAAGCCCGATCCACTTGGTGAGTTAAGACATCACTGACTGCTTTGCAAACAGTTCCCACTGCACCCATTGCTGCATCCCAAGTTCCGGGAGAGAGCACCACTTCATTGTTCAAGTTCACTAACCCAGTTTCAGGAATGAGAGTTTTAATGGAGTCGATATAGTTTTGTGTGTGCGCAAAGTGAAGCCATTCTTCTGGTGCGGCTGCCGCCTCAACCAGAGGGAGCTGACTGAAAGGGGGCTCACTAAACAATTCAAAAAGAACCTGAAGTCGCTCAGGACGTTCTGGATGTTCAGAAGTGGTCTCATGGCTCAGGCCCGAAGGGTTCGCATAGAGTTGAGTACGCATTTGATTATTCTGCCACCTGCTGCATTAAGTCAAAAGCGAGAGTTTGTACTAGGTTTCCTTAAGTAACTAAGCGATAATAACACGGAAGTCAGGCATCAACGTTTCACAACACAGGGAGAACAAATATGTTAACCGACTTAAGCCCGCAGCAGTATTCGACAGTGTATAACATGCTGTCGTTTGCCGTTGCTTCTATGTTAGGTTCCTTCGCCTTTTTCGTAATGGGACGAAAACTGGTAGGACCCAAGTACCGCTTAGCGCTTGTGGTTTCCTCGCTCGTCGTATTGATCGCAGGCTATCACTATTGGCGCATCATGGGCAGTTGGACTGCTGCTTATGCACTGAAAGATGGAGTTTATAAATTAACGGGCGAACCATTCAACGATGCTTATCGTTATGTAGATTGGTTGCTCACTGTGCCCCTTCTTTTGACTGAGCTCGTTCTTGTGATGAAGCTCAAAAAAGATTCGGGTGGAGTGCTTGGGAAATTGATTTTAGCCGCAGTAGCCATGATTGCTCTTGGATATCCCGGAGAAATAGCAAACCCTGAAACAGAATCAGGTGCACGTCTCATGTGGGCTGTTCTGAGTACGATTCCCTTTATTTACATTCTTTATGTACTTTGGGTCAGACTCGGTTCTGCTATTGGTGAGCACCCTGCAAAAGTGCAAGTATTGCTTAAAAATACTCGCTATTTGATCCTCCTCACTTGGGGCTTCTATCCTATTGTGTATGCAATGGGCAGCTACAACTGGTTGAGCGGAGCAGGATCGCTTGTAGCTGTGCAAGTGGGCTACAGCATCGCGGACGTCACTGCTAAAGCATTTTACGGCGTGATGATCTTTGCCATTGCTTACGCGAAAAGCGAAGCCGATGGCTCGCTGCCAGCTTAAGGTGTTGGGCAATTCACTCCGGAAGGAATGAGAGTTGCGAGTCGTTTCACCCCAAGAGGAGTTTCAATGGCTCCTATTGGTTGGTTTGGGCGTCTTGCTCTCTCTCCTTCCGGAGTTTTTTTTATGGCGTACTTGTCTCCTCTTAGTAGTTCTCGTCGGGGTGCCGCATGGAGCTCTCGATGGCTACCTGCTAGCAATCGAAGCTAAAAAATCTTGGAAGAAGTTCTCTCTCTCCATTGCCCAATATATTTTTCTTGTAGTCTGTAGCCTTTTCATCTGGAGAGTTTTTCCGCATTTGTTTTGGGCCGCATTTTTTGCAGCGGCTGCCTATCATTTTGGAATGTCGGATGAACACCCGGAAGTCCTTCGTGCCATATCCACCCAGGCTCTCTATAGAACACTATGGATATTGAGTCGGGGATTCCTGTTGGTTTTTGCGCCCATTGCTTGTCATCCGCAAAAAATAGCGGGTTACATCAGTCAGGCTGCCACGCCCCAGTTTGCTACTCAAGTGACTCACGTGGCTCCCTTCTTTTGCATTTATGCAGCTGTCATTTTTCTTTGGACCACTTTTCAATCCTGGAGGCGGGCTTCGCTTCAAACTTATCGCTGGATTCTCGTGAAGCATTTAGTGGCACTCGCCGTATTTCTGCTGCTCTTTGCAGTAGCAGATCCGTTAGTGAGTTTTACTCTCTATTTTTGCTGTCACCACTCTCTGAATCATACATTTCGTGTGTTGGGAAAAGTGCAGTGGACGAAGAAAAAAGGAACTATCGGGGTCTGGGCTTTTACACTGACTGTCTTGGCAATTCTTTTTTTCCAGTGGGTGAGGAAGTATGTCGTGGATGTGCAACTTCCGATAGGCTGGGTGTCTGCTTCTTTTGTAACGATTGCAGCCCTGACATTCCCACATTTAATCGTCGTGCGGGACTTGCATCAACAACTCAAACAGCGCTTCCGAACAAGATAAGAGTACAGAGTGCAAGCACTGTTGCTGCAGGTACTGATTTCTTGATGGGGTCTTTTACTTTCACATGCATTGCAAGCGCTCCCACCATTAGCACGGAAACGACAGCAGCCGGATAAACTGCAAGTCCAGGAACCGCTAGGCCCACCAGCATAAGAATCCCAGATACAATTTTTAAACCGCCTACCACGTAGCAAAACCATTCCGGAAGACCGTAAGTGGAAAACTCTTCTTTCATGTTGCTAGCGGCTCCCCCTCGGTATTCTGTTTTTTTGTTGAATCGAATCAGCCAGACGTTGAGAAGGCCAAGACCTACGATGATTTGAGCGATTTGTGCAACTGTTGTCATGGTGTAATTCTCCGGTGCTTTTGTTGAATACTTTGATTATAGTGGGAGCCTCACCCTCAGAAAAGGAATAAATTGTCAGTTCTTACCTTTTTGCAAGCGCTCTCTGCCAGTGCCTTTTTATTTTATGGAGTCTTGTGTTTGGTTTCACCCAAAATGGTGGAAGAGTTCGATCGTTATCGGCTCCGAAAATTTAGAGTGCTCACAGGCAGTCTGGAAGTGGCTGGGGCTCTCGGTCAATTTGGTGGATTTTTCAATTCACAGCTTTTATGGGCTTCGTCTTTGGGGCTCATGTGTCTGATGATCTGCGGAGTGTGGGCCCGATGGAGAATACGAGATCCGTTGGCAGCCTTCCTGCCGGCAGTGATATTGATGGCAATCAATGGGGTTTTGGTTCTGGCTACAGCGATTTGAAGCGATCAAAAAGACGGTTGAGTTTGGGTAGAGAAAAAGGGCCGCCGTTTACCAAGGCATTGAAAAGGTGATGAGCTGTTTCAATGGCTTCTCTGACTTGTTTGACTCGCTTGATTTGAAATTCTCTATCCGGATCTTTCTTGTGTTGTAGGCTCTCAATGAGCGCACTCAACCCTGCTTGCGCTTCATCCAAAATGCGAATTTCTCTCGAGCGAAGTACATTGGAGACTGATTTCCAAATCCGATTCTCCGGCTCATAATAGAAATTTCTGTCCCCCGAAACTCTTAAGCGTTTCACGACGCCCCACATTTGAAGCTCATTCAAAGCACTGCTCACACTCCCAGCACTCAGTTGCAGAGCTTCTTGTAAATCAGAAGGACTTTGCGGCTTGGGATTGAGATACAGTAAACACCAAATCCGACCCAACTGGCGGTTGAAGCCCCACTGTTCAACTAAATCTCCAATAATTTCCGAGAAAGCGACTTCTTCCTCGCTCAGTAATGCTTTTTTATTCATTTTCTTTCTAAAATCAGAAAACTCACTAGGCCACCGGGTAGTAAGCTTTTGTGAACCTTCACCTTAAAATAAGGCGCCAATTCTTTTACCATATCCTCAGAAGAAATAAAGCCGGCTCCCGTATCTCTGAGATATTGATAGGCAGTTTTCTTTTTAAAGAGTCCGCCCAAAAATGGAACTAAATGGTCCCAGCACCAGCGAAGGGGTAAGAATCTGGGATGTTGGGCAATTGGGTGAATTTCAAGTATCCCCAAAAGCCCACCAGGTTTGAGAACTCTCCCCATTTCTTCAAAAGCCAGACTACGGTTCTGAAAATTACGGATTCCAAAAGTGCACGTTGCGATAGAAATGGAGGCCTTCGGATAGGGGAGCTGCTCCGCGTTTCCCACTTTCCAATGCGATAAAAAAGGGTATTTCTCCTGACCTTTTAGCATCATCGGGAGGCAGGGGTCGATGGCAAAAACCCGGTTGGGTTCCAGCTTTTGCGCAAACAGAGCTGCCACGTCTCCTGTCCCCGTTGCAATATCTACAACTTGTTCAGGGTGGGGTTCGCAAGCCAGGAGGCTTTTGACCAAACGGTTCTTCCAAACTCGATGTAATCCCAGTGAAAGGAGATCATTGAGGAGGTCATATTGGGGCGCTATGTCAAAAAAGGGTTGGGACATGGACTCAGTTCTAATGGAGGAAAGGGTTGAATCCAAATGGTATTTTGTTATTGTTGAACTTTCAGTAAATACTGAAAGTTCAAAAAGGAGAAAAAATGAACCGATGTGAAATCACTGAAGACACCATTTACCAGTGCTTTGCTGCTGCAAGCTCCGGTAAAAACCTCAATGATACGGCAACTTCATTTGTCGACGTTGAGGAGTATGAAAATCAGGTGATGTACCCTGAATTCGCTCGATGGGCCAGAAAAGCGGGCTATCCCAAAATAGCTTCTCTTTTCCTAAAAGTAGCAGGTGAGGAAAAGCTCCATGCAACTTGGCTCAGAAAACTCTATCAAGACATAGGGACACCCAGTCGAGGCGAGGATACGCAACGAGCAATCGATGCACTCACTACGATTCAGAAAAACAGCGATAAACTCTTGGCTCAGGATCCGAAAACGGTGATTGAGAAAGCACTGAAAGTAGCGATTCGAGTAGAGGAAAGAGAATATAAAGATATTTATCCTTCCTTTCGCGACCAAGCGATTCAGGCTGGAAACCATGAGGCAGCTGCTGTTTATCAGCGAGTGATTGACTCAGAAGAGCAACACGCGCAGTGGTTCCATGCGGCGCTACAAAATCTCCAAACACCCTCGGTAGCTGCATAAACCATGCAATTATCGCTCGTGCATTTGAGTGAGAGTAGATGGCGGGTTTTGCAACCCGCCATCTATTTAGTTTCACTCTTGCCAGCCTGGGTCTGTTGGCTCACCTTTAAAGATCAAGCCTCGGGGACGCACGCCCTGGTGCTTGGTTGTTCAGTTGTGCTCATCCAACATGCAATCAATGTTTTTAACGATGGAATTGATTGGCAGAAGGGAGCCGATGGGGAAAAGCAGAACTCTTGGGTTCATTTTCACCAGGGGCAATCCAGTGCTCTGAAGATCCATGCTTGGACCAGTTTGTGGGTAGGTTTAGTCAGTGGAATTCTCGTCGTCCAAGAAGCTCACCGCTGGGAAGTCCTATGGGTTGCTCTGCCCTTGGTAGTCTTGGGATTGTTTTACAACCACTCGCACTGGACACTTGCCTACACAAAGTGGGGAGAGTGGGTAACGGGGATCTGTTATGGGCCGGGGGTCTTTGGCTGCATGGCTTACGTGCTCAATGGAAAAGTTTCCATCGCGCTCCTCTTAGGAAGTCTTGCTTTTTCCTGCCTTGCGGTTTCAGTACTGCTTTCACATCAGCCTCCCCAAGTCCTCACAGATTTTGCTGCAGGGAAACAGTCTTTTGCAGTGAGATATGGCGTTCAAAAAACATATCGAACTGCACGGTTGCTGTTTTACGGGGCCTTGTTGTTTTTAATTAGCCTCACTGTAATTCAACATGAAAGTCTACTGGTCCGTTGGAGCTTGTTAGGGCTGATGCCATGGATCCTCATGCGCACACCTAGGAAACCTGCGCCACCTGATATTTTGAAATGGTCTACAGTTTTCATCGGAATGTGGGGCTTCCTATCTCTCGGGAGTGGGGCATGAGTCCGTTGCAACAACAAGTCGCAGATGAGTTCTTGCAAGGGCAACGAAAAACTCAGTGGATGAATACACTGAAGGGACCCTTAGCCGTTCCAGAGGTAAAAAAAATAGAAGAAGTTTGTTCACTGATTTGGGAGCGGAAAGGAAAGAAACTTCGCAGCCAATGGGTGTTCTGGTTTGGTGAAGAGCTGGGAATTTCTTCGGAAACCCTGAACTTATATGCCTGGGCCGTGGAGGCAATCCATACTGCAACTCTCCTTCACGATGATGTCATTGATAAGGCCCCACTCCGCAGAGGCGGGGCCTCCGCCAATGCTGTCTTTGACAATACCCTCCCAGTATTGAGTGGGGATTACTTACTGAGTGATGCGATCTTTCAGCTCTCAGATAAAGGTCACCCATTGCTGGTGAAACTGATGTGTCTTGCAGTAAAAGAAGTCACCCAGGGTGAAGTTCTGCAATATGAGAGTCAATATCAGTTACCTGAGACTCAAAAATATTTTGAAATGCTCAACCGACTTAAAACAAGCGCCTTACTCAAATGGGCTGCTCAAGTAGGATCCATATTAAAGTATCAGAAGGAAGATCCAACGATCACACAGCTAGCTCTTCAGTATGGGGCCCTTTACCAATTCACCGATGATCTGTTGGACTTACGTGGAAGTCCCACTAAGGCGTCTTGGCAGGATCTTCGTGAGGGCAAGATCAATGAAGCGATCCATCTCCTGTTAGAGCATGAATCCTTTCTGAAACGGGAATTAAAAATGGACCTCGAAAGAAAACATATTTCTGCAGATCTCTTGCAGAGATTTCAAGAAATTTCGAACAGAAAAAACTTTCAAACCTTACTGGATCAAGAACTCTTCCAACGTCAAGAGCGATGCCTCTCGACTTTGGATAGTTTTCCAAAAGGCAAGCTCAAGAAAAATTTAGAGAACCTGATCCGGTTCACTGTTGAGCGACTTTTTTAAGCGTTCTATTTCCTGCGCACCGCTTACTGCAGTACTTGACTGCTTCCCAGTTTTTTTCCCACTTCTTGCGCCAAGCAAAGGGCCTACCACAGACGGCACAGATTTTTTCGGGAAGTTGGTTTTTTTTCATGAGACCGATTATAGTGAGCAGCACAAAAAATGAAAAAAGAAAAAGTTCAATTGGTGTGGTTCAAACGGGATTTGAGAGCAGAGGATCATGCGCCACTCTCCGAAGCTTGCACAAGAGGCAAAGTGCTCTGCTGTTATATCTATGAGCCCAGTCTCATCCAGTCGCCGGAGTGGGATGGCTCTCATGGGTCATTTTTGAATGAATCGCTTCAGGAGCTGGAAGCCAATTTAAAACGTCTCGACATCCGGTTGTATCGGTTTCAAGGTGAAGTCATTGAAGTACTGAACAAGCTTCGGGAAGTCGTGGAGATTGAAGCCCTCTGGAGCCACGAAGAAACAGGCAATGGGCTCACTTACGAGCGAGACAAGCGAGTTAAGAAATGGTGCCTTGAGCAGGGAATCCCTTGGCAGAAGTTTCCGCAGTTCGGGGTCGTGAGACGCCTCAGTTCTCGAGAAGGGTGGGCTCGCCAATGGAATGCGTTCATGAGTCAACCAGCAGTTTTTTTGCCTCGGCAAATAAAATCCTTCAGCAACTCCTTATCTTTCGAAACATCGCCTTATGTGTTTCCTCAAGATACTAAGTCGTATCGAAAAAAAGGTGGAATTAAGAATGCAACAGAAACTCTTGAGAGTTTTTTGCAAGAACGGGGACGATTTTACAGCAAAGAAATGTCTTCTCCCAATACGGCTTGGGAAAGTTGCAGTCGGTTAAGCCCCTATTTGAGTTTTGGAAATATTTCAATCCGACAAGTATGGCAGGCGGTGGAACTGCAGCGAGTGGAGGGGTTTACCGAATCCGGATGGCGAGGATCCCTGGCGGCATTTTCCTCTCGGCTTCGCTGGCATTGCCACTTTATTCAAAAACTTGAAGACGAACCGGCTATTGAGTTCGAGAACATGAACCGGAAAATGGATGGTTTACGAGAAAATGAATTCAATGAAACCTTTTTTGCGGCTTGGACTCGGGGAGAGACAGGGTATCCGTTGGTGGATGCGTGTATGCGCTCACTCCAAAAGACAGGTTGGATTAATTTTCGGATGCGAGCAATGCTCGTTTCTTTCTCCAGTTATCACTTATGGCTGCATTGGAGACGGCCTGCGGTTTTTTTAGCCAAGCATTTTTTAGATTTTGAGCCGGGGATTCATTATAGTCAGTTTCAAATGCAGTCTGGAACGACTGGGATCAATTCTATTCGTATTTATTCGCCACTCAAACAAGTCACGGACCAGGATCCTGAGGGTTTATTCATTAAGCACTGGATTCCCGAGCTAGAGGCCGTTCCCACGGATTACATTGCCGAGCCCCAGAAAATGCCGGTGAGCCTTCAGAAGAAAATCGGGTGTATGATCGGAAAAGATTATCCGGCGCCCATTGTAGAACATGCGACCGCTTACGCTGAGGCCAAAAAACGAGTCTACGCCTGGAAAGCCAAGAAAGAAGTCAGGGAAGCCTCTAAAGAGGTCTTCAAAAAGCATGGCAGTCGAAAAAGACGTGCTACGTAATTTCCTCAAAGTCTGCTTTCGTCACTCCACACTCCGGGCAACTCCAATCTTCAGGAATATCTTCCCAACGTGTGCCAGGGGCTAGCCCTGAATCCGGATCGCCTTTGGCTTCATAATAAATATAGTTGCATACAACACAAAGAAATTTTCGGTACTGAGTGCTCATACTTGGTCCTTTCTTTTGTCTAAGAAGCTTTGATACCGATCCGCATGGATCTTTTCTATTTTTGCCAAAGCTGCAAAACGCTTTTTTGCCAATTCCAATGCTTTAGTGAAGCGCTCGTCATGTTCCTTGGATTCCTTTGCTTGTTCAGCAAATTCCTTGGCGGCTTCTTGGCTTGCTTCTTCTAGCGCGCGCTTTTCAAACCCTGGATACATCGTTGTGTGTTCATAGCGCTCACCCGCGATGGCCAGCTCCAAAAGCTTGGTCACTGTCAGTTCTTCTTTGGGGTAAATCAGGGAAAGATGGGAAAGGGCATGTTCCGTTTCTTGCTGAGCCGTCTCCTCAAACACAGCTGCGACTTCTAAATCGCCAAGCTCTCGCGCCACACGCGCAAAGTACAAGTACTTGCGATTCGCCATCGATTCACCCGCAAAAGCAGCTTCCAGGTTTTTCTTGGTTTCTGTTTGGTCAAACTTTTGATTACGTTTCATAAGAACTCCTCTCATTGTCCTGACTCCATTCTGGCTGGTCATGAATGATAATTCCAATTTATTAATATTAATGATATGATAAATAAATATTATGAATGGAAGTTGGATAACCCTGAGGGATATCGAATACTTACTGGCTGTGGCTAAGTTCGGGCACTTTGCCAAAGCAGCAGAAGCCTGCCATGTCTCCCAGCCAGCTTTGAGCACCCAAATCCGTAAATTTGAGGAACGATTAGGGGTCCCCATTTTCGAGCGGGATAATCGCAGTGTTCGCATCACCGAGGCAGGCCAGGAGATTTTAGCGCAAGCCCGGAAGCTTGCCGAGGAGGCTAGCCGACTCGTGGAAGGTGCGCATGTCCCGAAGGCGCCCTTATCAGGGCCGTTCCGGTTGGGTGCAATTGCTACTGTGGGCCCTTACTTACTGCCCAAAATTCTTTCACCCTTCAAAAGAAATTATCCCAAGTGCAGGTTGTTTTTGAAAGAAGGACTCACGGATGAGCTTCTAGAAGAGTTGGAATCCGGTGAACTTGATGCTGTGATTGCAGCAGACACCTTTGCAAAAGAGCACCTTGTAAAAACCCCTCTCTATTTTGAGCGGTTTTTGGCGGCCGTCCCCAAAGGGCACCCCCTGGAACAGAAACGTGTGCTCTCCACACGTGAAATAGACGCTCGAGAAATGGTCCTTTTAGAAGATGGGCACTGTCTGTCGGATCAAGTGCTCGAACTTTGCCCCAAGGGCAAGGGGGTGAGAAGAGAATCTTTTCAGACCACGAGCCTTGAAACCCTCCGGCATTTGGTTGCGAGTGGAGCGGGCTATACACTCATTCCAGAAATGGCGATTCAGAAAGGCCACAGTTTAGAGGAGCTGATCACTTATCTTCCTTTTGAAAAACAGGTGGGGCGAGAAATCGTGCTGGTGACCCGAAAAACATTCACTCGGCATCAAGACGTCAAAGCACTGGCGCAGTTGATCCACGAGATTTTGCCTGCAAAATAAAATAAACTGAGGCTGAAACAGCAAAGCCCACAAACCAAGCATAGTGATAGAGCCCAGAAATGAGAGCGGGGACTGAGTCTTGGGGAATGACTTTGATGGTTGTAAGAAAACCTGGAACATTGGGCAGGATTCCCAAAACTAAAGCCCAAAGCGCATTGGGATTGAACCCCCCGCGGTACCAATATCTTCCTGATTCTGAATAAAGCTCTTCTACTACCAAGTGTTTCTTTCGGATGAAGAAATAATCTGCGATAAGAATGCCTCCGATGGGCCCCAAAAGACTCGAATAAGCAATCAGCCAAGTGTAAATATAGCCGTTTGGATCCGCGATGAGTTTCCAGGGAAAAATCAACGCGCCTAAGACGCCAGTGATATAGCCGCCTTTTTTAAAATCGATTTTTGAAGGTGCCAAATTTGCAAAGTCGTTGGCAGGACTCACAATATTAGCAGCGATATTGGTTGCAAGTGTGGAAATAGCGACTGCTAACATCGCAAAAGAAACGAGTAGCGGAGAATCGAACCTCCCCGCAAGATCCACCGGATCCCAGATAGTTTTTCCATACACCAAAGTAGTCGCGCTGGTGACGACCACTCCGATGAATGCAAAAAGTGTCATGGAAGGTGGGAGTCCAAGAATCTGCCCCATCACCTGAGCGCGTTGGGATCGCGCATATCGTGTGAAATCTGGGATGTTGAGTGAAAGCGTTGCCCAAAACCCCACCATTCCAGTCAGGGCTGGAAAAAAGAACTTAAAAAACTCTCCAGAAGTTTCAAATTTGGAAGGCTGAGAAAGGATGGGGCCCAGTCCGTTTGCAACAGAGAGTGCCCAGAAAAGCAACGAAATCGCCGCAAGAGGCAGAAAAACAGCTTTAAAGAGAAGCAATTTCCGGATGCTCTCGATTCCTAAATACACCACCAGCATATTGATGCCCCAGAAAGCTAGAAAAGTAATTGCGGGTCCTGTCTCGAGTCCCCAGGAGCTTGGAAACATCAAAGGCAGAGTTCCAATCGCGGGAACCCATAGCTTGATTGCTTGATAGATGGCATATCCTCCAATCCACGTTTGAATGCCAAACCAGCCACAAGCCACAATCGCCCTGAGAAGAGCCGGAATATTTGCTCCCAAAACGCCAAAACTAGCCCGAGAAAACACGGGGAAATTGATTCCGTAGCGTGCGCCTGCATCGCCATTGAGCACCATAGGGATCACTACAATGGCATTTCCTAAAAACACTGTGAGAATAGCTTGCCACCAGTTCATCCCCCCTTCGATGAGTGAACTCGCAATCATGTAGGTGGGGATGCACAAACTCATGCTGATCCAAAGCGCAGCATAATTCCACGTGCTCCAAGTACGTTTCTGGGCAGGAATTACATCGAGATCTTCATTGCTATATTTCATGGCTTAAGGATAATGGGTTCCAAGCCAAAAACACAGAACTACTTGTGTCGAGGGGTGTTTATTTTGTTCCGAAAAGTCAATATAGAGATTTCTAATATCTGTAATCTCCAGTGTAGCTTTTGTCCGGAAGTGATACGGCCTAAAGCAATGATGTCTCTGGATACTTTCCAAGTGGTCATCTCACAAGTCTCTCAAGTCACACGTCTTGTTGCTTTTCATTTGATGGGCGAGCCGCTTGTTCATCCAGAGCTCAAAACATTTCTCGATTTGTGCCAAGAGCACAGGCTTCGAGTGTTTTTTGTAACGAATGGTGTTCTTCTTAAAGAGCCCTCTGTACTCTTGCACCCGGTGATTCAACAAGTGAGTTTTTCGCTCCACAGCTTTACTGATAATTTTCCAGAAAAAGATCCCGCTCTTTATCTCAAACGTATTTTTGATTTCACTGAAACGGCTTTTCAAGAAAGACCCACGCTGTTCATCAACTATCGGCTTTGGAACAGAAACTCAAAAAAGGGAACCGATCGGCACAGCGAAGTGTTCTACCAAGCTATCGAAGAGCGATTTCAAGTGAGTATTCCAAGAGATTGGAATTATCGATTTAAGAAAAATCTCGTGCTGAAGAAATATCTTTCGCTCCACTTTGATACCGAATTTACCTGGCCGGAAATCGATCTTCCCGTGCTGGGGGAATCCGGGACTTGCTATGGTTTGAGAAGCCACTTTGGAGTTTTGGTGGATGGAACAGTGGTTCCTTGTTGTCTTGATAAAGAGGGCAACATTCCATTAGGAAACTTAACTGAACAGCCTTTGAAAACCATCCTGAAAAGTCCACGTGCGCAAAGAATGATTGAAGGGTTTCGCAATCGACAATTGGAGGAAGATCTGTGTCAGCGTTGCCAATACATCGAAAGATTTTAATAGGCGTTGGCCCATCGCATCCCTCTGGTAACAAGTGTTCTAAGAAAAGAAGCCCCCCCTCGTGTGCACAGAGCATCAACGTTTAAAATGAAAGAAACTCAAAAAAGGAATCGCTATGCACGCTTTATTAGGACTTCTAGCTCTTTTATTTTTTTGTCAGGCGTTGATTGGAGAAGTTCAAGTCACTCATCAAAGCATGGAGCGACTGCAACTTCATTTCGTCACGCCCGCTCCGAAAATAAAATCAGTTTCTATTGGAAACGCTCAAGCTTCAAAAATTGTTGTTTCAGATTTAAGAAACGAACTCCCGCCTGGCTTTCCTGAAATCCCAACATCGGCTTATCTCATTGCCATTCCAGAGGGAAAAACCCCTCGAATTGCCCTTGTTCGCGGGAAGCGTGTCAGTCTACCTCTGAAGGCTGAACTTAGTTTTTTAGAGAGCATTCCAAATCATTGTGGGATTACCAAGCGGGCTTCTAAAAATAAAGAAGCTTATTCCAAAACCTACGGAGAACAGCTTTTTGAAATAGAAGAAGTGGGCTTTGCAGCTTCAGATAAGCTAGCTCGAATCCGATTTTGGCCTTTTCGCTATCAAGGCGCTCGAAATCATCTCGAGTGGGCTCAAGAAATTGATGTAGAAATCCAATTTGACTCTATTAAGAAGCAGCAAAAGCCAGTCGTTTCAGCAAAATCCCTCAGCATCGCTTCCTATGTTGCACTCAATTCCGAAACTTTCGGAAAACCCATCAGTAAGGTCGGAGAAAAAGTTGATTTGGTCATTGCTCATAGCTCCCATCGAGACACTCTCAAAAGGTATCTGGACTATAAGAGGAGTTTGGGAAGAGAAGTGAGGGAAGTGTATGTTGAAAAAACGACAGGTCTGCAAGTAAAAGAAATCATCAAAAGCCAGTATGGTTCAACAACGCCCCCGACTGGTACTCTGCTCGTCGGCCATATTGATCAAATTCCTTCCTGGCCTGGGAGCGGAGATAATCGATGGACAGACTATTCCTACACGGTTCTAGATTCTGACGACTTTCCAGACATTTCTTTAGGACGAGTGCCCGCACATAACTCAGATGAGTTAAATGCCTTTATTGATAAGGCCATTGCACGGGAAAAAGAGCCTCGGCAGATTGAAAACGTTCTGCTCACGGCAGGAAGAGATCAAAGCTTAGGGTGCCCTGCCAACGTTACAAAAGTGGGACAGAAACTAAAAACAGGCATGCCTGAAGCGAATTTAATTCGTAAGTACAAAACGGAAGTGAGCACTCAGGAAGTTCTTGAAGCCTACAACCAGGATCCGAATGTGATTGTCTATGACGGGCACGGGAATCGGCAGGGAATGACCGAAATTCCGTTGGTGATTGCTTCTCTTCAGGAATTGAAAAATCGTACCTATCCACTCATTTTAGATATTGCTTGCCTCAACGCGAATTGGGGAAGTCAGGCAAATCCCAGAAATTTCGCTGAAATGATTCTAGTGGCTCAGTTCTCTGGAGCAGCAGGAATTATGGCTTCCGGAGGGAGTGGGTATGGACACGACTTTTTCCAGTCCATTGGAAGCATTATGGGAAAAGCCTCTCAGCAAATCCGAACAGATAGAAAAATGAACCAAATAGGGCAAGTCATCCTTGCCGCTAAACTCCAGCACGGAAAACAAGATAAGACCTATTGGAATTACTATGGCGATCCGACTTCCAGCGTTTGGGATTCTACTTGGGAGTAGGTTTGGGAAATGCAACCGCTAAGGAGTTCCGGATCTGAAGGGCCATGAAAAAGGCCACAGGGATTTGCGTTCAGGGGGAGTGGGCTTAGATTCTTCAGTGCGATTTGCTAAAGGCCGGGCGCCGAAGCCAAAAGTGTGTGCTGTCCATTCTGCGCCAAATTCTGAAACGATAAAATCTTTCATTGCTCTTGCCTCTGTGGAGTTCGATTTTCGAAAGCGCTCCAAATAAGCTTCTCCCTTGTCGGCGCGCAACGAAGTCTCTCGTCCAGCTTTCAGAACGCGCATGCTTTCTCGAGTAAAGTAAGCATAAGCCTTCTTCATATTGAGAAAGGCATCACTGCTCGCATACTTGGGATCAAGTTTCTTCACTGCCATCATGCTGCCCAGAGCATAAATGGAAAACTCAACGGGGCCCGTGAGGTAATCTGAATTTTGTTTTCCAAATTCCTTTTCGGCCTGAAGAGCGGCTTTAGCTCCGTTAATGTAAGAAACCCACTCATCCCAGGGATAAAGGGCATTTGCCGATCCCACTTGTTTTTTGCCATCAATAAAGGGAGTGCCGGCCTCAGGCTCTCGTCCATGTTTGTCTTGGATGTAGGTGTGGAACCGTCCGCCATCTCCATCGATTCCTCTGAGTTCTTTCGGGATGAATGGGGCGATATCAATACGACGGACGAGAGATTTCTGAACCTTTACTGCTCCTTTTCCGGGAACATAGAAAGCTGCAAAGTCTGAACTCCCTTTTTCTAAATAGCTGTGAATGCCATGGGTCAGCTCATGGGCCACGGTGCCGGTATCTTCGCTCATCATGGACGCTTTTTTGCCATTCACAAAAAGAATACCCGCCTCTTTCGGGGCTCGGTGCTCGTAGATATCTCTTAAGATTGGCACATCCTTATTTTCTGGAATCGTTTCTCGCCAAGTAAATTCCTGGGCAGGCTCTACGACTTCAAATTCGGGTTCTGGATAAATCACTTCGATGGCAATCGGTCTTTTGCTGGCCATCGAGTGTCGCCCTCCGCTGGCTTGGCATGGGATGGAACTCAGAACAAGCGATAAACCCAAGAGAAGAGATTGCTTACTTACACGCAAAAACACACTTTCTGCTTTCTCTGGAAGATCGATCGTTCCAGTTATTTTGTTGGTTGTTGTACACCCACAGATTGATTTTGGCGCTTTCCTGGCTTACGGAAGTACGCAGCGAATAGATCCATTGTCCATAATGGAAGTTTCTACACCGGCTTGATCCGAAGACCATCTTCGAAAATAATTTCGGTAGCCATCTGCAGGCGCTGGCACTTGGTATGCCGTTGCCGTCCATGTCCATCCTTCGAAGCTTGGAACGCCATTTAGTTCAGCCCAAGCAACATTAAGCCCGGGGTCACCAGACGGCGGTGCCCAACCCTGTTGTTTGGTAAATGCTCCATTCACAGTGGTTTCATAAATAACTGGTAACCGCATCCCTTTATCTGCGCACACTTTTACATTTCCCTCAAAATAAGAAGAGTCCGGGCCGCGACCTGTGCTTTGCGAACTCCAATCTGAGAGCCAATCAATAGATTCAAGTCCGGAAGGCCGACCAAGAATCGACAAACCTTGTTTCTGGTTACCAGCATCAAAGTACAAGCACCGCCCCTTGGCCACCATATTGTCGTGATTTAAGAAAACCGCTGGAGGACAAGCTCTGCCTGCTAGGCCCTTGATATCTGTTTCTGTTAAATAGAAATCAGAAAAACTTTTTCCATCTCGGTTTAGCTTTCGTTGCCAATTATTTTCAGGTGACCAAACCCCTGAAGCATTCATAATTAAGTTTTCTCCGGCCTTTTTCCAAACCTTGAAAGCTCCAGCGGCACTCACTAATTCGATTTGAGTTCCGTCACTCAGTTTCGCTTTACCCTCCTGCATTGCTCTTAAATTGTCATAGCACCCATTCCCTGGTTCTCCGCATCTCACCAGTTCCTGTGGCGGATCGGCAATGGGTGACTGGCAAAAACACCCGACAGTCAAATCGGTTCGATCATTATCCTGCTTTTGAGGCTTTGTATTATTTCTGCCGTAGCAGTACCGCCCAACACTATTCGAATTGAAAAACTCGACACCGGAACCCCAAGTGCCATTCGGAAATTTAATATCTTTTGTGGCGTCCCCGCGAACCTCACCACTGACGCACCTATTACTGCTTTTCGGCGATGGTTGGCTTTCTAGTTTCAAGTTACCGCAAACAGCTTTGCAGTCTTGTCCATTGGTCTGGATCCAGCCGGATTTGATGGTTGGGCCTCCAGCTGCTTGTGTCAACCCAGCTTCAGCGAGCACCCAGCTTGAAAAAATAGAGCAGAGCAAAAAGGAACTCAGGAATAATTTCATATTCACCTCGGGCTTACCATCGGAAGGAATCCCGGGGGTCTATAGCAACAAAGCCAACCTTCAACATTTACCAGGCAATGATGCAGCTCCCCCGTTGAATTCTCTGTCTCAAATCAATTTCTTAGCGGTCCTCTATGGGAATATTGACTTCAAGAAAAATTAGACTATGTTGCGGCGCAGTAATTCAATCCATTTCAGTGAGGAAAAACTATGAAAAACATCCGTTTTGTTTTTGTGGCTCTGATCATGACTGCTTTCAGTTGGGGTTCAGTAGTAGAGCTCCAAGGGACTCCCACAGATATTGATGTTTCTGGGACCCCAATGAAAGTATTTCCTCAAGCTACTTTAACCACGCCCACTGGAACCACGAACTTAAAGCTGACTGGTTACGGAATTCGTCAAAAAGCCGTCGCCTTTGTACATGTCAATGTCTACTTAGCTACCAGCTACGTAGATGAAAGCATTGCTTTGAACACCGATAGCCCAGTTGATTCTCTCAAGAATGCCAAAGGCCGAGTGATCTTGCTGGACATGCTGCGAACCATGACCGCTCAAGACATTCGTACAGCATTTGAAGAAGCCTTGGATGTGAACGGAGTGGATGTGAACTCCAAAGAAGTCCAGTCCCTATTTTCGCAGTTCACAGGGGATCTCTACGCGGGCGACCGAATTGTAGTTGCTAGTTACCCCACCGGTGAAGGGACTATTGAAACTCTGATTCTCGAGCTTCCGAAGAAAACTTTGAGCGAGTCTGGCAATCTATTGGGATTAGATTTCTGGAAAATCTGGTTTGGTGAGCCAGTCGATGAGCTTATGGGTGAACTCAAAGCAAAGTTAACTGGAGCTGCAAAACCATGAGACGGATCCTAGTAGCTACTCTTTCTCTAGGCATGCTTTCGGGCTGCGGCCTCATGGACATGGCCTCGGAAGCTCGAGCTAACTTAAATAAGACAGGCAATGCCGTCCACTTACAGGTGCTGACGGTGGCGCTCCAACAAATGTTGGCTCCAGTCAACACGGAAACGCTCACTCCGCCAGTGAGAATGTTCCCCTATGGCAATACCTTCAGCAAAGAAGCGACTGCTCACGAAATCACTGAAACATTCCATACGTTTTTGGTGGATGTGAAGCAAGGGGGACAAACAGAAAAATCCAATCCCACAGCTGAAGACATGAGATTGAAAAGCAGAAAAATCAGTTTGGCTGCTGGGGGTGTGATCGCTTCTTTTGTGCCCCATGAAAAGTTGGAAACTATCATCGAAGAACAAATCTATCGTGGGGGGAGATACGAAGACACTGCCTACGTTCTTCTGCTCACACGGTACACTTATCTCCGAGATTTCTTTTTTGTTTCAGTGGTCGATAAATCAGAGCGAGTGAACCTAGACTCAGTCCGAAAAGCCGCTGAGTATTTTACCGAGATCAAATACATCGCACAGCTTTCTTTTGTGGATAGAATCAAGTTGCACGTGCCTCAGTTCATTCCGGTTGTGAACGAAACCAATCCAGAAGCTGCTGAGAATGCTTTTATGGATTTAGACATCACAGTCAGTCCAACAGAATACAAGCTGCTCGCAAGAAGAGCGCTTCGACGGTTTGAACGAGAGCCCGCTCTGAAAGATCAGCTCTACAACACGGAAGAAGGCCAGCGGCTACTGGCCATTTTTAAAGCTGAGTAGCGAGGAGAGCGGCTAGAACAAGGTTCCGCTCAACCAAACGTTGATGGAGCTAGTCCGCGTCCAGTCAGGAGGATTTGCTGTCCCCAGTTGGCGCCTTCTAATATCATTATCCAGCGGTGTTGAAGTAAGAACATAGGTATAAATACTCAGCTTGGGATCTAAGTCATAGGTGATCCCAAACTCCATGGGCATATAGTTGCGACGAGGTCCATCCCAACCCACGTTTTTTGAGTACTCTAGCGTGGTACCCAATCGCATGCCTACTTTTGAAGTCAATGCGTAGTTCACAGAAGGATTAACAAAAACCGTGTACTCTGGTTTGGCATTGGTTCCGCCATTGAGAGCATCTTGCCGAGCTAAAGCATTGCGATCCCGATAAAACCACACTCTAGGTGCAAGAAGCGCGAAAGCGGACCACCCACTGGCGGCAGGTGTGTAGCTGAAAGTAGCAAACATACCAGGGTTCAAAAGCAGGGTGCGTTCAGATGGAATTTGTCCTGCTATGGCACCGATGGGAACGTCTGTGTTCACGGCACCCGCCAGGACCCAATCTTCCCCTTTTAGGAGTTTGCCCGAAATGCCAAAGCGTTGACCCTGGTGACGAAAATCTTTCTCATTGGTGACGACAATTTGATTTCTGAATTGAATATCAAAAGCAAAGCGTTCGCTGTATTTGTATTTCACAGAAACTAAATTGAAAAAATTCAGTCCTGAATCGGAAGCCTCCCCAGTCATACTGGGGGGTTCATCGATGGAAGAATTCAAACCAGGGCCTGCAAAAAAACTATTGTAATTGATTCCAATGTTTTTGGTGAACCAGCTGGGTTGTGAGGATTCGTCTTGAAGAGTAGTAGGAGAAAGAGCAAGGGCCTTTGCAGCCACTACCGTGAGTATCACCACGATCGTTTGACGATGAGCCATTTTGACCCCCCAACTGATCCAGTCATACCGAAACCAGATTTAAAAAGAAAGAAGGTTCCTGTAAGGTGTTGATCTCAAAGGGGTGCTGCATGGTAAAATGAGGACCGGAGGAGAAAAAATGGCACGTTTTTCTTTGTTAGTAGCTTCACTGTTGGCGCTGATATCTCCGGAGTTGGGTGCCGGTCAGGGCAAAGGCAGCCACTCCTATCAATTCAGTCGGATCCAACGAATTGAAACCACTTACTTTGGAGCCCAGCAGATTTATTTTGATTGTGCCTGCAATGAGCAGTTTGTGGAACTCCTCACGAAACGTGTGGGGCCCAGCTCCCTCCAGCTAGGTATTTTAACTCAACTCCATCCCTCCAATTGCTCCAAGCCGCCTCGGGAAATTTCCATCCGAACACGGCTTGGAAATAACTCTTGGGAAACAGTGATGACCTTTGACGAAGTTTGGCGTTGCCAGGGAACGTGCTACATCATTTCCGATCCAGAAATGAGTCCGTATCGCCCAGTTGAGGAATATGGCACAAGTGAAAAACAAACACGTGAAAAAATCCCTTGTTCTCCTGATTACCAAATCGACATGGTTTGTGACGCCATCGAAGTCGGGGGCGGCTGATAGCTGTATAAGTGCGAACCGCTAAAAAAATAAATGCGGCCATTTAAAAAATCACCGCCGCCGGTAATCAAAAATGGAAAATCGATTAATCGTCTGGTTTCAAACGTGGTAGGGTCTACTCGCACGATCCCTTTCTGAAGTAAAATATAAATAACGCCTTGAGAATCCTTCACAAAGATTCTGGGTCCCTGTTGGCTTTGTTCTGAAACCGCCATGGAGCCGAACCGGGTCTGTAGATTTTCCTGTTGGATCACACTTCTTGAAGTGGGGTCAAAAACAAAGAAGATGCGTCCATCGGCAATACCTAACACCTTATTATCTGCTGTGCTGATGAGTTCCGCATAGGTATGCACTTTAGGAATTACCACTTGGCGCCAGATAACTCGCTCGGCTACTGGATCGAACTGGTAAAGCTCGGCTTCAGGAGCCAAGTTGACTCCACCAGTTCCCGCTCGAATCGTACTCCCGCCGATGATTCTCCCATCCGGCAAAGTGACCAAGCTCATGGTGGAGTGATGGGCAAGTAAAGCTGTATGCGGAATCTCTTTTTTGGCGCCGGTGGTCCGGTTCCAAATCACAAGGCCTCCACCGGTTAAACCGTAACCAGGCGTCCCCGCAAGAATGAGTGAGTTCCTGTCAGGAGTCACTAAGAGTTCGTGGGGTCTTCTCAGGAGCGAAAAACTACTGCTTGGAACTAAAGAAGTAGGCTCTCCTATGGACTGCGAAGTAGGTCTCCATTGGGAGAGGGATCCTTCCGGATAGCTGCCAAAGAAGATCTCTGAGCCCTCCACCGCAAACACATTGGCCTGATGAGCAGTGGCTCTGCTATTCCATCCCATCGCTTGAGGTGAAAAACAAAAGAGTCGCATAGGAAACGCAGCCGAACCGCAAATGCTTCCAAAAGCTGTTGCCGTGAGACTGACAATAGCTCCTCCCTCCGTTTCGTATCTCAAAGGGATTGTTTTTTGACTGCCTTGAGCAGAGGTCACAACCAGCTTTTTTTCAATGAGGTCTAATTGGGTGAGGGTAGAGCCATCTCTAAAATGATTGATCACAAAATCTTGAAAACCCGTCCGGATCAGTTTTCTTCGGTTCGGAGGGTTACCGGTCAGTGCAGTTTTTTGTCCGTTCGAAAAGCGAAACCATCCGGTACGTTGGCCTCCTTCTGCAAGACCATACACGTTCCCGTCCATATCGGTATAAACAAAAGCAGAACCGGGTACCCGCTCAGAAGAACTGAGTAAGGGTAAGAATGTGCTATTACCTCCCGGTGCTGCAGTCTCGGGATTGAATGCAACCACTTGGGACAAGCTGGTGCCAATCCCAATGTAAATCCAGCCAGATGAATCAGTTGCGATATATCCGGGGTATTGGTGCCACTGCTCTTTATTCGCACTGCCGTAACTGCTCAGCTGTTTGGTGACGGGGTTGAAGGAGTAAAGATGACTATACGGCCAAGTCACGGCCCAAATCATTCCATCGCTGGATTCAGTCATCCCCATAGCGGTTTCCCAATAATAGACCGGTTGGTTTTCGGTTTGGATCTCTTGCTGAAACGAAAGCTGCTGTGTGTCCGGATCAAACTCGAAGAAGCGTCCTCCAAAGAGAGCGTAGATTTTTCCGCGTTCAGATAAAAGGGAGCGAGTTGGCGCTTGTTTCCCTCTGGGGGCGGGGAGGTAGACCATCGAATTCTCGCCCGACTCCACATCGACTGAGAGAATTGAATCGCAGCCTCGATGATCCGATAGCCAAACGGAGACTCGGTTTCTTCCTGATTGGCCCGTGGTGGCGAATGTTCCCCACGCAGAGCTGAATCTGGCAGCCACGCCGTGATCTACGAGGGGCGGATCCGGGCGGTAAGTGTAAGCGGATTTTAAAAGCGCTATTTGTCCATCTGGGTTCAATACTCTCACATGATAAGTTCCGCTTTTTCTTGCCAGAGGTGTGCAGGTGATTTGCTGGCTAGAGACTCGAAACACGTTGGGACAGTTAGCTCCTTGAATCTGAACCTGAGCTCCAGGTAGAAAATGGGCACCATAAAGGGTGAGCGTGTTTCGTCCGCCGAGGGGTCCGGAGCTCGGGCTGATAGAGGAGATTCTGGGACGAGGAACGGGGGTGCTGGCCGTATCTCGGAATGAGGGTGTTCCAGAGTCTTGTGTGAGCAAAACAGGGACCAGAACGAAAAAAGTGAAACTGCCCGTAAAACTTAAAAAATGTCTCATAGCCGAATCCCCACTTAAGGAGCAATCGGAGTGCCAGAAAGTTGAGCTTTATTCACTCGTATTCAATCAGTAATACTGAAAAACACTCAGACAACGGGTAGGGCTTATCGGCAAAATGAAAAGAATGGGATCATCACTTAGGTCCTTTGATTTTCACCACAGAACTAAACCATCCAAATACGGCCAGAACAGCAGTTCCATAAGCCATCGCAATGAGACCCACTCCAATGTCATATGGTTTCTCTGTAGAAAATGACAAGCGAAGGAGCACTGTGGAAATGATGAAGCCAGCATTTCTAAAAACATACTCATAGCGGTCGTAATAGGCCAAGGAGAGAATCAGAATAAATACATCAGTGAAAATCATAAATTCAAAAAAGAGTGGAAAAAAGAAGAGGTCAGCGTTTTTGAGTGACTCGGGTAGCCCAAGAACGGTAGCTGGAATCAGTCTCAACCAAACCGCAAGATTTAAAAGAGCTAAACCAGATAAGACCACTAAGAGCAGTACTGCAATCGCCTTTTTGATTTCAATAAACCCATTGAGATCCCGCTGGATGGGCACTTTAGGCACTACTCTCCGAAGAAGAATAAAAACGGTAACCAGAATGAACATGAGCACCGCTCCACCCATATCAATCAAAACCGCTTTAACGGCTTCAGTCTCTGAAAGCCAGTGATCAAAGCTTCCAAAGCTCCCAATATCCTTAAAAACTCGTCGAACTACAATGAGCGATACAATCTGGTACTGTTTTGCCACTTCCACTGTGTGGGATTCAGCGAGAGCAAATACCAATAGAATGACTTCATAAAACAAAATAATACTAAAAGGGGTGTACACCGCATGGAGTAAGCTTTGATCAAGGCCTTGAAAAAGAGCTTGTTGGGTCCCTGGAAAAAGTCGCATCACTCCTACTAAGAGCAGGTGGCCGAGAAACCCGGCAGCTGCCAGAGTTACAACCAGTTTTTCGGCCGAATCTCTTTTGGAGGATTCAACGAGTTTGTCAAAAGCTTGTGCTAGGGTCTTACGAAGGGCGATGATCATCAGTTGCCTTTCCGGGGTTACTTAATGATACCGCAATCAGCAGATTCAAGTGGGAAAAGTTTTATGACAGCTCAAAAGCGCTGCCCACTATTCTTTGATTACCGAGCCATTGAGAGAACAGCTTTCCCTCCACACGGTGAAAACTTTGTCATTTCCCTCGTAAAAAGAAACGTTAACTATCTTTTGTATTTTTAAAGGGGTATCAAAGTCACCGCCTGAAAATTCAAGGTTGATCACTCTTTGTGGATAAGAGAAGTGAGGATCTCGTCGATATTGCACCTCCAACATAAATTGGTCATAGCGACGAATTCGTTTTTCGTTGGTGAGAATTAACTCAATAGCTAATTGTCCATTCTCGCTACTGTGACAATAAAAAGTACCCTCGAAATTACTTTTTTCATTGAGTTGGCAGTTACCGTTGAGTAAATCCCAATGAAATTTCCTGGTGGTGTCAGTCATACGGAACTCAAAATCTTGTGACATGTTCTTTCGAGATAGGTCGAAAGTTAAAGAGCTGTAGCCGATAACTGAACAGGAAAAATGATTAATCGATTCTGTTGGGTTTGAACTTCCAACTGAACTGATATTGAAAAAACACGTAGCTAAGACAATAGGTATTAAACCGAAACCGTTATACCGCATTTAACAGCCTCCTAAATAAAATTGACGCACTGTACCACGGGACGGTCTGGTTGTAAAGGGGATATTCCTAGTCGCCAAACCGCTAGATCCGAAAGCCGAACTTAGTCTTCGGTTCTTGACCAAATAGTTGCGGGACCTCGTTTAAGAAACCCTTGAAAGCGGTACAAAGAGTTTGTTTCATCTGAAGGCTTCGGAAGATCGCTGGACCGTAATTTTAACTCATCTCCAAACACTCCCTGTAGTTCCGCTTTGCACCCCTTGGCCAGTGTCACATAGGAAGGGCCATCATCCACCTCGAGGTCAAAAAGATCTCGGTCTTTGACTGTGAGGTTTTTGGTCATGTTAACCGCCAGCTTTTTTGAGACCCGCAATCGGCTACTGCTCACATTCAGACCGTCTTCAAAAGGGGAAAAAATCTGAATCTCTTCAAGCTCAATAGATGAATTGGTAAGATCCACCCCATCATCACCCGAAAAATCAGATTGAATCTTTTTGATTTTCCATTCTTTAGGGCCTATTCCCAGTACTGAAATAGCGTCCAGATCATCCCCTCGTGGATTTAAGCTTTGAGGCGAGGGAGTTGGGTCAAGCTTCCCTAAGTGACTGACTCTTATTTCCTCGGCCGAAAAAGAAGAGGGCTCACTCGATGACTTCACTGTAACCCCATCTTTTGAAGCGTCTCGAACAGAACCTAAAAACCAAATGCCTCCGTTGTCCGATTTTTTTTCAGGGCGTCCATCTGCCCCGGCCGCCTTCACTGTGAACGACTCTGCTTCAAGTAAGGAGCCGGGATCAAAAATGAGAGCAGCTCTATCAACAACTCGGGGCCTGATTTTGCCATTTTTTAGATAAAGGGTTACCCCATCTTCAATGGTGAGTTTTATGCCAGCTGGGACATGAACCACTCCCGCTACGAGGTAAGTATATCCTTTTCTCAGAGTGGTATCTTCGATGAAGTCGTCCCAGATCGTGACTGATTTGGAAATGGCAGTCACAGGCTGAGATACGAACACCAAAACACCGACGGCAATGGAGAACATTCTAAAATGAGATAGCGACATACTGATACCCCTTGATGAAGGGGTGTATAGCTTAAATAGGAGAAATAAGAAAGGACCGAGGGAAACAGGGGATTTGAAGCCGAATAAAATCAACACCACTGATTTATTTTATTCGGAAAACAGTTCGTTTCCCCTAAGCGTTCTTCATCGTTTTTCGTCGCTATTCGGATACATTCCCACACCTTTTCCAAACCGCAAATGTGGATGGGGGGAAGAAAAGCAGGCTGTTGAGAATGGCCCATGAGCCTTTTACTTTTTGAGCACCGAACACTCCAAAATTTCTTGAGGGATAAAAAGTAGGCTTTCTTTGGACTGTACATTTTCTAGTCCATTCCCCCTAAAAGTTAAGGTGTCGCTAGGGCGAGCGTGACCTGGTCGGGTAAAACTGGTCCAGGTTGAATGTTACAATCTGGGCCTCTATAAGGAGGTCAGTCATGTCAAAGAAACGATATAGCGCCGAGGAGATCATCCAACATCTTCGCACGGTGGAAATAGAACAAGCCAAGGGCGATAGCCTAGAAGAAGCGTGCCGAAAAATCGGAGTAACACCGCAAACAGTTGTGCG
>Ga0214917_10000289_pt1 | contig 64753 bp, 66 predicted proteins | sample LL_1208_BB_MetaG_FD_177983 | JGI IMG/M metagenome (GOLD analysis project Ga0214917, IMG submission 177983) | Freshwater microbial communities from Lake Lanier, Atlanta, Georgia, United States - LL_1208_BB | ecosystem: Environmental > Aquatic > Freshwater > Lake | place: USA: Georgia | collected... | reverse complement strand
TCAGTTAGCTAAGAGCTCTAGCGATGTAAAGGTAATTGCAACTGTGACCAGTGATCCAAAATTCACATTTGAACGAGTGCGTGGATCAAACCTCAATCCCTCACAGAGTTCATTTCTAGCGAGAGCTGCTCGACTAGAAAGTCAGAGCGCAAGTTATGAAGTAAGACTCGCCCTTAGAGTATTGATTCCCGAGAAAGTGGAGTTAATCCCTGGTGACTCAGTTGAACTTCAAGGTAAGTTACTAGAGAGTAAAGAAAGACGTGTGGCAGCACTCTTGATCGCAGATGCAGAATTTGTTCAGTTATCTAAGGTCGGAGAGCTAGGCAGAAGGCTAGCTCAGATCAGATCTGATTTTCGCAATCAAGCAGCAAAGTACCAGAGTAACTCTGCAGCGCTTATTCCTGGAATGATATTGGGGGATACCTCGCTGCAAAGCCAAGAATTTACTAAGCAGATGCGAAGATCGGGCCTTGCCCATTTAACGGCAGTAAGTGGAGCAAATTTTGCCATTGTTAGTGCGCTAGTTTTCTTTCTTCTAAGACTAGTAATTCCGAATCTGGTCGTGAGGATAGTTACTACTGGAGTCGTTCTCTTTCTATTCTTGCTACTAGTTAGGCCATCGCCCTCAGTGCTACGAGCAGGGATAATGGCGCTTGTCGTTCTTCTGGCAATCGCCACTGGTAATCGAGCAAATGCAGCCGCAGCGCTATCAAGCGCGGTGATAGTTTTACTTCTCTTTGATCCTTTCCAGGGACAAGATCCTGGTTTTATTCTTTCAGTTCTTGCCACCGCTGGTTTGATATTTCTCTCACCTGGAATTAAGGAGTTTTTGCTGAGATTTTTACCAGCTTGGCTTGCAGAAATTGTGGCAGTTTCAACTGCTGCCACGCTGCTCTGCACCCCTTATCTGATTGCCTTCACTTCCCAAGCTCCACTCTTAGCCATTCCATTAAATATCGCTACCTCCCTCTTAGTTGCTCCAGTTACAGTAATTGGGTTCTTATCAGTGCTGAGCCTTCCGATTTCCTTCATCTCAGAGGGGCTATTTGCGATTGCTGAGTTTCTTGCTCGCTGGATTGCCTACCTAGCATCACTTTCTGATCAAACGCCAACGCTTTCACTCTCATATCAACTTCTCCTGGTAACCATGGCGATAGTTGTTGGCGTTCTATTCTTCGCGCCTTTAAGAAGAATTGGAATAGCAGCCTTGGTTGCACTCATATTTTTTGGAGTAGTTAGCAACGCTAGCTTTCCAGGGGATGCTTGGCGAGTAGTGCAATGTGATGTCGGTCAGGGTGATGCCCTGGTGCTAAAGATTTCTCAAGAGAGCGCCCTACTCTTTGATGCTGGCCCTGATCCTGATCTTCTTGATCGCTGTTTAAAAAGCATTGGAGTTAAGCACTTACCGCTAATTGTCTTAAGTCATAATCATGCTGATCATTACTATGGAGTCAGTGGAGCTTTAAGGGATAGAGAGATAGGTCAGATCTGGAGTAATGGGAATATCTCACGAGCAGAACTCTCTAACTATCCAGTATCTAAAGTAGGAGATGGTTATATTGCAAGCATCGCTGATGTATCACTAGAAGTTCTCTGGCCACCCGCTACAACTGCTAATTTTTCAAATCTATCTGGTGATGGATCCCAGGAGAATAATCGCTCTTTAGTAATTCTTGCCCAGGTAGGGCAGGTGAAAATATTGATTACTGGCGATATTGAGCCAGAGGCGCAAGAGGAGATTGCTAGGAAGTACAACCTCTCTGGAATTTCAATCTTAAAAGTTCCTCATCACGGCTCTCGTTTCCAAAGCGAACTTTTCTTGAGCCAAATCTCACCTAAGATATCATTTATTAGCGTGGGTGAGTCAAATAGCTATGGCCATCCCGATGCTGACCTATTGGAGAAGCTAAAACTTATGGGCTCCAGGGTTTATCGAAGTGATAGGGATGGGCCAATTTCACTGTCTTGGAGGTTTGATGACGAGGCAATGAGCTATATATTCACGTCTAAGACTCTGGGAAGGAAGTGGTGGCAGATCCAATGGCTCTAGCAAGCCTCTTACTTATCCATGGCGCAGAGAGCGTGTTGGCAGATCGAGCTCTAGTAGATGCGCTAGGTGTGCGCAGTGATTATGAGAAGACTGTTTTAGAAGGATCTGAATTAGAAATTGGCGGCTTTGCCTCAGCAATTGCTCCTTCACTCTTTGCTGATAAACGCGTTGTTGTTTTAAAAGACTTACAAGATTTAATCAGTGAGGTGCAAGAGGAAGTAGAAAACTACTTATCTGCGCTTGATTCCTCGCTTCATATAATTTTTATTCATAAGGGCGGCGTTAAAGGAAAAGCACTTCTAGAAAAGATTAAGAAGTTAAAACCAGAGATTATTCTCTGTGAGGCGATGAAAAAAGAGAGTGATAAAGCGAGCTTTGTTACCCAGGAATTTGAAAGACAGGGACGCAAGATTTCATCTGCTGCAATTAGCGCCCTAGTTGATGCCACAGGAAGTGACACCAGAGAGCTCGCAGCAGCTTGTAGTCAGATTGCTTTTGATACTAGCGCTGCCAAAGCAGTTATTGATGAAGAAGATATTGCTCTCTATTATCAAGGCAAAGTACAAGCAACAGGTTTTGATGTAGCAGATGCAACTTTGGCAGGAGATAGCAGGGCTGCGCTGATTTCACTAAGAAATGCCCTTGATACCGGAGTTGATCCAATAATGATTCTCTCTGCAATTACCTCCTCAATTAGAGCACTTGCAAAAGTTTCAGGAGCTCCGCGCGGTGCTAATGCCTTTCAACTTGCTGGCTCTCTTGGGCTTGCCCCCTGGCAGATTGATAAGGCTAGGCGCCAGCTAGGAAAGTGGACTCCAGCGCTAATTGCATTCTCGGTTGGTGAATTAGCAAAAGCAGATGTGGCCATTAAAGGAGCTGAGGCCGACCCGCTCTATGCCCTGGAGCGAAGCGTTCTGGCAATTGCCGGCAAAGTAGGGCGTAAATAGGCGGTATTTGGCAAGGCCGAGAATCTCGGTTTGAGCCCAGATAACTCTGACTGATACCCTGCCGCGTTGTAATTCACTCAAATGGAAGGCTTTAAGTTCGTGGCAAATATCAAGTCCCAGATCAAGAGAATCAAGACCAATGAGAAGGCTCGCTTGCGTAACAAGTCAGTGCGTTCCTCTTTTAAGACCGCTATCCGTCGCTTCCGTGATTCCCTTACTGCAGGAGATTCAAAGCTTGTTGCCACTGAGCTATCAAATGCCTCTCGTGAACTCGATATCGCGGTATCAAAAGGCGTAATACATGCCAACCAAGCTGCTAATAAGAAGTCAGCTATGGCTAAGTCAGCCCACAAAGCTGGCGTTCGTTAATCCAGCCAACCCTTTCACACAAAGTAGGCGATAGGCATGCCTGCAATTGACTTAAGTAAAGCGCCGCAACCTGCCGCAACTAATCCTGAGCAGATTCGTAATTTCTGCATCATTGCCCATATTGATCACGGCAAGTCCACTCTGGCAGATCGAATGCTTGGAATAACCGGAGTTGTTGAGGCGCGAAATATGCGAGCCCAATATTTAGATCGCATGGATATTGAGCGCGAGCGTGGAATTACTATCAAGAGCCAAGCTGTTCGTCTTCCTTGGAAATCAGCCCTTGATGGTAAGGAATACATTCTAAATATGATTGATACCCCAGGACACGTTGACTTTACTTACGAAGTATCAAGATCTCTTGCAGCCTGCGAAGGCGCTATTTTATTAGTGGATTGTGCGCAAGGTATTGAGGCTCAAACACTGGCAAATCTTTATCTAGCGATGGAAAATAATTTAACCGTTATTCCAGTATTAAATAAGATTGATTTGCCTTCTGCCCAGCCGGATAAGTTTGCAATTGAATTATCTAAGCTAGTTGGATGCAAACCTGAGGATTGCTTGCGCGTCTCTGGAAAATCAGGAATTGGTGTTGAAGAACTCTTAGATCAAATTATTGCTCAAATTCCAGCTCCAAAAGGAAATCCAGAAGGACCTGCCAGAGCTTTAATTTTTGACTCGGTCTATGACACCTATCGAGGTGTTGTGACATATGTTCGAGTATTTGATGGACATCTCTCACCAAGAGAGCAGATTCAGATGTTTTCAACTGGAGTTAAGCATGAGCTATTAGATATTGGAGTTATCTCACCAGAGCCAGTATCAAGCAAGGGCCTTGGAGTAGGCGAGGTGGGTTATCTAATCACTGGCGTTAAAGATGTTCGCCAATCAAGAGTTGGAGATACGGTAACAACTTTCCATAAACCAGCACTTGAAGCGCTCTCTGGCTATAAAGATCCAAAGCCGATGGTTTTCTCAGGTTTATTTCCAATCGATGGTGATCAATATCCACTCCTGCGCGATGCGTTAGATAAGTTGCAGCTTAATGATGCAGCTTTAGTCTATGAACCAGAAAATTCTGCAGCCCTTGGCTTTGGATTTAGATGTGGATTCTTAGGACTTCTCCATATGGAAATTGTTAGAGAGCGCCTAGAGCGAGAGTTTGATCTGACTCTTATCTCAACTGCTCCAAATGTGGTCTACACAGTTACAACTGAATCAGGGCAAGAGTTAATTGTTACCAATCCCAGCGAGTATCCCAACGGAAAGGTAGCTCAAGTCAGAGAGCCAATAGTTAAGGCAACAATTCTCTCTCCAACTGATTACATCGGAACGATTATGGAGCTTTGCCAGCAGCGAAGAGGCGCTCTAAATGGCATGGATTATCTATCGGAAGATCGTGTTGAAATTCGCTACACCTTGCCCCTTGCCGAAATCGTCTTCGACTTCTTTGATCAACTAAAGTCAAGAACTAAGGGTTATGCCTCACTTGATTATGAACCAATAGGAGAGAGCGAGGGTGATTTAGTAAAGGTTGATATCTTGCTTCAAGGAGAGACTGTTGATGCCTTTAGTTCAATTGTCCACCGCGAGAAGGCATACAGCTATGGAGTCATGATGACTTCAAAACTTAGGGAGCTAATTCCAAGGCAGCAATTTGAAGTTCCTATTCAAGCAGCCATTGGCGCCAAAATTATTGCGCGTGAAACAATTCGGGCAATCAGGAAAGATGTTTTGGCAAAGTGTTATGGAGGAGATATTTCTCGTAAGCGCAAACTTTTAGAGAAGCAGAAAGAGGGAAAGAAGCGAATGAAGATGGTGGGAAGAGTTGAAGTACCACAGGAGGCATTCATCGCCGCACTTTCAACAAATGCCGATGAAGAAAGCGGAAAGGTAAAGAAATAGCGTGAGCCAGCGGCTCTCCTTCTATATTCACATCCCTTACTGCGCTAAAAGATGCGGTTACTGCGACTTTAATACTTATACGCCCAGTGAATTAAAGAGCGGAGATTTAGATTCACTTTCAGATCCTTATATTGATTCAGCGCTAAAAGAGATTGAGATGGCGGCAAAAGAAGTTGGATCTGCCATAGTCCCTACGATTTTCTTTGGGGGAGGAACGCCGTCGCTTCTGCCTGCAGCCCAGTTGGCGCGAATCATCGATGAGATTAGAAGGAGATTCACTCTAGAAAAAGATATTGAGATAACAATTGAGGTAAACCCTGACTCGGTGAGTAAAGAATTTCTAGATGAGATCAAGAGCGCAGGGGCAACACGAGTTTCTATGGGTATGCAATCAGCTGTTATATCGGTACTAAAAGTTCTCGATCGCACCCATAACCCTGAAAGTGTTGGAGATGCTGTTGCAATGGCTAGAACCGCTGGATTTAAACATGTAAGCGTTGATTTAATCTATGGCTCACCCGGTGAAACCATCGATGATTGGCGCAGGAGTTTGGAATATGCCCTCGCACTAGATATCGATCACATTAGCGCTTATGCCTTAATCGTTGAGAAGGGGACAAAGCTTGCGGCGCAGATAAGTCGAGGCGAGCTAACAATGCCGCCAGATGATCAGAGCGCTGATAAGTATTTGCTTGCTGATCAACTCTTTGAAGCGGCAGGATTTAGTTGGTATGAGTTAAGTAATTGGAGTAAACCTGGCGGGCAATGTCGCCATAACATCGCTTATTGGGATGGCTCTTATTGGTGGGGAGTAGGAGCAGGAGCTCACTCCTACTTAAGTGGCAAGCGTTGGTGGAATGTTAAACATCCAAGTTCATACCAAGAGAAAATTTCGCACGGCCAGAGTCCAGAGTTGAGCCATGAGATTTTGACCCCAGAAAATCTCTCAGATGAATTCATCATGCTTCAAATTAGAAGGCGCGAGGGAATATTACATAACCGCCTAAATCCTTCACAGATCCACAGAGCTGAAGAATTTCTAAGCTCAGGATTTCTAGATTTCGAGAGTTGGCAAGATATGCGATTGGTGTTGAGCAGAAGTGGACGCTTGATTGCCGATAAAATCGTGCGCGAGTTAGTCTTGTAGTAACTTTGCCTTATGGCCACTATGCATACCGTCATTACCCTTCTACTAGCCCTTATTTTTCTAATTGCTGGGCTCTCAAAAGCAAGTGGCAGCAGCGCCGGACTTTCTGGAACCAGAGATGTCGGATTTCCAGATGGACTTGCAAGGCTGGTTGGATTATTCGAGACTCTAGCTTCCAGCTCTCTAATTATTGGTTTTGCTCTCGATAACACAGATCTAGAACTCTATGGATATGTGGTCATCTGGTTTGTGATGGCAGGAGCTATATTCTTTCACTTTAGAGCCAACAAGATTCGTACTGGGTTTCCAGCTATGTTACTAATTATTTTAGCCACCTTAGGAATTGCTACCCTCTAATGAAAACGAAAGGGCATTGCTAGAAAATGGAAAGCAGGCAGCTTGAAATCCTAAGAGCCATTGTCGAAGAGTATGTGGCGACAGAGGAGCCAGTGGGCTCTAAGCTCATTTCAGAGAAAAGCTCGCTAGGAATTTCTTCGGCAACTATTCGCAATGAGATGTCAATCCTTGAAGGGGCAGGGTTAATTACTCAACCACATACCAGTGCTGGAAGAATTCCAACCGATAAGGGATATCGGCTATTTGTAGATAAACTTGCCACAGTTAAACCGTTATCCAGCGCAGAGCGTAGAGCGATTGAAACCTTTCTTGAGGGTGCTAATGATCTAGATGACATTGTGATGAGAACTGTTCGACTACTTGCTCAGGTTACAAAGCAGGTAGCTGTTGTTCAATACCCATTACTAACCAAGTCTCGGGTAAGACATATTGAGTTGGTTCTTTTAACTCCATCTCGCTTGATGCTGGTGCTAATTACAACAACCGGCCGGGTTGAACAACGTGTGCTTGAGCTTCCTTATGATTTAAGTGATTCGCTCTTGGCTGATCTGCGACAGAGATTAAATGCCGCCGTCGTTGGTAAAGCCATGTCAGATGTTGGCCAGGACCTTGAGGCAATTTTGGCTCACTTTGGTAAGAATGAGAGAACTTCAACTGCTTTAATAATTTCAAACTTAATTGAGATGGCAATTGAAAAACCTGAGGAGAAAGTTGTCTTAGCCGGCACAGCTAATTTTGCGAGATCAAATAGCGAGTCATCTGCAGAGATTCGTGGAGTATTAGAGGCGCTAGAGGAGCAAGTGGTGTTATTGAGGCTCTTAAGTGATGCTGGAGATACGATGCGAGTTCGAATTGGAGCTGAGCAGGCCGAGAGCGGTTTGCAGCGCACCAGCTTGGTGTCTATGGGATATGGAGCAGATGGCAATTCACTTGGCGCTCTTGGCATTCTTGGCCCAACTAGAATGGATTACTCATCTTCAATGTCTGCAGTCAATGCTGTTGCCAGATATGTTGGTAGATTTTTGATGGATAGCCAGTAATGAGTGATCTCTACAAAGCACTTGGCGTTGAACGAAACGCCTCACAAGATGAAATCAAAAAGAGCTACCGGAAGTTAGCTCGCGAGCTTCATCCTGATGTTAATCCAGATCCTAAAGTGCAAGATCGCTTTAAAGAGATTACTGCGGCTTATGAAATTTTAAGCGATCCTGAAAAGCGCAGTAATTATGATCGCGGAGGTGACAATTTTGCGGGCTTTGGCGGTGGCTTTGGCGGATTTAGCGACATCATGGATGCGTTCTTTGGCGGTGGCGGAAATCCAAGAGGGCCCAGAGCGAGAACTCGCCAGGGGCAAGATGCCTTAATTCGAACCACAATAACTTTGACTGAAGCATGTTTTGGAACCGAGCGGGAAATTGGCGTAGAAACGGCGATTATCTGCACTAAATGCGGTGGAGATGGCTGTGCACCTGGAACCACTCCGCGCACATGCGACATTTGTAAAGGACGCGGCGAAATTCAACAAGTTACTCGATCATTTATTGGCCAGGTGATGACATCAAGGCCATGTGGAACCTGCCAAGGTTTTGGAACTGTGATTCCACAGGTTTGCACCGAATGTTCTGGAGATGGTCGAGTTCGAGCGCGTAGAAATGTTTCAGTAAAAATTCCTGCAGGGGTTGAAACCGGAAATCGCATGCAGCTATCAGGTCAAGGCGAGGTGGGCGCAGGAGGCGGGCCTACAGGAGACTTATATGTGGAGATAATCGTTGAAGAACATGAATTTCTTCTTCGAGATGGCGATAACTTACATATCGCAGTTTCAGTTCCAATGACATCAGCAGCCCTTGGCAGTGAGATGAAAATTGAAACTCTAGATGGCGAGATAACTATTGAGATTAAACCTGGAACTCAAAGCGGCGATGTTATTTTGGTAAGGGGAAAGGGTATGACTAGGTTGCGCGGTGGTGGCAGAGGAGATCTCTATGCCCATGTCAGCGTTGAAGTTCCTAGTAAGTTATCAAAGAAAGAGAGTGAGTTATTGAAAGAATTTGCCAAATTACGTAGCGAAGATAAGAGTTCAAATAGGATGAAATCAAATAAAGAAGATGGTCAGGGCGGCGCTGGTTTCTTTGGTAAGTTCAAAGAGGCATTTAGAAACTAATGCTTCCAGTTTTTATAGTTGATGAGCTGCCAGATAAAGGTGAGCTTTTTGTTGCAGGCGAGGAAGCACACCATGCAATTAATGTAACAAGAATAAAAATCAATGAAATTATTGCGCTCACCGATGGAAAGGGTCGAAGGGTCAGCGTTGAAGTTACCTCAATTACTAAGAAATCCTTCTCTGCCAAGGTATTAACGGTCCAAGACTTTCCCGCCTCAAGAATTTGGCTCACTGTCATGCAGGCTCTAACTAAGGGCGATAGAGCGCGCGAGACTATTGAACTATTAACCGAGGCAGGAGTCGATGAGATTATTCCCTGGAGCGCTAATCGATCTATTGGTCAATTCAAAGACGAGCAAGATTCACTGGATAAATGGCGAACTTGGGCAAAGGAATCTACCAAGCAATCAAGGCGAGCTTGGTTTCCTAAGATTTCAAATCTTCAGAGTGGAGTAAGTGCAAGTGAGCTATTAGCAGATTTTGATTTAACACTTCTCTTTCATGAATCTGATGGAGGAAAACTCTCGGATCTACTATCAAAAGCTCAAGCGGAGAAGAGTTTGAATAGAGTTTTGCTAATTATTGGACCTGAAGGTGGAATTAGCGATGAAGAGGCAGCAGCATTTTTGTCACATGGAGCTCTCTCGGTGGCAATGGGACTGCCAATCTTTCGCTCTGCTCACGCAGGAGCCGCAGCTCTTGCCGCAGTTCAAACTGGCCTTGGAATCTGGTAGAGATAACCCATGAAGTGTCTCTTCTGCGCCATAGTTAGTGGTGAAATTCCTGCCGACATAGTCAAACAGAGCGATAATGTCTTAGCATTTAACGACATTAACCCGATAGCGCCCACTCATGTCTTGGTAATTCCAAAAATTCACTATGAGAATGCAGCTGAATTAACCCTTGCAAATTCAGAAGTACTAGTTGAGTGCTTTGAGATGGCTGCAAGTATTGCCAATGAACGTGAGTTAAATGGCTATCGAACTCTCTTTAACACCGGAGCCGATGGGGGCCAAAGCGTTTTTCACGCTCACTTGCATCTTCTTGGTGGTCGTGCGCTGAGCTGGCCCCCTGGATAGAATTGGCGTAATGGATCGAATCACCTTAACGCTACCTAGCGATATCTCCAGCGTTTCAATAACTGGGCCAAACGATTCCTATCTAAAAGCAATTGAGAACGCATTTCATGATGTGGCAATAACGGTTAGAGGCAATGAAGTTATTCTCCGAGGAAGTACTCAAGGATGCGAGAGAGTAAAACAACTAATTCAGAGTTGCCTAACCGTTATTCGAAGTGGACAGCAGTTAAGTGATGATGCGGTTAGACGCTCAATAGCAATGATCAACGATGGAAGCTCTCCCTCTGAAGTATTAACTCTAAATATATTGAGCAATCGTGGCAAAACGATTCGACCTAAGACTGCTAATCAGAAGCGTTATGTAGATGCGATCGATAAAAACACTGTCACCTTTGGGATTGGTCCTGCGGGAACTGGCAAAACTTATCTTGCGATGGCAAAGGCCGTTCAAGCGCTCCAATCGAAGCAAGTAAATAGAATTATTCTTACCCGCCCTGCAGTTGAAGCTGGAGAGAGACTGGGTTTCTTGCCAGGAACGCTTCATGAAAAAATTGACCCATACCTTCGCCCGCTCTTTGATGCCCTCCATGACATGCTAGATCCTGAAGCAATTCCTCGGTTAATGTCATCAGGGACTATTGAAGTTGCTCCTCTTGCCTATATGAGAGGTCGAACTCTTAATGACTCATTTATCATCTTGGATGAAGCTCAGAACACTTCTCCTGAACAGATGAAAATGTTTTTAACCAGACTTGGATTTTCATCAAAAATGGTTATCACTGGCGATATTACCCAGATAGATCTTCCAACTCATCAAGATTCAGGTTTAAAGATTGTGCGAAGTATATTGGAAGGAATTGATGATATTTCATTTATGGATTTAACTTCAGAGGATGTAGTCAGACATAGATTGGTCAGCGAGATCGTTGATGCCTACGGACGTTTTGATTCTTCAATTGCCGGAACTAGAGCCGATAGACGAGAGAATAAACCACGTTCGCTAAGGAGTGATCGCTAACTTACTTAAACCTTTAGGTAAAGTGCGAAATGAATATAGAACTCACTAACTTAACTGATTCCAAATGTGATTTAGAGCGCCTGAAATCTCTGGCTCATTTCACTATGTTGGCTCAAGGGGTTCATCCTGATTCAGAACTAAACATCTCTTTGCTTGATGAAGATGAAATGAGCGCGCTTCACTTGCGCTGGATGGATGAAGAGGGACCAACTGATGTTTTGGCATTTCCCATGGATGAAGTAAAGCCAAATTCAGCAGCACTTGGCCCTTCAATGTTGGGAGATATCGCTCTCTGCCCAACTTATGCCAATAAGAATGCGCTTAAGGTTAAGTCAAGCCTCCAAGATGAATTAGAATTACTGATAGTCCATGGAGTTCTCCATCTTTTAGGATATGACCACCTTGAAGCAGATCAGAAAGAAGTGATGTTTGCCTTGCAGGATGAATACCTAATTGAATGGAGAGCTAACCGGTGAGCCTTACTGAAGTTTTATCTGTAGTTGCCCTCTTGTTTTTTGCCGGATTTTTAGCGGGCTCTGAATCTGCGATTAACTCAATTTCTCGAGTATTTGTCGAAGAGCTAGAGGTAAAGTCTTCTAAATCAGCGGCCTGGGTTGCAAGAGTCATCAAGGAGCCAGCCCGCTACCTAAATGTAATTTTGTTTGTAAGAAAAGCATCTGAATTAACTGCAACGGTTATTGTTGCTCAAGCTTTCACGGTTTTGGTGGAGCCTATTGCGTTAGCGATGTTAATCGCAGTAGCTGCCATGGTGGTTCTCTCCTACGTTGTGGTGGGTGTTGGTCCAAGGACCTTGGCCAAGCAAAATGCTGGTCGCTGGATAATCCCGGCTTGCGTTGTTGCGGTGATAATGTCCAAAATTTTAGGTCCACTAACTGCCCTATTAATTGCGATAGGAAACGCCATAACTCCTGGAAAAGGATTTAAATCTGGCCCATTTGCAAATGAGGCAGAGTTACGTGATTTGGTGGATCAGGCGCATGAACGTGGATTAGTTGAAGAGTCAGAGCACGAGATGATTCACTCAGTCTTTGAATTGGGAGACACATTAGTTAGAGAGCTAATGGTCCCAAGAATAGAGATGGTCTGGATTGAAGGAAGTAAGAATTTAAGGCAGGGCCTCTCCTTAGCTCTGCGCTCTGGTTTTACCAGAATTCCAGTCGTTGGCGAGAATCTTGATGAGATAGTTGGTATTGCCTATGTCAAAGATTTAGCAAGAAGAATTCATGAATATCGAGAGTCTGAGTTAACCGAGCTAGTAAGTGATCACATTAGGGGGGCAACATTTGTCCCAGAGACTAAAAATGCTTTAGAGCTATTAAAGCAGATGCAGCGAGATCAGATTCACCTAGCTATAGTGGTTGATGAATATGGTGGAACTGCAGGTCTTATTACTATCGAAGATATTTTGGAAGAAATCGTCGGTGAGATTGCTGATGAATACGATGATGATTTAGAAGAATTTGAATGGGTTACTGCTTCGCAAGTTAGAGTCCCGGCGAGACTTCATCTAGAGGACTTAGCAGATAAACTCGAATTTGAGTTAAGTGAAGATGAAAAAGAAGATGTGGACACAATTGGTGGATTTGTAGCTAAGAGCTTGGGACGTGTACCAATTCCTGGAAGTACGGTCACGCTTAAAGGTTGGGTGATCACTGCCGAGCGTCCAATTGGAAGAAGACATCGAATCGCAACATTTCTAGTAGAGCGTCCAGCTGATCAAGTTCCTGAGAAAGAGGTTTAGGGTTAGCTATGCGCATCGTTAGATTCTCTCCTCCTGCTGGCTCAAATTTGGGCAGTGATCCGCATTTTGGTCTACTGGAAGACGATATGAAAATTACAGCGATTGCTAGCGACCCTCTATATGCCGGAATCTTTAAGCAAGAGGAAGTTTTTGCACTTAGCGAAGTCAAGCTTCTTGCCCCAGTAATTCCTAGGAGCAAAGTGGTCTGTGTTGGGAAAAACTATGCAGATCATGCAGCTGAGATGGGCGGGGAAGTGCCCGAGGAGCCAATCATTTTTATCAAACCCAACACTTCAGTAATTGGCCCTGAAGATTTGATTCAATGGCCAGATACAAGTGAGCGAATAGATCATGAAGCAGAGTTAGCAGTTGTTATCTCCAAGATCTGTAAAGAAGTGCCAAGGCAGAAGGTAAAGGATGTAATCTTTGGTTACACCCTTGCCAACGATGTCACAGCTAGAGATTTGCAGAAGAAAGATGGACAGTGGAGTAGAGCAAAGGGCTTTGACACCTTCTGCCCACTTGGCCCATGGATTGATACTGAATTTATCCCTGGGGATCAGTTAATTACAGCTCATGTTGATGGCGAGCTTAAACAGAGTGCAAAGCTGTCAGATATGGTCTTTGATGTGCCATTTATTATTGAGTTTGTTACCAAAGTTATGACGCTACTTCCAGGGGATGTAATTCTCACCGGAACTCCATCAGGAATTGGTCCAATGAATCCATCTGGTGAAGTAAGCATCTCTATTGAGGGCCTTGGAACGCTTAGGAATAGAGTGAGTAGCCGTGGCTAATTCATCAACTAAGGAAGTAAGAACACGCTTTGCCCCATCTCCCACAGGCGATCTTCATGTAGGAAATATCAGAACCGCGCTATTTGCCTGGGCTTATGCCAGACATTGCTCTGGAAAATTGATATTCCGTGTTGAAGATACAGATCGCGAGAGAGTTACGGATGAATATATTGCTCGCGCTATCGAAACCCTTAAGTGGCTAGGAATAAATTGGGATGAGGGCCCGGAAGTTGGAGGAGAATTCGGGCCATATCTTCAGTCGCAAAGATTAGAGATTTACAAGCATTGGGCTGACATTTTCCTAAAAAATGGCGATGCCTATCTCTGCTACTGCTCAAGTGAAGAGCTAGAGATAAGGCGCGATAAACAACGAGAATTGAATCAGGCACCCGGCTATGACGGAAAATGTCGCGACCTGACAAGTGGTGAAATCGATTCATTTGTCAAAGAAGGTAGAGCGCCAGTAGTGCGGATGCGCATGCCAGGTGGATCAACCACTTTTAAAGATTTAATCAGAGGTGAAGTTAGTTTCGATCATAAGTATGTCCCAGACTTTGTTTTAATGCGCGCTGATGGTTCTCCGCTTTATACCCTAGCTGTTGCTGTCGATGATGTCTTGATGAAGATCACCCATGTACTGAGAGGAGAGGATCTACTCTCATCCACTCCGCGGCAAATTCGGGTCTATCAAGCTATGGGAGTTGCTGAAGATGAATATCCTGCCTTTGCTCATCTTCCATTTGTTATGGGTCAAGATAATGCCAAGCTATCAAAGCGCAATGGCGAGGTTTCTATTTCTTGGTATCGGGAGTCAGGATTTTTGCCTGAGGCAATATGTAATTACTTAGCACTTCTTGGCTGGTCTCCTGGCGATGATCGTGAAAATGTCTCTATGGTTGAATTAATAGAATTATTTGAATTGGAGCGAGTTAATAGTTCGCCAGCTAGATTTGATATGAAGAAGCTGGAAGCAATCAACGGCGATAAGATTAGAAACTTAACTCTCGAAGATTTTCTCGTAAGGGCGCTACCATTTCTACTCAAGGATGGGGTGGTAAGCGGCAACGAAGAGGAGCTAAAAGTTCTTCGTCAGGCACTTCCTATTATTCAAGAGCGTATTGCAAGAATGAATGAAGTCAGCGCAATGCTTAAATTCTTATTTACAGATGAAATCTCCTTCGATCAAGAGGCTAGCGCCGCCCTATCAAATGAACAGGCAAAAGCTGTAATTACTAAGTCTTTAGAGGTTTTACAAGGAGTTGATGACTGGAGCCACCAGGTTATTGAGGCAAAATTACGTGAGGCGCTTATTGATCAGATGGCGCTTAAACCACGTCTTGCCTTCTCGCCCGTGCGAATTGCAGTCACTGGAAGCCACATCTCTCCACCTCTTTTTGAATCCATGGAGCTGCTCGGAAAGCAGCGCAGTATTTCGCGACTCAAGGCGGCAGTTTCTTAGGTCGAAAAAATCAAGGTATTCTTAATCCCCTCTTACAAGAGAAGTTGAGTAGATGATTTTGCTGAACTTTTCTAATGAGAGTAAGTGCTTTGGGGTATGGGGTAATTGGCAGCCCAGCTGATTCTGGTTCAGCTTGTCTAGGTTCGAGTCCTGGTACCCCAGCGGAAAAAAACTAAATAGTACTTTTAAGGCAAGAAATGAATCTGGCTCCGTCGTCTAGTGGCCCAGGACTCTGGCTTCTCAAGCCAGCTACGGGGGTTCGAATCCCCTCGGAGCTACCAGGTGTTAATTCTTCTTTGAAATATATTCACTAAGTCGATCTGCTGTTGCAACTAAAGCTGCAGCATGGATTCGCCCGGGCTGTCTACCAAGTCTCTCAATTGGACCGCTAATGCTTACTGCCGCAATCACTCGATTATTTGGTCCACGCACTGGAGCTGAAATTGAGGCAACTCCAGCCTCTCTTTCACCAACGCTCTGTGCCCAGCCGCGTCTTCTCACTGCAGCAAGTGCTGCAGCATTAAATCTTGCTCCTGTTAATCCGCGATGAAGTTTTTCTGCATCTTCCCAAGCAAGAAGTATTTGGGCAGCAGAACCTGCGCTCATCGTAAGAGCGGCGCCAATTGGAACTGAATCTCGAAGTCCTGATAGGCGCTCAGCTGCTGCAACACAGATTCGCATCTCACCTTGTCGGCGATAGAGCTGAGCACTCTCGCCCGTGGCATCTCGTAGGGCAATTAACGCGGGAGTCGCTGCGGCAAGTAAGCGATCCTCGCCAGCTGAAGCGGCAAGTTCTCCAGCTCTTACCCCAAGGACAAAGCGCCCAGTTAAATCTCGCGATAGTAGGCGGTGAAACTCAAGAGCTACAGCGAGGCGATGCGCCGTTGGGCGAGAGATTTTGGTGGCAGCAACTAGCTCGCTTAAGGAGTGAGGGCCAGATTCAAGAACAGAGAGAATCTTCACCGCTTTATCTAGGACGCCAACTCCGCTATTCTTTTTGTCCATAATCCAATATTGCCATCTCATCATTTGAGAAGCAAGTAGTAGGGGAGCAAGAAGAAGGAAGCATGGCTAAGACACTGGCAGAAAAAGTCTGGGATGACCATCTAGTAAGAAGCGCTAGCGGGGAGCCAGATTTACTCTATATCGATCTTCATTTGATTCATGAAGTAACAAGTCCGCAAGCCTTTGATGGCCTGCGCCTTGCAAAGCGAGTTGTTAGAAGGCCTGATTTAACAATAGCCACTGAAGATCATAATGTGCCAACTCTTAATATCGATAAGCCAATTGCAGATCCAGTTTCAAGGCTACAAGTAGATACCTTGCGAAAAAATTGTCAGGAATTTGGAATAAGGCTTCACTCACTTGGAGATGTTGAACAGGGAATTGTCCATGTCGTTGGCCCACAATTAGGTCTAACTCAACCTGGAATGACAATTGTTTGCGGTGATTCTCACACCTCAACCCACGGCGCTTTTGGAGCTCTGGCTTTTGGAATTGGCACCAGCGAAGTTGAGCATGTTCTTGCTACTCAGACTCTGCCTTTGAGTAGACCAAAGACTATGGCAATTAATGTTGAAGGATCCTTAAAGCCTGGAGTAACTAGTAAAGACATTATTCTTGCCATTATTGCGAAGATCGGAACTGGCGGTGGTCAGGGATACATCCTGGAATATCGTGGAAGCGCGATAAGAGCTCTCTCTATGGAGGCTCGAATGACAATCTGCAATATGTCGATTGAAGCTGGCGCGAGAGCAGGTCTTATTGCCCCAGATGAAACCACCTTTGCTTATCTAAAAGATCGCCCACATGCACCAAAAGGCGAGGAATGGGATAAAGCACTTGCCTATTGGAGCGAGTTAAAAAGTGATAGCGATGCTAAATTTGATAAAGAGATAACCCTTGATGCAAATCAATTATCGCCATTTGTTACTTGGGGAACTAATCCTGGACAAGGAGTTGCTCTAGATGGCGTAATTCCAAGTCCGCAAGATTTCACAGATCCAGAAGAGGTGAGCGCAGCAGAGCGCGCGCTGGTCTATATGGATCTTAAAGCTGGAACCCCGATGAAAAAGATAAAGATTGATACTGTTTTTCTTGGCTCCTGCACCAATGGCCGAATTGAAGATCTAAGAGCAGCAGCAGAAATCATCAAGGGAAAGAAAGTCGCCTCCGATACTCGAATGATGGTTGTTCCTGGCTCTGCTCGAGTCAGACTGCAGGCTGAAGCTGAAGGTTTGGATAAACTCTTCTTAGCAGCTGGGGCTGAATGGCGAAGCGCGGGATGTTCGATGTGTCTTGGAATGAACCCAGATCAACTAGCACCTGGCGAGCGCTCTGCCTCAACAAGTAATAGGAATTTTGAAGGAAGGCAAGGAAAAGGTGGAAGAACTCACCTAGTTAGCCCGCTAGTTGCTGCCGCTACAGCTCTTCGCGGAACCCTCTCATCACCGGCAGATTTATAAAGGAATTTTCAATGGAAAAGTTCATTTCTCATACCGGCACCGCTCTTCCACTCAAGAGAAGCAATGTCGATACCGATCAGATAATCCCAGCGGTATATCTAAAACGAGTTACTCGATCAGGTTTTGAAGATGGCCTATTTGCTGCTTGGAGAAGTGATCCGCACTTTGTATTAAATAAGCCGGAATACAGTAAGGCTAGTATTTTGGTAGCGGGAGCCGATTTTGGAACTGGATCTTCACGAGAGCATGCCGTTTGGGCGCTTTTGAATTATGGATTTAAGGTAGTGATTTCATCTCGCTTTGCCGATATTTTCCGTGGGAACTCATTAAAAGCAGGGCTTTTGACGGTAATTCTTGGTCAAAGCGATGTTGAAGCTCTCTGGAGCGCAATTGAGCAAGAGCCATCACTTGAGATCAGGGTAGATCTTGAGACTCGTTTAGTTTCCTATAAAAACCAGTCAATTTCATTTGATTTAGATGATTACACACGTTGGCGGCTCATGGAAGGACTTGATGACATTGGTTTGACGCTTAGAAAAATTGATGAAGTTGAGAATTTTGAGGAAAAACGCGCCAAATACAAGCCAAAAACGCTTCCAGTCTTGTCATAGCTAGCGCATTTGCGCGACTCTCAACCTTGAATTGAGAGTTTTTTACACATAAAAATTGCGTTTTTTCGCCCTTTAGAGTGATTAATTTATTGCGACACACCGACTCTGATGCGCGAAAACCTTGATTTTCTTGCGTAAATTAATCATCAGGTTAAGCAAAAGCTTAACTTCACGCGTAAATAAGGGGATTAAATGAACAAGACCCAGTTCATTGCTTCGTTGGCTCCTCACTTCAACGGAAGCAAGAAAGAGGCGGCACACGCTGTTGAAATCGTCTTCGATTCAATCGTGCGCAACATTCACAGAGGCGAAGATGTCACCATCAACGACTTTGGCAAGTTTAAGAAAGTTGATCGCAAAGCTCGTAAAGGACGCAATCCTTTCACTGGCGAAACGATCCAAATTAAGGCAAGCAAGAAGGTTCGCTTCCTTCCAGCCAAGGCTCTCAAGGAGATTGTCTCTGGAGCTCGCAAGTTAGCACCAGCTCCAAAGCCAGCTCCAGTAGCAAAGCCAGTGGCTAAGAAGGTAGTTAAGAAAGCCGCCAAGAAGCCTGCTAAGAAGAAGGTCGCAAAAAAGGGTAAGAAGAGATAATTATCTTTTCTCATAAAGGCCACGCCTAGAGGGTGTGGCCTTTATTTTTTCTCTTCTAGGCTATAGCCATGAGTAGCGCGCGGCCTGAGATTTCATACCTTCCGCCTCAGGGAGATCCGCTAGGGGTAAATCCGTGGTTTCGCTTTGGAGCTGGCGTATTAAAGCCAATACTCAATTCGATAATCAAGAAAGATTGGAGAGGTTCCCAGCATCTGCCAAAGAGTGGGGCAGCTATAGTTGTTTGTAATCATCTCTCATATGTTGATCCGCTTACCTTCACTCATTTTCTATATAACAATGGTCGAGCCCCGAGATACTTAGGAAAAGAATCGGTCTTTCGCATTCCCATTATTGGCAGAGTTATTAGGGGAGCAGGACAGATTCCAGTAAGTCGTGAGTCCAAGGATGCAGTAAAAGGTTTAGAGCATGCCATTGCAGTATTAAAGGCAGGCCACCTACTTGGCGTTTATCCCGAAGGAACGCTAACTCGCGATGAGAATTTATGGCCGATGAAGGCAAAGACCGGAGTTGCTCGCCTTGCACTAATTACTGGCGCTCCCGTTATTCCATGTGCATCTTGGGGGCCGGAGAAAGTTTTGCCACCTTATAGTAAGAAGCTAAGACTCTTTCCTAGAAGTAAAGTTTCAATTCTTATGGGACCCGCAGTTGATCTATCCCCATGGCAGGGAAAGAGTGACGATTTAGAGGCGGTAGAGGCAGCGGCAGACCACATCATGGATCGAATAACGCAACTACTTGAGATATTAAGGGGGCAGAAAGCGCCTGCCATTCGCTTTGATCCCAAGAGTTCTCATCTTCCAAGAATTGGCAATTTCAAGAAGGCACGGAAAGCAAAGAGCTAGTGAAGGTTTCAGTTCTTGGTTCTGGCCAGTGGGGGAGCACGTTGGCTCAAGTTCTCCTCGATGCTGGAAACGAAGTAATTCTTTGGGGGAGAAATAAAGTAGTAGTAGATGAGATCAATACTAAACATAGAAACAGCTCGGCTCTCCTTGAGCATCCCTTGCCAAGTCAGTTATCTGCAACATGCCAGATAGAAAGAGCGCTAGATGGCGCCGAACTCATAGTCCTTGCTATTCCCTCACAATCCTTGAGGGAGAATTTACTTCGTTGGCAAGGCTTAATTTCTAGCGATATCGCCGTAGTTTCAGCCATTAAAGGCATTGAGATCTCCACGCAGCTACGGATGAGTGAGGTAATTAGCCAGGTCCTTGCACTGGATAGCTCAATGATTTCAGTATTAACTGGTCCCAATCTGGCTCGCGAAGTGATTTTAAGACAGCCTGCAGGAGCAGTTGCTGCTTCAACTAATCAAGAATTAGCAGATTTAACCGCAAAGGCTTTTGGCGCGCCATACTTTCGTGTCTATACCTCAAATGATGTTATTGGCTGTGAATTAGCAAGCGCTGCTAAAAATGTGATTGCAATTGCAGTTGGTATGTCAATTGGAATGGGATTTGGAGAAAATACTCAAGCACTGGTTATCACTAGAGGATTAAATGAACTAACACGATTAGCAATGGCTAGAGGAGCTGCTCCCTTAACTTTTGTTGGTCTTGCTGGAGTTGGCGATTTATTGGCCACATGTGGATCACCGCTCTCACGCAATCGCACTTTTGGAGAAGCTTTAGGAAGAACCGGTTCAGTTGAGCAGGCTCTAAGAGCGATCTCATCGACGGCCGAGGGGCTAACTACAGCCCAGGCTCTAGTTGAGCTTGCTCATCTAGTTGGAGTTGAAGCTCCGATTATGGAAGCTGTCTGCGATGTGGTTACAAGTAGAATTACGCCGCATCAAGCCTTTCTCAATTTGATGACGATTCAAACTGGAGCGGAGATTAATCCTGTATGAAGAAGCTACGTGTGGCCATAATCGCCGGGGGACAAAGTAGCGAGCATCAAATCTCTTGTATCTCTGCAAGTGGTGTATTAGCTGCAATTGATCGGTCAAAGTTTGAACCAATTCTCATTGGTATTACCGAAGGTGGCATCTGGATTGATATGCGACAGCAAGACTTTGAAAGGGGAAGTGATGGACTTTCCTATGTGCCAGAAAATGGGGAGAAGTTAGTAGTCGATATCCATGGCATTAAAGATAGTGAAGGCAGAGATTTAGGAATAGATCTTGTATTTCCCCTGCTACACGGGGCATATGGTGAAGATGGAACGATTCAAGGACTTTTAGAGATGGCAGGAATTGCCTATGTTGGCTCTGGGGTTTTAGCTTCAGCAGTTGCTATGGATAAAAGCTTTGCTAAGCCAATCTATGCAGACTTTGGCTTAAAAGTTGCCGATGGGATTACAGTGCATAAAGATGACTGGAATAACTCTAAAGATCTTGAGATTTCCAAGATTAGAGCGCTCGGTTTTCCTATCTTCATAAAGCCGGCTCGAAGTGGTTCAAGTCGGGGCACCTCAAAAGTTAAAGATGAATCGGAAATCAGTGATGCACTTGAAGATGCATTTAAATATGATCCCAAAGTTCTAGTTGAAGCAGCTGTGCTAGGTCGTGAGATTGAGTGCGCAGTTCTTGAAATTGATTCGGTAGCCAGAGCTTCAGTACTAGGTGAGGTAAGAGTTCATCCACCTCATGAGTTCTATGACTTTGAAGCCAAATACCTAGATGGCTCAACCACCTTTGATATTCCTGCAAACCTTCCGGAGTCAATTGCAAGGGCAATTAGCCAGGCTGCAATAACAGCTTTTAAAGCTCTTGGATGTGAGGGGCTTGCTCGAGTTGATTTCTTCTTAAGGCAAGATAATCAGATTATTATCAATGAGCTAAATACCATGCCTGGTTTTACTCCAACTTCGGTTTTTCCAGCGCTCTGGCAGCAAACAGGCAAGAGCTATAGCCAAATAATTACGATCTTGCTGGAGAGCGCTCTTAGCAGGAAGCGAAGCGTGATTCGCTAAGTCGTTAATTAAAGAACTGCAACTGGGCAGGTAAGAGTTCGAGTGATTCCAGGAACTGCCTGAACTTTTGCCAGAACGCTTTTTCCCAACTCTTCCATACTGGCTGCCTCAGCTCTCATGATCACGTCATAGGGACCAGTGACGCTCTCGGCAATAGTTACTCCAGAAATGGCATTAACTGACTTAGTCACGCTGGCAGCCTTACCCACTTCAGTCTGAATCAAGATATATGCCTGGATTGACATCATTAACCATCCTTTGAAAGAAGAGATAAGCCTGAGCCGCCTTGCTGGACTCTACGCTCTTAATCTCTCACTTGTTATGTGGTGAGAGGTTAGCGCATTTAGGCTAGCCTGCGTAAGTATCAATTCTTAAGGGAGTGGGCCTTGCGCGAAGATGAAGTATTAAAGAAAGTGCGCGCCATCTTTGATTATGGCCAGAGTGATTCAGCGCTAATCGTTGGAAATGGCGATGACGGCGCAGTTCTTGGCCCGCGAAGCGAGCTAACGGTGCTGGCAAGTGATATGGCAGTAGAGGGAATTCACTTTAACCTCACTTGGAGTAGTGCAAACCAAGTTGGTCGAAAAGTTAGCGCAGCAAACTTGGCAGATATCTGCGCTATGGGAGGCAGGCCTGAGTACTTCTTAGTAGCTCTAGCTTTTCCCGCAAGCTTTGCAGATCAGGTAATCCAGTTAGCCGAAGGCATTAAGTCTGAGTGTGAGAAATTGGGTGTAAGAGTAATTGGCGGAGACTTAAGTAGGTCAAATGAAGTTGTGATATCGATTAGCGCAATTGGAAGAGTTAAGCGCCCGATACTTCGAAGTGGTGCAGTAATTGGAGACAAAGTCTTTATTTCAAATCTGCCAGGATTTTCAGCTGCAGGTCTTTCACTGCTAGAAAATTCCAGTGATGATAAGAGCGCTGCAGCTATGAGGGCTCGCATGGCTCATCTAGCACCGGAATTGGATTACGATAAATATAGAGCGAGTTATGATCACTTATCTTCTGCAATTGATACTAGCGACGGACTATTAATTGATGCATCTCGTATCGCTATTGCAAGCGGCGTTGGAATAGATATAAGGGTTGAGGCTTTGACTAACTCCGAAGGATTTGCCGAACTTGTCAGCGCTAGTGGATCTAAAGAATTAGCCCTTCAAAATGCCCTATATGGTGGAGAGGATCATTTACTACTTGCAACTAGCGCCACTAGAGATTTTGGATTCCTTGAAATAGGGCAGGTGATACAGGCCGATGGGCTCTATTTGGACGGCGTTAGAGCTGAGATAAAGCAGGGATACCAACATAGTTGGTAGGCGCATCAATTAGCGGAGAACTTTGCCAGCCTTTAGGCATGAAGTGCAGACATTCTTACGCTTGGAATAGCCATTAATTAAGGTGCGAACCCTTTGAATATTTGGATTCCAACGGCGACGAGTGCGGCGCTTTGAGTGAGAGACATTGTTACCAAAGCTTGGTCCCTTGCCACATATATCGCATACAGCTGCCACGTTACTACTCCTTGAATTTGTCCTTGATTGCCCTTGGTTGGTGCGGGCGCAAGATTAGCCGCAAAGGCGCCACTTTCGCCAATTACACCCCAATCTATGCGAGAAATTTCCCGACTCTGGCAGCAAAGCGCGCCTAAGTCTTATCACCTCAACCTGAGAGAATGAAGCATGGCAAGTCTTGATTCATCACTGCTTTCAATACTTGGCGATAGAACAGCGGCGGTATTGGATGAGAATTTGGGGCTTAAGAGTGTTTCTGATCTCCTGCGTCACTATCCCAGGCGATATGTAATTCGCGGCGAACTTACCGATATCGAAAGCTTGATTGAAGGCGAGGAGGTAACAATCTTTGCCAAGGTGGAAAGTAGTAAGGTCAAGAGAATTCCTGGCAGGAAGAGTGCAATTCTTGAAACGGTAGTAACTGATGGACGAGCAAAATTAACGCTAACTTTCTTTAATCAAGCCTGGCGCGAGAAGGAGTTACGCCCAGGAAGGCAGGGTCTATTTGCAGGAAAAGTTGGATTGTTTAAAGGAAAACGTCAGCTAGCTCATCCAGATTACTTGCTAATTCCGGAAGGCGATGATGTAGACCAGGCGATTGGCGATTTTGCTGGAAAGTTTCTTCCAGTCTATCCAGCAACAGCAAAGATGCCTTCATGGAAAATTGCGAAATGTGTTCGCTTAGCACTTGATGGGCTAGATGAAATCACGGAATATTTGCCGGAGGGCATACTCTCAGAATTTAGTTATCCAAGGATTTCTAGGGCCTTTAGAGAGGTTCATCAGCCAGCTAGCGCTGAGAGCGCAGAGCTGGCGAGGCAACGCTTAACCTTTGATGAGGCGCTATTAATGCAACTATTTTTAGTCTTGAGAAGATATGAAGTAAGGGCGGCAAAGACAACTTCACGCGCGCCAAGAAACGATGGCGTATTGGCAGCTTTTGATAAGCGACTTCCCTTTGAATTAACTGCAGGACAGAGGCAAGTTTGGAGCGAGATAGTTAAGGATCTCTCTAGTGATCACCCGATGTATCGACTTTTGCAAGGAGATGTCGGTTCCGGAAAAACAATTATTGCGCTGCGAGCAATGCTCTCTGTCGTTGACTCCGGAGGGCAAGCAGCTCTGCTTGCACCGACTGAAGTGTTAGCCCAGCAGCACTATCGAAACTTTCTATCCCTTCTCAAGGATTTAGCTGAGTCAGGAATGATAGGAGGTGATCAGAGCGGAGTTCAGATTCGTCTCTTAACTGGATCAATTTCCCCCGCGCAGCGACGGGAAGTGCTGGCTGCAATTTCCTCGGGGCAAGCTGGAATAACGATAGGCACCCATGCGCTATTAGCAGAGAGTGTTAATTTCAAAGATCTTGGTCTCATTGTGATTGATGAACAACATAGATTTGGCGTAGAGCAGCGAGATGCGCTTCGAGATAAGGCAAGAGAACCGGCCCATGTACTTGTTATGACCGCAACTCCAATTCCTAGAACTGTGGCTATGACAATCTTTGGAGATTTAGATGTATCAACTCTCAAAGATATGCCACTTGGTAGATCTCCCATTACAACTCACGTTGTTTCGCAATCTAGTAAACCAGAGCATCTGACGCGTGCTTGGCAGAGAGCTTGTGAAGAGGTTAGTAATTCAAATCAGGTTTACATTGTTGCTCCTAGAATTTCAGCAGATGATGAATCAGATCTGCAGAGATTTGGGCTTACGCCAGATGAATTAATTCTTGCAAAAAATCTAATAGATGATGAGGATAGTTCCTCGCTAAAGCTTGCTATGAGCTCAGTAGAAGAGCTTTATCCCATGCTCACAGCTGATGTAATGAGAGATTTAAGAGTAGGAAAGCTTCATGGCCGCCTATCTTCTGATGAGAAAGCTTCGGTAATGCAAGCCTTTGTTCGCCATGAATTAGATGTTTTAGTGACAACCACTGTGATTGAAGTTGGCGTTGATGTGGCAAATGCCACGATGATGATAATCATGAATGCTGAGCGATTTGGTGTTTCACAACTTCATCAACTTCGTGGGCGTATTGGCCGCGGCGTTTCACCTGGGCTCTGTCTCTTTGTCACAGCAGCAAGCGAGGATTCTGCTGCGATGGCTAGATTAAGAGCTGTTGCCGCTACTACTGATGGTTTTGAACTCAGTCGCCTTGATTTACAAGAGCGAAGCGAAGGTGATGTTCTAGGCAGCGCGCAATCTGGAGCACGATCTCACCTAAGACTGCTAAGAGTAATTAGAGATGAGGAGCTAATTGCTCAAGCGCGCCAGGTAGCGGAGAATCTGCTGAGCAAAGATCCAACTCTTGCTGCAAATCCTGAACTTGCCAACGCAGTAGAGAAATTAAGGCAAGAAGAACGAGCTGCCTATTTGGAGAAACGCTAAATGAGAATCATCGCTGGCCTTGCAAAGGGAAGAAATATAAATTCGCCAACCTCTCAAGTTCGCCCAACCTCTGACCGAGCAAGGGAGGCCCTGTTTTCAACTTTAGAATCTGAATTTGGATCGCTAAGTGATGCAAATTTTCTTGATCTCTACTGCGGTTCAGGAGCAGTTTCTTGCGAAGCGCTCTCGCGAGGCGCAGGGGTAGTAGTTGCAGTAGATAAGGAAGAAAAAGCAACTACAGTTGCTAGAAGCAATTTTGAATTGCTTGAGAAGATTCCCGGCATAGGTTCTGCCTCGGTTATAACTATGTCTACCGGAAAGTATTTGGATAAAGGGGCAGATTTAACCTTTGATATTGTCTTTATCGATCCACCATATGACCTACCAAATAGCGATGTTGAGAAAATATTATTATCACTTTCCAGTAATGGATTTCTAAAGAGCTCTTCAATAATTGCAGTTGAGCGCGATTCAAAAACGAAACCCTTTTCATGGCCTCAGGGCTTAGCTGAATTGAAGGTTCGAAAATATGGCGCAGCCAGTATCTACTATGGCGAACCTAAACAATAGAGGATCTAGAAATTCGTGTTAGCGTTGCCCCGTGAAGAAAGCAGTATGTCCGGGCTCCTTTGACCCAATAACTAATGGACACCTCGATGTTATTGAGCGTGCCAGCCACCTATTCGATGAGGTGGTAATTGCTGTCCTGGTAAATAATTCCAAGAGCAGTTTATTCACAATAGAGGAGCGAATAGTTCTAGCTAGAGATTCTGTTAAGCATTTGTCGAATGTAAAAGTTGATATGTGGAGTGGGCTCTTGGTTGACTACTGCCGAGAAAATGGAGTCGATGCCATAGTAAAAGGATTGCGTGCAGTAAGTGATTTCGACTACGAACTTCAGATGGCTCAGATGAATCTGCAATTAAAAAGTGTCGATACTCTTCTTATGGCAACCAAGCCGGCATATTCCTTTCTATCATCATCTCTGGTACGAGAAATTGCCCGTTATGGTGGGGATGTTTCAAATCTAGTGCCACCTGGAGTTTTGAGTGAATTAAAGAGGAAATCAAAAGATTCTTCTTCGCCAAGTTCGCAATCAGGAAGGTCATGAAATGGAAGCAATAGAGAAACTCCAATCTGCCATTACTATGATTAATGAAGCCCGCTCTGTTCCATTATCAGCCTCTTGTGTAGTCCATCGTGGCGAGATGTTGGAACTACTAGAAGAGATTAATCAAGCTCTACCAAAAGATCTCTCGAGTGCCCAGCGTCTTTTGGGAAGTAGAGAGACAATAATTGAAGAGGGCAGACAGAGCGCAGAGCAATTAATTGCTCATGCTCGGGAAGAAGTTGCTCGAATGGTGGAGCAGACTGCGATTGTTGCAGCTGCAAGGGAAGAGTCTGCGAGATTAATTGATGAAGCCCATTCAAAAGTTGAGAAAGAACGAGAAGAAGTTGACGCCTATATCGATTCTCGACTTGCTACTCTTGAAGTTATTTTAAATAAAACGCTAGAGGCGGTAAATCGAGGTCGAGAGAGACTGGCTGGCGCTAGTGATAAAGATGTACTCTCCCAACTAGCAGAGTAGTAATCGCGTGAATTCCAAGGTTGAATCACCTTATAAAGTTAATTTCCATGAGCTTCCAAGAAGAGCTGGAGAGTTTCGCCAATATCACCTGGAATTTAATGCCCCCGAGGCAATAGGTATTGCGCTGCTTGAAATTCCAAAGTCAGAGCAAATTGATATTTCCTTCAAAGCAGAATCTGTCGATGGCGGAGTTCTAATCACCGGAGAAGTGATCTCTCATGCCAGGGGAGAGTGTGGAAGGTGTTTAGATCCAATTGAATTTGATGTTAATCAGAGATTTCAGGAACTCTTTCTCTATTCTTCGAGAACTAAAGAGAGCGGAGAAGATGAAGATGAGGTTTTTAGCTTAGATGGCGATATTGCAGACCTTGAAGTCCCCATTCGAGATGCGGTAATTCTTGCTATGCCAATTAATCCGCTCTGTCAGAGCGATTGTTTGGGGCTCTGCTCAGTTTGTGGCCTGAAGTGGCGCGATCTTGAAAAGGATCACGCCCATAAGGCCAGCGACCCTAGATGGAGCGGATTGGCTGATTGGAAGCCCTGAACAGGCTTGATTTTGCAAAGATATCGAAGCTGAGCAATACTTAGCCCTCAATCTTTAGGTAGTAATTTTTCAAAAGGAGAATCACTGTGCCATTACCAAAGCGAAAGATGTCGCGCTCGCGCACACGTTCTCGTCGTAGCCAGTGGAAAGCAACACCCGCAGCCACTGCAAATTGCCCACAGTGTTTGCAACCTAAGTTGCAACATACTGCTTGCCCTACCTGCGGCACATATAACCGTCGTCAAGTTCTAGAGGTTTAATCTGAGTCTGGCTCTGACCGAAAAGCTTGGAGTTTCGGTAAAACCAGAGTTACTCGAACTCGCCTTAACTCACCGCTCTTTTGCTTATGAATTTGGTGGTCTTCCCACCAATGAACGCTTAGAGTTTCTGGGCGATAGCGTCCTAGGTTTAGTAATTACAGAGGCGCTTTATCAGCGCTTTCCAGATCTAGATGAATCTCGCCTTTCGCCACTTCGCTCAGGGATAGTAAATATGCGCGCACTTGCAAGTATTGCAAGGGAGCTGGAACTTGGTTCAGCTCTCAAAATCGGCAAGGGCGAAGAAGTAACTGGCGGAAGAGATAAGAATTCAATTTTGGCAGATGCCTTTGAGGCTCTGGTGGGAGCTATCTATCTAGATCACGGCTTTGATGTTAGCGCGGAGATAATTATGCGTTTGATGAAGAGCGCTATAGACGAGGCAGTAACACGGGGAGCAGGTCTTGATGGCAAGACAGCGCTACAAGAAATTGTTGCCTCCGCTGGATGGCCGCCACCTGAATATAAGGTCAGTGAGTCAGGACCTGATCATGATAAAGATTTTGTTGCTTATGCAATTGTTAACGGGATTACATATCCAGAAGGCCATGGCAAATCAAAGCGCGAAGCAGAGCAAGTGGCGGCAAGAATTGCCTTTGAATCTCTATCAAATAAGTAGCTTATGCCTGAGTTACCCGAAGTTGAAACAGTAAGGCGGGGAATAGAGCCTTTTATATTGGGCAGGAAAATCAGAGAAATCGATGTAGTTCATAAAGGCGGAAATAGATCTTCAACCTATGCTCCTTATAGCGCAATTGAGGGCGCGAAGGTTTTAAGTGTTAAGAGACGAGGAAAATTTCTCTGGTTTGAATTGAATAGAGATTTTGCGCTTATGGCCCATCTAGGAATGAGCGGCCAGCTAATAATTCAAGATAAGAACCGAGAATATGAGAAACATCTGCGAGTTCGAATTGATTGTGGCGATCGAAAGAAAGAAATTCGCTTTATTGATCAACGCACATTTGGGTGGATTTCTATTGATAAGTTAGTCCTTGAAGGCGAGGATCTAATACCTCACTCCTTTACTCGTATCGCTCCAGATCTATTCGATGAGAAATTTGATCGCAGAGCTGTAATCCGCCGAATAAGCAAGAAGAACAGCGCGATAAAGCGCGTGCTTCTAGATCAGAGCGTTGTAAGCGGAGTGGGAAATATCTATGCTGATGAAGCGCTCTGGCGCGCTAAGATTCATCCTGAGCGCCTTGCTAAGAAACTATCGGAGCAAGAAATTTCTAAGCTGCTTGCTTCAACTAAATCTGTTATGGAGAGAGCCTTAAAAGCTGGCGGGACAAGTTTTGATGAGCTCTATATCAATGTAAATGGTGAGAGCGGATACTTTGATATCCAGCTTGAGGCATATGGCCAGGAGAATGAGCCCTGTTCTAGATGTGGCAGCGAGATTGCTAGGATCTCTTTCGCAAACCGGTCATCACATTTTTGTCCGCAATGCCAGAGCAAATCTCCCCTTAGAAAAGTGGGAAAAAAGAAGGGCGAGAGAAAAAAAGTCAGCTCTAAGCGGGGGTAAAACCCGAGCGCGCACTGCCTCACCCGATAGGTTCTACCCGTGTATTTAAAGAGCATGACCCTAAAGGGCTTTAAGTCCTTTGCCGCTCCAACGACCTTGAAGTTCGAGCCTGGGATCACCTGCGTGGTTGGGCCCAATGGATCGGGCAAGAGCAATGTTGTTGATGCCCTTTCTTGGGTTATGGGCGAGCAGGGAGCCAAGAGTCTTCGCGGCGGAAAGATGGAAGATGTCATTTTCGCTGGCACTTCAGGGCGAGCCCCACTAGGTCGAGCAGAAGTATCAGTCACCATTGATAACGCAGATGGCGCTCTGCCCATTGAATTTAGCGAAGTTACTATCTCAAGAACTTTATTTAGAAATGGTCAGAGTGATTATCAGATAAATGGTGAATCAGCGCGCCTTCTAGACATTCAAGAATTGCTAAGCGATAGCGGCATTGGACGCGAGATGCATGTAATCGTGGGTCAGGGTCAACTCGATGCAATCCTCACCGCCAATCCGGAGGAGCGAAGAGGATTCATTGAAGAAGCCGCAGGAATACTAAAACATAGGAAGCGAAAAGAGAAGGCGCTTCGAAAATTAGAGTCAATGCAAGGCAATATGTCTAGGGTTCAAGATCTGACTAATGAGCTGCGAAGACAACTTCGTCCCCTTGGTAAACAAGCAGAGGTCGCTAGAAAAGCTGCAGTGATTCAGGCTGATGTGCGAGATGCCAAGTTAAGAATTTTAGCCGATGACTTAATTGCATTTAACTCAACTCTAAGTTTGGAAGTTGCTGATGAGACCGCTCTTCGCCAGAGACGCGATGAAGTAGATCAAGAGCTCGATCAATTGCGCAAGAGAGAAATTGAGTTAGATCAGATTGCAGCGATTCAAGGACCAGAGTTAGCGCAGGCGCAGAATAATTATTACAGCTTGACTGCCCAGAAAGAAAAGTTAAGAGGAATTCAGAACTTGGCATCAGAGCGTGCGCGCTTCTTGGCTGAAGAGGCAGATGAAGCTAGAGCATCTGGTCGAGATCCTGAAGTGCTTGAGACTGAAGCGAAAGTCTTAAGAGGTGAGCAATCCATTCTGCAAGGTTCATCAGATAAAGCCAGCGCTGAATTAGCTGCTGCAAGTAATAGCGTTAATCAATTAGAGGTGCGCCTAAAAGGCGAAGAAGACCGAGTAGCAGCAGCCCAGAGAGCGCTTGCTGATTATCGCGAAGGAACTGCTAGACAAGAAGGTCATATAAAGTCTCTGCAATCAAGAATTGATGGCGCAGGCTCTGAAATTAATAGGCTAGAGAGCGCGCTAGCTGGCGCTCGCACAAGAGTTGCTGAATCTAAAGTCGAGTTTGCCCGTCTTGAAAGTGAAATTGCTGGGCTTGATGCAGGAGAGCTTGGTCTTGATGCTGAATTTGAGAGAGCAAAAGCCCTACTAAATGGCAGCAAAGCCAATTTAGAGAAGTTAAGAAGTGATCTCTGGCTCGCCGAACGGGCAAAAGCTGCCGCGGAAGCAAAAATTGATGCTCTGCGGCAAGCAACGCTTCATAAAGATGGAAGCGGCGCGCTATTAACAAATAACCAAGGAATTCAAATACGGGGCAGTCTAGCTTCGCTTTTAACAATTGAGCCTGGATGGCAGAGCGCCGTAACTAGCGCTTTAGGTTCCTTGGCAGATGCATTAGTACTACAAGACCTAAGTCAGGTTATCTCGGCCATCTCCTTTTTGAAATCTACATCTGCTGGAAGCGCTGAACTGCTCTTCTTCTCAGAAGCTGACTCCTCAGCAGTTATAGAAATACCAAATGGATTGACACCTCTAGCAAGTAAAGTTTCATCAGCTACTTTAAATTCCATGTTGCCAGCTCTCTTCTCTGGGTTTGTCGTTGCAGATTCACTTAGTCAAGCAAATCAGATCATCTCTGGAAGTTCTTCGCTTATTGCAGTGACTAAAGATGGAGACTTGGTTGGTAGTGGAAGAGCTAGAGGCGGCTCATCTGCGCGAACCACATTAATTGAAATATCAGAAATAATTGAACGAGGCGAGATAGAGCTACAAAAACATAGTCATGATTGCGACCGGATTCATTTTGATCTCTCAACAGCTGAAACAAAATTAACTTCTGATCAACTCAATTATGATCAAGTTTTGGCTAGATTGAATGAATCAGATGCTGCAATGGCAGCTCTTGCAGAACAGATGGCGGCGGCTAGCCAAGGTGTAAAGAGCGCTAGTGGCGAAGTTGAACGCCTAGAGAAGTCCATAGTCGAGGTGAAACAAGCTCTAAATATTGATCTAGATGAATTAGTTATTGCTAAGAGCGAATTTGAAAAGAGTAGTGAGCCATCAGAGCCTGAGCTGAGCTCACTTGAAAATTTAAGGGCCACGCTTGCCACAGCAAGAGCAGTTGAAGTCGAGGCTCGCCTTGCGCTTAGAACTATTGAGGAGCGGGTGGCAGCAATTTCGCAGCGAGCTAAAGATCTTGAACTTGCAGCAGCAACTGAGCGTCAGGCAGCCAGTAATAACATCACCCGCCGCGCAGCCAGAGCTAGAGGGGCAGTTACGGCTCAAGGGATTGCCGATGCGGCTTATGAAGCTTTAATTCAAATTGAAATCTCGATATCAAGAGCCAATAGTGAGCGCGAGAGACTGGAAGTTGCTCGATCTAATCGAGATGGCGAGATTCTCTCAATTCGCCAAGCGATAAGAGATTTAAGCGCTGAGCTTGATCAATTGACCTCTAGCGTTCATCGCGACGAAATAGCAAGAGCTGAACAAAGATTAAGAATTGAGCAACTTGAGATTAAGGCTATGGAGGAATTTGGAGTTGATAGCTCATCTCTTATAAATGAGTATGCCCCAGATAAGCCAGTTCCAACCTTCATTGAAGATGATGCTGGAAATCTAAGTCAGGGTGAATTCATTCCTTATATTCGAGCAGAGCAGGAAAAACGTCTTGCTGGCGCCGAGAAATCTTTAGCACTTCTTGGAAAGATTAATCCCCTAGCACTCGAAGAATTCTCATCTCTTGAAGAGCGTTTGAAGTATCTAGCAGATCAACTAGAGGATTTGAAGAAATCCAAGAAGGATCTTCTAGATATCATCAAATCAGTTGATGACAAAGTTCAAGAGATTTTTGAAGAAGCTTTCAGAGATACGGCAAGAGAGTTTGAAAAAATATTTGCTCGACTATTCCCAGGAGGAGAGGGGCGACTGCTATTAACTGATCCAAGAGATCTACTGAACTCCGGAGTTGATGTTGAAGCTCGTCCTCCAGGAAAGAGAATTAAGCGACTCTCACTACTCTCTGGCGGCGAACGCTCTCTTACGGCGGTAGCACTTCTGGTAGCGATATTTAAAGCAAGGCCCAGCCCATTCTATGTATTAGATGAGGTTGAAGCTGCCCTCGATGATACAAATCTTGGCCGCCTACTCTCTGTTCTAGAGGAGCTAAGACAGGCATCACAGCTAATTATCATCACGCATCAGAAACGAACGATGGAGATTGGCGATACTTTGTATGGCGTGAGCATGCGCGGTGATGGAGTATCAGAAGTTATCTCTCAGCGACTTCGTGAGATTGAAACTGAACCCGCATAACCATGGGTTTATTTGGTTCATTCCTCAGCAAGTTCTCCAAATCCAAAGCAACAATTGAAGATCTTGAACAGTTTAGGCAAATTCTCATCTCTTCAGATCTTGGAGTGAAAATCACCGATGAGATTCTAGATTTAGTAAAGCGCGAGAAGAGCGAGTCGCTTTCCACTGCTATTGCCGCCTCACTTAAATCAAGGTTAACTACTTCAGCAAGAACCCTTAAAGTATCAAGTGTTGGACCAACTGTAATCCTCATCGTGGGAGTAAATGGCACTGGAAAAACTACGAGCGCAGCAAAACTTGCTAATCACTATGCGAGAAGTGGAAAAAAAGTTTTATTAGTCGCAGCCGACACCTTTAGAGCGGCTGCTGTTGCTCAACTTCAAACTTGGGGCCAGAGAATTGGCGTTGAGGTTCTAAGTGGGGCAAGCAATAGTGATCCTGCGGCGATAGCTTTTGATGGGGCAAAAAGAGCTAAGGAAGAGGGCTTTGATTTTCTAATTGTTGATACGGCAGGAAGACTACATACCAAGAGCAACTTGATGGATGAGCTAGGCAAGATTCAAAGAGTTGTCGAGAAGGTAACTCCGGTGGATGAGATTTTATTTGTACTTGATGGAACAACTGGTCAGAATGGAATCAAACAGGCAGAGACATTTGCCGCAAGCGTGAATTTAACGGGGATTATGGTGACAAAACTTGATGGCTCTACCAAGGGCGGCATCGCAATTGCTACTGAGGCTCAGCTTCAAGTTCCCTTGAAATTTGTCGGCTTTGGTGAGGCGATAGATGACCTGGCCCCCTTTGATGCAGATGGATATATCGCTGAGCTTTTAACATAGCCGTAACAGAGGGCGAGGAACTGTCACCTCGGCGAAATCTATTTGAGCCATCAGGGGAAATACTTCTAAAGCAGACTCCGCTCAATCTCAGAGTCGAGATATTCACCTGTAATTCATGGAGTCTGAATTATGCACTCCTGGTTTGGAGAAATAACTATGGATCAAGTAGTACTCAGCGCTGGCGATACCGCATGGGTATTAGCTAGCTCTGCCCTCGTTTTACTAATGACCCCAGGGCTTGCTTTCTTTTATGGCGGAATGGTGCGAGCAAAGAGCGCGCTAAATATGATGATGATGTCGATAATCACTATAGGAGTAGTAAGTATTCTCTGGGTTATCTACGGATTCAAAATTGCTTTTGGTTATGAGGCAGATTCGCCTTGGTATGGATCATTTTCAGCATCAGGTTTAGGTGATGTAGTAAATGAATTAGCAAATAATGGCGGGATCTATCCCATCCCACTTCTGGCATTTGCGGTATTCCAATTGATGTTCGCCATCATTACTCCAGCGCTAATCTCAGGCGCAATTGCAGATCGAACTAAGTTCTTCTCGTGGGCAGTATTTGTTGCTATCTGGGTAACGGTCGTTTATTTCCCAGTAGCTCACTGGGTATTTGCATTCGGTAACAAAGTTGGCGATACAGTGACGGGTGCAGGATATCTTGCCTCACAAGGAGTTCAAGACTTCGCTGGTGGAACTGCAGTTCATATCAATGCTGGAGCTGCTGGACTTGCGCTAGCAATTGTTCTTGGCAAAAGAATTGGTTGGCAGAAATCTCCTATGCGTCCTCACTCACTTCCGCTAGTGCTTCTTGGTGCTAGCTTGCTCTGGTTCGGCTGGTTTGGATTTAACGCCGGAAGCGCACTGGCAGCTAATGGAATTGCAGCTCTGGCATTTATCAACACGCAAGTAGCAACGGCAGGAGCCGTAATTGGCTGGATTCTTACTGAAAAGTTCCGCGATGGACATCCAACAACGCTAGGCGCTGCATCTGGAGCAGTAGCAGGCCTTGTTGCTATCACTCCGGCTTGTGCATTCGTTGAACCTTGGGCAGCAGCAGTTATTGGTCTAATTGCTGGAATTGCCTGCGCACTAGCTGTTGGACTTAAATACAAATTGGGATATGACGACTCTTTAGATGTTGTCGGGGTTCACTTAGTTGGCGGCATTGTTGGCTCTTTGGCAATTGGCTTATTTGGAACCAGCAAGATTCTGGGGCTAGATGGCCTCTTCTATGGCGGCGGCATGGAGCTACTTGGCAAGCAAGCGCTCGGCGTTGCTCTAGTCATGGGTTACTCATTTGTGATGACCCTAATCATCGGCTTCCTGATTGAAAAAACAATTGGATTTAGAGTCAAGGCTGAGAGTGAACTAGCTGGAGTGGATCAATCCGAACATGCAGAGAGCGCCTATGAATTTGGCGGAGTTCTCAAAGGAGGTCGTTAATCATGAAGTTAATTACAGCAATCATTAAGCCAGCAAAGTTTGATGAGGTTAAAGATGCTCTTAGGGCAGCTGGAGTCAAAGGGATGACCGTCTCTGAAGTATCTGGAGTTGGTCGCCAAGGTGGCCACGTGGAGGTCTATCGCGGAGCTGAATACCCAATCGACTTGATCAGCAAAATAAGAATAGAGATTCTTGCTGAGAATAAGGATGTTGATTCTGTAATCAACACCATAGTCAAGGCGGCATCTACCGGATCAATCGGTGATGGAAAGGTCTGGGCCACCCCCGTGGATAACGTAGTTCGCGTTCGCACCGGAGAGAAAGGCGAGGCGGCAATCTAGTAGTTGCCCATACCTAGGCAGTAAAAGTTGAGAAAAGGTGGCATATGCGAGGGCATATCCACCTTTTTTCGATTTATCTAGCCATTATGTAGGCTTCAAGACATGTTTGAATCCTTAAGTTCTAAGTTCTCTGATCTTTTTGGATCACTGCGAAAAAAAGGGCGAATCACCCCTGATGATATTGAGATCAGCTGCCAAGAGCTTCACAGAGCGTTACTAGAGGCTGATGTTGCTTTAAGTGTTACCGAGACTTTTGTAGCAAAAATAAGAGGTAGATCGCTTGAAAGACTTCCAGAGATTAGGCAATCGACTAATCAATCTGAGGAGATTTATTCGATAATTAATCAGGAGCTCACTGCAATTCTTGGTGGGCAAGCGCGACGAATCCGCTATGCCAAGAGCGGTCCAACGATAATCATGCTTGCAGGTCTTCAAGGATCTGGAAAAACTACGCTAGCTGGAAAATTAGCTAGATTTCTAAAAGAGGAGGGAAATACCCCGCTATTAGTTGCTGCTGATCTCCAGAGACCTAATGCTGTCACTCAATTACAAGTTTTGGCAGAGTCAATTTCAGTTCCAATATTTGCACCAGAGATAGGAAATGGAAGCGGCGATCCAGTAAAGGTTGCCAAGGGGGCAGTTACCTACGCCAATGAAAAACTCCATAATGTTGTAATTGTTGATACTGCTGGACGACTCGGCATTGATAGCGAATTAATGGAGCAAGCAAGTTCGATTAGGGATGCCATTAATCCTCATGAAATTCTCTTTGTAGTAGATGCCATGATGGGACAAGACGCTCTTACTACCTCGCTAGCCTTTTTAGAAGGGGTAGGTTTTGATGGAGTTGTATTAACGAAGCTAGATGGTGATGCCAAGGCTGGAGCTGCGCTCTCTATTGTTGAAGTAACAGGAAAGCCAATTCTTTTCACCTCAACTGGTGAGAAGTTAACTGACTTTGATTACTTTTATCCAGAGCGAATGGCCTCAAGAATCTTAGGTCTTGGCGATATTGCAACCTTGGCGGAGCAAGCAAAGCGAGCACTTGATGGAGATAGTGCTAAGCGCTTAGAAGAGAAATTTGTTTCAGGGCAAGAATTCACTTTAGAGGATTTCTTAGAGCAATTAGGGGCTATGAAAAAGATGGGTTCCATGACCAAACTTCTTGGCATGCTGCCTGGCGCCAACTCCGCTGCGATGAAGAAACAGATCGATAGCATCGATGATAATGAGTTAGTTAGAACTCAAGCGATTGTTCAATCGATGACTCCCGGTGAGAGGCGTGATCCAAAAATATTGAATGGCTCAAGACGAGCACGTATCGCACGCGGCAGTGGCAGAAGTGTTACTGAGGTAAATTCACTGGTAGATCGATTCTCAGCTGCGCAGAAAGCGATGAAACAGATGAGATCTGGTGGCGGATTACCTCCGGGGATGTCGCTGCCAGGGGGGATGAGCCTGCCAAATGCCGCTCCAATGAATTCACCAAAGATCGCGCCAAAGAAGAAGTCGCGATCTGGAAATCCCGCAAAACGAGCGGCCCAAGAGGGTCGATAGATAAGCTCAATTGGGAATTATCAAGGGCTCGTGGCAATATTGGCCTCCTGTTCAAGAGCCCTCTACCTCTTGACCGGCACTTATTAACATAAGAGCTTTTTTTCTTAACTTGGCATCCTACTCAAGTGAGAAAAAGTGAGTTCGATTAACTATGCAAGGAGAAAGCCTTCGTGGCAGTAAAAATTAGATTGGTACGTCTAGGAAAGATTCGCACACCTCACTACCGAATTGTTGTTGCAGATTCTCGTAAAGCCCGTAATGGACTCAAGATCGAGGAGATTGGTAGATACTCACCAGCATCTGATCCTTCGCTAATTGAAGTTGATTCAGATCGCGCTCAACATTGGCTAAAAAATGGCGCGCAGCCAACTCCTGCTGTAGAAGCAATTTTGAAAGTTACCGGCGATTGGCAGAAGTTCAAGGGAGTCGCTGGCCAAGAGGGAACTCTTAAGACTCTTCCAGTTCGACCAAATAAGCGCGTTGCTTATGAAGAGGCAGTAAAGGCAGCGAGTAATGAGCCAGCAGATGGCGCAACTACTATGAAGAAGCGCGCCGCTGAGAAACTTGCAGCAAAGAGCGCTCCAGTAGAAGTCGTAGCCGAAACATCATCAGCAGAGGCAGCTCCAGTCGAGGTCGCTGCTGAAGCAACTCCGATTGAGACCCCAGCAGCAGATGCTCCTGCAGAAGTAGTTGCAGAGGCTACGCCAACTGAAACTCCAGCTGAGTAAACATGATGATTGATGAAGCTTTAGAACATTTAGTAAAGGGAATCGTAGATAACCCTGAAGAGGTAATCATCTCTGAAAAAGAGGGAAGACGCGGAACAACTCTTGAGGTAAGAGTTCACCCTGAAGATATTGGCAAAGTAATCGGTCGAAATGGCCGAACAGCAAAGGCGCTACGTACCGTGGTTTCAGCTTTGGCTGGGCGAAGTGTTCGCGTGGATCTTGTTGAGGCGGATGAGGCGCGTTAATCGCGCTTAGCTAATTTGTTACTCGTAGTAGGTCGCATCGGTCGCGCACATGGAGTGCGCGGCGAGGCAACCATTGAAGTTCGAACCGATAGCCCTGATGAAAGATTTGCTATTGGATCAATTCTAAGAACAGATCCAGAAGATAAAGGGCCTCTAAAGATAACAGGCGCAAAAGTTCATAGTGGAACCCTGCTGCTCTCATTTGAAGGTTATAGCGATAGAAATTCGGTTGAAAAACTTCGCAACGTTCTGCTTCTTGCCGAGGTAAATCCAGAAGATTCAAATTTGAATGCAAATGACTTTCATATCTCTCAAATTTTAGGATGCAAAGTTATCGACCACTCCGGCAAAGTTTGGGGTGAGGTCAAAGAGGTCCTTGAACTTCCATCACAAGACACCTTAGTGATTAGTTATCAAGGGAAAGACTTTTTGATTCCTTTTGTTAAACACTTTACCCCAGATATAGATATCGCAAGTAAGATAATTACAGCTGATAATCTAGAGGAGTTAATGTGAAGATAACAGCCATCTCTATCTTCCCAGAATATTTCTCGCCTCTTGAACTATCACTAATTGGTAAGGCGCGAAGCCAATCATTAATTGAATTTAAGAGCATAAACCTAAGAGATTTCACGACAGATAATCACCATAGCGTTGACGACACCCCTTATGGCGGGGGAGCAGGAATGGTTATGATGGCAGAGCCATGGGGCCAAGCTATTGATTCAATTCTTGAAAAAGATGGTGAAATAGATTTAATAATTCTCACTCCCGCTGGGGCAAAGTTCAATCAAAGGAAGGCTGAACAGCTAAGCAAAGGTAAGCATCTGGTATTTGCCTGTGGTCGCTATGAAGGAATTGATGCAAGAGTTGGCGATTACTATCGCGAGGGGAAAAATCTAAGGGTTCATGAGATTTCAATTGGTGATTATGTTGTTAATGGCGGTGAGGTTGCCGCACTAGTAATTATTGAAGCAGTTACTCGATTAGTTCCTGGAGTTATTGGCAATCCAGAATCTCTTGACGAGGAATCACATAATGAAATTGGCGCTCTGGAGTATCCAACATTTACTAAACCGGCTATTTGGCGAAATCTAAATGTTCCCGAAGTGCTCCTCTCTGGGAATCATGGCCAGATTCAAAAGTGGAGGCAGGAAGAAGCCAAACGCCGCTCAGAGTTAGGTCAATAGGCTTAACAACAGGGGAATAATCGCGACACGCCGAGTGTTGGATAGGACAGCGAGCAACTAGTTGGGCATTATCCGCCCGTAGCCACGAGACTAAATGGTCTGGCTCGATGCAAGAAGAGATTGGTGGTGAGAGATCAATGGCAACTGATTATGACACGCCTCGAAAAACCGATGAAGAGTTACATGAGGAATCCTTAGAAGAGTTAAAGGCTAGAAGAGCTGAAGCTCAATCAGGTCAAGTTGATCTCGATGAAGAAGAGGCAGAAAATGTTGAACTACCAGGAGCAGATCTATCTGGTGAAGAGTTGTCAGTTCGAGTAGTTCCAAAGCAAGATAACGAATTTACCTGCTCGCGTTGCTTCCTGGTTCATCACATTACTCAACTCGCCCGCGGCGAGGGAGCTAAAGCAGTCTGTAAGGATTGCGCTTAAAGATTCAATTTCTCGGCAAATCTCGCTGGATTCTCAGAACTTACCAGCCAAAATGGTGTTGGATCGCGAGGATCTGCAATCTCAATCTTGAGACCTCCTTTGACCCAGAAGCGCAGTGCAAGAAAGGCCTGCGGATTAATGCCTGCACCTCTATGAAATGACATTTCTTCTTCACTTAATATCTCTACTCTCTTTAGATACGCAATCTCTATGTTGGCTCTTCCAGCAATGAGGCGCTCTGAATCTATTTCAATAGTTAGTGAGGTAGCGCGATAGAAGAAGATAGTTGAGATAGCAAGAATTGCTGCAGTAACTACTGTAGCTAGATTGCCAAGTGAGGCCCAGATAGATAGCAAGATTGATAAGTCAAGGCAGATAATTAATAAAGTCAGCCAGATTGGCCATCTCATTACCTCTCGCATGAGACGAGAGTACTTGCTTGAGTTAGATAGCGCTTTCCTATCGACAGGGTAGCCTTCACCCATGTCTCGCCAGCTAAATATTCAAGTCCCACCAGGAGTTCAAGTCCCGCCTCGACATCCTGACGCTCCACCAAGTGGAAAATTACTTGGCTCTCATAATCCCGATTGTTATGGATGTGGCCCGAGCCATCCTGCAGGTTTACATCTTGTCGCTTATGCAGGAGAGAGTATGAATATCACTGCGCAATTTACAGTAACAGATTTACATCAAGGAGCCCCAGGTCTTGCCCACGGCGGACTGCTTTCATGCGCCTTTGATGAAGCTTTAGGAAAATTAATGTGGCTGGTTCGTGAGCCAGCAGTAACTGGAAAACTTGAGACATCTTTTCTCTCACCAGTTCCAGTAGGAAGCACCTTATTTATCAATGCTGAGATAACTGGGCAGGAGGGTAGAAAGATCTACACCAGGGCTGAGGGCAGAATTGGTTCAAGTGAGGGCGTTTTAGCGGTGGAGGCTGCAGCGATATTTATCATTGTTCCTATGGAGCACTTCATTAAGCATGCATCAGAGGAATTCAAGCATGTATTAAAGGAGCGAAGAGACTTATCTATCGATACTGAGTTTGAGATCAATCCATGAGAGTACTAATAACTCAATTAGATAAAGAACTTCCAATGCCCACATATGCCAAAGCTGGTGATGCTGGAGCTGATATCTACTCAGCTATAGATATCACTATTGCACCTGGCATGAGAGCTCTAGTGCCAACTGGAATTGCTATCGCTTTAGCGGATGGATATGGCGCTTTTGTTCATCCTCGCTCTGGACTTGCGATCAAATATGGAGTGGGACTAGTAAATGCTCCAGGAACTATAGATGCCGGTTATCGAGGAGAGATTTCGGTAATTGTAATTAATCATGACCAGAGCGCGAGTTTCGAGATAAAGCGGGGAGATCGCATTGCCCAATTGGTTTTTCAAAGGGTCGAACGAGCCGAATTTGTTCCAGTTGAAGAGCTTCCCGGGTCTAATCGAAGTGGCTCTGGCTTTGGTTCTAGCGGTCGCTCATGAGCGAGAGTGAAGATAAAGCAAAAATTCTCTCAGCTATGGGGGGAGTTAAAGGCTTAATAGATTCTGGACTTCCAGCGCTACTCTTTCTAATTGCTTTTAATATTACAAAGGATGTTAGAGATTCAGCCTACGCAGCCCTTGCTCTCTCACTACTTCTAACACTTGTTAGATTGGTAAAGCGGGAAACTATTCAGCATGCGATTTCAGGGGTAATAGGGGTTGGAATCTGCGCTTGGTTCTCGATGCGCACTGGAAAGGCTGAAGATTTCTATCTTCCAGGGCTCTGGACTAATGCAATATACGGATCTGCTTATTTAATTTCAATTCTTTTGCGCTGGCCAGTAATTGGACTCATCATTGGTCCACTTTTGGAAGAAAACTTTAGATGGCGCAAAGATCCTGCAAGAACCAAGGTATATATCAAGGCAACCTGGCTTTGGGTTGGTATGTTTGCAATCCGGCTTGTTGTTCAATATCCGCTATATGTGAGTGGGAATGTTAATTTACTTGGCAGTGCCAGGTTAATTATGGGTTATCCGCTATTTATTGCTACAGCTTGGGCGACATGGCTAGTAATTAGGAGTGGTCCTAAGCTACGAGAAGACCTTAGAAACGGTAACTAGAGTTAATCCTTAATAAAACAAGCCTTTAGAGAGACTTCGGCCTCTGCGGTAGTAACAAAAATTAGTTCATCACCAGCTGCAAATACATCATGATCTGCTGGGGTTATTACATGGCCATCTCTAATAATTGCGGCAAGTGAGGCATCTTGCGGAAGTGAAATCTCTTCAACAGATTTTCCAATGCAAGATGAGTTATCAGGAAGAGTTAACTCAACTAAATTAGCCTCTCCAGCTTTCAGTGAGAATAGTCTGACGATATCTCCAACAGAAACAGCTTCCTCAACTAGCGCTGCAATAATTCTTGGTGTTGAAACAGCAACATCAACGCCCCAGGAAGAATCAAAAAGCCATTCATTTTTTGGATGATTTACCCTAGCCACCACTCTTGGAACACCATATTCAGTCTTTGCAAGAAGAGATGCCACAAGATTTACTTTGTCATCACCTGTAGCTGCAACCATGACCTGGCAGGTATCAAGCTTAGCTTTATCGAGGGAGCTGATTTCGCAGGCATCAGCCATCAGCCATTCAGCAGAGGGAACGCTCTCCATTTTAAGTGACTTTGGATTCTTATCAATTAGTAAAACCTGATGACCATTTTCAATCAACTCTCTGGCAATAGCTCGACCTGCATTACCAGCGCCTGCGATAGCAATTCTCATCTCTACTGCCCACTCGGTGGAAGGGCTAGAGATGCCTCGGTTGCTGCCAAATTCTTATCTTCAACCATTACATGAATAACATCGCCTTCTTGCAAGACCGTATGTTCATTGGGTATTAAGCCTTCACCAAGCCTTGTAACAAAAGCCACGCGTGCTTCGGTATGTTCTTCTATTAGTGACACTGGCTGTCCGTACCAATCGCGATGAAAGGCAATCTCAGCTAACTGCACTTTTCCAGATGCATCTTGCCACTCCGAGCGAGATCCTTGTGGCAGTAGTCGTCTCATAATTTGATCTGTAGTCCAGAGAACTGTGGCGACAGTAGGAATTCCTAATCTTTGATAGATCTCAGCTCTTCCTGGATCATAAATTCGGGCCACAACACTTGCTACCCCATAGGTTTCTCTTGCAACTCTTGCTGCCAAAATATTTGAATTATCGCCATTTGATACTGCAGCGAAGGCATCAGCTCTTTGAATTCCTGCCTCTAATAAAGTGTCGCGATCAAAGCCCATTCCAGCCACAGTTAGCCCATTAAAATCTGCGCCAAGGCGACGAAAAGCTTCACGATCTTGATCGATTACGGCAACGCTATGGCCCAGAGTCTGAAAATCTTTTGCCAGGGTAGAACCGACTCGGCCGCAACCCATGATTACGACATGCACAAAGGGAGAATTTACACCTTTAGGCTAGATTCCCTCTAATCCACGCGAGGGATAGCAAGAGAAATAAGAGCTTCCATGAACTTTCTAGGAGAGGTGTGCTAGTGCAAAGCGGTGATCAATTAGAAGTCGATATCACAGCTATTGCACATGGCGGCCACACCATAGCGCGCCATGAAGGAAGAGTTATCTTTGTAAGACATGCAATCCCTGGTGAGCGCGTGATTGTTGAGATTAGCGATGTGACAAAGAGCTTTGCTAGAGGAAACTGCATCTCAGTAATTAAAGCTTCTAAACATCGGGTAAGTGCGCCTTGTTCATATGCTCGATTTGATGGCTGCGGGGGATGCGACTTTCAACACATCGATCTTAGTTATCAGCGGGAGTTAAAGAGCGAAATTATTAAAGAGCAATTTAGCCGTCTTGCCAAAATGGAGGTTGATGTTGAGGTTGAAGAAGTTAAACCGAATTTACATTGGCGCAGCAGAATGGAATTCACCGTATCTGAAAATGGCAAGGTTGGTCTCTATGCCTCACGTTCCAATCAGATTGTTGAGATTGATAAATGCCTAATTGCTCATGAGGATATTGATATCGAAAAAATCAATCAGATGAAGTTGCCCAAATCAAAGCGGGTAGATGTTGCCATCACTAGCAAGGGCAAGAGTGCGGTAGTGATAGAGGGTCGAGAGAACTTAGAACTTATTGAAGAGCAGGTAGATGGCATTGAATTCTCGCTCAATCCAATCACCTTCTGGCAGAGCCATCGCATGGCGCCGACTGTTTTAAGCCAAGTAGTTAAGGATTATGTTCAAGCCAAGCCTGCAGATCACATCTTTGATCTCTACGGTGGAGCTGGCCTGTTTAGCGCAGCCCTTTTAGCTGATCTCGGAGTTGCAGGAAGAGTCACCTTAATTGAATCCGATGAGAATGCGATTATCGATGCCAGACGAAACTTTGCCCTAGAGCCAAGAGTTGAAATAGTTGAAGCAAAAGTTGAAGCGAGTTTGAAGAAATATCGTGCAGCAAATGTAGTTCTCCTTGATCCTCCTCGCGCTGGCGCGGGGGAGAGAGTCATTTCAACTATCACCTCTCTTGCTCCGAGAACGATTGTCTATGTTGCCTGTGATCCGGCCTCACTTGCCCGAGATAGCGCCTATCTTTCAGCGCAGGGATACAAGTTGGATCAAATCAGGGCCTTTGACCTCTTTCCAATGACTGCGCATATGGAGCTTGTGGCGCGTTTCATTATTTCTTGAGTAATACTCTAGTAATTCGTCTTTGAGCACTTTATGCGACAACAGTTAAGATGGGCTCATGAGCAAGAACTCCTTCGGCGCAAAGAGCTCGCTTGAAGTATCAGGCAAGAGTTATGAAATATTTGATATCACCAAACTTGCGCAAGCAAATTCTCTTCCCTTTTCCTTAAAAGTATTACTAGAAAATCTCCTTCGCACTGAAGATGGCGCAAATATCACAGCCAAGCAGATCGAAGCTCTTGCTTCCTGGAATCCTGAATCAATTCCCGACACTGAAATTCAATTCACACCAGCGCGTGTGATTATGCAAGATTTCACCGGAGTTCCCTGTGTTGTTGATCTTGCCACTATGAGAGAGGCAATAGCAGAACTTGGCGGAGATCCATCGCGTGTGAATCCCTTAGCTCCAGCTGAATTAGTCATTGATCACTCAGTTATTGCAGATAAATATGGAACAGTTGATTCCTTCAAAGAAAATGTTGATATTGAGTATGAGAGAAATCAAGAGCGATATCGCTTCCTTCGTTGGGGCCAGAGCGCCTTTGATGAATTTAAAGTAGTCCCACCTGGCACGGGCATTGTTCATCAGGTAAACATTGAATACCTCGCAAGAGTAGTAATGGTCAGAGCAGTTAATGGTGTGCAGCGGGCATATCCAGATACTGTGGTTGGAACTGATTCACACACCACTATGGTCAATGGCCTTGGCGTTCTTGGGTGGGGAGTTGGCGGCATTGAAGCAGAGGCAGCCCTTCTTGGTCAGCCAGTTTCGATGTTAATTCCTAGAGTATTGGGCTTTAAACTAAGTGGCGCTCTACCAGTTGGAACTACTGCAACTGATTTAGTTTTAACTATCACTGAAATGCTTAGAAAGCATGGCGTAGTTGGCAAGTTTGTTGAATTTTATGGCCCCGGTGTGAGCGCGCTTCCGATGGCTAATCGCGCCACCATTGGAAATATGTCTCCCGAATATGGCTCAACTGTGGCAATTTTCCCAATAGATCAGGAAACCATTAAGTATCTAGAGTTAACTGGAAGAAGCGGAGAACAATTAGAGCTAGTGGAGAAATACGCCAAGGCTCAAGGACTATGGCATGACCCATCAGCAGAACCACGATATTCCGAGCGGTTAGAGCTAGATCTTTCAAATGTCGTTCCATCAATTGCAGGGCCAAAGAGACCACAAGATCGGGTCTCACTAAGCGATGCCAAGAGTTCCTTTGCCAAAGTTCTCCCTTCTTATCTTTCTAGCAATACTGCTACTAATCCAATAGCAATTGAAGTAAATTCAAGAAAAGGATCTATTTCCAATGGCTCAGTGGTAATAGCTTCAATCACTTCTTGCACTAATACTTCAAATCCTTCAGTGATGATTGGGGCAGGACTACTAGCAAAGAAAGCTGTAGAAAAAGGTTTGATGAGCAAACCTTGGGTTAAGACCACACTTGCTCCAGGTTCAAAGGTAGTCACTAACTACTACGAAAAATCAGGGCTAACTCCATATCTGGAAAAACTTGGATTTAACCTTGTTGGCTATGGATGCGTTACCTGTATCGGAAACTCTGGTCCATTGCCTCTAGAGGTTAGCAAAGCAGTGAATGACAATGATCTCTCTGTTGCAGCGGTGCTTTCTGGAAATAGAAACTTTGAAGGTCGAATTAGCCCTGATGTGAAAATGAACTACTTAGCATCGCCTCCGCTAGTTGTAGCCTATTCAATTGCTGGGACTATGGATCATGACTTTGATAAAGATCCACTAGGCCAAGATAGCTCTGGAAACGATGTCTTCCTGAAAGATATCTGGCCAAGTATGCAAGAAATCCAAGGCGTAATTGATTCAGTTGTTACCTCAGATATGTTTAAGAAAGATTATTCAAGTGTCTTTGCTGGGGATCATCGCTGGACCTCACTTGCAACCCCTGAAGGAAAAACTTTTGACTGGGATCCAAAATCTACCTATGTTAGAAAGCCACCTTACTTTGAGTCTATGCCGAGAAATCCACTTCCAGTTACTGATATTTCAGGTGCCAGAGTTTTGGCAAAGCTTGGTGATTCAGTAACTACCGATCACATATCACCGGCCGGCTCGATTAAAGTTGATTCTCCGGCAGGAAAATATTTAGCAGAAAATGGCGTAGAAAAGTCTGACTTTAATTCCTATGGTTCGCGCCGTGGTAATCACGAAGTAATGATTAGAGGAACCTTTGCAAATATTCGCTTGAAGAATCTTCTTCTTGATGGTGTTGAAGGTGGCTTTACTAGAAACTTTATTGATGGTGGTAAGCAGAGCACTATCTATGATGCATCAATGGCATACCAAGATGCCAACATTGCTTTAGTGATTCTGGCAGGAAAAGAATATGGCTCCGGTTCTTCTAGAGATTGGGCTGCAAAAGGGACTGCGCTTCTTGGAGTAAAGGCAGTTATTGCAGAATCTTTTGAAAGAATTCACCGCTCTAATTTGATTGGAATGGGAGTTCTTCCTCTGCAATTTCTCGATGGTCAAGATGCGAATTCACTAGGTTTGAGTGGCGAAGAAGTATTCGCAATTTCTGGTGTTACTGCTTTAAATGAAGGTCGCATTCCAAGTACCGTTAAGGTAACGGCTGGAGATAAGAGCTTTGAGGCAAAGGTACGTATCGATACCCCAGGTGAGGCTGATTATTATCGCCATGGAGGAATCATGCAGTACGTCTTACGCTCTCTTCTTTCCTAGTTCACCGATAGAATCTAGGCATGAAACACCTGAGCCGGATTAAATCTCCTGGAGATTTGGCGCGTTTTAGCAACGAGGAGCTAATTGAGTTAGCTTCCGAGATCAGAACTTTTTTAATCGAGAAAGTTTCTAAGTCAGGTGGACATCTAGGGCCAAATCTTGGAATTGTGGAGTTAAGTATCGCGCTTCATCGAGTATTTGAATCTCCCCAAGATGTCATGGTCTATGACACAGGGCATCAAAGTTATGTCCATAAAATATTAACTGGTCGAGCCGCTGGTTTTGAAAAGCTACGTCAGCGCGGGGGAATTGCAGGATATCCAAGTAGGGCAGAGAGTGAACATGATGTAATTGAAAACTCTCATGCCTCAACGGCCCTCTCATGGGCTGATGGAATAGCTCGCGGCTTTGCTCTACAAAATCAGAGCGATAGAACTGTTGTAGCCATCGTTGGAGATGGAGCATTAACGGGCGGGATGTCTTGGGAGGCTCTAAACAACATTGCCGCCTCAGATGATCTAAAACTTGTAATTGTTGTTAACGATAATGAACGCTCCTACTCTCCAACAATTGGCGGAGTAGCCACCTATCTTTCAACACTTCGAGCTACCAAAGGTTATGAGAAATTTCTTGATTGGGGAAAGCAAGTACTTGAAAAGACGCCTGTCGTGGGCAATCCGATATATGAAACTCTCCATGGAGTGAAGAAGGGCATTAAAGATATTGTCGCCCCACAAGGGATGTTTGAAGATCTTGGCTTGAAGTACTTGGGACCAGTAGATGGTCACGACATTCCTGCCCTGGAGCGAGCTCTGATGCAAGCAAAGAAATTTTCAGGCCCAGTATTAGTCCATGCCATAACAGAAAAAGGACGAGGCCATGCTCCAGCACTTAATGATGAGGCAGAGAAGTTTCATGCCGTTGGAGTGGTTGATCCCGAGACTGGAGAGCCACTTTCCAATAATGGAGCAACCTGGACCAAAGTATTTTCTGAAGCGCTCGTTGAAATTGGTCGAGAGCGAAGCGATGTGGTGGCAATTACTGCCGCAATGCTTGGTCCAACAGGGCTTGATCGGTTCCAAGCAGAATTTCCCGAGCGAACATTTGATGTGGGAATCGCTGAACAACATGCAGTCACCTCAGCTGCTGGTATGGCCTATACCGGACTTCATCCAGTAGTTGCGGTCTATTCAACATTTTTAAACCGCGCATTTGATCAATTACTTCTAGATGTGGGCTTACATAAAGCTGGAGTGACCTTTGTTTTGGATAGAGCAGGAATAACTGGAGATGATGGTCCTTCTCATCATGGAATCTGGGATCTGGCTCTGACTGGAATTATCCCTAATGCCTTTGTTGCAGCTCCTCGTGATGGAGCAAGATTAAAAGAATCGTTAGCAGAGGCTGTTGCAATCTCTGATGCACCTTCAATTATTCGCTTTCCAAAGGGAGCAATTGGAAAAGATCTGCCAGCCTTTGAAAGACGTGGCGGGCTTGATGTCCTCTATCGCGGAGAGAGCTCAGATATCCTGCTGGTAAGTATTGGCGCTATGGCCAATGTTGCAATAGATGCAGCAGCTCAGGCGTTTCGTGAGGGCGTTGGAGTAACGGTTATTGATCCACTATGGATCAAGCCTCTTCCAGCAGATTCACTTCTTGCCATGGCTCCACGATTTAAGAGAGTAGTTGTACTAGAAGATGGCATTAAACATGGCGGAATTGCTAGCACGTTATCTGAGCTATTTCGTGAAAATGGCTTAGAGCTGCCAATTCATTCAATTGGAGTGCCATTGGAATTTATTCAACATTCAAAGCGCGCCGAAATTCTGCAAGATATAGGAATAACTTCACAGAGCATCAGCCGTCAATTAGTTGGCTGGGCTTCGTTAAATGTTAAGCAGGAAGGGATGCAACTTGCGGCGGATGAAAACGCTGACCGCAAACCGCTTCACTAATTCCTTCCCTATCAAGATAGGGCAATATCCCGCCCAAGTGCATTGGCCATCCTGCTCCCAATAACATGCATAGGTCAATCTCTGAAGCAGTGGCAACAACGCCTTCATCCAGCATCATTCTTGCCTCTTGAGCAAGGGCTGAAAGAGCTCGGGTGCGAACTTGCTCTGCAGTTGATGGTTTTTCTCCCTTTTCAATTAGAGCAATAGCTTCAGGATTAACAGCAAGTACGCCTTTCTCATCTTTGACATAGAAAGTCTTCACACCTTTTTCTACCATTCGAGAAACGGTTGGAGAGATGCGATAGCGGGGACCTAGGTTTGCATTTAAAGTCTTAGAAACATGTAGAGCAACTCCAGGGCCAACTAAACCAAATAGCTCAAATGGCGACATTGGAAATCCAAGTGGACGCAGAGCGTTATCGGCAACATCACTTGGCGTTCCCTCATCAACTGCATCTGTAACTTCGCCCATAAATCGCGTAAGCAAGCGATTGACTACAAATCCTGGCGCATCTTTGCAGATAATCATCGTCTTTTTTAACTCTTTACCCACATTGATCGCAGTTGCAGTGGTGGCATCATCTGTTTTTGAAGTTCTTGCAACTTCCAAAAGTGGCATAACAGCTACTGGATTAAAGAAATGGAATCCAACAACGCGCTCTGGGTTTTTCAGACCTTCGCCCATTTTTTCAACCGAAAGCGATGAAGTATTGGTAGCAAGAACACACTCAGGGGAGATGATTGCTTCCAAGTCTTTAAATAATTTCTGCTTTATTGAGAGCTCTTCAAATACTGCCTCAATGATGAAATCACATCCGGCAAAAGCAGATTGGCTTACAGATCCTGAAATTAGCGATGATAATCTAGTTGCAGCCTCTGGACTTAATCGCTTTTTCTCAACTAACTTAGTAATTTCATTTCTAACCCAGGCAACACCTTTATCAACGCGCTCTTGATCAAGGTCAGTCATAACAACTGGAACTTTGAGATTTCTAATGATCAGAAGTGCTAATTGAGATGCCATCAAGCCAGCTCCTACAACCCCAGCTTTTGTCACCTTTCTTGCAAGAGCAGCCTTAGGAGCGCCTTCAACTTTCTTACGCTTCTTTTGAATCAAATTAAATGCATATAGCGAGGCCCTTAAAGGATTGCCCATAACTAGATTTGCCAAGATTTCATCCTCAGCATCAAAACCTTGATCCAGGGTGTTACTTCTTGCAGCAGAGATGAGTTCTAAGGCGCGCCTTGGGGCTTCAATATCTGCTCCGCCATATTTTTTGGCAATTGCAGCTTTGCCCGTTTCTAAAGCTTTGTCCCAATTGGGATCTGTTGAATAATCATTACGCTCTATCTTCTCTTTTCCGGAAACAATTCTGGCAGCGAATGCGATCGATTTTTCTAGAAAATCAGCAGGCTCAAATACTGCATCAACAACGCCTAAAGCTTGGGCTTCTTTAGCCTTCATCATCGTGTTGTTATTGAGGGCATTAAGAATAATTACTTGCACAGCTCTCTCTGGTCCAATTAATTTGGGAAGAAGCGTTGCTCCACCCCAACCGGGCACTAAGCCTAGGAAGCACTCAGGCAGAGCGGTAAGTGCGGTAGAGGCCATAGTTCGATAATTGCAATGCAGGCCTACTTCAAGGCCGCCGCCTAGAGCTAGTCCATTGATGAAAGCAAAGGTGACCTTCTTGCTTCTGCCGAGTCGTTTAAAGATGTCATGTCCTAATTTTCCAAAAGCTAGCGATTGCTCTCGCTTGGCAACATATGAGATTCCAGATAGATCTGCCCCAGCTGCGAAGATAAAAGGTTTTCCAATAATTGCTATCGCTACCGCGTCGCTACTTTCAGCTGCGGTGATTGCATCATTTAGCGAGTTTAGAGATTGGACTCCAAAGGTATTAGGCCGTGTGTGATCGTGGCCATTATCTAAAGTTATTAAAGCAAGGGATCCAGATGCTCCAAAGGCTGATAGATCAACTTGGCGTAGTAGGGCGTTTGTAACTACTTCATCAGGGGCAGTTGTGATATCTGACATGGAACTTATGCTCCTTTTTTGTAATTTGGGTTCTCCCAGATGATGGTTCCACCCATTCCAAGTCCAATACACATAGTGGTAATTCCATATCTAACGTCAGGGTGTTCTTTAAAGCCCTCGGCAAGATTAAGAATTAAACGAATTCCAGATGAGGCAAGTGGGTGGCCAACGGCAATTGCTCCACCATAGAGATTTACTCTTGGATCATCATCTTCAATTCCAAAGTAGTCAAGGAATGAGAGCACTTGGATCGAGAAGGCTTCATTGATTTCAAATAAACCAATATCTTCAATCTTTAAGCCTGCCTTATCAAGAGCCTTAAGGGTTGATGGCACAGGCCCATATCCCATGATCTCTGGTTCAACTCCAGCAAATGCAAAAGTAATCATTCTGGCCTTTGGTGATACTCCCAGCTCTTTAGCTTTGCTCTCACTTGCAAGAAGCGCTGCTGTTGCACCATCGTTTAGTCCTGCCGCATTTCCAGCAGTTACTCTTCCCTGAGGACGAAATGGAGTCTTAAGAGCGGCAAGTGCTTCAAGAGTTGTTCCAGGTCTTGGTGGTTCATCAACTGTTGCAACTCCCCAACCTTGCTCAGCATTTCTAACTGCAACTGGAATTAAATTAGGTTGAATCTTGCCACTCTTATAAGCAGCGGCAGTCTTTTCTTGAGAGCGAAGCGCATACTTATCTGCTCGCTCTTTAGTTAAATGCGGGAATTTATCGTGTAAGCGCTCTGCCGTATTGCCCATCGAAAGCGCATCAGTATCAACCAATTTTTCTGCTAAATATCTAGGGTTTGGATCCATCCCATCGCCCATTGGGTGATTACCCATATGTTCAACCCCGCCAGCGATTGCAAGATCGTATGCACCCATCGCAATAGATCCAGCGAGAGTTGTCACTGAAGTTAAGGCGCCTGCGCACCAACGATCAATTGAATATCCTGGAACAGTATTTGGAATTCCGGCCAGCAGTGATGCGCTTCTACCAATGTTCATTCCTTGATCGCCATATTGAGTAGCAGCAGCAATTGCTACATCATCAATTTCAGATGGCTTTACTGAGGGATTGCGCTCAAGAAGGCCGCGAATAGTTCGAACGATGATGTCATCGGCGCGGGTACCTGCATATAAACTTCCAGCTTTTCCAAAGGGGGAGCGAACAGCATCAAGGAGAACTACATTTGTTGAGGCAGTGGCAGTATTCATGCCGCTAGGTTACTGGTCAGTAACCTATAAGCAAAGTGCCTTCCAGATATTAGCTCTGCTTGACCAGGGTCAGACTCTTGGCAGGACTTAAATACAGATAAAGCGTTCCTAAAATGTATGCTCCGTAAACCAGCAATTGCAACCAAGACATCGTGGTATCAAATCCGATAGTTCCAGCAAGTAATGAGGCCATAATTGAATCGGCCGCCATCCAAGAAGTTACATCCCAGGCATATGACTCCTCCCCTGGAAGCCAGCCCAATTCCTGGAATTCATGGATTCCATAAGATAGAACGCCAGCGGCAACAACAATTAATGCGACGCCAGTTAAGGTAAAGAACTTAGAAAGATTGAATTGAATCGCCCTTCGATATATTGCATATCCAAGAAAAACTGAGAGTAACAGCCCTGAAACCAGACCAAGGGTGGCAGGAATTTTTGATCCAGCGACTTGAAAATTTGTGTAGACAAAAAGAGCGGTCTCAAGGCCCTCGCGTGCGACGGCGAAAAAGGCTGCTGCGGCTAGAGCTAATGGGCCCACCATTGCAGCACTCTCAACCTTTTCGTGGAGAGTCTCTCTAAGGGCTCTGGCCGTGGCCTTCATCCAAAACACCATCCAAGTAACTAAGGCAACAGCCACGAAAGACGTAGTTCCTGCAAAGAATTCCACGCCTCTTTCAGAAAGCTCGGCTGAAGTGAAAGCCAGGAAGCCCACAAGTCCAATAGAGAGAGCTAGAGCAACACCAACTCCGCCCCATAAATGAGGCAACAGATTGTGGCGGTTGGTTTTAACCACGTAGGCCACGAGAATTCCAACGATAAGGGCAGCCTCAAGGCCTTCCCGCAAAGCTATTAGGAAATTACTAAGCACGTCGAAAGACTAGACCAACTAGTGCGATTTACGCAACTCTAATGTTGCGTAAATCATCTCACTCTTGGGCCTCGGTTTCATCCTGTATTGGGGCGGAAGGTGGCAATGGCTGAGCTTGCCCGAGGCTTTCGGCCAGAGCATGAGAGCACTTTTCTATCTGCCACTCTCTTGCCCCATTCACTCTTAACTGCGTTTCAACTCTTGATAGTAGAGCAGGGCTCATTTTTTGGAGTTGCTCGTTTGCTTGATCAAAGCAGATTTTTCTGACCAATTCAGGGCCGATGAGGTTCTCTAAGGGAATATTTAGATTGATTGCTATGTCACTCAATTTAGCTTTGGCATGGCTTAAATGAGCATAGGCGATAGGAAACTTTGACTTCCAGATCTTCACTGGCGGGAGAGAATCACTCTTGCTTCGTAATTCTGGCCACTGCTCTTGCTCAAGTGATTGAGCTGCAAGAAATGTCTCTAGCCAAGTTTCGATATAGCTTTTTTGAATCTCATTTCTAATTCGCGCTTTAGCTTCGCCCAGCTTCATAAACTCATCTCTATTTTTCACATTTGATTTAGCCAAAGCTATTATTACTGCATCAGATAAAAGTCTTCCCGGAGCTAGATCAATTGAAGATGCAATTTCGTCTCTCTTTTGCCAGAGCTGCCTAATAATCGCTAGTTGATATCGAGATTTAATCTCATGCATTCCAGAAGTTTTTCTCCAGGGCTCCTTTCTCTTTTGAGCAGGAGGACTCTTTAATATTGCTGCAAAATCTTGCATCGCCCATGGTAATTTTCCTTGTGCATTAAGGAGCTCTGCTACTTTATCTCTAAGCTCTATTAGTAGCGCAACATCAAGGGCTGCGTAGTCAAGCCATTCGCTCTCTAGCGGGCGAATCGACCAATCAACCGCCGAGTGTTCCTTAGCAAGTGAGATCTGTAAGAGGCTTTCAACTAAATGACCAAGACCAACTCTTGGACACCCGGCGATTCTTGCCCCTAACTCAGTATCAAATAGCTCTTTTGGATCTATGCCCCAATCGCGTAGGCAAGGCAGATCTTGGGTGCTGGCGTGGATGATCGTCTCTTGACTTCTAATTACTTCATTTAATTGGCTAATCAAAGGACTTTGGCTAAATTGGATTGGATCAATTAGATGTAGGCCCCCGCCTCTTCGATATATCTGTATTAGATAGGCCCTTGAGCTATAGCGAAATCCTGAGGCGCGCTCGGCATCAATAGCAATGGGGCCGTGACCAGATTTGAGTTGGTCTATTGCTGCAGCCAAGTGATCCTTCGTCGTAATTAGTTCTGGAGTTCCCTGTTCTGGAACCTTTAGGGCGCGAAGATTTGTCTCTTGCTCACTCACAGTTAATTAACGCTTTTGCGGAAGTGAGGCCACACCCTCAGGAAGAGGGGCAAGACCTGCTGCGCTTGCCATTAGTTCTAGCCAAGCATGGACATGGCGCATTAACTCTTCAGGATTATCTGCAGTCCATGAGGCTCGAATCTCTATCTCGGATGACTCGTCATGAGATGAAAGTTCTCCAAATGATGCGCTGGAAACTCGAGTAACGGTTCCGCTGGGCTGGCTATAACTTGCACCGCTGTTTTTTAGCGCATCAATAAACCAAGACCAGCCAACATCAGGCAACATGGGATCTGATTGAATTTCAGTATCAAGGGCTGAGCGAACAAAGGTTACGCAGCGAAAAGTTCCATCCCAAGATTCTTGTCCATCTGGATCATGGAGGAGAACGAATCTGCCGGTTGCGATGTCATCTTCGCTTTCAAGATCAAGTGCTAGATCGGCGGTAATAGCAAAGGCATAGGGGGCAAGTTTTTGCGGCGCAGGTATTTCAGAGATAGAGATTTCAGGACGCGCCTTTATGACTTTTATATCTTCGATAAAAGTATCGAAGTTTCGATTCGCCGCTTTCATAAGGATAAGGGTAGGCAAGAGTTAAATGAGTCAGCGGGAGGCGCGAGGGCCGATGAGGCGATAACCTTGATTAATGGGCTCATTACTTGCGCTAGCTTCCAGTCTGCTCTGGGGAACTGCGGATTACTTAGCTGGAAACCTCTCTAAGCGCTTTAAAGCAATCGCCGTCACAGCGATCTCCCAGCTATTCGGACTTATATTTGGCCTTTTAACAATTCTCTTTTTTGCAGATTTCATTAGACCAAATCTTTCAATGAGTGGCTATTTCATCCCAGGAGTTATTGCTGGCATCGCTGGGTTTATCGGCCTTATCGCTTTTTATACCGGTCTTGCTACCGGTCGAATGGGAGTAGTTTCGCCAATTAGTTCGCTCTCAGTTCTAATTCCATTGTTTTTTGCGCTGGCAAGAGGTGAGCGACCTACCTCTCTTGAGTTGATAGGGATATCAATTGCTATCGCTGGAGCTTTTATGGCAAGCGGGCCTGAGATAAGAAATGGTCTTCCAGTAAAGCCTCTCTTGTTAGCAGTGGTAGCTGCAATTGGTTTTGGAACTGCCTTAACATTTATTGCAATTGGCTCTGAGACTGATTCCCTTCACACCATGACCTCGATGCGAGTTGCTTCAGTATCGATCTGCATCTTGCTAGCGATTAGATATCGAAGCCTTGGCGGAATTCCAAGAAAAGAATTTCCACTATTGATATTTATTGGTGTGGCAGATTTTCTAGCCAACTTTCTCCTTGGGGTAGCAACTACTAAAGGATTAGTCTCTATCGCTATGGTTTTAGGTTCACTATTTCCAATTGTGACTATTCTTTTAGCATATAAATTTCTTCATGAGAGATTAGCTAAAGTTCAATACTTAGGAATTGCTTTTGCGCTAAGCGGAGTGCTTTTAATAGCTGCTTTTTAACTTAACTCCCCAGCTTTCAAAGCTAGCGCCATCTATGACCTCAATGGATTTCCTCTGGTAATTCTCTAGTAATTGGCTCTCATCAAAGAAGTGGCCATCACCATCTTGATTAACTCTGGTGATATAGAGAAGATCAATTAGGCTCTCGGCAATTAAACTCGAGATGAAATTAACCCCGCCCTCTATCAAAACTGGGCAGCCCTGCTCTAGTAAAGCGCGATTAATTAGCCAGGCTGGATCTTGGTTAAAGATGAATTTATTACCAACGGCTCCTTCGTTCAGCGTGCGAGATGAGATATAAAGCGGAAGGCTCAATTTAGAGTAGGGCTCATTTCTATAACTCTGGCCGCCAATTAATATCGCCTTGGCTAGCGTGCGAATCTGGTGGAATCTAATTCGATCACTTTTGGGACTTAACTGCCTTGAGCTACCCCCAAGGCTGGTGGCCAAATTCCTTGCCAAGAGAATATTGGCCATCGTTTTGACCTCTGGTCCTTGCTTCATAAGTAGCACGCTACCGCCCAGGTGTTGATGTCAGTGCCGCTGTCTATCGTTGCCTTCATGATTATTGATTGCGATAGTTGCATCATGCGAGATATCGCATGTAAAGATTGCGTAGTTTCCGTCCTAATCTCGGCCCCTAGTAATCAGAGCCATGAGCCCTCAGAGCTTGGCCTTGAGGAGGCGCGAGTAATTGATCTTCTCTCCTCGCGGGGAATGATTCCTCCACTTCGCTACGCTCAAAATGAGAGAGAAAGTGATAATTCACAGGCAAATCAAGCCCTTTCAGGTTGAGCTGGCCTTACTTTCGCAGTTAGCCTAACGCGATGAAATTGGCTTTTCGGTGGCTAACGCCTTTTTTGGCTCTAGTTCTAGCCATCACCCTTCTTCCAGCATCTAACGCTGCCCCCAGCGCTGATCTTGTTGCAGTCCGGGCAGAGGTTGAACGCCTTCAAGAAGATGCCGCTGAAGCTGGAGAGAATGCCCAAGCTGCCAAGATTCAATTAGCCAGACTCAAATCCCAATTGGAGTCGGTGCGTCAAGAGGCTGATGTACAAAAGGCTAGCGTTGATTCGATTGAGAAATCACTCTCAGCGATTGCAGTTGCTCGATATAAATCAACGGGACTCGGTGAAGGTTTAGAGCTGCTCTTCTCCTCGGATCCATCCCTTTATCTCTCAGCTGCTGGCTCGCTAGAGGATGTAACTAGAAAACAATCGCTAGAGCTTCGAAAGTATGCCACTGCGAAACAGCGCCTCGATGCCACATCGCTTACAGTCAGCGACAAAGTTAAATTGGTTCAAGCCGCAGAGGCGCGCTATCGCGCGCAGGCTGCTCAAGTTAAAACAAAGCTTGCGCAAGCTGAAAAGTTATTATCAAAACTTGAGAAAGCAGATCGAGAGAAAATTCTCAAGCTTCAGGCCATGGATGCCGATGAAAGACAGAGATACTCGATAGAGCAGGCAAAGCTTGCTAATGCAGTATCGGGAAGAGCTGGAACTGCCCTTCGATATGCAGTTAAACAAATTGGCGACAGCTATGTCTGGGGAGCAGCAGGACCAATTCGTTGGGATTGCTCAGGGCTGACCATGCGCTCCTTCCAACAAGCTGGAGTCAGATTGCCACATTCCTCCCGCGCGCAATTTGGCTATGGAAGATCGATTTCAAGAAATAATCTCCAAGCAGGCGACCTAGTCTTCTTCGGCACTCCGATATCTCACGTTGGAATCTATATTGGCAAGAACAAGATGGTTCATGCTCCAAGGCCTGGAGCTAAAGTGCAGATTGCAGAGTTTGGAAACTACTTTGGTCGGAAAAAGTATGTAGGAGCGCGTCGACTCTAGAGTTGATCAGTAGAATTTAATAATGCCTTCAATATTGCTTCTGACCAATGATTTTGGCCCGCGCGCAGGAGGAATTGAAACTTTCATTATTGGCCTTCTTGAAAGAATGCCAAAAGGTGAAGTTATTGTCTATACCTCAAAGCAAATTGGTAGTGAGAACTTTGATCAGAAATGGCTAGAAAACTTTGGCGTTAAAGTAATTCGCGACTCATCCAAAATATTGCTGCCTACCCCTCGGGTCATAAGAGCAGTTAGAAAAGTTATAAAGCAGGGCGAAGTAGAGAAGATTTGGTTTGGAGCTGCAGCTCCACTTGCAATCTCTGCAAGGTTTTTAAGAATAGGTAATGTAAGGAAAATTGTTGCCCTAAGCCATGGCCACGAGGTCTGGTGGTCAAAGGTTTTTCCCTTTAACTTTGCAATGAAGGAGATTTCTAGAAGTGTTGATGTTCTAACCGTTCTAGGCGATTACACCGGATCAGTCATTGGAAAGCACGTTAAAGATAAGGCCAAGTTAGTAAAGATCGCTCCTGGAATCGATATAAATCACTTTAGGCCAGAGCGAGATCCATCCAAAGTTGATGCGGTCAGAGCTGAATTAAAGATCGGATCTGAGCCCTTAATTTTATCGGTTGGAAGGTTAGTCCATAGAAAAGGTCAAGATAAGTTAATCACCGCGATGCCTAAGATTCTGGCTAAGCGGCCCGATGCTAAATTGCTATTTATTGGCCAAGGTCCTCGAAAGGCAAAGCTTGATTCGCTAGTTGCAAAATATGGCATAGAAGACTCAGTGATTTTTCTTGGAAGTATCGCCTATGCAGATCTTCCAAAGTATCTAAACGCGGCAGATTTGTTTGTAATGCCATCAAGATCTCGCCTGATGGGTCTTGAGGTAGAGGGTCTTGGAATTGTTTATCTAGAGGCAAGTGCCTGCGCTCTTCCAGTTATTGCTGGAAGCTCTGGGGGAGCCCCTGATGCACTCCTTGATGGCAGAACTGGATATGTTGTAGATGGAATGGATATCGATCAGATTGCTAATCGAGTGCTGTCTCTAATCGATAATCCGAAGGTAGCAAAAGAGATGGGCGAGGCCGGAAGACTCTGGGTTGAGAGCAATTGGAGTTGGGATATTTGGTCAAGCGCTTTTAATGAACTATTGGAAATATCAGGGAAGTAGACCAGTTTTCCTGGCTGTGTTTATACATTGAACGCGATTTTTTGCGCCAAATTTCTTATAAATTGATGCCAGGTGAGTCTTTATTGTTGACTCGGTTACAAATAATTGAGCCGCTATTTCAAGAACAGTATCACCGGTTGGAAGTTTTTCAAGGATCTCTAATTCTCTCGGAGTAAGTCCTACTTCTCGATTTTTAGCATCGATTGCTTGAGTCAGCTTCCTAGCGGTAAAACTTAAAGGCTTAACTGAACTTGCCTTTATAGCACTCAGTAGCTCACTGCTTGGCGATGCTTTATCAACATGAGAGCTCGCCCCTGATTGCATTGATGCTAGAACATGCTCTGGCATATTTGACATAGTTAAAACCACTATTCCAATACGCTGCGAGAGAGATCTTGCCCAAGCCACCACTTCAAGGCCATTTCCGTCAGGCAGATTTAAATCAACGACAATTACATCAGGGTTTAGATGCGATATCTGAGCAAATGCTTCTCTCTTAGATCCTGCTTCGCCAATCACACAGATTTCTTTGTCGCGGGCAATTAAACGGCGCAGGCCTTCTCTAACCATCGTGTGATCATCGACTACCAATACCTTAAGCATTATCACTCCCAGATTTCCTAATCTGGAATTTAAAGCTACTGCCATCACCCGTAGATGCACTTGAGTAGGAAGATGAGATTTGGATTAGTAGTTCATCAATACTTGCTAAACCAAATCGAAAATCTTTAGGTTTAACTCCGCCAATTCCATCATCACCAATTTCAAACTCGATGCTCTCTTCATCCTCTTTAAAGTTGAGATAGAAGCGAGTTGCTTTAGAGTGGCGAGATGTATTTCTTGCTAGCTCCAAAATTATCTGACTTAAGGCCTCTTCAACGGTTGGATCAAATTCTGGATAGGTAAAGTCGGCCGCTAGTTTGATCTCACCCAATATTTCCACTACTTGCTTCACTAATTGCTCTCTTGAGGTGAGCCTTAATTGGTAGATCTGATCGCGAAAAGACTTGGTAGTTTGGCTTATCGAAAAACGAATCTTGCGCAGCGCTATTCGGTGCTTCTTGCCTAAATTTGCATCACTAATTATTGCATCGAGCTGATAGCCAATTACAGCTAGATCTTGGGCCAATGTCTCATGGAGACGGCGAGCTAAATCTAGGCGAAGAGTGCTCTCTTGGGTCTCTGGTTTAGATTTAGCCAAAGAGTTCGGCGATCTCGGCCGCGAACTCTTTATGGACTACGTGACGCTTAACTGACAACTTGGCAGTCAAATGACCTCCGGCGATGGTGAAATCAACCGGCAAGATTGTGAACTTACGAATTGACTCAGCACGGCTTACTGCCTTGTTAGCTTCATCAACTGCAGTTTGAATGACTGCAATTAGATCAGGATCATTGGTGAGCTCCGCGAGAGTTGCACCATCCTTTTTATTTGCAGTGATCCAACCCTTGAGTGCATCAGGGTCGATAGTTACTAGTGCAGCGATATATGGCTGGTTATCGCCAACCACTATGCATTGGCTAACTAGTGGATGGGCGCGTAAGCGATCTTCAAGAACTGCAGGGGCAACATTCTTTCCACCTGATGTAACAATGAGTTCTTTCTTTCGACCCACGATATAGAGGAAGCCCTCTTCATCTAGTTTTCCTAAATCACCGGAGCGGAAATATCCATCATCGGTGAAAACTTCTTTGTTAGCCGCATCATTTTGCCAATACCCGCGCATGACGATTGGACCCTTTATCAAGACCTCGCCATCTTCGGCAATCTTGATTGTGGTTCCTGGGATGGGTTTTCCAACTGAACCAACCTTATGAGCAGAAGATAAATTAAGGGTTGCGCCAGCGGTGGTTTCAGTTAAGCCATAGCCCTCAAGGACTCTAATTCCAGCACCCCTATAGAAGTGGCCTAAACGCTCACCGAGTGGAGCACCACCTGATATCGCTGCTTCAACTCTTCCGCCGAGACCATGTCTAATCTTGGAATAAACCAATTTATCAAAGAGGCCATGCTTTAACTTCAAAGTTAGGGATGGGCCGCCATTATCAAGAGATTTGCTGTACTCCACAGCGGTGGCTGCAGCCGTTCGAAAGATTGCACCCTTTCCTGCTGCATCAGCTTTTGCCTCAGCTCCGTTGTAAACCTTTTCAAAAATTCTTGGCACAGCAAGAACGAAAGTTGGTTTAAAAGATGCAAGGTCGATTGGAAGTCTGCCAACAGGATCTGGGCAGTGAGCAAGATGTAGACCTGCACGAATAGCGCCAATTTGCACCATGCGACCAAATACGTGGGCAACGGGAAGAAACAGCAGAGTTGAACCCCCAGCTTTCATAAATAAGTCAGCAGCTCCCATAACTACATTTCCACACTCTGATAAAAAGTTTCCATGCGTAAGTGATACGCCCTTTGGCTTTCCTGTTGTTCCAGAGGTATAGATTAGAGTGGCAAGTGAATCTGGAGTCAGGGCATTTCTGCGATTATCAATTTCTTGGTCTGAGATATCGCGGCCCAGGTATGCCAGTTGCGCTAAAACATTTTCGGTCATCACCCAGCAATTCTTTACATTGCTATTTAGAACGGGGGTTACAGTTTCGCGAAGTTGTGGGGTTTCAACGATGATTGCAACCGAGGCTGAGTCAGAGAGAATCCAATCTACTTGCTCAGGTGATGAAGTTTCATAAATTGGAACTGTTACTGCGCCAGCAAACCAGATCGCAAAATCAAGGACGGTCCACTCATAACGAGTGCGAGCCATAATTGCTACTCGATCACCGATTCCAATTCCAGATGCGATAAGGCCTTTAGCAGTGGCGCGAATCTCTGCTTCAAATTCACGAGCGCTTACCGCCTGCCAACCATCGCCGAGTGGACGCGAGACCACGATTCTCTCTGGTTCAAACCAGGCTCTCTCTGCCACTAAGTTTGTTAGGTTTCCTTGGGTTGCTTTTGGCTCCAGGGCCGGAATGAAGTATTCGCTCATTGGGCAAAATTAGCGGTTACTGGTAGGTAACGGGAAGGGGTAGCCTCTGCTCATGGCCGATATCTCATCTCACTCCACCCAAATCCACTCTCCAATTGAGGCGGTACGCGAAATTCTCTTCAATCTTGAGGGCTATCCCAGCTGGTCAAGTGCGATTAAAACTGTCGAAGTCTTGGAACGCGACTCTTCATCTCGACCCACAAAACTAACTCTTAAAGTCGAAGCCGGGGTTCTTAAGGATCGACCAACTCTAATTTATGACTGGAGTAAAGCTCCTAATGAAATCTCTTTCTCACTTGAGGAAGCAGATCTAATGACTCAGATGGATGGCAAGTATGAAATCAAAGATAATGGCGATGATTCCGTAACTGTCACCTATTCACTAACTACAGCTTTAACCATGCCAGTTCCTGATTTGATGAGACGTAAAGTTGAGAAATCAACAATCGAACAATCACTCTCTGAGTTAAAGCAGAAACTCGAAGGATAAATGTCTTTAGCACTTGGTATCGATGTTGGGGGTACCAAAGTTCTTGGTGGAGTTGTTGACTCCTTCGGCAAAATAGTAAAGAGCGCTCGGCGGCAGACTCCGCCTCAAGGTGGTCAGGCTTTAACCGAGACCATTGCAGAGCTAGCTTTAGAGCTAATTTCAGAGTTTGATGTTTCAGCTGTTGGTGTAAGCGCTGCGGGATTTATCTCATCTGATCGCAAGACGATGCTTGCAACTCCAAATATTGCTGGTTGGAATGGTGTCGATCTCACTGAGCAACTTGAGAAGCAAATTGGCAGGAGAGTTGTTTTAGAAAATGATGCAAATAGCGCAGCATGGGGTGAGAAGAAGTTTGGCGCAGGCAGAGATTTTCACACCGTAGTTATGTTAACTGTAGGAACTGGTTTAGGTGGCGGTTTAATTGTTAATGATCAACTTTATCGCGGGGCTTTTGGAATTGGTGCAGAGTTCGGCCACACCAGGGCTGTTCCAAATGGACACCTGTGTGGCTGCGGCGTTAGAGGATGCTTTGAGCAGTACGCCTCAGGAAATGCGCTGCTGCGCCATGCTCGCGAGGCAATCTCTGCTTCCCCGGATTTAGCTAGAAATCTACTTGCTAAATCAGATACAACAATTGGTGGGCTAACCGGTAAGAACTTAAGCGATGCTGCAAGAGATGGCGATAGCGTGGCTATTGCCGCCTTTAACACCACCGGTCAATGGCTTGGAGCGTTATGTGCATCCCTGGTTGCATCCCTTGATCCAGAGGCCTTCATTATCGGTGGGGGAGTAATCGATGCAGGAGATATTCTCCTTAATCCCACCAGAGAAGCGATGAATGCTCTAATTCCTTTTTCTGGCAAGCGTCCTGCTCCCGTTATTGTTCCGGCGCTATTAGGAAATGATGCTGGCTTAGTTGGAGTTGCAGATCTAGCTAGAAATTAGATTTATTCAAAAGGGTATTTAACGCCAATCTCACTTCTTATCTGATCCATTATCTCCATAATATCCTGGCTATCTTGATGGGCAATTAGTTCTGATTCCTTCGCCCCCGCTGCATACAGCCTGGCAAATTCAATTGCCTGTTCGCGCAGACCATGGCCTTCATAATTTCTAGGATATTCAATTACTTCACCACTAGTCTTTATAAGGCGCATACTTGCTGGGTTATAGAAAGTGCTCTCAATTTCTATTCGAGCTTTGCTTCCAATTATCTCTGCCACGCATGGAGTCTTAACCAGCATGGTGCAAGATAAATTTGCTACGGCGCCACTTGGATAATCAAAAAAAATTGAGCAATTGCCATCCACTCCAGTGTCAGTCAGTTCTGCAGTAACTTGAATCTCACTTGGTTTTCCTAGAATAAAATGAGCAAGCGAGATTGGATAAACTCCAAGATCCAAAAGCGCCCCTCCTGCAAGCTCAGGGGCATGAAGTCGATAGTGTTTCGGTAGCGGAAGGAATTGCCCATGATCTGCCGAGATAGAGATGATTTCACCAAGCTGGCCTTCAGCGATTAGCTGCCTTATCACTCGATAATGTGGCAAGAAGCGAGACCACATCGCTTCAACCAAAAGCAGGCCTTTCTGTTTGGCAAGTGCAATCATCCTTGATGATTGGGCTGCATTAACCGCAAAGGGTTTCTCGCATAGGACGGCTTTATCGGCGTTTAGGGCAAGTAACGTATTTGGTTCATGCATGGGATGTGGCGTTGCAACATAAATTGCATCAACATCACTTGCCACTAACTCTTCATAACTGCCATAGGCGCTTCCACCATGCTCTTTACTGAAATTCAACGCCGAATCCAGTCTGCGAGATCCCACGGCACCTATCTCATGCCCGCTAGCCAAAGAAAGGTCTTTAGCAAATGCCCTAGCAATTCCCCCTGTCCCTAAAATTCCCCACCGAAAACTTCTGCTCATATCGCAGAACCATCGCCATTATCATCTGAGTCCGGTTTTATTTGATAGAAAAAAGCAAAAATTCCAGCAATAAGAGCAAATCCCCCCGGCCATGGGCCAAACCCGAGAAAAT
>Ga0214917_10000288_pt1 | contig 64815 bp, 54 predicted proteins | sample LL_1208_BB_MetaG_FD_177983 | JGI IMG/M metagenome (GOLD analysis project Ga0214917, IMG submission 177983) | Freshwater microbial communities from Lake Lanier, Atlanta, Georgia, United States - LL_1208_BB | ecosystem: Environmental > Aquatic > Freshwater > Lake | place: USA: Georgia | collected... | reverse complement strand
GTATTGGCCGTGCGCGACTGGAAGCGCTTAAACCCCGTATCCTTGCGACCCACGCGCTGACCTGCAGCAAGGCCGGTTTGTGGACCACCGGCATCGAGCGCAGCCACTAAAGCCGGAATATAGGCCGGATCGTTCTGACCGTCGCCATCGATGGTGACGATGATGGGCGCTTTCGCCGCGCGCGCGCCCGAGCGTACGGCCGCGCTCTGGCCGCATGAGGCTGCATGTTCGAGTACACGCAAATGCGGTTTCGCCTTGGCAAGATCGGCCAACACACGCGGTGTTGCGTCAGTCGAGCCATCATTGACATAAATGATTTCGAACGGGGCGAGCGCAACACATGCGGCCTCGATCTCCGCAATCAGCGGCCCAATGTTGCCGGCCTCATTCTTGACGGGGACGACGACACTGACGCGAGGCTCTTGGCTTAAGCGAGATTCACTCACCGCGTTTCACCCATTACATAGACGCCGATATCGAGTTTGCGTCCGCCATTCATGTTGATGCCAGCAATCCGTGTCGCGAGGCGCGGCGTGAGATTGCGCGCTGCGATTTCGGATTTGAATGCTGCCTCTGCACGGCTCTCCACGAAAGCCGCGCGGCACCCTTGACCACCCAAGAATTCAGCTGCGCCGCGTCCGTCGGTCATAACAAGATCGGTGCGTGTGAGGAAGACGAGGCTAGGCTCGCGATAAACGGTCGTCGCAAGTTCAGGGTCGTTGCATTTCAAATCTTCCACCGCCGATGCAAGACGCGGGCTCAGACGGATTGGCTCAAAACCCGGCAACGCGAAACGAAAGGCTGCAAAACTAATCAGTAGCGAAGCGACGCACGACAGTGCGGCTGCTCGCATAGGCTCTCCCGCCCACAGGCTGCGCATGGCGAAGAATGCTGGCACCAACGCCATGATCAACAACGCGGTTGCGGCGTAGGGGATGCTGCGCGCCATCACAAAGCTAGCCACGGGTACACCCACTGCCAAGACAAGAACCGGCAAAGGCAACAGGACGGGAACGAGCTTCGCAATCCAACGCTTCGGTGCGGTGAAATGTTCGAAGGCAAGGCCGGTCGCAAGCGCCAACGCCGGATAGAGTGGCAGCACGTAATGCGGTAATTTTGTCGGTACAATTTCGAAGATTACCCACATCGGCAAAGCCCATGAGAGCAAAAATACAAGGCGCGGGTTACGGCGCGCGCGCCAGATAAAAGGAATGGAGAGCAAGACGAACGGCGCCAATGGCCAAGCCGTACCGGCAAAGACGGCGAGATAGGTGCCGGGCGGCGCGCCATGCGATTCCTGTCCCTTGGCAACTTTGGCGAGCATGTCCTGCCCAACAGAATCGCTGAAGAAACTGCCACCGCTCTTGATCGCGATAGCGATGAACCATGGCAGCACCATCGCCAACAGGATCAATAAGCCCTTGCGCGTTTCGAGCTTGCGCAAGAACCGAGCGCCTTCGCCGCCGAACAACGCGGTACCGAACGCTGCGAACGCAACGATCAGTGGTGTGATCGGCCCCTTGACGAGGATGCCTATCCCCAACGCAATCCAGAACCCTGCCCACCATAGCACCGGCAATCGTTCGCGCGTGCCAAAACGCGCTTCTGCCAAGACCAGCATACAGGCGATGATCGTCGCGGATAAAACGGCATCGGTCTTTGCGAGGCGCGCCTCAACACCAATTAGAATCGTGGCACCAAACAAAGCGGCCGCCACCAAGGCGGCGCGCCCGCCCATCAGACGCAATCCGATCAGATAGGTGAAAATCATCGCAAGCTGCGCGCCGATGAAAGACGGGATGCGATAAAGCGCAATCGTATGAATGGCATCGGGCACACCCACGGCTTGCCCAGCTTTCACGGCAACCACTTGCAGCCAATAAATTCCTACTGGTTTTTTGTGGCGCGCTTCTTCTTGAAAACGGATGTCAATGCCATCACCGGTTTCGATCATCTGTTTTGTGGCTTGCGCAAAACGCGGCTCGTCGCGATCCATCGGATGCAGCGTCGCAATGCCCGGCAGGTAGAAGGCAAGGCTAAGAAGAAACAGCAGCCCAAACGCCCGCGAACGGGATGCTGCAATCGCGTCGAGCCAGGGTACAGAACGGTCGGAATGCATGCGAGGCTGCTTTTCGGAACGGCTGATTGGGGAACACCGGACCCGGGCGGTCGAATCCATCCCGGCAACAGCCTCGACGGAAGCTGCACGGCGCGCTTATCCGCGATCCTGATGCCGTTTGCAACGCCAGACGGCCGCTTCTTGCCTCGCCGCGCGGCTTCGGCGAGAAGGTCGGCATGACCCAAGGAACAGACAATCAGGACACCACCGCTCAAGATGTGAACGGCCCCTTACGGATCGACTACATCAGGCTGGGGCATGGGCGGATCGGTATGGTCCATTGTCCGGGACGGAAAGGCCGCGATCGGCAGGGACGGACATGGCAGCGCGATCTTTCCGCAGATCTAGAGGCGATTAGGACCGACGGGGCCGAGACCCTTGTCACGCTCATTGAAACCAAAGAATTGGCTCTTTACGGGGTCGAACCCCTGCCCGAGGCCGTTGCCCATGTGGGGCTTGGTTGGATTCACTGGCCTGTCGGTGACATGAAGACGGCCTCAGGCCCTGCGGCTAAGGCCATGCAAGCCGCTCTTCCCGCTCTCATCGAACGGGTACGAGGCGGTTCTACGATCGTCATCCATTGCGCAGCTGGTTTAGGACGAACGGGGACGCTCGCTGCTCAAATGCTTGTGCATGCGGGGATGAAACCAGACGAGGCCATACAAACCGTACGGCTAACGCGACCGGGTGCGATCGAAACCAAAGATCAGGAACGGGACGTGGAAATGGCTGCCACGCTTAGAGACGAATGAGATAAATCCAGAGCAAAGCCGAGAGGGTAGAAACGAGTATCGCCGCTGTCAGCGATCCATAAGCCGAAAATGCGAGGATTCCGACCACAACTGCAATCAGGACGGTCAGTGAAACCTGCAACACGAACCACTCCACAACAGCACATAACGATACGGAAGAAACATTCCCTTTATGAACCTATTTAAGCATAACAAAACCCGATTCCTAGCCATTGCGCTCTAAACATGGATTTCCATTTGAGCATTTGCCCCAAAATGAAATGTAGCGATTCTATTTGTGGCAAGTTAGTCGGTAATCGATCAAACAAAATTGATAACCAAGCATCATTTCGAAGAGTTTATCTTTAAGCTTACGTTTAGTCATGCGTTGTCTAAGCTGTGTTTAGTCGGGTTCCGCCTTGGCAATGCGCTGAAATCAATCTGCCTGCCGGCCATCAGCTGACAAGCTGGTCCAAGAGGCCTCTGCACCCGGACGAAACATGGCCGATTATACGATTTGCGAGAGGTATTGTGCCAAAGCTGGCGACCCCGACTGGATTCGAACCAGTGACCTACCGCTTAGAAGGCGGTTGCTCTATCCAGCTGAGCTACGGGGCCGGATGCGCACGCATACCGAAGGTCAGTGGGTCCACTGGCCAACACGGTTGAAACGAAAATTATCTGAATAGGAGATATTGCGGCGCTTTGGATCCTTCGGCTCGATGAGTTCGAAGGGAATTCCATTGGCGCGCGCGTAAGCGAGCGCCTCTTCCTTGCTATCGAAGGACAGTTTGACTTGCTGACGGGTGTCGCCCGAACTCGTCCACCCCATCAACGGGTCCAAGCCTTTCGCATTATCAGGAGCAAAATCAAGCACCCAGCGATCCGACTTGGCATTGCCCGATTGCATCGCGTTGCGGGAAGGCCGGTAGATGCGTGCGGTCATGAAAGGCTCCGATATTGAAGTTTCGCTGGAAATGGTCGGGGCAGCAGGATTTGAACCCGCGACCCTCTGCTCCCAAAGCAGATGCGCTACCAGACTGCGCTACCCCGCCTATCTCCAGAGTCCCTACACCGCTGGCTAGCACTGCACGCACCCTGCCGCAAGAGAGGTGAAAGTCTTGTGAACCGGGTCAGCGACCGAACAGGGGGTGTTCCACCCTGTCACCAGGTGCAATCCCAAGCCGGGCCGATGTGCCACCGTTGAGCTCAAGTACACCTAAAACCGGCTCAATGGCCGAAATCGTCCGCAACGAATGCGGTTCCGTATTCTCGGCTATGTTGGCGATTGTGCCATCCTTCCGGATGAACAGCATGTCGAGCGGGATCAAGGTATTCTTCATCCACATAGACGCGACTTGGGGCTGCTTGAAGTCGAACAGCATCCCCCGATCAGCCGGCAGATAGGCACGGTTCATCAGGCCACGGGCCCGCTCCTCATCGGTCCGCATGACCTCGACGGCGAAAGTCACCTTCCCCTTCGCCGTAGCGATGGTGAGATTTTCCAGCTTGCTCTGGGCATGCACAGCCGATGGACTGCCCAGTAAGGCCATAGCCAAACCGAAACCGAAAACCATTAGGGCAAAGCGACGAAACGCGACTTTCATGGCAGGCCTTCAACAACAGAAAGGGCGCAAACCATCTCCGGCCACGCCCTCCCCGTCAATGCCCTGCTCTTCATCGCTGGCACGATGCTGTTCGACTTTCTCTTTTCCGCTCCTGCAAGGGATGGGTTTAACCTATCTGCGTCGTGCGAAACGAAACAGCTTTATCCATATGCAGCGCGGCTTTCGATCAATGCGATGGCGGGATGACTGGTGAATCCGCGAGCCGGACCTCTGTCGCCATATGTCCCTTCGGCCCTGGTCCGTAACGCACCAAAACCACCTGCCCCGGCAAAAGATCGGCAATGCCGTAGCGGCGTAGAATCTCCATGTGGACGAAGATATCCGGTTTGCCCTCGCCCTCACTGACGAAACCAAAACCGCGAATGCGGTTGAACCATTTTACCGTCGCACGCTCGAGCGAAGACGTTGGCGTCACCGTGACATGCGTACGCGGCGGCGGCATTTGCGCTGGATGAATCGCTGTCGTTGAATCAACAGACTTAACGCGAAAGACCTGCCATCCGCGACGACCCTGCGTGGCATCCACCACGACCCGCGCACCTTCATAGACGATCTGAAAGCCTTCACGGCGCAACACCGTCGCATGAAGAAGAATGTCGGACATGCCATTGTCGGGAATGATGAAGCCATAGCCTTTGGCGACATCAAACCATTTCACCTTACCGACTACCTCGATGAGATCGACAGGCGGGCGAATGTCCCCGGACTGTTCAACACCAAGATCCGAAAGACTATTAGAGAAACCCAACGCGTTGGGATTAAAATCGTTTGCCATTGCACATTACCACTTCAAATGAGCCACTGCCAAAACACAAGAACACAACCACAGGAATCAAAACAAAGCTTACGCGATACCCCTATTTAAAGGTTCTTTTTACCTAAAGTCTAGCGGCTTGTTGACGAAGCATTCATATCGGTTAACGGCCACAATTCAGGCAAGACCCCCGGCAAATCACCGCGAATGACATAATCAGCAGCTGAATCGAGCGGCGTTTTCTCGCGATTAACGATTAAAAGGCGTGCCCCCGCCTCGGCCGCCAAAATGGGCAAATCGGCCGCCGGGCGCACCACAAGCGAGGAGCCCAGGACAATGATCCCGTCAGCGCGGATCATGGCCTCTCGGGCGCGGCGCAGAGCTTCGGTCGGCAATTTCTGTCCGAAGGAAATCGTTGCGGATTTCACGATACCACCGCAATCGTCGCAGACGGGTGGGTAACCATAGCGCTCGAAGTGTATTCTGATCTCTGGGATTTCATGCCGACGATCACAATGCAAGCAATGCGCGTATGACCCGTTGCCATGCAACTCGATTATTTGGTGATCGGGAATGCCCGAGCGCTGATGTAGATTATCAATGTTCTGGGTAACAACGGCGCTCACCTGGCCTTGCGCTACACCTTCTGCGATGAAGCGGTGGGTCGCGCCCGGGCCGAGATGGCGGTAAATGTCGTCCATCGCAAATTTTCGTCGCCACGCCTCGATGCGCGCCTCTCCGCTTGCCATGTATTCTTGAAATGGGACCGGCTTGTGTACCAGCCACGGACTGCCGGGGGAGCGGAAATCAGGAACACCGGCTTCGGTCGAAATGCCAGCACCGGTGAATACCACAATGTTTTCGCATGAGCGGATGAAAGCTGTGATTGCGTCCCGCGCAGGCTGAACAGCGTCATCCTCACGCATCCAAGTCATGCTCCACAACGGGTATCACGTCGACGGCGACGGCCAGAGAATGACCGGTCGCAGACCAGATCACGCCATCGAGCGGTGCAACATCGGCATAATCGCGACCGGTCGCAAGCACGATGTGATCCGTACCGACACGAATGCCATTGGTGGGGTCAAAACCGACCCAACCTTGGTCGCCGCACCAGATTGAGACCCATGCATGCGTAGCGTCCGCGCCTTCAAGACGCATCTCGCCATCTGGCGCAACAGTGCGCAGCCAACCCGATACATAGGCAGCCGGCAGACCAAGCCCACGCAAACCAGCAATCATGATATGGGCAAAATCCTGACAAACCCCGCGCCGCCATGCGAATGCATGCGAGGGATCGGTGTCGACCGCAGTCGCGAGCGGATCATAGATGAAATCGGACTTTATGCGCGCATTCAGGTCGCTAGCGGCAGCCAGCAACGCGCGACCCGGCAGAAAGCTTTCCGCCGCATAGGCCGTGATGGCGGTATCGATCGGCACCATCCGGCTCGGAAACAAGTGGTGGATGGGTGCGTCTGGCCCAATCATGGGGGCCGATAAAGCTGCGGCGGCTATCGCTTCCCAAGACTGATCCTCGCCGCCTGCGCCTATTACGGTTGGAGCGATGCGGATTTCTGCTTCGACGGTTACGCTGAACCGATCATGCGGCCCGTCAATCGCGATGCGCGTTACACGATTGCCGAAAAAATCCCGCCCTTCCACGCGTTCGCTCGGGCGAGGGGCGATCGTCAGACGGTGCGATACAACTTCCTGTCCGGCTCGCGTCACGGGTTCCATTCGGATGATGTGGCGCGAGGATGGAACTGCTTCACTATAGGTGTAATCAGTCGTTTGACGGACGGAATAGCGCATCAGCTGTTCCCTCCCGCGCCATTCGGCCGGACATGATCAACAATGATGAGTTCCGACAAACGCAATAGCCCTGCGGCACACTCTCCCGGTAGGGCTTGATCGAAAAGGTGGGCATCAGCACTCGTGAGTGCCGCCTGCCACTCCGCTGCCAAACCGGCTGCCGCATGGGCACCCGTTTGTGGCAAGCTTGCGAGATGATCGGCAATGCGATCCATCTGGAAAGCCACTGAACGCGGATTAGCCGGATCGAGCATCAGAAGATCCGTGACAGATATCCGTTCGGGCATATCCACATATCGCAGACGATAGGTGAGCGTGCTATCGCCCAATTCGAGAAGAAGATCGCAAGCCCAAGGATCGTCCGAAGCAAACCGTTCGATCAGACGTGCCATGCCGATCCCGCGTTCTATACGGCGACCAAGATCGAGAAACCGCCAGCCGTTCAGACGGTTCATGTTTTCCTGCGCCAAACCAGCGAATGCAGCCAGCACACGCAGCACGTCGCGCATCCGATCATCCGCTTCGACCTCTGGCAGGGTCTCAGTGAGCGGCTTTTGCGTCATGGCTGCTAACTCGTTTAGAACGCGCCATGCATCGGGCGAAAACCGATCGCGAATGATGGAGGCCGCATTCAGGGCGGCCCGGCACAAGGCCATGATCGATTGTGACGTTTCACCATGCAGCGCGACACGGCCTAATTCGGAAGGTGCTGGCGGCTGCAATGGTGTGAACTGCGGCAGCGCTCCCCATGATGTGAGCGTCGCTGCAATCGCAGCGTATATAAAAGATTCATGATGCGCTGTCCGCGCGAGTGCGGCGCGTGCGAGGCGCGCCATAAACTCGGTACGCTCGACATAACGGCCAAGCCAAAACAGATTATCGGCGGCACGGCTTGGCAAAGCCCCGGGCGAACGACGAATGCGGGGCGTATCAGTTCCACGCAAAAGGCTCATGGTTTGAACCGGCTGATCCGATACAACCCACACATCGGCAGAACGCCCGCCCCTTTGCAACGAAACGGAGCCAACATCGCCGCTCTCAGCAACGCGGGCAAATCCTCCGGGCATGACCTCCCAGCCCGATCCTGTGAAAGCGGCAAAGACGCGCAGAACAAAAGGTCGCGGCGTCAATTCACCCTTATCAAAAACCGGCGTCGTTGCCGTAGCGAGTTTCTCTTGTGCAACAATATCAACGCCGCGATTCTGCAAGCGGGCCAGTAGTGCGGCGCGATCCGTTACACCCAGCGATGCCCCGGGCGCAAAACCTGTACCGACTCCCGGCAAAGGAGCGCCGAAGGCCGAACCGATCAGTAATTCATCGAAACGATCATGGATGATGCGCCGTGCGGTCTCATCGATGCCCCACCATGTCGCCTGTGTTGGCAAGCGCAAAGGGTGGCCAAGATGGCGCGTAGCCAGCGCCGGCATCATTGCCATCCAAGCCCTGCTCTCCGCAAGGCCGCTCCCAATCCCATTTGCGAGCGTGACCGCACCCCGCCGCGCGGCTTCGAGCAGCCCCGGCACGCCTAGACGCGAACGCGTGTTCAATTCGAGTGGATCGGTGAAATCGGAATCGAGACGACGCCACATCACATCGCAAGGCTGCAACCCGGCAACAGTACGAATGAATAAGGCGCCATCGCGGACGACAAGGTCTTCACCCTCGACCAGAACGAAACCGAGATAATTCGCAAGGTAGGCGTGTTCGAAATAGGTTTCGTTGAGAGGCCCTGGCGACATCAAGCCGAGACGTCCATCTGGATTGCGTTTTAGACTGACGAGATGGCTTCGAAAATTCTGAAAAAAGCCGGCGAGCCGCGCGATCTGGAGGTGACGGTAGAGATCGGGCAAGGCGCGCGCCATAGCGAGACGATTCTCGAGCGCATAACCAGCGCCAGAGGGTGCCTGCGTCCGATCCGACATGACCCACCATTGGCCATCAGGGCCGCGCGCAAGATCAACCGCATAAAAGCGCAACGGTTGCTTGACGTCACCAGACGCATCCACCATCGGGCGGGCCCATTCCGGACTTCCGGCATAGAGCGCCGCCGGAATAATGCCCCGCGTCACCAAATCGCTGCCTCCATAAGCGTCGGCAAGAAGCGCGTTCAACACTTCCGCACGCTCTATGACGCCAGCAGCCAAATGAGACCATTCATCTGCGCCGATCATGACCGGCATATGCGAGAGCGGCCAAGGCCTAACGCCGTCGCTATCACCATAGACGCGATGAACAACGCCCGAACTCGCCAGATGGGCGTCTGCGCGCGCAAAGCGCTCCTGCAACGCTGAAGCACCAATCTGCGCCACATGATCGATGAAAGATTGCCAAACGGGCCGCACAGCGCCGTCCGTGTCCATCAACGCATCCCACGCGCCCCGCCCGCCCGAACGATAGGCCGCGAGAATGGCAGACAGGCCGGCTTCTCGGCGATGGGATGCGGGCGAAGGACTCATGGAGCGATGGTCGGCCGGTGAAGCTTGAGGGTCAACCCTTCAAATCAATCTCAAAAAATTCATGGCTCCGCTTGCTGTGAACAGCCGCTTCCCTATCCTGCACACATGACAGCCGATCCTCGCCTTGCATCCATGAGCCCGGTCGAATCTGCGGCCCGTATTGCGGTGATCTTGCCCTGCTTCAACGAGGCCGCCGCCATAGCACAAGTCATTCGCGATTTCCGGCACGCCTTACCGATGGCTGAAATCTATGTCTTCGACAATGGATCGACAGATCTCACACGACAGGAAGCATTGGTGGCTGGCGCGTCCGTCATCGTCGAGTATGAACGCGGCAAAGGCCATGTTGTGCGGCGCATGTTCGCCGACGTTGATGCCGATATTTATGTGATGGCCGACGGCGACGGCACCTATGATGCCTCAGTGGCTCCAATGCTGATTGCTCATTTGCTGCGTGAACATGCCGACATGGCCATCGGCGCCCGAATTCCCCTGCATGGCGCTGCTTTTCCTAAAGGGCATAGATTTGGTAACGCCCTTTTCAACCGGTTCTATCGCCTGCTCTTCGGCGGCTCATTCCGTGACATATTTTCCGGCTATCGCGTTATGACGCGACGTTTTGTAAAAAGCTTTCCAGCAATTTCACGCGGTTTTGAAATCGAGTCCGAATTAAGCGTGCATGCCGGGCAATTGAATATTCCGTGCGTTGAAATCGGAACACACTACAAAGCACGCGGCGCAGAAAGCGAAAGCAAGCTGAGGACATTTACCGACGGTTTTCGGATTGCGTATGGATTTTTACGCCTCGCGCGCGAGACACGGCCGATGCTTGTCTATGGGACATTGGCTTTCGCCTTCGCTGCCTTGGCTGTCATCCTGACGATTCCCATCTTCCGCACCTATCTGGCGACCGGCCTCGTACCACGTTTTCCCACTGCAATCCTGGCGACCGGTTTGATGCTGATGTCGGCAGTATCCTTGACATGCGGATTAATTCTGCAATCGCTTACGCTGTTCCGGATTGAGCAGAAACGCATTCTCTATCTTGGCCTCCAAGGACCACCAAGCGCTGAAGATGTCTTTACATCAGACATGGACGCACGCCCGGCAAGCCAGACACTGAGAGCGGATCCGCCGATGATCCAACCCGAAGCAAACACGAAACTCATGCTGCGGACCATGAACTCTGAGTGAATCGTCGAATGGTTACGAAAGACGATATGCCAAACCACGATCAGCGCCATGCTCGCCGCTATCGTCAGTGCGCGACGAAACGGAAAACTCCCATGGCGACCGAGATAAATGAGCCCTGCAAGACCCGCGATCGTGGCTGACGCAGCATGTATAAGACCCACGACCATGCTGCCTTGGCCGATGCGGTCCGCGCGTCCTGCCATGTAGAGGATCATTTTGCCGACGCCGAACGCACCATCGCCGACGCGCAGGGCAAGTTGATTTGAAAAGCTACTTACAACATCCCAACCGCCAAGGAGCGTAGCCAAAGCTATTTTCTCTGTGAAGAGAAAGACGATGCCGAGCGCCGCATAGACCATGAATTGAAGGCCTGTCGCGATGGCGCGAGCTAATTCAGCGTCAGTTTGTGCGCGCATCGCCAGCAATGCGATAGGGAGCGCCAGCAGAACCGGAATTTGACCGGTAAAAAATTCAAACATGCCAACATACACGCCGAAAACAGAGGCTATGATGGCTAGCCCCGCTATGGGCCATTCCTCCGGGCGGCCATAGAAAAGCACGGCAACAAGGCCATAAAGGCCAAGATCTGCCAAGCCGATTGACAGATTTTGCGCATAGAATTCGACGCCGCCGAACATCGCGATAATCAGAGGAAAAACCCACAAATAATAAGGGGATGGTTCGCCCTGACGCGTCGCCTTTGCGACAGCAACAAGACCAGCCGCAATCAGTGCGAGCAGTGCGGTGTAATTCAGGATCAGCAATGTCCGCTTATACGCGGCCACGCCGTGACCGGGCACAATGGCCGCGGCGAGTGGGACAAAGCCGGCTACATAGCGATGGTATGGCAACCCCCGATAGACTTCGCCATTACGACCCATGACAACATCGTGAAGAATGGCACATGGATCCTTGTTCATCGCTTCATCAAGCGGGCTTTCGAACAAAGCAGGACTCACAATCCGAAGTGCGAGACTTGGATCGCGATTGAGCGCCATACCGAGGATCAGGCAGTCGTTATAGAGCAATGCACCGCGTTGACGGTCAAGTTCTTGAATCGCCGCGGGCGGGAGATCGCCAGCTAGAAAAGCTTTTCGGACCTGATGGACCAAAGGCGCGGGCAAAAGACTCTGCGTCACCATATTGGCAACAAGAACAAGGCAGAGCGAAATCAAGGCGAGAAAAAAAGGGACCGATATCAAAACTAAGACACTGCGGACGCGACCGAGCATGAAATTCTCCGTCTACGAGAACCGAAGTACGGTTCAAGTCGAAAGGGGAGCCATCACTCTGGAAGCGAATGAATGTAAGAACAAGCAGAGCCGTAAGGATCAAGGAACAATCTGGAAGAATATATAGACAGCAAAAATCACTAAATGGACAAAACCGGTGAGAAAATTCGTACGCCCAGTGCCGAAACTTACGATCGCCAGCATCAAAGTGAGCACGAGCAATACCGTATCGCGCGGCCCAAGGCCAAGATTGAGTTCGCGACCCGACCATAGGCTCACCATTGCAATCGCAGGAATTGTGAGGCCGATGCTCGCAAGCGCCGAGCCAAGCGCGATGTTCAAACTTTTCTGAATGGCATTGGCGCGCGCAGCGATCAGTGCCGTCAGCGCTTCCGGCAGCAAAACGAGCAAAGCGATTACGAGGCCAAGAATGGCGTCGGGCGGCCCCCATGCCGTAAGTGCTTTCTCGAGGCCGGAGGAAAAGCGTTCAGCCACAGCCACTACAGAGCCAACCGACACGAAAAGCCACAAAAGGTGCCAAAGACCGATTTTTCTTGGCGGTCGCGATTCGTTCTGCTCGTGATGGATACCATCACGGAAAAATCCAGGATGTCGGACAGTCTGGATGAAGAGGAAGGCGCAATAGAGCCCGACTGCAGCGATTGCAGCAAAGGCTAATTGCTTTGCATTGAATGAGGCACCCGGCTCGCCGACATAATTCGGAAGGATGAGCGTCAGAACCGACATCGCGATCAAAACGTTCAGATACGCGTTGGTCCCTCGCAGGCTCAACTCCTGCTCACGATGATAAAGCGCGCCATAGACGAGACATAATCCGACAAGGCCGTTACAGATCAACATCGTGGCCGAGAACAGGGTCTGGCGTGCCAATTCCGGGTTGGCGGTATCGTCGAGCATCAGATTCGCAATGATCGACACTTCGATAATCGTCACCGCCATGGTCAAGACGATGGTTCCATAGGGTTCGCCCAGCCAATGGGCGACCGTCTCTCCATGCCGCAACGTGGCGAAGACAGCGAGCATCAAGATGACCGCCTCGATGCCAACGGCGATGGGATAGATGATCGGGGACGACGTAATGGCAGGATGGCCCAAAGTGGCAAAGGCCAAAAACGCCAGAACGGGCGCCGCTTAGGCGTTGATGCTGGCGAAGCTCCGCCCGCCTTCCTGATGTGTTTCAGCGCTCATGGCCGCCCCCGTTTGGGCCTTCCTTGCCAATAAGGGGATAAATTGCAAGCTAAGGTTGAGTACAGATTATGGTTGAGGCTTTGCCCGACCGCGCTGGTCGTGCTACGCACCCTTTGGTTAAAGGAATGAAGAAGAGGTCGAAGATGACATCGCGCGCTGTAAAATCAGGTCTTGCACTGGCAATTTTGATGGCTGCAGGGCTCCTCGCCGGATGCCAGACGACCACGACGCAGCAATTGGCCGCTTTTTGCGCCTATCGCCAGCCGGAACCGGACGAGCCGGAATATCAAGAATGCCTCGCGGTCAAGGCGATGACGGACAAGAATGCGTATCAGCAAGACTATCTGATGAACGCGCCGGCCTATCGCTGATAAGGGGTTTCGGTCCTTTCCGAGACCGCCTCCTGGATCAAACGGGATTGCGGCGGGGCCAGTGCAGCTTTGGTGTACGCGGCTAGCGGCTTTTCAATCATCCGCCATGCTGCAATGCCGGCCAAGGTTGCTGTCGCACCGCAAACCGTTACGAACAACAGGCCGCTCGCCAGCGAGCCATCGGCCACCTCTGTCGACTGAAAGAGTTTAGCGACCACAGAGATCACGATCCCGTGGATCAGGTAGATTGAATAGGACGCCTGCCCAATCTCTTGCAGCCAAGGCCGTTTGCGCCACGCCCGGTCCGCATCGAGCATGACGCAGGCGATCACGATCATAAGGGCCGGAACGCCAAGAAAGGCTGCCCGCAATGGCACCCAGATTTGTGCGGCCCAAGTGCCTAGCGCCAATCCGGCCAGCGCCAATATCAACAGGCCCCAAGAGGCGGTCCGGGATAAACGCCATCCCTTCAGCCAAAGTTGGCCAAACGCAGCGCCTCCCAAAAACTCCAGCAAGACTGGATCGGTAACCGTCAGCCCAACCGCGCTCGAGGGTTTAAGGAGCATGCCGACCAGCACAGATCCCGTCAGGAGGGCTGCAATGATCAACAACCAATTGGCGCGACGCGCGAACAACGCCACGGCAAAAACGATATAGAAAATCACCTCATAGTTCAGCGCCCAACCCTGAACAATAATCGGCCAAATCTTATCGGGCCTTGATGCGCTGAAATGGGGAACAAAAAGCAAAGATAAAGCAATGTCTTGTGCAGTTGGCTTTAGATTTGGAAAGAACTTTGGCAAGGCAAGAGCAGCAAATGCAAGAGCAAGCGTGAAAAGCCAATAAAGCGGCGCAATGCGCATGACCCGGCGAAGCAGAAATGCATACGGCGCCTCGCCGCCGCGCGAGGCTGTGGCGATGAACAAAACAAACCCACTGATCACAAAGAAGATGTCGACCCGCGAAGCGCCAAGCGAGAAAAACTGTTCGAGCTTGCTGTTGCCGCTTCCCGTGATGTCATCTCGTCCGGCAGCATGGAACAGCACGATGAGGACAGCACAGATCGCACGCAGATAGACAACCGAAAGTATGTCCCGCATCGGCACGCAACCCCTACATGAATATTTTACGTTAGGGAAAGATCGATTCACCGGCAAGCGCGGCTATGAGCCGTGAAAACTGATAAAATACCCAACACCCACCGCGAACCGATTCGATGACCATCCTTCAGCCATTCACGCCGCAAAAACCGGTAACGGCCATCGGCATCATGAGTGGCACGTCAATGGATGGGATTGACGTGGCAGTATTGACGACAGACGGACTCGATCACGTCGTGCTCGGCCCTTCGGGTACATTTGACTATCCGGACGCGCTGCGCGGCGATCTTTTGGCCCATCTCTCGGATGCTGAACGTTTCGAGACCGAGACCTTTCCGGATCTCGAAGCCGCCGTGACCGAGGCCCATGCGGACGCAGCACGCCGTTTCATGCACAGCTTTGGCATTGCACGGGATGATGTGGCGGTCATCGGCATGCATGGGCAGACCATGCTTCACCGCCCCGAACGGCGCTTCACCTGCCAGCTGGGCGACGGCCAGTTGGCCGCAAACCGGACGGGCCTTCCAGTCGTCTGCCGTTTTCGCCATGCCGATGTCGCAGCTGGCGGACAAGGCGCACCGCTCGTGCCTGTGTTTCATCGCGCCCTTGCAGCGCAGATGAAGGGTCCGATCATGGTCCTCAATCTCGGCGGGGTCGCCAATGTCACCTATATCGATGGCGACACGCTGGTTGCTTTCGATACGGGACCTGCCTCAGCCCTGATTGACGATTTTATGCGGCTCCGGCGCGGTGTCGTCATGGATAGGGGCGGAGAATTAGCTGCTCAGGGAGAAGTCGATCAACAGGTTCTCGACATCCTGATGAGCCACTCCTATTTTTCAAGAAAACCTCCCAAATCATTGGATAGAAACGATTTTCATAATTGGTCGCGCGCGATCGATAGGCTGCCGGACGCCGATGGCGCAGCGACTTTAACGCGCTTTACAGTAGAGAGCGTGACGGCCGCCTTGCGCCATGTTCCAAGGGCGCCGCGGCGCTGGCTTGTCACTGGTGGCGGTCGCCTCAACCGCGCGATCATGGTGGGCTTGGAACAAGCGCTCGCCGTCCCTGTCGATCCCGTCGAGGCCGTGGGCTGGGACGGTAATGGCATGGAGGCACATTGCTTCGGTTACCTTGCCGTCAGGTCGTTACGCGGCCAGCCCCTCAGCTTTCCGGGCACGACCGGCGTGCCCCGCCCGATGCCGGGCGGGGAGCTTTTCCGACCGGCCTGATCAACGGTTCTTCAGAAGGTCGCGGATCTCCGTGAGGAGTTGTTCTTCCTTGGTTGGTCCGGCTGGAGCCGCGGGCACTGCTGCTGCCGCCTGCTCGCGCTTCAATCGGTTGATGGCCTGCACGACTAAGAAGAGAACCCAGGCAATGATCACGAAGGAAACGGCGACAGTGATGAAATTGCCATAGCCGATGACGGCACCGACCTTCTTCGCCTCTTCATAGGCCATGCCCGGCTTCACATTCCCCGAAAGTGCCAAATAGTAATTCGAGAAATCGAGACCGCCTGTGACGAACCCAATCATGGGCATGAAGATGTCGCCCACGATCGAATCGACGATCTTGCCGAAGGCGGCTCCGATCACAACGCCGATGGCGAGATCGACGACATTGCCCTTCATCGCGAAATCGCGGAACTCCTTCAGAAAACCGCTCAATCTTTTGCCCTCCGCTTTATTGCGCCCGATGCACCGGGCTTTGATGCAACCCTTATAGCGAGCTTCCGTTGCGTCCGTCTCGCCTCAAGGCGAGGCAACTACGATTAAGGAGGGGGTGCACGGGGCTGCGGCTAAAAAGAGCGCGGCAAAAGGCATTGATTTCCGCCCAAGCCGTGCAATGATCCAAACAGGAGCCGATCAGCCCCGCTAGAGGAGCAGACGGTCCCGGCCAACCTGGCGCCGGCAGCAACCCGCCGGCCGGCGCGGCAAAAGGGAGAGAAATGACTATGGTGGATTTTAATCGCCGCAGCCTTCTGAAGGGCGCGGCAGCGGTTGGTGCCGTCGGCGCGTCAGGCCTTCTTGATTTCGCTAAGGCTTGGGCACAGCAAGCGCAGTGGAAGCCGGAAGCCAACGCCACGCTCAACGTGCTGCGTTGGAAGCGCTTCGTTCCGGCTGAAGATGCCGAATTCATGAAACTGGTCGACGCTTTCTCGAAAGCGACCGGCGTGAAGATGAACATCTCGAACGAATCGTTCGACGACATCCAGCCGAAGGCTTCGGTCGCGGCGAACACGGGCACCGGCCCGGACATTGTGTGGGGTCTGCATTCTCTGCCGCAGCTTTTCCCCGACAAAGTGCTCGATGTGTCGGACGTCGCAAATTATCTCGGCAAGAAATATGGCGGCTGGTTCCCGGCTGCTGAAGCAACCTGCAAAGCCAAGGGCAAGTGGGCTGCGATCCCCGTTGCCGTGAACGGCGGCTACATCAACTACCGTATCTCGTCGATCGAGAAGGCCGGCTTCAAATCCGTGCCGAAGGATACGGCTGGCTTCCTCGAGCTCTGCAAGGCGCTCAAGGCCAACAACACGCCGTGCGGTTTCGCGCTCGGCCACGCCACGGGCGACGCGAATGGTTGGATTCACTGGGTGCTGTGGTCGCACGGTGCTTACCTCGCCGACAAGGACGGCAAGGTGTCAATCAATTCGCCGGAAACCGCCAAGGCGCTCGAATATTGCAAGGCGCTCTATGCGACCTTCATTCCGGGCACCGCTTCGTGGAACGATTCGTCGAACAACAAGGCGTTCCTTGCGGGCGAATTGCATCTGACCAACAACGGCATTTCGATCTATGCCGCTGCTAAGGCCGATGCGGCGCTCAACCCGATCGCCAACGACATGAACCACGCGGAATTCCCGATCGGTCCGGTTGGCAAGCCGCAGGAATTGCAGCTCACCTTCCCGATGCTCGCCTTCCGCTTCACGAAGTCCCCGAATGCCGCCAAGGCGTTCATGGCCTTCTTGATGGATGCGCAGCAATACAATCCGTGGTTGGAAGCTGCAGCGGGTTACCTCACCAACACGCTGCAGGCCTACGACAACAACCCGGTCTGGACGAAGGACCCGAAGAATCTGGTGTTCAAGAACGCCGCGCGCAACACGCTTCCGGCTTCCGGCATTGCACCGGTGGACGAGCGTGCAGCTGCGGCCATCGCCGACTTCATCGTCGTCGACATGTTCGCGAATTACTGCACGGGCCGCGAAGACCTGAAGGGCGCGATGTCTGTCGCCGAACGTCAGGCCAAGCGCATCTATCGCTAAGGCGATTTGTATCTCGACATGCCGCGCAGCCGAAAGGCTGCGCGGTTCTTCTTCCGCGCGTATGATTGATCGCGCGGTCCCGTTTGTCTGCCCGTTTTGAAACGGAGCTACCCCATGTCACAAATGACTGCATCCGGCCGGGCTGCTGGCCGAGCGGAGCGAACGCTCTGGCAACGCCTGAGCCATGACCGTAATTTCCTTGGTCTCGTGTTCATGATCCCGGCTGCGGCGATCCTGCTCATGTTCCTCGCCTATCCGCTGTTTAAAGGCGTTTGGCTGTCCTTTACGGACGCCAAGATCGGCCGCGACGGCGTTTGGATCGGGCTCGAGAACTATGAATGGCTTTGGGACGACAAGATCTTCTGGCTGTCGGTGTTCAACACCCTGCTTTACACGATCGTCGCATCCGTCTTCAAATTCGCGATCGGCCTTTATCTTGCGCTGCTCCTCAACGAGAAGCTGCCGTTCAAGGCGATGATCCGTTCAATTGTGCTGATCCCGTTCGTCGTGCCGACGGTGCTCTCGGCGATTGCCTTTTGGTGGATCTTCGACAGCCAGTTCTCGATCATCTCATGGTCGCTGAAGAACATGGGTTTGATCAACGAGAACATCAATTTCTTGGGCGATCCAAACAATGCGCGCGCCTCGCTGATTTTCGCGAATATCTGGCGCGGCGTGCCGTTCATCGCGATTACTCTGCTGGCAGGGCTACAGACGGTTTCGCCCTCGCTTTACGAAGCTGCCACGCTTGACGGTGCCACACGCTGGCAGAATTTCTGGTACATCACATTCCCGCTGCTGACGCCGATCATCGCGGTGGTGATGACATTCTCGGTCTTGTTCACGTTCACCGACTTCCAGTTGATCTGGGCGATGACGCGTGGTGGCCCCGTGAATGCGACCCATCTCATGGCGACGCTGGGTTATCAACGCGCCATTATGGCGGGAAATCTGGGCGAAGGCTCGGCGATTGCAACCGCGATGGTGCCGTTCCTGCTCTGCGCCATCATGGTGTCATGGTTCGGATTGCAGCGCCGCAAATGGCAGCAGGGAGGCCGCGATGACTGATACAACAGCCAAGCCGGGACTGACCGATGAATCGGAAGGTATGTCCTATCTGGACGGTGGCTTTCGCAAAGTCGTCACGGTCTATATGCCGCTGGCCCTCATCATGGTGGTGCTGATCTTCCCGTTTTACTGGATGGTGCTGACCTCCATTAAGCCGGAAGACCAGCTCATCGATATGGACAAGTATAATCCGTTCTTCGTCGTCGGTCCGACGATGAAGCACATCAGTAAACTTCTGTTTGAGAGCAATTATCCGCAATGGCTCTGGAACACGATGTATGTGTCGGTGATCGCAACTTTCCTATCGCTGATTGCAAGTGTGCTTGCAGCCTATGCACTTGTGCGTATCCGCTTCCGGGGCGCAGAAATGGTGGGGGCTGCGATCTTCCTCGCCTATCTCGTTCCGCCATCGATCCTGTTTATTCCGCTGGCGACGATCATTCAGTGGTATGGCCTGTTCGATAGCCCGTTCGCACTCATCCTTGTCTATCCGACGATCCTCATTCCATTCTCGACATGGCTCCTCATGGGCTATTTCAAAACGATCCCTTACGAGCTTGAGGAATGCGCACTGATCGACGGGGCCTCGCGCTTCCAGATTTTGTTCAAGATCATCCTGCCGCTCGCAGTGCCAGGTTTGATCTCAGCCTCGATCTTCTCACTGACGCTGTGCTGGAATGAATTCATCTACGCGCTCACCTTCCTGTCTTCGTCGCATAATAAGACCGTGCCGGTGGCAATCGTGTCTGAATTCGTCGATGGCGACATTTATCGTTGGGGTTCGCTGATGGCAGGCGCTCTCGTCGGCTCGCTGCCGCTCGTGATCCTCTACTCCTTCTTCGTCGAGCATTATGTGTCGGCGATGACGGGGGCCGTAAAAGAATAAGACCCGCCACGGGTGAACAATCAAAAACCCCGCGGCGAAATCCGCGGGGTTTTTCATTTTTAACCCATGACCCGTCGCTTTGGGCGTTAAACCAAAACGCGACCTGGATTGAGAACGCCATTCGGATCGAGTGCAGCTTTGATCCTACGCATGAGTGCAAGTTCCGCCTCTGTCCGCGAGAGCGCACGGTAGGGACGTTTTGTTTGACCAATGCCGTGTTCAGCCGAAACTGAGCCACCAAGCCGCGCCGTGATCTGGTAGACGACATTCTCAATCTGCTCTTTGATGCCTGCGGGCATTTCAGGCGGCATGACATTCACGTGAATATTGCTGTCGGCAAGATGGCCGAAAATCACAAAGATCGTGCCGGGCATAATACCCGGTAATTCGGCACGCAAAGCCTGAACGGCCTCTTCCATCCGGCTGATCGGAATCGAAATATCAAAACCGACTTGTTTCGGAAGATATTTGTAATGTTCGTAAGCGCTTTCGCGCAGCGCCCACATGCGTTCGCGCTCACCGCGCGATTGCGCGATTGCGGCATCCAGCAAAAGCCCCTCTTCATAGGCGGCAGCCAGAAAGGTTTCGAAATCCTCGCGGGTGCCCGGCGCTTCCATCAGAATGGCCAATTCATTGTCGGGCGAGACAGGCGCATTCAAGCCCATGATCTCGGTGGCAATCTGGTAAAATTCGCTCCACATCGCTTCAAAAACGAGGAGCCCACCGGGCAATGCCGCTTGCGCCCGGCGCAGCAAACGGATTGCGGCTTCCGTATTCGAGACGGCCACAACAGCCGTTTGAATATCGGATGGCTTGGGCTGCAACATCACGACAACGCGCGTGACAACCCCGAGCGTGCCTTCGGCGCCGATAAAATATTGCGTCCAATCATAACCCGCGTTGTTCTTCATCATTTTGTTGAGCGAGCGCACGATTTCGCCATCGGCGAGTACCACTTCCAGACCCAATATGTTTTTACGGGTCATACCGAAGCGCAAAACCTGATTACCACCCGCATTGGTTGATACATTTCCACCAATCGTGCAGGAGCCGCGTGCGCCAAGATCGATCGCGCAGAAGAAGCCCGCCTTTTCAGCCGCTTCCTGGATCGTCTGCAAGGTTGTGCCTGCAAGTGCTGTGATCGTACCTGCTGCTGTATCTACCTCTTCGATGCCGACCATACGTTCAAGCGAAAGTGCAATCTCGCCCTTACGCGGGTGAGCGCCTGCTGCGAGCCCTGTCATGCCGCCTTGCGTGACGACCGCGCGCTTATGCGCGTTGCAGATTTTTAACGTCGCCGCGACCTGATCAGTATTGCGCGGCAGTATAAGTGCAGCCGGGAGGATCGGCTCCATCTTGGTCTGGTCGAAGCTGTTGCGCACTGGAATATCCGCACCTGTTTTGACAAGGTCCGGCCCGAGGGCTGCGATTAATTCGGCAAGGCAAGCATCCATGGTCATTCTCCGCCGCGCATAAGCGCGTCACCTAGCAATTGCACATGCCAGCGCCAAGAGCGGGCCATCATTAAGCCCATCAAGCAAGGTGAAATGATTAGCATCGGGAAGCACGAGTACGTCACCCGTTTTCCATGCGCTGGCATATTCATAAGACTGACGCAAAAATTCATCACTCTCGGCACCGCCGACCGCAACGCCAATCTTCATGCCTGCACGCGGCTTTTTAAAAAGGGGTGAAAGCGCGCGAATGCGCGACTGATCGTTCAAACCAAGGACAGGCCCCATCGGAATCATCGACAAGGGTTCAAGGTCAAATACGCCAGACAGAGGGAGAACCGATTTAATAGGAGGTGCAGCTTCATCGGCGGCCAGCATTGCAACGATCTGCCCTCCGGCAGAATGGCCCGCGATGTGAAGGCTGGACGCATCGACGCCAAGTGCATCAGCTTCGCGCACCAGAAACTGCAACGATGCGCGGCATTGATCGAGAATGGTTTCGAGCGATGTTTGCGGGGCCAAACCGTAATTGACCATCGCCACAGCAAAGCCGGCCTTCAGCATGCCATCGGAAAAATGGGCATGAAGGTTCTTATCCATCGCCTGCCAATAGCCGCCATGAAAAAACACCCAGAGCGGAGGACATTGGCCATGTTCGGGATAGAAAAGATCAAGCGTCTCGAAACGCCCCGGACCATAATGCAATTCAAGCCCGCGATGCTTTTGGGCGAAGGCCGCACTTTTTGTACCCCACTCGCCGCAGACTTGGCGGAAATCCGCTTGTAGCCGCGGCGCGTACTGGCGAGCCAAAGCCATGCGATCGTAATCGCGGTAAACAATATCGGCTGATGGCTTCGACAAAATGCGCGCCACGGCCTTCACCGTGAAAGCACCCTCGCCTCTCTTCAAAACGATCGGGGGCGTGAAACCGGCAAAAGCCTCCCGGCACACAAGATCGACGGCCTGACGACTGGGGTGAAACGCGGCCGGATCGGGCGCGGTCCACTCCATCGATACGAGGCCCTGCGGACCGCTCCCTGCGGGCGCCAATTGCTTGCCAATTGCATCAAGAGCGTCGCGCATGGCCTCGACCGCATCGCGATGATCGGACGATGCGGTGAGCGTGACCAATTCAGGTCCTGACATTGCTGCTATCCGTGTTGCGGATCAATAAGTTGCGCGGCCACCAGACAAATCGAACACGGCCCCTGTCGAGAAGGCGCAATCCGCCGACGACAACCAGCCAATCAAGGACGCTGCTTCCTCGACCATCAAGAACCGATTCATCGGAATTTTCGACAACATAAAATCGATGTGTTCCTGCTTCATCTGATCGAAGATTTCCGTCTTCGCCGCGGCGGGTGTGATCGCATTGACGAGAATGTTCGACGTCGCCAGTTCCTTGGCGAGCGATTTCGTCAAGCCGATCAATCCCGCTTTCGATGCGGAATAATGAGAAGCGTTCGGATTGCCTTCCTTGCCCGCGATGGAGGCGATGTTGACGATGCGGCCATAGCCGTTCTTCAGCATTTCCGGAACGACAGCCCGGCACGTCAGATAAGGGCCAATCAAATTCACATCGATGACACGACGCCAGACATCCGGCTCAAGTTCCCATGTTTTGCCATTGCCACCTGTGATGCCTGCATTGTTGACGAGAATGTCGATCTTGCTATGCGCTTTAACGACCGATGCAACGGCCTTTGCGATTGAGGCTTCATCGGTGAGCTCTACAACATCGCCGGTCACCTTGCCGATCTTCGACAAGGCGTCAACCGATTGCGCGAGCCGTGCACCATCGACATCCCACAGCGCGACCGAAGCGCCGGATTTCAACATACGCTCGGCAGCCGCATATCCGATGCCGCGCGCGCCGCCGGTGATGATGGCCACGCGGCCCTTGAGATCGAGTTGGTTCACTGAAGCATCCTTCCCTGAAACCCTGCCGTTCATGCAGGTTGAATGGTTTTAAGATCGTCGGCGCTCAATCCCCACGCCGCAAGCCGTTCTGTTGCGGTCGCCTCCGGATCGGCGGCAGAAAAGCGGATTGCGCCCGGTGTACGCGAGAATTTCGGTGCGGGTGCAGGTTGTGTCGCGCCATGATGCACAACGAAGGTTTCGCGCGCTGCGTTGTGCAGATCGTGCGGCGCTTCTTCGAGCGAGAGAATGGGCGCGCAACATGCATCCGAACCATCCATGATGGCGGTCCATTCGTCGCGCGTCTTCGTCTTGAACCGCTCGGCAAAGAGGGCGCGCAATGCGGGCCAGTTTTGGCGATCGCTGCGCGCGGGTATGCCGGCCGGATCGAGGCCGAGGCGGGCGATGAATTCAGCGTAAAACTTTCCTTCAAGCGGACCGATGGCGACGTAACCGCCATCCTTCGTTTCATAAATGCTGTAGAAGGGCGCACCGCCATCGAGCATGTTCTCACCGCGACCGCCCGGCCAATTACCGATACCGCGCAACGCAAACAGCATGGTGCCCAACGAAGCGACGCCATCGACAATAGCTGCATCCACCACCTGCCCTTTGCCCGAGCGTGCCGCTTCGATATAGGCGGCGAGTACGCCGAGCGCGAGATAGAGCGAGCCGCCGCCGAAATCGCCCACCATGTTGAGCGGGATCGTCGGTGGCCCATCTTTCGGCCCGATGGTTGAGAGAACCCCCGACAGCGCGACGTAGTTGATATCATGACCGGCTGTATGCGCGAGTGGGCCCGTCTGGCCCCACCCCGTCATGCGGCCATACACGAGGCGCGGATTGCGCCCTTGGACAAGCTCTGGCCCGAGGCCGAGTTTCTCCATTACGCCGGGTCGAAAGCCCTCAATCAAAATGTCGGCAGAATCGATCAGTTTCAGCGCCGTCTCGCGGCCATCGGCGCTCTTGAGATCAAGGGCAACGCGCAGCTTGTTGCGGGAAAAGAAATCGAATTGCGGGGTGAAGGGCAGGCCAGCCTTCTCTCCGCCACCGGGACGGTCGATCGACACGATCTCCGCCCCAAGATCGCCTAAAAGCATGGCACAGAAGGGGCCAGGCCCAATGCCGGCCATCTCGACGATCTTCACCCCACTCAACGGTCCCATCAAGACTCCCCTCTCCCGCCCGGATCATAGAATGGCGAGCGGGCACGAGACCAGTCGAAGCCTGTGGACAGAGATAGTCTTCACGCGGCTGGCCGTGGCAACAACCGCACATGGCTGCCCGGAATAGCGCCCGTGAAACCAGCCGCCATGTCGGCCGCATCGAGCAGGCTCTGGAGGTCGACGCCCGTCTCGATCCCCATGCCTTGGAATAGATTGACGATGTCCTCCGTCGCCGTATTGCCCGACGCACCCGGCGCGAAAGGGCAGCCGCCAAGGCCTGCCGCAGCACCATCAAAAACCCGTATACCCGCTTCATAAGCGGCCAGAACATTGGCGATACCGAAGCCGGACGTATCGTGGCCATGGAAGGCGAATGTTGCACTCTTGCCGAAACGGGCCAGCGCCTCATTGGCTAACTCACGCACCTGCATCGGATGGGCCTTGCCTGTTGTATCCGCAAGCGCAATCTCGACGCCTTCACGGATGGCAAGCACCTCCGCGATCACGCCAAGCGTGCGTGCTTTATCAGTCCGGCCCGCAAAGGGGCAATGAAAGCTAGTTGCAAGGCCAAAACGCATTGTGAGCCGGCCCGCCGGATCGATATCCGCACAGACATTGCGCAATTCGGCAATCGATTCCGCGGTGGTGCGGCGGACATTGGCGCGGTTGTGATCGTCTGAAACCGACAGAACGAATTCAAGCTCGGTAAGACCTGCGGCGACAGCATCTTCCGCGCCACGCGCATTGGGCACCAAAGCCATCAGCCGGAGACCCGGCACACGATCGACCGCCGCGACGACGGCCGCCGTATCGGCCATTTGCGGGACCGCCTTCGGACTGACGAAGGAGCCGATCTCGATCCGCTTCAACCCCGCCGCGATGAGCTTATTGGCGAAGCTGATTCTGTCTGCAACCGGAACGACCGCAGGCAGATTTTGCAATCCATCGCGCGGCCCCACTTCAACGATTTCAACCCGGTTCATGCCGATCCCTCCACCTGAGGCGACATAAGACGTAGGCGTCGAACCTGCCAGTGGTCAACCGCACACGCACCCCTGCTCTGCAGGACCAAGCTGACTGAATGTGCTAGGCAACCTATGTATACAAAGCGTTCTTCCCAATAGGCCAATGCCAACCAGCGCCCCCCTCCTTCTGATCGTGACGACCTTTTTCTGGGGCGGCAATGTCGTCGCCGGCAAATTGGCCGTCGGCGAAGTATCGCCGATGCTCCTCACATTCATGCGCTGGTTCATTTCAGGCACCGTGCTGTACTTGATTTCACGGCATGAAATAAAGGCGCAATGGCCGACCATAAGGCCGCGCCTCTTCTACGTGATCGTGATGGCCGTGATTGGCTTCACAGCGTTCAACTCAATGTATTATACCGCGGCCGCTTATACGAGCGGTGTCAATATCGCGATCATCCAAGGGTCGACGCCCGTGATCGTCCTGATCGGTGCAGCACTTTTGGGGGCCCGGCTGAAGCTGGCACAAATTGCAGGCATTGTGCTTACACTTCTGGGCGTATGCTTCGTTGCTAGCAAAGGCGATATCGCCAATCTCATTGGGCTTAGATTCAATTTTGGCGACCTCCTGCTGTTAACCGCGAGCATACTTTACGCGGCCTATACGCTCGCTCTGCGACGCAGACCCCCTATGCCGACGCTCGTCTTCTTTTTCTTTTTGGCATTTGCGTCGGCTGTTACCTCCATTCCCGGCGTCATATGGGAATATGCGAGTGGCAACCTGATCTGGCCTGATTTCAAGGGCAGTCTGATCGTCCTGTATGTCGGGCTCTTTCCCTCACTCGTCTGTCAGGTGTTCTACATCCGCGCGCTGGAAATCGCGGGACCCGCCCGCGCGAGCGCTTATTATAATCTGGTCCCGATCTTCGGCACTTTTCTTTCCATCGCACTGCTGGGTGAGCGGTTCTTCCTCTCCGATGCAATAGCGCTGGGCCTTGTCGTAGCAGGTATACTCCTCGCTGAGGGCCTGCTTTTCAAATGCCGCACACGCTAAGAAGAAACACTATCGCCGCGTTTCAGACGGGCAATCATCGCTTCCGCTGCAGCCTCGAGTTCCGGCAAAAGAACCACACTTTCCTGCTCATTCGGATCGGTGCGTGCGATTACCCCGGAGAGAGGCTCAGACCCTAAATTGACCGGCAAATGCGGTACGCCTGCGGGAATATAGACGATGTCACCCGCGCGCGAGAGCATGGCATACTCGAGATTATCGCCAAACAAAGTGTAACCCTCGCCGGCCAAGACATAGATCGTGGTCTCGTGCCCCTCATGCTTGTGCGCTTTTGCACGACCGCCAGGTGGAACCGTGAGCAGGTGCATGCAGATACCGCGCGATCCGATTGTCTGCGCCGAAACACCGGCAAAGTATTCAAGCCCCTGTTTCCCGCGATAGGATTCGGCCGCTCTCACCGTTACGCATTTCTTCGGCATCAAAGGGTCCGACATTCTCTTTCTCCATCAACGGGACTATCAGAATGACTTAACGATTTTAAAAAGGCCAGCGCTTCAGGCGGCTTCATCGAGGCGATTGTCCTTGACCGCGTGGTCAGTCTTCTCCCATGGAATATGCTTGATCCCCTGACGGCGTGCAGAGAAATATTGTCGCACGGCGCGTACCGTAGCGACGAAATTGACGAAATTACCCCAAACGATACGTGGCACCGACATAATGGCCGCAAGCGGACCATAAGCCATAAAGGTGCAGGATGCCCTGACAATAATGAACGAACTCAGCAAAACGATATTGACGGCCATGACACGATCAAGCCAGACGCCGTGAGGAAACAGCGACAGATCCTTCCATTGCGGGAACAGCGTCAGGGTCAGTCCCCAATGGACAAGCCACATGACAATGAAAAAGTAGATGACGGCGTGAGCAATATTCGTAAAAAGCGGTTTGCGATCTCTAAACAGAATGTAGCGTTGCCAGAAATTGCCGTACCAACCCAGACTTTCCCAACCTTGCAACGTGATGCCGAGAATCCAGCGCGTCTTCTGGCGCACAGCGGGCCAGAAATCATGAGGGAACTCGCCACGCACAGCCGGCAGTCCGGGCAGAGCATACAGGCGACATAATTCCGGCTCAGGTTTACCTCCGACAATATTTCCGGTGAAAAATGCAGATGGTGCGCCAAGCCGAAGCAATTGCATTGAGATTTCGTAATCCTCGGTCAAAAGATGCGCTCGAAAAACGCCATCGACATCGTCTTGCCATGCAAGATCCATTGCACCACGACTGAAAGCCGTACCTACACCCGCACTTGGCACGCCGCCCGTCAGCCATTCCCGAACGCGCAGATCCTTAACATGGAGCTGCGCAAACTCATCCATGTAGTGTCCCTCCGTCATGCTCCACCAAGGCGCTGCTAGCGGAAACACTGGAATTTGAACGATAGCTTTCTGCGGTGTGAGATAATTAAAGCATTTGAGACCGTAACGCGGGACGTAGTCTTCAGCGTCATGCAAAACAAAGATGTCAACATCACGCCCTGTCTGCGCTTCCCATCCACGAATGCATCGCATCACGGAATTCAGGCAATCTGATTTTGTCGTCGGGCCCGGATTGGCGACCATCGCAACGCGGATATGATCGGGATATTCGGCCATCGTGGATTCAACAACCGCTAGAGTATCGGGGTCATTGGGATACACACCGACAAAGATCATGTACCGCTGATAGTCGACATTCTCGACTGCATAGCGCAGCATTCGACCAATGACGGCGGCCTCTTTCCATGCAGGCACCATAATGGCGATCGTTTGCTCCGGCTTTGCTTCCAATATAGCGAGATTGAGCCTTTGACGGCCGCGCAACAGAATAAACCGGCGGTAGAGACGCCAAAACAAGAACGCAAAGGTCATGACCATCTCGTCAAGTCCGCTGACAAGATAACCCACGGCTAACACCCAAACGGCGCCGTGCATGAATTCCAAATAAAAGGGGCCATCCATTACGAACTGTCCGTCACGCGGCAGCATGGGCAGAGGATGCAAACTCTTCAACAGACTGCAAAGTCGCGTCGCGTGTAGCAAACCAGCGCTTGAGGGATAAATGAATACGCTCAGCAGCCAAACCGTCGCCGAATGGATTGTTCGTGAGATGCGCGGCGATGGTGTAACCAGCCAGCAATTCCTGCGCCTTACCAACAATCTTCGCTGGATCGGTCCCAACAAGAAACGCCGCGCCCGCCTCAACGGCTTCAGGCCGCTCAGTCTCGTTACGCAAAACGATCACGGGTTTTCCAAGCGCGGCGCCTTCTTCTTGCAACCCGCCGCTATCGGTGATGATGAGCGATGATAAAGCAGCAAGGCCCATGAAGCTCAGATAGTCGAGCGGGTCGATGAGATGTATGCGTGCCTTACCCTCAAGCGCACCGCGCACCGTATCGCGCACCGCGACACCGGGATGGACGGGTAAAACCAACTCAATATCAGGCGTATCACGCACGATCTCGATAAAGGCAGCGCATATATTTCGAAGGCCCTCGCCCCATGATTCACGGCGATGGGTTGTTGCAAGAATGAGCCGCCGATCCTTGAGGCGCGCGGCCCATTCTTCCGCAATCGGTGTTTCGGCAGCGCGCACTTTCACTAGATCAAGCGCATCAACGACAGTATTGCCGGTGAGAACGATGTCCTTACGCTTGATGCCTTCATCCATCAAAGCTTGTACCGCTCGCGCCGTCGGTGCGAAGTGAATATGCGCGAGACATGCGACCAATCGGCGATTGGCCTCTTCGGGAAAGGGTAGATCGAGATTATGCGTCCGCAAACCCGCCTCGACATGAGCGACAGGAATACGTTGATAGAAGGCGGCGAGTGCCATCGCCATTACACTTGTCGTATCGCCTTGGACGATCAAGAGATCCGGTTTCAATTCGGCGAGAACCGGTTCGGCCGCCTGAACGATCCGCGCCGTCAAACCAGCTAACGTATCGCCCGGCCGCATCACGTCCATTTGAATATCAAGCTGAATACCAAATAGGGGCGCCATGGCAGATACCATCTGCGCGTGCTGACCGGTGAAGATGACGACTGGCCGGAAGGCCGGGTCCTTTTGCAGCGCAAGCACGACCGGCGCCATCTTAATCAATTCGGGTCGTGTACCAATCACCAATCCAATTGTATGCGGTCTCATCCTCGTCCAATCCTTTAGAATCGAAATCCGGTTTCAAGTCTGACACGCGTATCCCAATAACGATTGCCATTGTCGCGTGAGACATAGACAAGTTCGCTACGCAACGTGACGGGCGCAACGCTGAAAGCACGCAATGCAAGCCCAAAACCGCCTTCTAGAAAACGGTTGTCGGGATTGTTCTGCGTGTCGGTGGCACCTGCACCCATGGCATAGACTTCAGCCGCGTAATCGGCATTTTCGTAGAAGCGATAGCCCGGGCGAAAACGCGCATAAGCGATCACGTCATTTTCGTACCGGGTGAAACCGACGGCATCGGCATAGATATCGGCGATGAAACGCGGTGCAAACGGATCGACTTGGTCGCAGAGCGGCAGCATATTCCATTCCTGCGCCACGACGATGCCGCCCCGCACATCCGGCTGCCAACGATCGCGGTTCTTATAGATCAGGTCATAAGCGTAACCGGCTTCGGCAAAAACGATCACCGGCCAACCATCGACGGGGCGGATGCGCACACCACCGGCAAAGATGGCGGCATTATCGTAATAAAATTGCGGACCTAGAATGCCCTGTCCTGCACCCGAGCGTGTGTCATAGGTGACACGCGTCGAAGCGTACACATCGACATTCGGCATCGATTCAGGCGTCACGCCGACGCGAATTTGAGCAGGTGCCACGCCCGCACCTGTTTGGCGATCCCATTCGGGTGCGAGATAGACTTCTCCAAACCAAGGCTTGGGCATCACACGATTGACGCTTGTACGCAAATTGCCATAAGCCTCGCATGCGCGCAGACGTCGGTCTGGATCGGACGAGTTCAATAATTGCTTGAACTCGTCGCGTGCGCTGCGATGCTTGCCTTCCGCATCAAGCATGAACGCAATCTGGTTGCGCGCGAGTTCATCCTTGGGATCGATTGCAAGTGCGCGTTCGAAAGCGTGACGTGCCTCAGGGAGCATATCGGCTTGCAGGGCTGTAAACCCGATCTGGCGTTGCAAGGAACCATCATTGGGTTTCTGCACAGCGGCCAGCATAAAGGCGCGATAGGCTTCAGCCGGCTTTTTTTCTTTGAGGAGCAGGTAGGCCCATTCGAGTTGAATGCGCTCATCCTTGGGGAATTGTCGCGCCGCCTTGCCGAGGGCGGCAGCCGCCTGCTTCGGCTCGGACGATTTGAGCATGTAGAAGCGATTCAGAGCGGCGTCTTGCGGCGATACGGCAGCAGCCTTGGCAAGGTCAGTGCTGATCACCGCCAACAGTGCAATGACCCCGACGATCATACGGCCAAAACGGGTACACACCATCAATCACAAACCGGACACACTCAAACAGATAAAGACGGTGCCCTTTGGTTAATTGAGTCACCGTCGAACGTCCACACCAATTCAAAGCACTTCACCCAAATTGAGCTAATTCCAAGCATGAGATAAAATGCAACGATTAGTGCATTTGGCGGCAGATGCGTTTTAAAGCATTAGCAATTGATACCGGGCGTTATCTTTTCAACTGCACTGCAATCGTATCGGCAAGCCTCAGCGAGAGCGCAGCAATAGTGAGGGTTGGATTGGCTGTGCCACCTGTTGGGAACACCGCCGAGCCCGCAATAAATAAATTCTTATGCTGGTGGCAGCGCAATTCGGGATCGACAACAGAGCGCGCCGGATCAGCACCCATCACTGCCGTGCCCAGAATATGGCCTGCACCTTCAGGTTCTGGAGTGTGTTGAATCATGGTCGCAGAGAGACGCCCGAAAATCTTGGTATGCGCCGCGCGTGCCTCAGCAAGCCCATTCTTCACGTAATCGCTGGTGCGATAAGCGATTTGCGGGCCTGGAACACCATACATGTCACGCGCAACTGGATCGAGCGTGATGCGATTGGCGGGATCGGGCAATTCTTCAACGAGGGAGGCAAGCCGGATTTGACGCGACAATTGATCGGTCAAAGCGGTATCGAGAGCCTTGCCGCTCAAACCTTTTTTCGCGAGTGCTGCGGCAGTCGAAACCGGCGCTGCTTCAGCCCAAAGCCAACCATCATTGCCAATTTCAATGCGGAAGGCCCCGCGGTCTTTGCGGAACGCGCCGTCACGCAGATTTTCAATTCCTGACGTGGAGAGCGGCCCGCGATAGGGATAGAGTGGATCCTTCGCCAAGGCCCAGGATAATTGCGTGGGATGATCCATGAGATTGCGACCGACTTGGTCGGACCCATTCGCGACGCCGTGCGGCGCCTTTTCGGATGCGGACGCCAGAAGTAGGCGCGGGGTTTCAATCGCATGGGCAGCAAGCACGAATACCCGCCCGAAGACGCGACCTTCGCTTAAATCCCAACGCTTGAAAGCAATGTGATCGACAGTTTGATCCGCACCGAGAACCACGGCGACTGCATTGGCTTTGTCGACAATGACCGCGCCACTCTGTTCGGCGCGGGCAACATGCACAGTCGCATCATATTTTGCCTGCACTGGACAGACAGGAATACAACTCGAATTTCCACAACACGCTGGGCGATCATCGCGCATCGTTGAATTACGGCCTTGCGGCGTACTGCGGACTTGAAATTCGGTTCCCACCAAAGCGGCCGCAAAGCCCTTGTCTAGATAGGTTGGCGGTATGGGGGGCATGGGATAGGGGCGCGAGCGGGGCGCACCAAGCGCTTCATTTGAATCGCCGGCGACACCAATTTCCTGTTCAGCTTGTCCGTAGAAAGGTTCCAATTGATCATAGCTGATTGGCCAATCGGCGGCGCGTCCGTAACGCGATCGCATTACAAAATCTGCGGGCAACAAACGCAGGCACGTGCCAAGCCAATGCCATGTCGTGCCGCCGACAGCTTTGATGTAAGTACTTTTAAAAAAATCGGGTCCAGTCTGGCGAAACCAGCCATCAAGCTTGTTGGTGACAGGATGCGGAATTTCGGGCCCTTGCGGATAGGCGCATTCAGGTACTTTCACGGGCGCGGAGAAAAACCGCTCCACTGCTTCCACCCGGTCAATACGGGGGCCTGCTTCTAGCACAATGACTTTCACGCCTTGCTGAGCAAGTTTTGCAGCGATCAGAGCACCGGCAACGCCGGATCCGACGATAACAACATCCGCGCGTAGGTCCGTCATGGCTTTTCCGCCCAGTAGCCAAAATCGCCGCCGCAATTACCTAAAACATGCATAAAAGACACGTTCTGGAAAACGAGCGCATTTTCATATCCGGCGAGCACATCGCCAGACTTGCCTGTGACAAGGCCGGAATACCAGGCCGCGACGATCAGACGTGCGAGATCAGGATCGGATTGCTGATCAGTCTGCAATGCACCCAAACGCGCTTCCCACCCTTGAGCGATGATCGCTGCGAGGATCTTGCCACCGAGACCTGGATCCAGTTGCGCGATCGGGTTTTGCGTCAGCACAGACGACAGCTTTAGGAAATCGGCTGCAGGCATCGCTGCCGATGCCGGGGTTCCGAGGTTCGCTGCAAGAGCGGCTGCGAAACACAAAACGTCTCTTCGGCTCAAAGACACACTCACGAACGCTCCGCTTCGCTCACACTCAAACATTCGAAAGGTTTATCGATTGGACGATGAAAAGATAGTGCCCCAAAGCACACCCGTTATGACAGAAAGTTCTCATCACACGGGTCAGGCACCGAAACATGCGGAATGCCGCTGGAATATTCGGAATGCCGCTGGCGCGCCCTACGGGAATCGAACCCGTGTTTTCGCCGTGAAAGGGCGACGTCCTAGACCGCTAGACGAAGGGCGCTTGCGATGACGGGGCTTATAAGGTGGAAACTCCGGCTCGACAAGCCTTTATCAGCCTTCTATCCAGTACTTCGCTCCCGTTTCGAAGAAAATCATGTCCATGAACTCCCCTACCCCGGCTGAGCCGGGTTCAGCCCCGCCCCAGCAGGCCGCCGAAGCCGTTTCTAAGCCCCAAATCGGGGTTGAGGCCGCCGACGCGTCCCATGCCGGCGATACGCTCGGAACCGGCTCACCGGCCATGGCAGGTGCCGAGACGGGCTCCGCCAACCGACCCGGCATCGGCATCGCGATGATGCTGATCGGCATCCTCCTGTTCGTCACCAATGACGTCATGGGGAAATGGCTGATGTCGACCTATACGGTCGGTCAGGTCTTGCTACTCAGAAGTTTTGCAGCCCTTTTGATGCTCTCGCCCTTTATCTGGCGCGAAGGCGTGATGACGATCATCCGCGCGCCGCAGCCGGGGCTTCAACTCCTGCGCGTGATTTTCTCGACGCTTGAGGTGGCAGCCTTCTATTGGGCGGTCAGTTATCTCCCGCTGGCCGATGTCATGACCTTCTACATGGCGGGGCCGATTTTCGTGGCCGCTTTGGGTGGCGTTGTGCTCGGCGAACATCTCAGCCGTCGCCGCTGGGGCATGATCCTGTTCGGCTTTGCAGGTGTGGTCATCGCGATGCGGCCGACAGGTGCAGCCTTCTCGATGGCCTCGCTGATCGCCATCTTCGGATCGCTCTGTTTCGCGGCCCTGATGCTGACGACGCGCAATCTGCGCAAGACGAGCGACGTGTCGCTTGTCGCATGGCAGACGGTCGCGGCGCTTGTCTTTGGTGCCGTACTTGCTCCCATCGGTTGGGTCACGCCGAGCACAGCCGATTTCGTGTTGCTGTCGCTTCTAGGGATCGTCGCGGCGCTGGCGCATATTTGCGTCAATCGCTCGCTCAAGCTCGCACCCGCGACCGTCGTCGTGCCTTACCAGTACACGCAGATCGCATGGGCGATGCTGTTCGGTTATCTCGTCTTCGGCGATATTCCAGAAAGCGGGATGATCGTTGGCTCGATCGTTATCATCGTTGCCGGCTTCCTCATCTTCCTCGACGAACAGCGTACAAAAACGCGCGGCTGATCAACGCGACTTATCGGCAGGAGCAGCATCCGCAATACGGATCTGCACACGTTCGCCGCCACCCCAGCGGTCGACGGCCAACTGGCCCGCGACATGAATGGGCAAGCTACCGCGTGCCTCCTTCAAGGCGCGGCCGAGATCCTGATCGGCAGCGCGAAAAGCGATGCCATTGATGAAGGCCCCGTCGCCCGCGCGCAATTTCACGCGCACATGATTCTGACCGACATCTTGCGCTTCGATCACCTGATGCGATGGCAGGACGAAGACAGGCTCGGGATGCGATGAACCGAAAGGCCCTGCCTTTTCAATCGCTGCAATCAAATCTGGATTGGCACCGCGCGCGGTGACGGCAGCATCGATTGATAGGCCCGTATCGCTCAGCGATTCTGCGACTTGCGCGGTAAGCGCATTCTCCAGCGAGCGGCGAAATTCCTCGATCCTTTCAGGCATAATCGTCACGCCCGCCGCCATGGCGTGACCGCCACCCTTCAGCGCCAAGCCCGCTTCGACAGCCGCGCGTACGGCGCGGCCCAAATCCGCACCCGGAACCGAACGACCCGAACCGACAAGCTGGCCTTCTGCATTGCGCGCCAATGCGAAGACGGGGCGACGGAAACGTTCTTTTAAGCGCGAAGCGACAAGGCCGACAATGCCGGGATGCCAATCGTCCGATGTGGTCACCAGCACGCTGTCGGCAGGCTCTGCGCCGACGCCGGCGCGGGCAAGGATTTGCGCTTCCGCCTCTTCAACCATCGCGACTTCGGCCGCTTGCCTTTCGCGGTTGAGACGGTCGAGCGTCTCGGCAATGCGTGCGGCCTCTGAATCGTCATGCGTCGTCAGCAAGCGTGCGCCGAGCGCAGCATCACCAATGCGTCCACCCGCATTGATGCGCGGACCAATCATGAAACCGAGATGATAGGCCGAGAGCGGACCATCAAGCCGCGCTATGTCGGCCAAGGCCCGCAGGCCCGGCCGCGCGCGCGCGCGCATGATCGCAAGCCCTTGGCGCACGAAGGCGCGGTTGAGGCCTTTCAGCGGCACGACATCGGCAATCGTGGCCAGCGCGACAAGATCGAGCGCGCCCATGAGATCAGGCTCGGCGCGATTTTTCCAAAATCCCCGGCGACGCAATTCGCGGTTGAGCGCGACGAGCGTCATGAACACAACACCGGCTGCGCACAGATGGCCAAGGCCCGAGAGATCGTCGAGACGGTTGGGGTTCACCAGCGCGAACGCACCGGGCAATGCTTCCGGCGCCTGATGGTGATCAAGAACGATTGTCTCAAGTCCAAGCCTTTCGGCCTCGGCTATCGGCTCGTGCGAGGTCGTGCCGCAATCGACAGTGACGAGAAGACCGATGCCTTTTCCCACCAGCATTCGGATCGCGTCGTTGTTGGGGCCATAGCCTTCGGTCAGACGATCCGGGATGTGGATGATGCTTTCGACACCGCAATCGCGCAGGAAAGCCGAGAGCAAAGCAGAGGCGCACGCGCCGTCAACGTCGTAATCGCCGAAAATACCGATCAGTTTGCGGGCTTCGATGGCGTCGGCCAGCCGCCCAGCGGCACGGTCCATATCGACCAGAGTCGAGGGATCGGGCATCAGGTCGCGCAGTTTCGGCTCAAGGAAAGCCGGTGTCTCCGCCGAGACGACGCCGCGGGCGGCAAGGATGCGGGCCACAATGTCGGGCACGCCGTGATCTTGAACGATTGCGAGGGCGCGGGCGCGCGCGTCCTCGTCCAGCCGGTCCACCCAAGGACGGCCCGTGAAACTCCTGCTCACACCGAGGAAGGGCTTGGTCATGGAACAGGGATAGAGCCGAATCGGGGCTACGGGCCAGAGACCGGCGAATCTCGTCCCCGCTATTCTCACTTTCGCGCTCTGCAAGGCATTAAACAAAAAAGGCTGGCCTAAGCCCGCCTCGACACCAGAAAAGCCAGCCGATCAATCAAGCTTGAACTTCGCCAATTCGCGATGTTCGCCGTGGATCTTACGAACCGTGCCCGTGATCGAGCGATAGACCAGTGTCTCGGTTTCGATCACATTGCCTTTGAACTTCACGCCAGCCAGAAGACCGCCATCGGTGACGCCTGTGGCCGAGACAATCACATCGCCGGAAGCGAGTTCTTCCATCTCATATTTCTTCTTCGGATCCTTCACGCCCATGCCCCGGGCGCGCTCGACCTTCTCAGGCGTGTCAAGGATGAGCCGGCCCTGCATCTGACCGCCGACGCAGCGCAACGCAGCGGCGGCGAGTACGCCTTCAGGCGCGCCGCCAATGCCCAGATAGATGTCGATATCGGTTTCCTGCGGCATGGCGCAGAAGATTACGCCGGCGACGTCGCCATCCGTGATCAGGCGGATCGAGGCACCGGTTGCACGCACCTTCGCGATGAGATCGGCATGGCGCGGGCGATCCATGATCAAAGCGGTGATTTCGTGCGGTTCGACGCCCTTGGCCTTTGCGAGCGCACGAATGTTCTCAGCCGGATCGCGGTCGAGATCGACGATGCCTTTTGGATAGCCAGGGCCTACTGCAATCTTGTCCATGTAGACGTCAGGTGCGTAAAGGAGCGAACCGGCCTGCGCCATCGCCATGACGGCAATCGCACCGGGCATGTCTTTGGCGCAAAGCGTTGTGCCTTCGAGCGGATCGACAGCGATATCCACTTTGGGACCAGTCCCATTGCCCACTTTTTCGCCGATGAAGAGCATGGGCGCCTCATCGCGCTCGCCTTCGCCGATCACGATAGTGCCGTCGATGGGGAGCTTGTTAAGCTCGCGCCGCATCGCGTCCACCGCCGCTTGGTCGGCAGCCTTCTCATCGCCCCGGCCGCGCAGACGGGCGGCAGACACCGCAGCACGCTCGGTCACACGCACGAGTTCCATCGAGAGAATGCGCTCGATGACCTCTTTCTGAGGGACCTTGATCTCGGTGTTCGACATGGGCGGGAATCTCCAGCGTTACTGCCTCGCCTATAAAGGATTTGCCGCAAACTGCCAGCAGGGCGAAAAGAAAAATCAATTCCCTTAGGTCATTTTTGACCCGATTTATCGATCAGCGTTCAATCCTGATCAGTTGCGGCGGCTCTGCGATATGCCCGTCTGCCATTACGGCTTTGAGCGCTGCGCGAATGGCCGCTTCTGTCGTCGCATAGGTGATGAGAACGACAGGAACAGCGGGGGCTTCGGAGGCCCGTGGTGTGGTGTCTTTGGTCTGCGCCGATTTGCGCTGCACGATGCTCTCAAGCGAGATCTGGCGTTCGGCCATGCGGGTCGCAATCGAGGCCGCCGCTCCGGGACGGTCGAGCACCGACAGGCGGACATAATAGCCCCCCTCATGGCGTTGCATCGGCGGTTGTTCAGCGGCCTCGAGGTCGCGTGCTGCCACGCCATAGGCAGGCAAACGCGTTCCGCGGGCGATATCGCCAAGATCAGAGAGGACGGAGGAAGCGGTGGCATTGCCGCCAGCGCCCGGCCCCACCAGCGTCAACTCGCCAACAGGTTCGGCGAGAATGGAGACAGCATTCGTCACGCCCATCACCTGCGCGATGGCACTCGTCTTCGGCACCATAGTGGGATGAACGCGTTGTTCGATGCCGGTGGCGGTACGTTCTGCAACACCGAGCAATTTAATGCGGTAGCCGAGTTCGTCAGCCATGCGCAGATCGAGCGGCGCAATCGACGCGATCCCCTCGATATAAATGGCGTCGGCATCGATGGCCGTGCCGAAAGCGAGACTCGCCAAAATCGCGAGCTTATGGGCGGTGTCGAACCCACCGACATCGAAGGTAGGATCCGCCTCGGCATAGCCGAGACGTTGCGCATCGGCGAGTACTGCCTCAAAAGGCAGGCCTTCCAATTCCATGCGCGAAAGAATGTAATTGCAGGTGCCGTTGAGAATCCCTGCGACCCGCTCGACGCGGTTTCCAGCCAGCGATTCACGCATCGCCTTGATGGCCGGAATGCCGCCGGCAACCGCCGCTTCGAAATTGAGTTGAACCTTGTTGGCTTCAGCTAGCGCAGCCAAAGCATTGCCATGCTTGGCGAGGAGCGCCTTATTGGCGGTGACAACGGATTTCCCGGCAGCGAGTGCTGCTTCCACCGTTTCCTTGGCCTTACCGTCCGCCCCACCCATTAATTCCACGACGCAATCGACATCGGGGCTTTTGGCAAGTGCGACCGGATCGTCGAACCAGAGGATACCTGCCAAATCGAGACCGCGATCCTTCGCCTTGTCGCGCGCCGAGACTGCCGTGACCTTCACCGGGCGGCCGAAGCGGCGGCCATAGGCTGCGGCGTTTTCTGCGAGAAGGCGAACAAGAGAAGCGCCGACCGTTCCTAGGCCAGCAACCCCAATCCGGAGTGGCTCTGTCATGGCAAGTTTCCGAAGTGTTTAAACAAAGGCCCGCAGGGGCCGGGACCTAGTGCAAGGTTTCAAATTGGGCATCAAGAAGACAGCTATACCGAGGCGGGTGTGGGTGTGCGTTTACACGCCCCTCAGCCCGCCTTCTTTTCGAAATCGATGACGTTGTGCATCCGCTGTTCGGCGGTGTCGAAGAATTTGCGGATGTTGCGTGCGGCCTGCCGGATGCGTTGTTCGTTCTCGACCAGGGCGAGGCGTACATAATCATCGCCATGCTCGCCAAAGCCGATCCCCGGAGCGACCGCGACATCTGTTTTTTCAAGCAGTAATTTGGAGAATTCGAGCGAACCGAGATGCCGAAACGGCTCCGGAATTTTCACCCATGCGAACATCGACGCATCGGGGGCTGGAAATTCCCACCCAGCCTTGCCGAAACTTTCAACCATCGCATCGCGACGCTTCTTGTAGATGTCGCGCATTTCACGGATGCAATCGTCGGGGCCGTTGAGCGCAGCTGAAGCAGCCACTTGAATGGGCGTGTAAGCACCATAATCGAGATAGGATTTCACGCGCGACAGGGCGGCGAGCAATTTGTCATTACCGACGGCAAAGCCCATGCGCCATCCCGCCATCGAAAATGTCTTCGACATCGAGGTGAATTCGACCGTGACGTCGATCGCGCCGGGTACCTGCAACACGGAGGGCGGCGGATTATTGTCGTCGAAATAAACTTCTGCGTAGGCGAGATCGGATAAGAGGATCAGATCGTGCTTCTTCGCAAAAGCGACGAGATCCTTGTAGAAATCGAGCGATGCGACATAGGCGGTTGGGTTCGCCGGATAGCATGTCACGAGCGCGATCGGCTTAGGGATCGAATGCATCACGGAGCGCTCGAGCGCACGGAACATTTCCTCATTCGGCTCGGCCGGAACGGAGCGAATCACGCCGCCCGCCATCAGGAAACCAAATGCGTGAATCGGATAGGATGGGTTGGGTACCAGCACAACATCGCCCGGCGCGGTGATCGCCTGCGCCATATTGGCAAAGCCCTCTTTCGAGCCAAGGGTCGCGACAACCTGGGTGTCGGGATTGAGCTTCACGCCAAACCGGCGCTCGTAATAGCCCGCTTGCGCCCGGCGGAGACCGGGAATGCCCTTGGATGCCGAGTAACGATCGGTCCGAGGCTTACCCGCCGTCTCAACAAGCTTTTCGATAACGTGCTTGGGTGCCGGTAGGTCCGGATTGCCCATGCCGAGATCGATGATATCGGCGCCATTGTTCCGGGCGGCGGCCTTGATGCGGTTCACCTGCTCGAAAACATAGGGCGGAAGCCTTTTGATGCGGTGAAAATCGGCGCTCATCGAACAATCCTCAGCGATGCCTTCAGCGTGTGAACTAAGCGAACGGGCCATAGCATGACGGGAGCCGTTTCAATACCCCTTCATGGGAAGAAAGCGGCAGCGACCCCACCCTCAGGGCTTGGATTTAGCCCCGGCTTCGCTCTGATTGGCCTTGGCGGCCGCCTCGAGCTCCTGGCGGGTGGCGGCAGTGCCGGCGGCCGTCTTCGGCTTGACAGTCCGCGCCGGGGCATCGACGCCGACGGGTAGATAGTCGCCCTTCTCCGCCGAACGACTCGCCTGTACAAAATCAGGCATTGCGGTCGGCGGCGTGGCCAATCTGGTCATTTCCGCCAAGCCACGGACAGGTTCAGCTGGATTCTCTGCGCAACCGGCCAGTGCCAACACAGGCAAAGCGGCCCAAAGAGCCCAAGCGCGGGGGTTCAGAACAATCATCATGCGATCCTGGGTAATCTCTTTCGGCTTTCGACGAATTATATCTCGCGCTTGGGCCAACCGGCCTTAATATGACGGGGAAAGGGAGGCTGCGGCAAGCGCTTGTCACACAAAAGCGCGGCCATGGCGGATCGAGGGGAGGAAAAACGTGGAATCGGGCAAGAGCCAACCCAAGAGCCAAACCAAGAGCCAGCCGGCGGACCTTGTCCCGGCGGATCTGCCAGTTCCCGATTATGATGCGCTTGCCTCCAATACGGCGCGTTTAATGGAAGAAATGGGCCGCGCTACTGCGGCATCGCTGCGCCCCATCGAGCGGGGGGAATTGAAACCCGCAGGCGCAGAGGAGACTTCGGACCTCGTTAAAACGCTTGGTACCGTCGTTGAGCGTTTCGTATCCGACCCACAGAAGATGATTCTCGCCCAAACGGAATTGACGCGGAACTTCATCGATCTCTGGGCAGGGACGATGCGGCGCATGCAGGGTGACAATGAGGTCACGCCTGTCGCGGCGCCAGAGCCATCTGACAAGCGTTTCAAGGACCCGGACTGGAACGCCAATCCGGTATTCGACTTCATCAAGCAGGCCTATCTCATTACGTCGCGATGGGCCGAAAATGTTGTCGACCAAGCCGAAGGTATCGATGACCATACGCGCCATAAGGCGCAGTTTTACGTCCGGCAATTATCAAGCGCCTTTGCGCCGACGAATTTCGCCGGTACCAATCCCGAAGTGCTGCGCGAAACCTTTGCGCAGAACGGTGAGAACCTTGTGCGCGGCATGCGTATGCTGGCCGAAGACATCGAGGCTGGCAATGGTCGACTGAAATTGCGCCAATCGACGTCGGGCAGTTTCGACGTCGGCGTCAATCTCGCTACGACGCCGGGCAAGGTCGTTTTCCGCAACGACTTGATCGAACTGATCCAATATGCGCCAACGACGGAGAGCGTTTACAAGCGCCCCCTCCTGATTGTGCCGCCATGGATTAACAAATTCTACATTCTCGATCTCAACGCCGAGAAATCCTTTATCCGATGGGCCGTCTCACAAGGGCTGACAGTGTTCTGCATGTCGTGGGTGAACCCCGACGAACGGCAGGCCCAAAAGAGTTTTGAAGATTACATTCATGAAGGCATCTATGCCGCTCTCGGCGAAATCAAATCGCTCACGGGCGAAGAGCAGGTAACGGCCATCGGCTATTGCGTCGGCGGCACGCTTCTGTCTGTTGCACTTGCCGATATGGCCACAAAAAACGACAACTGCATCGCGAGTGCGACGCTCTTTACGACGCAGGTAGATTTCACCTATGCCGGCGATCTCAAGGTCTTCGTCGATGAGGAGCAAATCCGCAATCTCGAAGATCGGATGTACGCGCAAGGTTATCTCGAGGGCTCGAGCATGGCATCGGCCTTCAACATGCTACGCCCCAACGATCTGATCTGGCCCTATGTGGTCAATGTCTATCTCAAGGGTCAGGATCCCTTCCCGTTCGATCTTCTTTATTGGAATTCGGATTCAACGCGGATGCCTGCTGCGAACCATTCGTTCTATTTGCGCAATTGCTATCTCGATAACAAATTATCGAAGGGCGAGATGATCATCGGCGGCAAACATCTCGATCTCGGTAAGGTCAAGATCCCCATCTATAATCTTGCGGCGCGCGAGGACCATATCGCGCCTGCCAAATCGGTGTTTTTAGGGTCCTCTTTCTTCGGCGGCGACATCACTTTCGTGCTTGCCGGATCGGGCCATATTGCCGGTGTCGTCAATCCCGCCGGCAAGCCAAAATATCAATATTGGACCGGCGGTCCGCCAATCGGTGCGCTTTCCGATTGGATCGCAAGAGCGGAAGAACATCCCGGTTCATGGTGGCCGCATTGGATTCAATGGATCGAAGCTCAGTCGCCGGAGAAAGTCCCTGCGCGCGAGGCGGGTTGCGGTCGACCCACGCTATGCGATGCGCCTGGGGAATATGTCCGCGCGCGCGCCTGAACCCATAAACGGCTACCAATAAAAAAGCGGGCCAAACGGCCCGCTTTTTCGTTCGACGCGATGGCCGCGATTATTTCGTGACCTTCGGCATGGAAGCCGGGATCGTCTGCTTCGGATTATCCCAAATCCAACGCACCGAGGCCGACACGATGTTGATATTAGCGGAATTGTTCGCATACAGATTGTTTGCGAGCGGTGCCAAACGCGGATTATACCCGCCATTGCTGCTGTTCATCGCAACATCCCCACCCGTTGGAAGGATGAAGGTATAGCCGACATCGAAGAATAGGGTTTCGGAATATTGATAACCCGCGCCGACCGCAAACCACCAGCGATCGGAATCGGGCAGACGCGTCGAACGATTTTGTGTATCGATCGGCGAGCTTTCATAGCCAATGCCCGCGCGTACTAACCATGCGGGATTGATGCGGTACTCACCGCCCGCAGAGACATACCAGCCATCATTGTAATGCAACGGAATGAACGGGATGGCAGCATTGGTGCCGGTCTGTTGGTTGATGACAGCCGGTTGTTTCAGGCGGCTCCAATTAGTCCATTCGAAGCCAACAAGCGCGGTAAAATCATTCGTGACGCGCTGGCGCAGACCCACATTGATCGATTCGGGCAGCATGACAGTGCTCTTGATCGCGGCACCGCCCAGACCCTGCAGCGCGCCGCTTAGATTTTGCTGAACGGCCGAGCGATAACCAATGCCGATTTCCGTGCCTGCGAGCGGCGTGACCGTCATACCGAGCGTGTACCCGACGCCCCAGCTATCGCCTTGCAGGCCGACAACCGACCAATTTTGCGGCGCCGACGAAGCCGCGATCGCGGACGTGTACTTGGTCTTAAAATGCATCAGCTGCAAACCGGCCGCGACCGAGAACATGTCGTTGACCTTATAACCGATCGTCGGCGTGATATCGGTCGACAAAACGCGCGTGGTCGCACCATAAGCACGGCCCGGCCATGAAGTGTTGGCCTTTGTTGTGAGGCCGTAAGGCGTGTTCATCGAAACGCCCAGCCAAAACTGATTGTTTATCTGATAGCTTGCGTATCCAGCCGGCAGAAATGCGTCCTGCCCAATATCGCCCGAACTGCGTTGGAATGCAGAATTAAGATAAAGCGGCGAGGAGCCTGCCTGCGTCGTAAGGCTCGATTGCGGGAAAATACCCGAACCCACCATTTCAACCTGACCACCCTTAAACTGTGTGATGGTGGCCGGGTTCCAAAACATTGAGCCAAGCCCGGCCGCACCTGCCGCAGCACCGGCGAACGCATTGCCCTGGCCAACTGCGCTTTGTTCGCGCAAGCCGAAGGCGCCTGCATGAGCTACAGAAACGCCCGCCAACAACGAACAAACAGAAACACAGGAGACCGCAATCGTCTTCAGCTTCATGGCCGTTTCCCTCACATTCCAAGAGCCTGTCCGGTTGGCCCGGATCCGATGGAACCATGAACTGTGCATTTTCGAGCGGCAAGACAGTTAAAAGTGCACGACACATTGCTGCACCGCACAGTGGTTTTCAGGGCACACCGAAACATAGGTTGTCGGTGGACCTATGCACAACAAGCCTTGCCGAGGCGCGTTCGGGGCTTCAAACTGTAATCAGTCGGGCTGGTGCCCGCTCCTTAAACGGTTCAACAGGTAACACCCCGCAGGAAACTCCCTCATGAAATTCGTCCGTTTTGGACAGGCTGGCGCTGAGAAGCCTGGCCTTGTCGATGCCCAAGGCAATATTCGCGACTTGACCGGCCATGTATCCGATCTTGCAGGATCGCATCTCGATCCCGCCAATCTGGCCCGCCTTGCCAAGATTGATCCTGCTAGCCTGCCACTTGTTGCAGCAGGGACGCGCATCGGGTCCTGCGTCGCTCGTCCGGGCAATTTCATCGCAGTCGGCCTTAACTTTGCCGATCACGCCGCTGAAACCGGCGCGCCGATCCCAGCCGAACCCATCTTGTTCAACAAGGCACCCAATTGCGTGCAGGGTCCCAATGACGATGTGATGATCCCGAAGAATTCGCTGAAGACCGACTGGGAGGTGGAACTCGCCATCGTCATCGGCAAAACAACCTACAATGTCGAAGAACGCGACGCGCTGAACTATGTCGCCGGATTTTGCGTCTGCAACGACGTCTCCGAGCGCGAATATCAAACCGAGCGCGGCGGCCAATGGATGAAGGGTAAGGGCTGCCCAACCTTCGGGCCGCTTGGCCCATGGCTCGTCACAACGGACGAAGTTAAGGATGTTCAGAACCTCCATATGTGGCTCGACGTCAACGGCAAGCGCGTGCAGGACGGCTCCACAAAAACGATGATCTTCGGTGCAGCCTATCTCATTTCCTACATTTCGCGCTTCCTCCAGCTCGATCCGGGTGATGTCATCACCACTGGAACGCCTCCGGGTGTTGGTCTGGGCATGAAGCCCACGCCAATCTTCCTGAAAGCGGGCGATACGATGGCCCTCGGCATCGAAGGCCTCGGTACGCAGCACCAGAAGGTGATTGCGTTCAAAGAATGAACGTTGATTTGATGGCTTCATGAAAAGCGGGCTTCGGCCCGCTTTTTTTGTTTGCCTGAACTCAGTTGTTACGTTCTGCGCGTAGTTTCGCCCAATACTCTAAGCGCTTTTTAACCTCACGCTCGAAACCGCGTTCGACAGGTTCGTAAAAGCTTTGCCGTCCCATCGCGTCGGGAAAATAATTCTGTCCGGAAAATGCGTCCGGTTCATCGTGATCGTAACGATAGCCTGAGCCGTAGCCTTCCTGCTTCATCAGCTTGGTGGGCGCGTTCAGAATAATCCGCGGCGGCGGCACAGAGCCGTGGTGCTGTGCTGCCATACGGGCCGCTTTATAGGCTGTATAGACGGCGTTCGATTTTGGCGCAGTGGCGACATAGACGACCGCCTCGGCCAAAGCGAGCTCGCCTTCCGGCGAGCCCAGAAAATCATAGGCATCCTTCGCCGCATTGCAGACCACGAGCGCCTGCGGATCGGCAAGTCCGATATCTTCAATAGCCATGCGTACGATGCGGCGTGCGAGGAAGAGCGGATTCTCACCCGCGTCGAGCATACGTGCGAGATAATATAGCGCCGCATCGGGATCAGATCCGCGCACACTTTTGTGTAACGCTGAAATCAAATTGTAATGACCGTCTTCGCTCTTATCGTAGATGGGTGCTCGGCGTTGTAAGATGTCGGATAGCTTCAGCGTATCGAACACTTCGCCGGGACGCGCTGCGCGCCAGATTTCTTCAGCCAAGGTCAACGAAGCCCGGCCATCGCCATCGGCCATACGGATCAAAGCGTCACGGGCATCGACATCAAGTGGCAACGAACGGCCTTCGATCGTCTCAGCGCGCATCAAGAGCTTTCCAATAGCCTCATCACTGAGGCTCCGGAATGTCAGAACGCGCGCGCGCGATAAAAGCGCCGCATTCAATTCAAATGACGGATTTTCCGTTGTCGCACCCACAAGCGTAATCGTGCCGTCTTCCATCACCGGCAGAAAGGCATCCTGCTGCGAACGGTTGAAGCGATGGATTTCGTCCACGAACAACAGCGTACCCTGCCCCGTGAGGCGTCGCGCCCGTGCCGCCTCGAACACCCGCTTGAGATCGGCAACACCGGAAAAAATAGCCGAGATCGGTTCGAAATGCAGCGTCGTCTCGTTGGCGAGCAATTTTGCGATCGTGGTCTTGCCTGTGCCAGGCGGACCCCAGAAAATCAGCGAGCCGAGCGTTCCTGATTCAATGAGGCGCGTCAACGCGCCATCGGGGCCAGTCAAGTGTTCTTGGCCGACAACCTCGCTCAACAATTGGGGGCGTAACCGGTCGGCCAAAGGGCGCGGTGCGTCCTTGTCCAATCCCGCTGCGACGAACAAATCGCTCATCAGCCGCCTACCATCGAGGTCATCGTCTGGCCGCCGCGATTGATCACCAGCTTCCAGTAATAATTGCGCGATTTCTGTACTTTTTCCGCGTCGCGCGAGGAGGCAATCGGTTCACCGTCGATTGAGATGATGATATCGCCTTTCTTCAACCCAAGTTCGGCAGCCGGTGAATTGTCCTTGACCGCGCTCACCACAACGCCGCTATCACCGCCATCGAGCGATAATTCTTCGGCCAGCGCAGGCGTTAGATTAGCGAGCGTCGCGCCTGCCAATGGCCAGCGCCCTCGCAACTCGACGGGGTCACGCGGGCGTGTATCGGGCGCAGCGACAAGGCGCACGGTGAGAACCGATTTTTTGCCCGCGCGCAGCACTTCCAGTTTCGCTTCGCCGCCCACCTGTCGCGTACCGAGACGAAAGCCAAAGGCATCGGGATCGGTGACGGGCTGCCCGTCGAAAGCGAGAATTACGTCGCCGGTCCGCAAGCCCGCGTCCGCCGCCGGGCTTTTCGCGACGACACTCGATACAAGCGCACCGGTCGGCCGGTCGAGACCTAGCCCTTCGACGAGGTCGGACGATACATTCTGCAAACGCGCGCCAAACCAAGGACGGCGCACCATCTGCCCACCCGATTTCGCCGTCGCGACAACAATTTTCACCATGTCGGCGGGGATGGCGAATCCAATCCCGTGGCTGCCGCCCGATTGCGAGAAGATCGCTGTATTGATGCCGACGAGCTTGCCTTCCATATCGACGAGTGCGCCGCCGGAATTGCCCGGATTGATCGCGGCATCGGTCTGCACGAAGAACTGATAATCGCTGATCCCGACCTGCGTACGCGCGAGCGCCGAAACAATGCCGGATGTAACGGTTTGACCGACACCAAAGGGATTGCCGATGGCCAGCACGATATCGCCAACCTCAAGCGAATCCGGATCGCCGAAACTCAGAGCCGGAAGCGGTTGAGCGGGTTTGATCCGCAGAATAGCGAGATCGGTGCGAGGATCACGCAACACGATTTCGGCATCGAATTCACGCTTATCCGTGAGGGAGACTTTTACATCCGTCATGTTTTCGACGACGTGATGATTGGTGACAATCAGCCCGGCCGGATCGACGATGACACCCGAGCCAAGGGATCGCTGCACGCGCTCGCGGGGCGCGGCATCGCCTCCGCCGAAAAAACGCCGAAAGAACGGATCGTCCATGAACGGGTTGCGCTGCTGCTTTTCCTTACGCGTCGCGTAGACGTTGACGACGGCCGGCGCAGCTTTCTGCACGAGCGGCGCGAACGACGCCTTTACGTCGGCCTGCGTCTTGGGCACGGCGCGTTGGGTTTGGGCCCAAGCGGGAGACAGGGTTGTAAGCACAAGCGCAAGCGTGAGGACAAGGCGTTTCATGGGTTCACCGCGAGTCAGACGAACCGAATATAGGCGTGTGGGTGGACGGCTCAAAGGCCGGACACCCGCGTTTGTCCTTAGCTAACAGGTAGCACCCATAAAAAAGGCGCCTTTCGGTGCCTTTCGTCTCACTTCTCGGGCAAGTTCACCCGCAGATGCAGCTCACGGAGCTGCTTGTTGCTCGCCTCAGCGGGTGCCGACATCAGCAGATCGAGGCCCTGCTGGTTCATTGGGAACAGTGCCACTTCGCGGAGATTCTGCGCTCCGCAAAGAAGCATCACAATGCGGTCAATCCCAGCTGCCATGCCGCCATGCGGTGGGGCACCATATTGGAATGCGCGATACATGCCGCCGAAGCGCTCGACCACCGTCTCTTCGCCATAGCCGGCAATCTCGAAGGCCTTCACCATCGCTTCGGGGCGATGGTTGCGGATGCCGCCAGACGCAATCTCGAAACCATTGCAGGCGATGTCGTATTGGAACGCCTTAATGGTGAGTGGATCCTGCGTCTGCATGGCTTCCAGCCCGCCCTGCGGCATCGAGAACGGATTATGCGAGAAATCGACCTTCTTCTCGTCCTCGTTCCACTCGAACATCGGGAAGTCGACGATCCACGCCAACTCATACTTGTTCTCGTCGACGAGGTTGAGATCGAAGCCGACCTTGTTACGCGCATTGCCCGCAAACTTCACAAATTTCTCGGGATCGCCCGCTACGAAGAAGGCGGCGTCGCCTTCCTTTAACTCGAGCTGCGCACGGATCGCTTCGACACGCTCGGGGCCGATATTGTTAGCAATCGGGCCTGCGCCAGCACCTTCGCGCCACATGATGTAGCCCAGCCCGGGCTGGCCTTCGCCTTGCGCCCACGAATTCATCCGGTCGCAGAACGCACGCGAACCGCCAGTTGGCGCGGGGATCGCCCAGACTTGGTTCTTCGGCTCTTCCAGCAAGCGCGCGAACACTTTGAAATTCGAGCCGCGGAAATGATCCGAGACATCCTGCATCACAAGCGGGTTGCGCAGATCAGGCTTGTCAGACCCATATTTCCGCATCGCGTCCGCATAGGGAATGCGCGGCCAGGGAGATGGTGTGACCGCCGCACCCTTACCGAATGCGCGGAACACGCCGCCGATGACTGGCTCGACCGCATCGAACACGTCTTCCTGCGTGACGAAGCTCATTTCCAGATCGAGCTGATAGAACTCGCCGGGCAGACGATCGGCACGCGGGTCTTCATCGCGGAAGCAGGGCGCAATCTGAAAATAGCGGTCGAAGCCCGCCATCATCAGAAGCTGCTTATATTGCTGCGGAGCCTGCGGCAACGCGTAGAATTTTCCCGGATGGAGGCGCGAGGGCACGAGGAAATCGCGCGCGCCTTCGGGCGACGACGCCGTGAGAATGGGCGTTTGGAATTCGTTGAACCCCTGCCCCTTCATCCCCTGACGCAACCAATCGATGACGGCGACACGCGTCATGATGTTGTTGTGCAGCGTCTCGCGGCGCAGATCGAGGAAACGGTATTTGAGGCGCGTCTCTTCCGGGAAGGGGAGATCACCGAACACTTGAAGCGGGAGTTCAGCGGCGGGGCCCAAAACTTCGATTGCAATCACGAAGATTTCGATCTGCCCCGTCGCGAGGTCGGCATTGGCTGTCCCCTCGGGGCGGCGGCGGACCTTGCCATCCATGCGGACGACCCACTCGGCGCGGAGCTTCTCAGCATCGCGGAAGGCAGGGCTGTCGGGATCGACCACGCATTGGGTCATGCCGTAATGATCGCGCAAATCTACGAAAAGCACGCCGCCATGGTCGCGAATGCGATGGCACCAGCCGGATAGCCGGACTTCACTGCCGATATCGGCCTCGCGGAGTGCGCCGCAGGTATGGGACCGGTAGCGATGCATGGCTTCTCTCTTCCTGATTTGCTCTGAAACGCGGGAGAACGCATAGGGGCCAAGTCCAGCCAAGGCAAGCCGGAAGGATCCCGAGGCCGATGCTTCACCCCCAAAAAGCCAAGACTTGACCCTTCCCCTCCCCGCCTGAGGGGGATAAAGGGGTCCCCACCATGCCCTTGATCACCACAACGTCTGCCCTCGCAGAAGCCTGCGACCGCCTCGCCCGCCACCCCTTTGTGACGGTCGATACCGAGTTCATGCGCGAGAGCACCTATTTCCCGAAGCTCTGCCTGATCCAGATCGCGAGCCCAGACGATGTGTATATGGTTGATCCATTGGCCGAGAGCATCGACCTTGCACCGTTCCTGGTGCTCATGCGCAATCCGCAGGTGGTTAAGGTTTTTCACTCCGGGCGGCAGGATCTCGAAATCCTCTGGCATATGGACCAGTGCATTCCTGAACCGGTGTTCGACACGCAAGTCGCTGCCATGGTGTGCGGCTATGGCGACAGTGTCTCGTATGAGCAGCTTGCGCACGATCTCGCAAAAGCAAAAATCGACAAATCTTCACGCTTTACCGATTGGTCACGCCGCCCACTCAGCGAAGCACAACTCGTTTATGCCAAATCGGACGTGACGCATCTGCGCGATGTGTATCAAGCGCTCGCCGGAAAAATCGGCGAAACCGGACGGACGCATTGGCTCGAAGACGAGATGAAAATTCTCACCTCGCCTTCAACCTACGATCTCAAGCCTGGCGATGCGTGGATGCGCCTTCGCGGCCGCGTCCGCAAACCTAAAGAATTGGCGATCCTGATCGAACTTGCCGCTTGGCGCGAAGTGGAGGCGCGTGGCCGGGACGTGCCCCGTAGCCGTGTGTTGAAGGACGATGCCGTCATCGATGTCGCGACTTCCGCCCCACGTTCGGTCGAAGCGCTCGGACAATTGCGCTCGATACCATCCGGTTTTGAGCGTTCACGCGCGGGAGCCGATATTCTGGCTGCCGTCGAACGCGGAATTGCACGCGATGCCAAAACGCTGCCAGTAAACGAGCGCAATGGACGCAAAAACTTCAATCAAGCCACTGTCGAATTGCTTAAAGTCTTGCTGAAGATGACCTGCGAGGCCGAAGGTGTCGCCGCGAAGATCATCGCCAGTGTCGACGATCTTGAAGCGATTGCCGAAAATGACGAGGCCGATGTGCCCGCCCTGTCCGGCTGGCGGCGGGACCTCTTCGGCGACCGTGCGCTTGCGTTGAAACATGGCAAACTCGCGTTGGCGATGCGGGGCGGCAAGGTCGTTGCTTTTCCGGTTTGATGCTCGCTCAGAATAGGCCTCGTCATTGCTAACGCCGCAGTGCCGAAGCCATTCTGACTTCAGCGCGTGCAATGCCCATCACGGAATGACGCATTAGCGCTCAAGACCACAGCGCAATGACGTGCTGGGATTTAGGCGTATCAATTACCCAATCATAAAATGCGGTGTTCGGCCGACGATTCGCGCCAGCTGTGACAACCGCTTGAACAACCGATCGCTCGCGAGCGGCGCATCCTGCATTGACAGCGACAATTCGAGTTTTCCGTCATTGCAGAGCAAAGGCAGGCGCGGAAGAACGCCGGGCATGGCTGCTGAGACGAGATAGGCAACACGCATCAGCCCGGCTAGGATTCGCGCGCGATCAATCATCCGCGTCGAACATAATTCACGAAGGCGCGGACTAACCTGATCATCGTTTAATCCAAGATGCCGATAGGCCACTGCGAGCGCAAGGAACGCACGACCCGGATGATCGACACCACTAAAACCGGCATTGGCAATAATATTGAAGCTTTGCTCGCCACGATAATCGGGATGGGCACGCCACCCAATATCAGCCAACAGACAGGCAGCATGACGTAAGCGTTTTTCTTCCGGTGTCTCAGGGAGACCAGAGCTTGCCATAAATGCATCTGTCCAAGAGATCAATTCTTGCCCATGGGCCGGTGCACGCGATCGGAGAATGTTGAGATCATTGGCCGCGACAAGCAGAGGATCCTGCGCGCGTTCAGCTTCATCAAGCATTTCGTAAAGCAGGCCTTCGCGAACGCCGAGCGCGGATATGACGATATCGCGCGGTTCTGCTACGGCGATGATCTCTTCAAGAAGCACTGCGCCGTAATTCAGCAAAGGACGGCGTGCAATCGAAACCGCTTCAATCGAATCAAGGGTCTCCGTATCGACGCGCTCTACAAGCGCGGTAAAATCTGCTGCATCGGCAGCCGTAATCACATAATTGTGCATCACTTGCAGAGGATAGCCGCGCTGCCGCATATGCAACCGCGCCAAGGCACGCCAGGTCCCACCTATTGCATAGAAAGAGCGGTCCTTGAGCGCCTTCAATTGCGGCAAGCCAGTGATCGTCTCGCGAATAATCTTTTTCGCCTTGCGAATCGAATCACCCGAGCGATCCTGCAAAGACAGAGCACCCAGTGGCAGTGTTACGCCTCTGCCAAGGATTTCTTCTTTAACCTCGATCAATTCAAGCGATCCGCCACCGAGATCGCCCGCCACACCATCGGGCTTCCAAATGCCGGAAACAACGCCCAATGCGGACAGTTCCGCTTCGCGCTTTCCCGAAATCAGATCGGGGAAGATGCCGGTCACCTCAGCACAGCGCGCGAGAAAGTCCGGACCATTCGATGCATCGCGCGCTGCCGCCGTGGCGATCACCTTAACTTGCTTGATCCCCATTGTTTCAACCAACACGCGAAAACGTGCCAAAGCGGCGAGCGCTTTCACCATGGCATCATCAGCAAGCCGTCCCGTCGACAGCACCTTTCGGCCGAGGCCGCACATCACCTTTTCGTTAAAGATGGGTGTGGGCGAGCGCGACAGGCCTTCATAAGCGACAAGGCGCACAGAATTCGAACCAATATCGATGATCGCTATGGGCTCGCCATAAGATAGTCGGCCCTGCGCTCCCCTATTCACCATCTGCACGCTTTCAACCCTCAAACCGCCGCGTCTATTTGCCCGATTTCTCGGCCGCAAGCAATTTCGGGCTTGATGAGCGCAGCGATTTTCCACGGCCCGAGAGGCTAGGGTTCGTCATAAAATAGCGATGCGCGTTGAATGGCTCTTCGCCGGGCGATAGCGCGATCCGGGTCGAAGTGCCATCTGGCTCAACGCGCCAGCTCTGCTGATTGTCGAGCAGATTGGCCATCATGATCTGGCTGAGAACCTGCTCATGGACAGTGGGGTTCTGGATGGGAAGCAAGGCTTCAACGCGCCGGTCGAGATTACGCGACATAAGATCGGCAGACGAAATATAAACGGTGGCCTTCTGGTTCGGCAGTCCAACGCCGTTCCCAAATGCATAAATGCGCGTATGCTCCAAAAATCGTCCGATAATCGATTTCACGCGAATATTGTCCGACAAGCCCGGCACGCCGGGACGTAAACAACATATGCCGCGGACAACAAGATCAACATCGACACCAGCCTGGCTCGCGCGATAGAGCGCATCGATAATCATCGGGTCGACAAGCGCGTTGCATTTTCCCCAGATGGCAGCAGGGCGGCCGGCCTTCTTGTGCTCGACTTCCCGTTCGATATGATTCAGCAAGCGCTTCTTCAACGTCAACGGCGACACCGCCATGCATTCGAGCGCAGCTGGCTCAGCATAACCGGTGATGAAATTGAAGATCCGGCTCACGTCGCGGGCGACTACCGGATCGGCGGTGAAGAACGAAAGATCGGTGTAAATGCGCGCTGTAATGGGGTGATAATTGCCGGTGCCGACATGGCAGTAACTCACAAGTGCCCCAGCTTCGCGGCGCACCACCATCGACAATTTCGCATGTGTCTTGAGTTCGATAAAGCCGAAGACGACCTGTACGCCAGCACGTTCAAGGTCGCGGGCCCAGCGTATATTCGCTTCTTCGTCGAAACGCGCCTTCAACTCTACGAGCGCGGTCACGGATTTGCCGGCTTCGGCAGCTTCCGCCAATGCCTTTACAATTGGGCTGTCTGATGAGGTGCGGTAAAGCGTCTGCTTGATCGCAACCACATTAGGGTCACGCGCAGCTTGGTTCAAAAATTGGACGACAACGTCAAAGCTCTCATACGGGTGATGAACAATCAGATCCTTCTGCCTGATGGCAGCAAAACAATCGCCACCCAAATCGCGGATGCGCTCGGGAAAACGCGCATTATAAGGTGCAAATTTCAGATCGGGTCGGTCAAGGCCGACGAGCTGGGATAGATCGTTGAGCGCCAGCATACCTTCGGTGGCAAATACCTCGTCAGCAGCAAGGTCAAATTCCTCGAGAAGGAATTGCCGAAGATTATCAGGCATCATCGATTCGAATTCGAGACGGATGACGGAGCCACGGCGGCGGCGCTTCAATGCCGTCTCGAACAGGCGGACAAGATCTTCAGCCTCTTCTTCCACCTCGATATCGCTGTCACGGATGACGCGGAAACAGCCTAGCCCGCGAATGGTATAATTCGGGAACAGGCGATCAGCAAACATCGCGATCAAAACTTCGAGCGCAATAAAGCGTGCCGTTCCCGTTTCAGCAAGATCTGGGATGCGAATAAAACGATCAATCTTGTTCGGCACACGCACGAGCGCACGCGCAACACGGTCATCGGCATGGATCGGCGTGTTGGCCCGCGCACTCTGTGTCCGGTGTAGCGATAATGCGATGGAAAAACCGAGATTGGGAATGAACGGAAAAGGATGGGCCGGGTCGATGGCGAGCGGTGTTAGCACAGGGAAGACATGGAAGAGGAAATAGTCCTCAAGCCACCGCTTCTCCGCATCGGTCACGTGATCGGGATCGATCAAAACGATACCGCTTTCGACAAGCTCTTCGCGTAACTCGCGCCAACGGCGTTGCTGATCGGCCGCCAAGCGCGCGACCTCCTCGCCAATGACCTGCAATTGCTCGGCCGGTGTGCGGCCATCTTGCGAAACGGCAGTAACGCCCTGCCGGACTTGCCCACGCAGTCCCGCGACGCGCACCATGAAGAATTCGTCGAGATTATTGGCAGAGATGGACAGGAAACGCAGTTGTTCGAGCAACGGATGATTGCGATTACCCGCTTCTTCGAGAACACGGCGATTGAATTGTAGCCATGATAATTCGCGATTGATGAAACGATCTGGGCTAGCCATCAGCCGCGCGAGTTCAGCCGTTCTCGCGCGTTGCAGTTCATGCGCTGAGACGTCTTGCGGCACGTCCTGCCGCGATCGGGTGCGCGAGCGGGGCTTCTTCGGCACGCTTGCAGCAGACTTTTCCCCGCCGGGGCCTTGTTCATTCCCATCCATATCGCGCTCCGGCCACCATTGCCCCAAAAGGGCGAACACCCAAAACTATCGTCGTTGAAAGCCGTGTGACAATCAACATGCGGATCATTCTAAATCCTTACGGAGGATTTCCGCGGCTAGCGCACGGTTAACCCGCCGTCCACGCGCTAAAGCCTCGTGATCGAGCCTTTCGACCAAGGCTCGCATAGCGGGGACAGACCGTTCCACACGAGCGCGCAGGAATTCAACCAGCGCTGTGTCGACGACGATCTGCCGTTCGAGAAAAAATTTCACCAGAATGGCCCCCAACAGCGCATCATCGGGACTTTCGAAAGTCACAAGCGGCGCTAAGCGGAGACGGGAGAGGAGGTCAGATGTTTTCAGCCCCCACAAGCCGGGTTCGTTGCGCGCGGTCAGTAGAACGGGTGTGCCGGTCCGTCGGACGGCATTCAAAAGATGGAACATCGCCGCTTCGGCAAGGCCCGCCCGGTCGGCATCCTCGATGAGGAGCGCGGGCAAGGCTGCCAACGCTTCCGGATCCCTTTCATGCAGCAACGCCGGGGTTATCCGCGTCGCCCCTGCCCTCTCCGCCCAAATCGCCGCGAGATGAGTTTTGCCCGTTCCCGGCGGCCCAATCAGGATGTGCACCTTTTCCGGCCAATCGGGCCAGATATCAATGACCGCGAAGGCAGCCTCATTCGACGAGCCGACAAGAAAATCCTCAAGATCGAGACGCTCCTCAACCGGCAGCGCGAGCGCAAGCTGGCGCGGTTTCTCCGCGGACATGTCAGCGCTCCGTTTTCGGGAGCTGTGGGGTGTCGGTGGCGTCTCCGCGGTAAAGCGGGCTTTGCATGTAGCGCATCAGCGCAAAGCGGCTGAGTACGCCGATCGTCGCTGCAACCGGCACAGCGATGAGAAGGCCAACGAAGCCGAACACGCTTCCAGACGCGAGCAGTGCAAACATCAGCCAGACGGGATGAAGACCTACAGCATCGCCCACCAATTTCGGCGACAGAATATTGCCTTCGAGAAATTGGCCGGAGAAGAAAACGGCAAGGACGAGAATGATCTGGATGTAATCGGGCCAGAATTGGCCGAGCGCAACACCTGCGGCCAGAAACAGACCGGTCAGCGAACCTACATAAGGGATTACCGTGAGCACGCCCGCGATCACGCCGATCAGCACGCCGTAATTGAGCCCGCACAGTGTGAGGCCCACCGCGTACCATGTGCCGAGAAAGAGGCAGACCATGGCTTGGCCGCGAATGAATCCGCCAATCGCCCGATTAATCTGACCGGCCAGCATGCGCACTGTGTTGCGATGGCGCGGCGGCACAAATGTGTCGAGCGACGCGATCATACGGTCCCAATCGACCAGCATATAAAAGGCAACGACGGGCGTGATAACCATCAAGGATGCGATATCGATCACCGCCTGCCCGCCCGAAATGAGCGAGCTGAGCATGTTGCCGAGCACCGATGAAATCTTGCCGATCAGAGGAGCCAGCGTATCCTGCAATTGCTGCGGCTGCACCTGATTGTCGAAGCGCGCAAAAAAGGGTTCGACACGGGTCTGCACAATCTCGCGCACGGCATTGAAATAAGCCGGCAGTTTGGCGACAAAATCGGCCAGCTGAGCGAACAAGCGCGGCAAAACCGCAAGTCCGAGAACGATCGTGATGAGGAGCGCAAAGATGAGGATCAACAGGCTACCCACAAGCCGGTTGATGCCCCAGCGTTCTAATCTGTCGGCCAGCGGATCGAGCAAATAGGCAAGGGTGAACCCGGCGACGAAGGGCAGTATCACGCTGCTGAACGCATAGAAGAACGATCCCAATAGGGTCGCTGCCGCGAGCCAAAAAAGCGTTTGTATCCCGGCACTCGGCATCAGATTGATCTCATTCCATCATATGGTCGAGCCATTGGGCGAGATAGGCGGCTGCCGACGCCGCCGTCAAGGCAGCGACCCCATAACCCAGCGGCGAAACGAACCCGCCCAGCATCAAATCGAAGGTAGCGGTGCCAAGGATCAGCGCTGCAAAAGCTATCTGTGCGGTTGTATTGAGCTTCGACAGAAACAGTGGTCGGATCGGGACCGGCTTGTCGAGCAGCCAGGATAGCACAATGGCGCCCACGATCATGATGTCCCGGGAGACGACGACGATGGCAAGCCAGGACGGGATCACCCCTACAATCGCGAGTGTTACATAGATCGACACCAGAAGCGCTTTGTCCGCAATAGCGTCCAAATAGGCCCCTAAATCGCTCCGGAGGTCGAAACGGCGGGCCACATAGCCATCGACGGCATCGGAGAGTCCCGCCAGCACGAAGGCGAAGAAGGCCAAATCCCAATCCTTCTGGACGATCATTGCCACAACAAAGGGCACCAGCACCAAACGCCCAATGGTGATGAGGTTGGGGATCATGCTGATCAAGGGGTATCATCCTTCCGCAACGGTCCGTCGAAACACCATAAGGCCCAGCCCTTCCCCGGGAAAGTGATGCAAGCGCGGCTTTAAGGCCGGTTTGAGGCTTGCCAAGTCCCTGTTCGGCCTTTATCGCGACCAGAAGGCAAGAGGCGGGAGCCAATCGCATGGCCGAAGAAAAGCGCAACGGACTGACCTATGCGGATGCGGGCGTCGATATTGATGCCGGCAATGCGATGGTCGATGCGATAAAGCCATTGGTACGGGCCACCGCCCGGCCAGGCGCGGACGCGGTCATAGGCGGATTTGGCGGCCTGTTCGACCTCAAGGCGGCCGGTTTCAAAGATCCCGTCCTCGTGGCTGCCAATGATGGGGTCGGCACCAAAGTGATGATCGCCATCGAAGCTGGCCGACACGAGACGATCGGGATCGATCTCGTCGCCATGAGCGTCAACGATCTCATCGTGCAAGGAGCCGAACCGCTCTTCTTCCTCGATTATTTCGCGACCGGAAAACTCGAGCCGCATGTCGGGGCCGAAGTCGTGAAGGGTATCGCCAAAGGCTGTGTCGAGTCCGGTTGCGCTTTGATCGGCGGCGAGACGGCGGAAATGCCGGGTCTGTACAAAAAAGGCGATTACGATCTCGCAGGATTTGCCGTTGGCGCTGCCGAGCGCGGAACGCTCTTGCCGCGCCCAGATGTGAAGGCGGGAGACATTCTCCTTGGCCTTCCCTCCTCGGGCGTGCATTCGAACGGCTATTCGCTCGTTCGCCGCATCGTCGAACAGAGCGGGCTTACCTATTCATCGGCCTGCCCGTTTGAGCCGGGCAAGACATTGGGCGAAGCCCTGCTTGAGCCGACACGGCTTTATGTGAAGCCCATTCTGGCTGCACTGAAAGCAACAACAGGCATTAAAGCCTTAGCGCATATCACCGGCGGCGGCTTTATCGACAATATTCCGCGCGTGCTTCCAGATGGCCTTGCGGCCCATCTCGATCTAACGGCGATCAAGGTTCCGTCCGTGTTTGGCTGGCTATCGAAAACCGGCGGCGTGGTGCAGGACGAAATGCTGCGTACATTTAATTGCGGCATCGGCATGATCGTCGTCGTCGATCCGGCGCAAGAAAAGGCCGTCGCCGATGCGTTTATTGCAGCGGGCGAGCATCCTGTCCGCGTTGGTGAATTGCGCGCGCAGGTGGGCGATGCGCGCGTGACGCATCAAGGCCAATTAGCGCTGTAAGATGAAAAAGCGCGTCGGCATCCTCATTTCCGGACGCGGCTCGAACATGGCCGCGATCCTGCAGGCTGCACGCGATCCCGCTTATCCGGCTGCCATCGCGTGTGTGATTGCAAACCGTCCCGATGCGAAAGGGCTTCAGACGGCACGCGTCGAAGGAATCCCCGCGCTCTGCATCGATCACACGAGTTTTCCATCGCGCGAAACCTTCGAAGACGAAGTCCATCGCGCGCTTGTCGAACATCAAACGGATTTCGTCGCGCTCGCCGGCTTCATGCGCGTGCTGACACCACATTTCATCACACGCTGGGACGGGCGGCTCCTCAACATCCATCCTTCGCTGTTGCCGTCCTTCAGGGGCCTGCACACCCATGAGCGGGCGCTCGAAGAGGGCGTGAAGCTGCATGGCTGCACCGTCCATTTCGTCGTACCGGAGCTCGATGCCGGACCGATCATCGCGCAAGGCGCTGTCGCAGTGTGGCCGGATGACACGCCTGATCGCCTCGCTGCCCGGGTGCTGGCCGTCGAGAATGCCCTTTATCCGCGTGTTGTCGGCGCCATGGCGGCGGGGCGGATCACCCTTAGGGACGGGCGTGCGGATGTGGACGGGGCCATTCCCGATACCAGCCTCGTCTCGTTCGCCTAACCCCGCTTGTGAGCTTTCCCGGCCTTGGCTATAAGCCGCGCCAAGGTCCATTCCGGACATAAGACGCCCGAAAGCAAAAGAGAGCACAATGGCCATCCAGCGCACCTTTTCGATCATCAAGCCCGACGCCACCGAGCGGAACCTGACCGGCGCGGTCAATGCCGTGATCGAAAAGGCGGGTCTGCGCATCGTTGCACAGAAGCGGATCCACATGACCCGCCAACAGGCCGAGACCTTCTATGCCGTGCATAAGGAACGCCCCTTCTTCGGCGAATTGGTCGACTTCATGGTCTCTGCGCCGGTCGTGGTGCAGGTGCTCGAAGGCGACAATGCAATCGCGAAGTATCGCGATGTGATGGGCGCCACCAACCCGGCCAATGCGGCCGAAGGCACGATCCGCAAGCTGTTTGCGAAGTCGGTCGGCGAGAACTCGGTCCATGGTTCGGACGCGCCGGAAACCGCAGCGCTCGAAATCGCGCAGTTCTTCGCCGGCAACGAAATCGTCGGCTAAGGTCGTTTATTCCTTTCGAAAGCCCTCGCGGAAACGCGGGGGCTTTTTTTATGGCGTTGTGTCCTGAAAGGGCGCAGCTTCACCGTGCGGAGGCGGGGGACCCCTCCCCAAATCGCGCGTGCGCCTATAAGGTTCTCATCTCTGCATCAGGTCCCCTGCCCGCCATGAACGCTCCGGTCAAAGTTGAACGCCTGAACTCCACCTGCCCGCATGATTGCCCCTCGGCCTGCGCGCTTGAGGTCGAGGTGATCGAGGGACAACGCATCGGGCGCGTCTATGGCGCGAAGGAGCAGACCTACACGGCGGGTGTGATTTGCGCGAAGGTCGCGCGCTATTCCGAACGCATCCATCATCCCGAGCGCCTGCTCTATCCGATAAAGCGCAGCGGCCCTAAGGGTTCAGGCCAATTCACCCGCATCTCATGGGATGAGGCGCTCAGCGAAATCGTGTCGCGCTTCAACGCGATTGAGGCCGAATATGGCGCGCAGGCGATCTGGCCTTATTATTATGCGGGCACGATGGGGCTCGTGATGCGCGACGGCATCAACCGTCTGCGCCATGCCAAAAAATACTCCGGCTTCTTTTCCACGATCTGCATCAATCTCGCTTGGCCCGGTTACATCGCCGCAACAGGCAAGCTCGCCGGGCCCGATCCGCGAGAAATGGCAAAAGCCGATTGCGTTGTGATCTGGGGTACGAATCCGGTCTCGACGCAGGTCAATGTGATGACCCACGCGATCCGTGCGCGCAAAGAGCGCGGTGCGAAAATCGTCGCCATCGACATCTATCGCAATGGCACGATTGAGCAGGCCGATATGGGCTTGGTACTCAAGCCCGGCACAGATGGTGCGCTCGCTTGCGCGGTGATGCACATTCTTTTCCGCGACAATCTTGCCGACCGCGAATTTCTCGCGCGCTTTTCCGATTGTCCCGATGAACTTGAAGCGCATCTCAAGACGCGCACGCCGGAATGGGCGGCGGCGATCACCGGCCTCAGCGTGCAGGAGATCGAAGATTTCGCGCGTCTCGTCGGAACGACCAAGAAAACCTATTTCCGCTTGGGCTATGGTTTTTCGCGCCAACGCAATGGTGCGGTGAACATGCATGCTGCCACCTCCATCGCTACCGTCACTGGCGCTTGGCAATATGAAGGCGGTGGTGCATTCCACAACAATGGCGGCATTTTCAAACGCGACAAAAGGCTGATCGAAGGGCTTGATTTTGTCGACCCTTCGATCCGAAAACTCGATCAATCGAAAATCGGGCGCGTGCTCACTGGCGATGCTGAGGCACTCTTCAACGGCCCACCGGTGAAGGCGCTTTTTATCCAGAACACCAATCCGATGAATGTCGCGCCCGAGCAGAGGCTGGTGCGGAAGGGTTTTGCGCGCGCGGATCTCTTCACCGTGGTGCATGAGCAATTCATGACCGAAACGGCGCAGATGGCCGACATCGGGTTGCCTGCAACGATGTTTATGGAGCATGACGATTTCTATTATGGCGGCGGGCACCAATATGTGAGCCTTGGGCCGAAACTGATCGAGGCTCCGGGGGAATGCCGCTCCAATCACGATGTGATCTGCGATTTAGCGGAGCGGCTTGGCGTGGGCGATCTGCCCGGCTTCCGCATGACGCCGCAAGAACACATCGATGCAGGGGTAAAGCCAGCAGGCCAATCCTATGCCGAATTGGCGATGAAAAAATTCATCGATTGCCAGCCGGAGTTCGAAGTCGCCCATTATCGCAATGGCTTTGCATGGCCCGATGGCAAATTCCGCTTCAAGCCTGATTGGGCGAATGTGCCCTTCGCCAATAATGGTCCGATGGGGCCGTTCGATCGCCTACCATCCCTCCCTGATCATTGGGATGTGATCGAGGATGCGACGGAGACCTATCCGTTCCGGCTCGCGACATCGCCCGCTCGCAATTTTCTCAACTCGACCTTCACCGAGACGCCGACATCTCGCCAGCGCGAAGAACGGCCAACCGTGCGTATTCATCCGCAAGATGCAGCGGAGCATGGCATTGCCGAAGGCGATCTCGTGCGGCTCACCAATGAGCGCGGCAGTGTCCGCCTTCATGCGCTTCTTTCTGATGGCCTGCAACGCGGCGTATTGATCGCGGAAAGCATCTGGCCGAATGCAGCCCATGTCGATGGCGAGGGCATCAACGCCCTGACAGGGGCCGATAGCCCCGCCCCCTTCGGCGGCGCGGCCTTCCATGACAATCGGGTCGCGTTGACCAAAGGATAGATTGGGGCTTGCCATCAGGCCGCCCTCTCCCGCATGAAGAAGGCGTTTGGGTGTGCATTAAAGGGGGGCGTGGAATGAAATCCGCTCTAATTCTGATTGTGTCCTTAGGTCTGACTTCGGCGGCTTTTGCCGGAGCGAGTTCATCCAATGTGCCGCCGCCGGATGAAGCGACCAAAACCATCAACCGCGCCGGCATCCAAGATCGCGCGCTCAAGGGCTGCGTTGCTCTGCAGAAAAAAATGGCCGCAGTCCCGGTCGAGCTAATTGATCGTGGCTGCTCCTGTTATGCCAGTCGTACGGTGCAGCGCATGTCGAACCGGGAAGTCGACGCTTTCCGTCAAACGGGCTATTTCAACGATGAAACTCGCGAACGCGCGTTCAAGGCGCTTGATGCCTGCGGATTGAAGCGGCCAGCTTGATTTTTGGGGCTCGGCATCAAGCCATTATGGTGAGGGTCGCGCCTCACCCCCCTTGATCCTGCCCGCCAGCTCAGCCACAAGCGGGCATGCTCCACATCAACGATCTCACTTATCGGCTCGGGCCGCGCCTCCTGTTCGACAAGGCAACAGTCGCTATCCCAGATGGCGCAAGGGTGGGCTTTGTCGCGCGCAACGGGACCGGGAAGACGACGCTCTTCCGGCTGATCCGGGGAGAGATCGGGTCCGAAGGCGGCTCAATCACGCTCGGTAAGGGGCTAAGGATCGGTTCAGTGGCGCAGGAAGCGCCGGCAGGGCCAGAGACGCTGCTAGAGGTCGTGCTCGCTGCCGATACCGAACGTGCGTCGCTTTTGGACGAAGCAGAGACCGCGACCGACCCGCATCGCATTGCGGAAATCCAGACCCGGCTTGCCGATATCGGCGCCCATGCGGCCCCTGCCCGCGCCGCTGCCATCCTGCACGGCCTTGGTTTCGATGCCGAAGCACAAGCACGGCCTTGCTCATCTTTTTCTGGTGGCTGGCGGATGCGCGTTGCACTCGCCGCAATCCTCTTCTCCGAACCCGATCTCTTGCTGCTCGACGAGCCGACGAACTATCTCGATCTCGAAGGCACACTCTGGCTGATGGATTACCTCGCGCGGTATCCTCACACGCTCATCATCATCAGCCATGACCGTGATCTGCTCAATCAATCGGTCGACCAAATCCTGCATCTCGACCAAGGCAAGCTAAAGCTTTGGGGCGGCGCTTACGACCGTTTCGAAAAACTGCGCGCCGAGGAACAGGCGCTGCAACTCAAGATGAAAAAGAAGCAGGAGGACGAACGCCGTCACCTCCAATCCTTCATCGACCGCTTCAAGGCCAAGGCGACGAAGGCGCGGCAAGCGCAGTCCCGCGTCAAACGGCTTGAGAAAATGCAACTCATCGCTGCTCCGATCGACAGCGAAGTTCTGCCCTTCCATTTCCCCTCGCCCGAACGGCCTCTTGCACCGCCTATCATTGCCATGGAAGGCGCAAGTGCGGGCTATGGCGACAAGCCAGTCTTATCAAAGCTCGATCTCGTGATCGCGGACGATGACCGCATCGGCCTTCTTGGGTCGAACGGCAATGGGAAATCCACTTTTGCCAAACTCGTCGCGGGCAAGCTCACGGCGATGGATGGTATGGTGCGGCGCTCATCCAAATTAAAAGTCGGCTATTTCGCCCAGCATCAGCTCGACGAACTCAATCCGCAGGCAACGCCCGTCGCGCATGTGCGAGAATTGTTGCCCGATGCCACTGAAGCGCAGGTGCGTTCGCGGGCCGCGCAGATGGGCTTCCCGGCAAACAAGGCCGACACGCCGGTTGCCAATCTTTCGGGCGGTGAAAAGGCGCGACTCATGATGGGGCTTGCCGCCTTCGACGCGCCGCATCTTCTGATCCTAGATGAACCGACCAACCATCTCGATATCGATAGCCGCACCGCTTTGATGGAAGCAATCAACGATTATGAGGGCGCAGTAATCCTCATCTCGCATGATCGCTTTCTGCTCGAGGCTTGCGCGGATAGGTTGTGGTTTGTTGGCGGCGGCCGCGTGAAACCGTTCGATGGCGATCTCGACGCTTATCGCAGCCTCGTGCTGGAAGGCGAGTCCTCCCAAGGCGTTGCATCGAAATCCTCGAAGAATGAGTCCGCGACTTCACAGGCCGATTCACGTCGCGCTGCGGTTGAAAAGCGGCAGGCCTTGGCACCGCTCAAAAAGAAGATCGAAGCAGCCGAGCAGAAGATGGCAAAATTGACCGAGCTTCTCGCCCGTGTCGACGAGGCGTTGCAAGCGCCTGACGCTTTTATCAAGGATCCGGCCAAAGCGGCGCAGCTGTCGGGCCAGCGCGCCGAACTCGAAAGAACATTGATGAGTGTCGAAGAAGAATGGCTCACGCTGTCTGCCGATTATGAATCAGCGGTTTGAGACTCGCACGAAAGCGCGCCAACCAAGAAACGCCGCCATTGCAAGCGATAAAAGTGCCAATATCTGCAGCGCTCCGCCATAACCGAACAGCGCGATCAATCCGGTAATCGGCAGCGGCATCCACAACAGGCCTACGTTGAATACGGCATTGAAAAGCGCCTGCGGCCCGGCCCGTTCGGAGGGATTAAGACCCTCACTGATCCACGCCGAGAGAACGGGATAGACGACTGAATAACCCGAGCCGAACAGCATGCCACAGCCTGCAACTGCGAAAGGATGCTGGACCTGCACGAGCAGTGTATAGGCGAGCGCCATCACGCTTATGCCGACCGAGACGA
>Ga0214917_10000287_pt1 | contig 64882 bp, 62 predicted proteins | sample LL_1208_BB_MetaG_FD_177983 | JGI IMG/M metagenome (GOLD analysis project Ga0214917, IMG submission 177983) | Freshwater microbial communities from Lake Lanier, Atlanta, Georgia, United States - LL_1208_BB | ecosystem: Environmental > Aquatic > Freshwater > Lake | place: USA: Georgia | collected... | reverse complement strand
CGGATATCGTGGTCTGCCTGGCGCTCTCCACCCCGCAAACCCGGCATATGATGGGCGCTGAGGCCTTTGCCGCCATGCGGCCTGGGGCTTATTTCATCAACCTCTCGCGCGGCGAGTTGATTGATGAGGCGGCACTCGAGGCGGCCCTGGATTCAGGCCATCTGGCCGGTGCGGCGATGGATGTGGGCAGCGCGCCTGACCAGATGCCGCTGCCCCGCCTCGCGGCAAGGCCAGATGTGATCGCAACCCCGCATATTGGCGGGCTGACGCCGGCCGCGGCCGAGCATCAGGCGATGGACACGGTCCGCCAGATTGCCGCGCTGGCGGCGGGGCGGCTCCCCGATGGCGCGGTGAATGCCGCCCAGGCCTATCGGCTGTTCAAGCCGGTCTGACGCGCCCCATCTCAAGCTGCCAACCCGCTGCCGTCAGCGGGAAGGCGCCGAGCGCATTGCGCACCGCGATCTGATAATTCGGCTGGAACAGCACGAAGTGATGCGCCGCATCCACCACGCCGCGCTGCCACTCCACCCATAGCGCCGCGGCGCGCTCGAGATTTTGCTCCTCCGAGGCGCGCTGCACGAGGGCGGGCATCTCTGGCGGCACCGTCCAATGCACCCGCCGCGCCACCCGCTCCACAATGGCCGAGGCCCATAGGTCGTTCGAGACGGCGGGCGGGTTCCAGAAGGTGAGCACCGCGCCCGCCTGGCGGCCCTGAGTGAAGAGGGTGCGCAGATTGACCTGATCCATCGGGTTGAGCCGCACGCGAATGCCCACCCGCGCCAGATCTGCCTGCAGCTTCTGCGCCAGCACCTGATAGGTGATGCCCGCCACGGCGGCATTGCCATAGGCGATTTCCATCTCGAAGCCCTGGGCGAAGCCGGCGGTGTTGAGCAGCGCCCGCGCCCGGTCGAGATCCTGGTTGAAGCCGATCTGGCGGGCGATGGCCTCCGTGCTGCCATTGACGCCAATGGGCAGGAAATGCGCCGGGCGCTGCGCCGCGCCGCCCAGCATGCTGCCCAGGATACTGTCATAATCAATGGCGTGGCCGATGGCGTGGCGGACCTCTTTCTTCGCCAGCGCGGGGTTGGCGGCGGCATTTTCGGTCACCGCCATATAGACGAAATCGAGGCTGGGCATGCGCTCGATGCGAACCGCCGCATCGGCGCGCAGCGTGCTGATCTGCTCGGGGATGAGGTTGAAGGCAGCGGAGATATCACCACGGCGCACCGCGAGCAGCTGTGCCGCGCTATCCGACAAATGGCGGATCACCACACGCTCATAGGGCGAAGCCGCGCCCCAGTAATGCGGATTGCGCTGCAACAGGATCTGGTTGTTGCGCTCCCAGCGCACCAGGCGGAAGGGGCCGGTGCCGGCGGAATTGCCGTTCAGCCAATCCGTCGCACGGTCGGTCTCTTTTGCCGCCGGGGCGACCACACCGCCCTGGGCCACCACCACGGCCTTTTCCATGATGCCGCAGCCGGGATTGGCCAGAATGGGCAGGATGGGCGCATTGGGCGCGTTGAGGATGAAATCGACGGTCTGGGCGTCCACCACCTCCACCCGATCCACCGCCTTGATGTATTGCTGGGTTTGTTCGCGCATGTTGAGGATGCGGTCGAAGGTGAATTTCACATCCTCGGCCGTCATCACATTGCCGGTGGAGAATTTCACCCCCGCGCGCAGGGTGAAGCGCCAGCCGCGCCCATCGGGGGTGCGGGCCCAGGCGGTGGCGAGGGAAGGGCGGACATTCACATAATCGCCCGGCTCGAGCGTGAGCAGGCTGTCATAGACCGCGGCGAGCGTCATGGGCGGCGTGTATTGCGCCTGGCGCACGGGATCGAGGGTCACGGTATCGCTGATATCAATGCCGATGACGAGAACACCGCCGCGCGCCTGGGCCTGGGCTCCGGCGGGAATGGCAGCGGCCGAGCAGCCGAGAATTTGTGCCAGGCTGCGGCGGCCAAGTGTGGTTGTTGTCATGGGCGTGTTCCTCTCTGATCCTTGTGGTGGATCGTTACGGCCTCAGCCTAGGACGCATCCGACGCAGTATGGAAGAGGCAAAGCCGCAGCCTTCACAGCCTGGGGATATGCAGCCCGCCATCGATATGGAAGGCGTCACCGGTGCTGAAGGGCAGGGCACCAGAGGCCAGTAGCGCCACCGCGCGGCCGATATCATCAGGCTCACCCCAGCGGCGTATCGGCGATAATCCGGCCTCGATCCGCTTTGTATAAGCCTCGGCCACCGGGGCGGTCAGATCAGTGCGGATCACACCGGGGCGGATGTCATGCACCGCGATCCCATCCTCAGCCAGGCGCAGCGCGAAGATTTTTGCGACCATCGCGGTTGCGGATTTCGAGGCGGTGTATTCAGCCCGGTCGGGCGAGGCGAGAAAGGCATTGGCCGAAGAGATGAAGCTGACGCTGCGCGCCCCACGCTGCGGCGCGCCCTCTGCCACCATCCGCCGGGCCACCGCCTGGGCCAGAAAGAAACCGGCCCGGGTATTGATGGCAAAGCAACGGTCCCAGGATTGGGGCGAGACATCCAGCACATCACCGCGCTGCATGGCGCCCACACCGGCATTGCAGACCAGGCATTCCAAACCGCCAAACGCAGCCCAGGCGGAGGCGACCAGGGGCGCGTGCTGTTCAAGCACAGCAAGATCGGCCATCAGCATATGGAAGCGGCCACCGGCCGCGCTGACCGCCCGGGCGGTCTCTCCCATGCCATCCTGGGCGATATCGGTGCCGATAATGTCAAAGCCCGCTGCGGCAAGGGAGGTGGCAATCGCCCGGCCGATACCGCGGCGGGCGCCGGTGACCAAGGCCGCCGGGCGCTGCGTGTCTGTGGACATATTTGTGTCTCTCCCTGGGTGATTGCGGCTTGCTGCGCTGGGCGGTTCTGCTGGCGGAGGGGACGAGCGAAAGGGCTTTGCCCTCTCGCGCTCTCCCACCAGGAAAATGATTTTCCTGGACCTTTGTTTAATTTTTGTTTTCTATTAACATTTTAACATTTTTATATACAAGGTAGTTTAATTTTTTAATATATCATAAAATTTAAAATTATTTTGAATAACATATAATCCAAAATTACAAATTAAACGAAGGTGCAGGAAACTGAGTTTCCTGCTGGGGTGCTCGAGGGGCAAAGCCCCTCGATCTTTTCGTCCTCCCGTTCCTTCCCAAGCCTCGTCCAAGCCGCCAAGGCTTGAAAATACTTCACCCCAGCGAGGCCAGAAACTCGCGCAGTGCCTCGCGCCAGAAGCGCGCCTGGCCGGTGGTGCCGTGGCCGGTCGTTTCCGTGCTGGCCTCGATGAGATGCAATCTGCCATGGGCGATGCGTTGCATTGCTGCTTGCATCACGCCGGTCTGGGGTGGGTTGCGCTCATCATCGGCGGAATTGATCGCCAGCACGCGGGCGCGAATACGTTCCAGCAGCGGTGCTGGGTTGTAATCGCGTGAACTCTCCCATTGGTAGATGAAGTCATTCGCATCGGGCGGTGGATTGGCCGCCAGGCGCTGTTCGACCAGCGCATCGGCTTGGGCGCGGCTGGGGGCTTGGGCCTGCAGGGCCAGGGTGCCGCCATTGGTGGCGGTGGCGTAGAGCAGGCTGGCCATTCGCAGTGAGGGTGGTGGTGTCGTGTAGTTGCCATCGGCATAGGCGGGGTCGCGGCGGATGCTCTCGATCATGAGGCGGCGCAGCATCCAATTGCGCGCGGCCATTTCGGTGGGTTGGGCGGCCATGGGCACGATGGCATCCATGAAGTCTGGATAGGTCACGCCCCATAGCCAGCTATGCATGCCGCCCATGGAATTGCCGATGACCAGCCGCAGATGGTTCAGCCCCAGGCCTTCGGTGACCAGGCGATGCTGGGCATGGACCATGTCGTCGTAATTGTAGCGCGGGAAGCGGGCGCGCAGCCCGTCTGAGGGCTTGCTTGAGGCGCCGGCACCCAGCGCATCGGGCAGGATGATGAAATGGCGCTGGGCATCGAGCGGCTGGCCGGGGCCGAAGAGCGCGCCGGCAAAGCCCGGATTGAGCAAATTGCGCGCCGAGCCTGCGGTGCCATGCAGCACCAGCACTGGCAGCCCGCGGGGATTGCCAATGGTGGTATAGGCCAGCTTCACCGCGGGCAGGGTTTCGCCATTGTGGAAGCGGAAATCCCGCGCGACCCAATGGGCCTCGCGGGGGGTGGGGTATTCCGCGGCCGTGGCCACGCTGGCCAGGGCCAGGGGGATGGCCGCGCGGCGCGGCAGATACATCATCGGCAGTCCGTCGGTGGACCAGATGGAGGTGGCGGGATCGACCTCGATGGGAATTTCGGGGGCGGCCATGGTGCTACTCCACCCGCGCGCCGGAGGCCCGGATGAGGGGGGCGAAGCCGGCCTCATTGGCGGCGCGGAAGCGGATGAATTCCGCGGCGGAGGTGTACCAGGGGGTGCCGCCATTCTCGGCGAGGCGGCGGATCAGGTCAGGGCTTTCCAGTGCCTGGCGGGTGAGGGCGTTGATCCGCGCGATAATGGCGGGCGGGATGCCGGCCGGGCCCATCACCCCACCCCAGGAGGTGATCTCAAAGCCGGGCAGGAATTCGGCCATGGTGGGGATATCGGGTGCTTGGGGGCTGCGGGCGGCGCCGGTCACTGCCAGGGCGCGCACTTTGCCCTCGCGCGCCAAAAGCAGCGCCTGGGGGATATTGTCGAAGATCATGTGCACCCGCCCGCCCAGCAGGTCGATATGCGCGGGCGCCCCGCCCCGATAGGGCACGTGCAGAATATCCAGATTGGCGAGGTATTTGAACATCTCGCCCGAGAGATGCACCGTGGTGCCCGAGCCTGAGGAGGCATAGGCATAGCGGCCGGGATTGGCCCGCAGCAGGGCGATCAATTCCGGCACCGTGCGCGCTGGCACGTCATTGTTGATCACCAGCAGATTGGGCAATTGGTACATGCCCGAGATGTAGGAAAAATCCCGATTGGGATCGAAGGGCAGGCGGGCATAGAGTGTCGGCGCGATGGCCAGGGCGCCCACACTGGCCAGGCCAATGGTGTAGCCATCCGGCGTGGCGCGGGCGATGGCCTCGGTGCCGACATTGCCGCCGGCGCCTGCCCGATTCTCGATGACGAATTGCTGCGAGGTCAATTCGCTCATCTTCTGGCACCACAGCCGGGTCATGATATCGGTGCCGCCGCCGGGGGGAAAAATGCCAATGAAGCGAACCGGCGCATTGGGCCAATTGGCTTCGTTTTGGGCCAGGGCGGGGCAAATGAAGCCGGGGGTGGCGAGGCCCGCCATGGCAGCGAGGGTGGCGCGGCGCGGCAGCGCTGCGGTGGTCTTGGGCATGTTTCCTCCATGCGGCCTTGCCTGGCCGTGATTGACGCTATGCACCGATGGATAGGCGCGCCGGTCAAGCGAAATCGGCTTGCCGCCTCGCGTCAGCCGGCGCAGGCTGCGCGCAACGAATATGGAGGAGACCATCATGCGTGGCCCAATCGGCGCAGCCCTGCTTGCCATCACCCTCGCCACCCCTGGCCTGGCGCAGAACCGTTTTCCCTCAATCCCGCCCGAGCAGATGACGCCCGAGCAGCGCGCCCTTGCCGCCGCCATCCAGAGCGGGCCGCGCGCCGCGGTGCCGGGGCGCGACAATTCCATCGGCGGGCCATTCAATGTCTGGCTGCGCTCGCCCGGGGTGGGCGACAGGCTGCAGGCGCTGGGCAGCGAGTTGCGCTTCCGCACATCGCTGCCCCAGGCGCTGAATGAATTCGCCATCCTGATCACCGCGCGGGAATGGTCATCGCAATATGAATGGTTCGCCCATCATCGCCTGGCATTGGCGGCGGGGCTGCCGGCCTCGATCGCCGCGGATCTGGCGGAGGGCCGCCGGCCTGAGGGCATGAATGACGACCAACGGGTGATCTATGATTTCTGCATCGAGTTGCACCGCACCCGCTTTGTCTCGGATGCGAATTTCGCTGCGGTGAAGCAACGCTTTGGCGAACAGGGCGTGGTCGATCTGATCGCGGTGAGCGGATATTACGTGGCGGTGGCGATGACGCTGAACACCGCCCGTGTGGGGTTGCCCGATGGGGTGGCGCCGCCTTTGCCGGAATTGCGGCGCTAGGATAGGCGCTCGGTATCGGGCGACGATAAAAACGGAGGAAATACCATGGCCATTTCACGCCGCAGCGCGCTGTCGCTGCTGCCGCCGCTGCTCGCCGCCCCCGGCCTTGGCCGCGCTGCCGGTTTTCCGGAGCGGCCAATTCGCATCGTGGTGCCCTATGCCGCGGGCGGCAATTCCGATGTGGTGGCGCGCATCCTGGCTGTGCCCTTTGGCGAGGTGCTGGGCCAGGCTGTGGTGGTGGAAAACCGCCCCGGTGCCGGTGGCAGCGTGGCGGCCACGCAAATGGCCCGGATTCGCCCCGATGGCTATAATCTCATGATCGGCAGCAATGGGCCGATGACGGTGAACCCGGCCATCCAGCCCAATCCGGGCTATGACGCGCTGCGCGATTTCGCCCCTATTGGGTTGATTTGCCGGACCGCGCTCACGGTCACTGTCAAGCAGGGCCTGCCGGTGCGCAGCCTCGCGGAATTTGTCGCCCTGGCGCGGCAGCGGCCCGGCCAGGTGACGATGGGCACCTCTGGCGTGGGCAGCATTGGGCATCTGGGCCTGGCCAGCTTCGCCGCCCTGATCGGCGCCACGCTGCAGCATGTGCCCTATCCGAGTGGCGGGCAGATTCTGCCTGATCTGGTGGCCGGCAATGTTGATGCCGCCATCACCGAGATCAGCACCGCCTTGCCGCTGCATCGTGCCGGCCAGGCGCGCATTCTGGCGCTGGGCAGCGCCAGCCGTTCCGAACTTGCCGCCGATATCCCCACGGCCGAAGAAGCCGGGGTGGCGGGCTGGCGCGAGGCGGCTTTTGTTGGCCTTGTGATTCCAGCCAATCCGCCGCCCGAGGTGCAGGCTGTACTGGCCAGTGCCTTTGCGGCCGCGGTGGCGCGGCCGGAGACAAGGCGGCGGCTGATCGATAGCGGCAGCGAGGTCGCCTCTGCTGCCGAGGCCACGCCTGCGGGCTTTACCGGTTTTCTGGCGGAGGAGACGGCGCGCACCCGCGCCGCTGCGGTTCGCGCCGGGCTCAGGAATGCGCCATGAAGATTATCGACGCGCAAATCCATATCTGGGGCCAGGGCAAGCCCTCTGGCCTGCATCGCCAGGTGCCGGTCTTCACCGCTGAGGAGGTGCTGGCCGAGATGGATGCGGCGGGGGTGGATGCGGCCCTGATTCATCCGCCCGCCAGCTGGGACCCCGATTCCAACGCCCTGGCCATGGCGGCGGCGGCCCGCTACCCGAAGCGCTTTGCCGTCATGGGGCAATTCCCGCCTGAGCGGGTGGAGAACCGGCCTCTGATCCAGGGCTGGCGCAACCAACCGGGCATGGTGGGGCTGCGCTGGCCTTTGATCGCGGCCGAGCAGCAGGCCTGGCTGCGCGATGGCACGCTGGATTGGCTCTGGCCCGAAGCCGAGCGCGAGGGGCTGCCGATTGCCATGATGGGTGGCCTTTTTCTTGATGATTTCCGCCGCATTGCCGAGGCGCATCCCGGCCTCAAGCTGATCCTCGACCATTGCGGCCTGGTGCGCACCGGCCAGGATGAGGCCGCCTTCGCCCAGCTCGACACTTTGCTGGCCCTGGCGCGGCTGCCCAATGTGGCGGTGAAGGCCACCGGCGCGCCGCATTACTCCACCCAGGGCTATCCCTATCGCAATTTGCATGGCGGTTTGCAGCGCATTTTCGACGCCTTCGGGCCCGAGCGGTTTTTCTGGGGCACTGACATCACCCGCATGCCCTGCAGCTACCGCCAATGCGTGACTTTCTTCACCGAGGAACTGCCCTGGCTGCATGGGCGCGCGCTGGAATGGGTGATGGGGCGTGGTCTCTGCCAATGGGTCGGCTGGGATTATGATTTTGGCTGAGGGCGCGGGCCTCAAATACGTTGCGCAGCAATGGCGGCGGATGGGCCAGGGCAGGGAGCCCTCAAGCCGCTGCGGGGAGCTTGCCTGAACGGATCAACGACGCCACGCGGGTAGGGCCGCTCTTTAGTCGCCGAGATCAGCGGTGAGCGTGGCGCTGCCAACCACGCCCCCTGCGGCGCCATCCAGCTTGGCGCCGGCGGTGGGGGGATTTTCGTCCGTCATAGCTATGTCCGATAAGACTGGTGTCTCGATTTGGCGGGAGCCACATGGGGGCGGCACCGTGACGGTCATGGCCGTCTGACGCAGCCTTCGAAAGCTTCAGCGCAATTCAAATGTATCGGTGAGTATGGCTTTGCAGTCGTACATGACCTGTATATGCTATTTCTACATCGCCTCCCGATATGCGAAATATCCGATCGAATGCCTAAGCAAATCGTGCGAAAGAATTAAAGTCATGGGATCAGGCTACGAAATCGCTTATACTGGCAATTTGGGCAAGGACCTGACCGGTAAATTGGTGGTGTATTTGGATGCCGACCCCAATCCAATGACGGCTGAGGCATGGGCGACCTATGTTCCGCCAGCTGGGTATAGTTTGAACACGCCGCGCACAACTTGCTTTGATGTGCTGGATCTGCTGGGCAGCCCGGATGTTCCGGCGGGGCAATACACGCCTCTCACAACCTCTGATGGTTATACCTGGATCAGCGTGGCCGCTTTGGCCCGAAGCGTTTATCCCTATCTGCCGCTCACGGTGGATGGGGTTACGCTGTCACCGCAGCAAATAGCCTATTCGCTTTCGACCCCACCCCCGGGGGTTATTATTGTCGATAGCAATGATAAAAACCATTCCAATACCCATTGGGGATTGGATGGCGCGCATGCTGGCGCGGCCCATTTACAATATTTCATTATGGACCCTTGGAATAATAAATATATATTGAAATCGGTAAATTCAAAATACGATACACCTGAGAAATTTGCTGAAGCCGTTGCGGCTGCGGTTTTGCCGAAAGGTTGGGTGAAACTCGCCCCGGAGTTTTTCAGGCAAGATGTAGCCTATACACCGATTTACAGCGGCGTGAATGACAGCCTGGCGCATGCCAATGAATTTCGCGACAGCGCCGATAGTGCCTGGACGCAAATCGAATGGGGTGCTGCGGGCATAACCCTCAATGCCATGACGGCCGGGGGATTGCCGATTTGGGGCGGGCAGGCTGGCGGCCGCTTGCTGGGCAATGAGCAGAGCAATGTGATGTATGGCGGGCAGGGGGCCGATTCCATCTTCGGCCTGACCGGTGACGATGCCATTTATGCTGGCGGCAGCAATGATGTGATCGATGGTGGCTTGGGCTCGAATTTCCTCTCGGGCGGTGCGGGGATGGATTCATTCTTCCTCGATGGCCGGGCCGCCAATGGCCCCAGCACCTGGTCCACCATCGCCGATTTTTCGCCCGGGGAGCATGTCACGATCTGGGGCTATCAGCCTGGGGTGAGCAAGCTGGCCTGGGCTGCGAGCGGTGGCGCTGCGGGCTATACGGGCGCGACCTTGCATGGCGACCTCGATGGCAATGGCCAGATCGATACCTCGATCACTTTCAGTGGCCTGACCCAGGCGCAATTGCCGACGCCGAGCTTTGGTTCCTCCAATGGTTACGACTATATTCATATTGGATAGGTGAGGCGGCGCTGGTCTGGACAGGTGCCGCAAGCGCCTTACCCTGCCCCCATGGCGCCGGAACCCAAGCACCGATGAGCATCGCCGATGGCCATTGGCGCGAGATCGAAGCCTATCTCACCGGTGATGACCGCTGCCTGCTGCCCTTTGGCAGCCCCTGGCAGTCGGATGATGCGGTGTTGGACAGAATCTGCCAGGCCGGTATGGCCGAAACCCGAGCAGTGCTGGAGGGCCCATGGCCGAACCGATAGTCATTTGGGGGGCGGGCGCCATTGGCGGCACCCTCGGCGCGCATTGGGCGCGCGCCGGCCATGAGGTGCTGCTGGTCGATCAGGTGGCGGCGCATGTCCAGGCTTGCCGCAGCACCGGCCTTGTCATTCGCGGCCCGGTGGAGAATTTCACCCAAATCATCCCGGCGGTCACACCGGCCGCGTTGAAGGGGCGCTTCCGCCGCATCGTGCTGGCGGTGAAGGCACAGGCCACGCACGAGGCGCTCACCATGCTGGCGCCGCATCTGGCCGAAGATGGCTTCGTGCTCTCGGCGCAGAATGGCCTGAATGAGATCGCCATCGCCGAGGCGCTGGGCGCGCATCGCACCATGGGCTGCTTTGTCAATTTCGGTGCCGATTGGCATGGGCCGGGCGAAATCCTCTATGGCAATCGCTCTGCCCTGGTGCTGGGCGAGATCGATGGCAGCATCCAACCGCGCACGCGGGAGATCTTCGCACTCGCGCAGATCTTCGAGCCTGATGCGGTGCTGACCACCGATATCTGGTCCTATCTCTGGGGCAAGCTGGCCTATGGCGCCATGCTCTTCGCCAGCGCGCTGAACCATGACAGCATGACGGAGAATTTCGCCGACCCCGCCCGCCTGCCGGTCTGGTTGGCTTTGGGGCGTGAGGTGGTGGCAACCGCCCTGGCGCGTGGCGTGACCCCGCGCGGCTTTGGCGGCTTTGACCCCATGGCCTTCGCCCCCGGCCGGACGGATGGCGATGGTGAGGCCATCATCCATTGGCTGCGCGACTATACCGCGGTCGGCGCCAAGACCCATTCGGGCGTCTGGCGGGACCTCGCGGTGCGCAAGCGCCAGACCGAGGCTGAGGCGCAGATTGCCATCATTGCGCCCCTCGCGGCCGAACATGGCATTGCCACACCTGCCATCCATGCGATGTGCCGGCTGATCGGCGAGATCGAGGCCGGCCAGCGCGAGCAATCGCCCCAGAGTTTTGCCGCCCTGATGGCGGCGCTCTGGGGCCCCTGCGGTGGCTTAGGCCACCGCCAGATCGCTCGCCACATGGAACAGGCAATCGCCCCGCTTGGTGCGGGCGGGGCGGCTGGGCTGGAATGAGCATATCGGCCATCATAACCGCCTGATGCTGGCAGGGCCCGAACCGCTTTTGCTGATCAACCCCCGCAGCTTCCTGTTCCAGGAATTGCGCGCGAGCGACCTCATCATCTGCAACCTCGCGGGGGAGGTGCTGCGCGGCAAGGGCGAATGGCGCAATTTTGCCTTCCAGATTCAGGCCCGCATCCATATGGTCAATCCCAAGGCGGCTTGTGTGGTGCATGTCCATCCGCGCCACCTCACCGCCTTGTCGATAATCGAGGGCGCGGAATGCTCCCTCTCGCACCATCATAAGCGGCTGCTGAATGACCACACGGTCTATGATGGTGATGGCAATGAGCCGGTGCATGATGACGACGAGGGCGACCATATCGCCCGCCTCATGGGCGATAAGACCATCATGCTGATGCGCGGCCATGGCGTGACGGTGGTGGGCCCCACGGTGCATGACGCCTTTGATGAGACCTATATGGCCGCGCGCAGCTGCATGTATCAGATAACCGCCATGCAAACCGGCCAGCCCCTGCACAAGCTGCCCGAGGGCTTGCGCCGCAACCATGCCGGCCCCTGGGGCGAGCGGCTGGATGCCCGCCTGCATCTGAACGCCTGGCGGCGCGCGCTGGAGTGTGAGGAGCCGGATTATGCCCGCTAAAGGCCAGAATCTCAGCGCGGCCTGACCGGCAGGCCCATGGCGCGGAAGCGCGATTCCACCACATCGAGGTCGTGCAAGCCGGGCGGATTGGCGCGGCTGGGTTGCTCATGCAGGCGCGGTGCCCGATGGGTCCGCCACAGTGACAGCAGCCGGGCGAGTTCGGTGAGCGGCGCGTGATGATCATCCACCCGCAGGTCAATATCCGAAAAATCCTCGGTGGTGATCAGGCGCAGCGCCGCCGATTGGCGGCCGCGCCGGTCACCACCCGCCGCCTCGCCGGCATCAAGCGCCGCCAGCATGCGCTCGGGCAGCGCCAGTTCCTGGCCTTTCGCAAAAGCAGCGGCCGTATCGGCCACCACCGCCTCGCCCGAGAGCATATTGCCAGCAACCGACCATCCGGCCTGGGTGACATGGCCGCACCATTCCACGCAGCGCTCCCCCGTCCAGGCGGCGGTGCGGCCTTGGCGGTCAATGGCGTGAACCTGGCGCAGGGCGCGGCCCTCATCCATGGCGAGCGCACCGGCGATGGCAAGATCGGGCGCCACGCCCCGCGCCATGGCATCGAGAATGGCGGGGCCGAGATAGCGGTTGGTCATGCTTTGGGTGGCCACGGCCCCCACGCCGGCGCGCAAATGCGGCACCGCCGCCCCCACCGCGAGATTGCATGTCGTCACCGCGACGGCGAAGGCCCCGGTCTGGGGGTCATGGGCGAGGATGGACCAGGTGATGGCGCGCACTCCGTTATGAGACGCTAGTGTAACCCGATTCGCCGCGTTGCGCGCAGCCAGCGTCTGGGGCATGCAGGGGCCAGGGAGAAACGCCATGATCCATCGCCGAAGCCTGCTTGCCGCCCCAATGGCGCTGGCCGCACCCGCCTTTGCCCAAGCTGCCTGGCCGCAGCAGCAAATTCGCCTGATCGTGCCTTTTGGGCCCGGGGGGGCGATTGATACGCTCAGCCGCACCATGGCCGCGCGCTTCGCTGAATTCGCCAATGGGCAGAACCTGGTGATCGAGAATCGCGCCGGCGCGGGCGGCACCATCGGCGGCGCCTATGCCGCGCAGCAGCGCCCCGATGGCAGCACGCTGATGATGGCCGATGTGGGCGCCAATGCCATTGGCCGGCTGCTCTACCCGGCCCTGGCCTATGATCCGGTGAGCGCCTTCACCCCCATCATCCATCTGGTGAACCTGCCCGGCTGCCTCATCGCCCATCCCGATGTGCCGCAGCAAACCATGGCCGAGATCATCGCCGCCGCCCGCGCGCGCCCCGATGGCTTCACCTTCTCCTCGGCTGGCACCGGCAATGGCAGCCATTTGTTCATGGAACTCTTTCTCAAGCGCGCGGGCATTCGCATGGTGCATGTGCCCTATCGCTCGGGGGCGGAGATGGTCACCGCCCTCATCCGCGGCGATGCGCAATTTGGCTTCCCAACCGTCTCCTCGGCGCTGGCCATGATCCGCGAGGGCCGCGCCAAGGCAGTGGCCATCAGCCTGCCCGGCGGCACGCCGGTGCTGCCCGGGGTGCCGGCGGTGGATACAGTGCTGCCCGGCTTTAATGTCGCGGTCTGGCACGGCATCGTGGCCCCTGCCGGCATCGAGCGCTCCATGGTGGAGCGGATCAACGAGATCTTCGGCAAGATCGCAGCCCTGCCGGAGGTGCGCGAGCGCATCGCCGCCGGCCAGGCCGGGCGCGTGGTCGGCGGCACGCCGGAGGATTTCGCCGCCCATATCCGGCGCGAAGTCGAGACCTGGGGCCCCATTATCCGCGAAGGAAACATCCGTGCCGAGTGAACCCGCCACCCCACGCCCAGCCTCCACCATCCTGCTGCTGCGCGATGGCGCGGCGGGGCTGGAGGTCTTCATGGTGGTGCGCAACCAGGCGATTGATTTCGCCGGCGGCGCGCTGGTCTTCCCTGGCGGGCGGGTGGAGGAGGCCGATGCGCGGCTGGGCGAGGCATTTCGCATTGCCGCCATCCGCGAGGCCTTTGAGGAAAGCGGTATCCTGCTGGCCAGGCGCGGCGATGCGCTGCTGGCCGAGCATAGCCTGCCGCGCGAGGGCGATTTCCACGCGCTGCTCACCGAGCATGGGTTGGAACCGGCCATTGATACGCTGGTCCATTTCGCCCATTGGATCACGCCTGAGGATATGCCCAAGCGCTTCGATACGCATTTCTTCGCCGCCCACGCCCCCGCGCAGCAAATCGGCAGCCATGATGGCGGCGAGGCGGTGGAAAGCCTGTGGATTCAGCCCGGCCGCGCAGTGGAGGAGGCCGATGCCGGCCAGCGCACCCTGGTCTTCGCCACCCGGCTGAACCTGCTGAAACTGGCCCGCTTCGAAACCGCCGCCCAGGCGCTGGCAGAATGCGGCCCGGTGGTGACGGTGCGCCCTGAGCCTTTCAGCGATGAGCGCGGGCGTTGGATTCGCATCCCTGAGGAAGCCGGCTATGGCGGCAGCGTCTTCAAGGGGGTGGGGCGGCCTATGAAACCCATTGGTGGCTAAGGCGGGGGTGTTGGGCTGCTGAAAAACGAGTGGTGGACGACAGTAAGATCGAGGGGCTTTGCCCCTCGAGCACCCCAGCAGGAAACTCAGTTTCCTGCACCTTCGTTGAATTACGAAATTGTTTAAAATAATGAAGTTTATTTCTTAAAAAATATTCAAAAACTGTGCAGTGAGCCCTTGCGAATAGAATACGTATACAGAAATTCCAAAGGTCCAGGAAAATCATTTTCCTGGTGGGAGAGCGCGAGAGGGCAAAGCCCTTTCGCTCTTATCCTCCGCTGAAACGGAAGCGTTTGAGCGGAAAAAGCTCGACAAAAAGGCTTAGAGCCTGTGCAGTTAGCCCTTGCCAATGCAACAGGCTCTAAGCGCGGCCCTCAGCAATCCAATTGCTGCGCCAGGTCAATAAAATCCTGGCAGATCCAATCCCAAGGGTCCTCGGCCGTCATATCCGTCGCCTGGCCCGGCCCATGCTCGCCGCGGCGGAAGACAAAGGCAGTGGCCAGCCCGGCACCCCGTGCTGCCCGCAGGTCGCCATTATGCGCGGCCACGAGGCAGAGTTCGGCGGGCGTGATGCCCAGAATTTCCGCCGTGCGGGTATAGGCCTCGGGCTGCGGCTTATAGGCTTGCACCGTCTCGGCCCCCAATATCGCATCCCAGGGAATGCCTGCGCGCTTCGCCATATTGGCCAGCAGCAGGATATTGCCATTGGAGAGCGGGGCGACAAAGAATTTCCGCCGCAGCCGATGCAGCCCCAAAATCACATCCGGCCATGGGTCGAGCGCATGCCAAGCCAGGTTCAGCGCATCGAGATCAGCCGCCGCGGCGGTGACGCCATGATCGGCGAGCATGGTTTCAAGGTTTTCGCGGTGCAGCACATCGAGCCGGGTGAAGGGGCGGCGGCCGGCGCGGCATTCCTCCATCGCCGGCTGGTAGCGCCTCCGCCAGGCATCGGCCAGGGCGAAGGGGTCGAGATCCGCCCGGCCATGGGCGATCAGGAAGGGGGCCAGCGCGCGGGCAATCCCGCTGCGCCAATCCACCACGGTGCCGAAAGTATCGAAGACGAGGGCTTTGACGGCGGTCATTCGGCGGCATCCTTTTGCGCCCAGCGCTTGTCGAAATCCCAGACTTCGGGAAAGCCCATCAATTCGCAAATCCGGCCAAAGCCGTAGCTTTCCTGCGCTGGCAGGGCGTTGGAATCCCCCATGGCCTTCAGATGCGAAAATGCCCGCTCATAAGCCGCAGCCGCCGCCAGGAAACCCACCGCCGGGTAAATGGCGATGGCATAGCCAATCTCCTGCAGCCTTGCGGCCGGCAGGATGGGCGTGCGGCCGCCCTCCACCATATTCGCCAGCAGCGGCTTATTGGGGAAGGCGCGGCCGATGGCGACCATTTCCGCCTCGCTCTCCGGGCTTTCGATGAAGACGATATCGGCGCCGGCCTCATCGAACATGTGGCCACGGCGGATCGCCTCCTCCAGCCCCAACCCGGTGCGGGCATCGGTGCGGGCGACGATGAGGAAATTCGGGTCGCGCCGGGCTTCCTTCGCCACGCGAATCTTCAGCACCATCTCCTCAGCGGGGATGACGCGCCGGCCGGGCGTATGGCCGCATTTCTTCGGCACTTCCTGGTCTTCAAGCTGAATGCCGGAGACGCCCGCGGCCTCATAGCCCATCACCGTGTGGCGCACATTCAACAGCCCGCCATAGCCGGTATCGGCATCGGCGATGACCGGCGTCTTCGCCATCTGCGCGAAGCGGCCCACCCGGCCCACCATATCGGTATAGGTGGCGATGCCGGCATCGGCCACGCCCAGATGCGAGGCCACCGTGCCAAAGCCCGTGGCATAGAGGCAGTCAAACCCCATGCCATCGGCGATGAGGGTGGAAATGCCTTCGAAAATGCCCGGGGCGACGATGAATTTCTTCGCGTCAAAGGCGGCTTTGAGGGAGGGTTTGGGCATAGGGCTTTTCCTATTGGCGGGTGATATGGCCGGCGGCACTGGCCGCGGCCCAGATACGGTCCTCGCGCTGCATGGCGGCGAGCAGCGGCACTTGCGGGCGAAGATCGGGCTCTATGCCCAAAGCGGCAAGCCGGGCGAGAAAAGCCTGATTCTGAAAGGCGCTTTCCATCGCGGCGTAGATGCGCGCGCTCAAGGCATCGGCCATGCCGGCAGGGCCGAGCAGCGCCACCCAGCCCGCCAGGTCAAACTCCGCCAGCCCCTGCTCCTGGGCGGTGGGCACATCGGCAAAGAATGGTGTGCGGGTGGCGGTGGAGACGGCGATAATCCGCGCCCGCCCGGTTGCCATATGCGGCGTTGCCGAGGCCGTGCTGGTCCAGCCCAGCGGCAGGTGGCCAGCGACCACATCGGTCATCAATTGCCCGCCGGAGCGGTATTGCACATCGGGGATGTCGAGGCTGAGCCGCCGGGCCATTTCCTGGCCGATGAACTGGCTCAGCGCCTCGGTCGAGCCGGTGGAGAGTGCGCGGGGATTGGCGGCGGCAAAGGCGCGCAGCCCGGCGATATCGGTGAAGGGCAGGGCCGCACTCGCCGCCAGCACCATGGTGTTGCGGGTGAGCATGGCGATGGGCGTGACGTCACGGATAGGCTCGTAAGGCAGCGCCGCCATGGTGTGGCGGTTGAGGATATGGGTGGAGACGACGGCGGTGAGGGTATGGCCATCCGGCTCGGCGCGGATCATCGCCTCGGTGCCGATCACGCCATTACCCCCGGCGCGGTTTTCGACCACGATGGGAAAGGGCAAAGCGGGGCGCAGCGCCTCTCCCAGCGCCCGGGCCAGAATATCGGTGCCCCCGCCGGCGGCATAGGGCACGATGATGCGAATGGGGCGGCTGGGCCAGGGCGTTTGGCCGAGGGCGGGCGCGGCCAATAGGATGGGCGCTGCCAGAATGGCGCGGCGGTGTATTGGCATGCTTACTCTCCCCTTTGTTTGATTGTGCGCCCGCCCGGGGCGGGCATCAACCCAAGCCCCGGCATTGCAAACCAGCCAGAATCAGGCGCAGCCTGTCCCACTCATAAGGACAAACCAGCACCATGCCCGATAGCCATCTCCAAAACCCCGATACCACCGCCCTCGCCGCCATCGAGGCGGTGGTGCAGACCTATCTCGATGGGCTGCATGAGGGTGACACGCTCAAACTCGCCGCCGCCTTCCACCCGGCCTCTGAACTGCGCAGCGAGAAGGATGGCCAATTGGCCGAGCTCAAGCGCGATGCCTGGCTGGACGCGGTGCGCAGCCGCCCCAACCCCAAGGCGCAGGGCCTGGCCCGGCATGATCGCATTCTGGCCATTGACCTTGCGGGCCCGGAATTGGCGGTGGTGAAGCTGAACTGCGCCATTCCGCCGCGGTTTTTCACCGATGTGCTGGTGCTGCTGAAGCTCGAAGGCGGCTGGCGGATTGTCAGCAAGGCCTTCCGGACTGACATTCGCTAAGCCTGACGTCCCGGGGGATGGGCTTGCCCTCCCCCGGTTTGGCCTTCAGCCGGATTTTGCCAGGCTGTCAAAGGCTTTCAGCCGGGCGATCAAAGCCGGCATCTCCCGCAGCGGGATCATATTCGGCCCATCCGAGGGCGCGGCATCGGGGTCCTCATGGCACTCGATGAAGACCGCCGCCACGCCCACCGCCACCGCCGCACGGGCCAGAACGGGGGCAAATTCGCGCTGCCCGCCGCTGCTGCTGCCCTGGCCGCCCGGCTGCTGCACCGAATGCGTGGCGTCATACACCACAGGGTAACCCGTGCGCGCCATGATCGGCAGGCTGCGCATGTCAGAGACCAAGGTATTGTAGCCAAAACTGGCACCGCGTTCGCACAGCATGATGCGGCTATTGCCGGTGCTGGCGATTTTGGCGGCCACATTGGCCATGTCCCAAGGTGCGAGGAACTGGCCCTTCTTCACATTGATGGCGGCCCCGGTCTCGCCGGCCGCCAGCAGCAGGTCGGTCTGGCGGGAGAGGAAGGCGGGGATTTGCAGCACATCCACCGCCTCTGCCGTGGGGGCGCATTGCTCGGCGCTATGCACATCGGTGAGCACCGGCATGGCGGTGCTGGCCCGCACCTCGGCGAGAATGTCCAGACCTTGGGCCATGCCGATGCCGCGCGCGGCATTCACGCTGGTCCTATTCGCCTTGTCGAAGCTGGATTTGAAGACCATCGGCACGCTCAGCGCGCGGGCCATCTCGGCCAAAGCCGCCGCCACCTCCAGCGCATGCGCCCGGCTTTCGATCTGGCATGGCCCGCAGATGAACATCAGCGGCAGGTCATTGCCGACCGCGATGTCGCGAATGGTGATGCTCATACCAGCCGCGCCTGCTTCACCGCCGCCGCGACAAAGCCGGCAAACAGCGGATGGGGCTCAAAGGGCTTGGATTTCAGTTCGGGATGATATTGCACGCCGATGAACCAGGGATGGTCGGGGATTTCAACAATCTCCGGCAAAACCCCATCCGGCGACATGCCAGAGAAGCGCAAACCCGCCGCCTCCAGCCGGTCACGATAGGCGACATTGACCTCATAGCGGTGGCGATGGCGCTCCGTCACCACCGCCATATCGCCATAGACCGCGCGCACCAGTGAATTTTCGGCCAGCGCGGCGGGATATTGCCCAAGGCGCATGGTGCCGCCGAGATCGGCATTGGCATCACGCTTTTCCAACTGATTGCCGCGCGACCATTCGGTGAGCAGCCCCACCACCGGCTCGGCGCAGGGGCCGAATTCGGTGGAGGAGGCGGCCGCAATACCCAGCAAATTGCGCGAGGCCTCGATCACCGCCATTTGCATGCCAAAGCAAATGCCAAAGAAGGGTATCTTGCGCTCCCGGGCAAAGCGCACGGCTTCGATCTTGCCCTCGGTGCCGCGCTCGCCAAAGCCGCCGGGCACCAAAATACCATGCACGCCCTCCAGCCGGCGCACCGCGTCCTGGCTATTCTCGAAAATCGCGCTATCCACCCAGTCAAGCTTCACCCGGGTGTTATTGGCGATGCCGCCATGCGCCAGCGCCTCATTGAGGCTTTTATAGGCATCCAGCAGGCCGGTGTATTTGCCCACCACCGCAATGGTCACCTCGCCCTCGGGGGCGGTGATGCGCTCGACGATATTCTCCCAGCGCGAGACATCGGGCTCGCCATAAATGCTCAGGTTGAAATGGCGCAGCACCTCACGGTCCAGCCCCTCATTGTGATAGGCCAGCGGCACCTCATAAATGCTGCGCGCATCAAGCGCGGGGATCACACTTTCGGGCCGCACATTGCAAAACAGGGCAATCTTGCGGCGCTCATTCTCCGGGATAGGCCGGTCACAGCGGCAGAGCAGGATTTGCGGCTGGATGCCCACGCCGAGCAATTCCTTCACCGAATGCTGGGTCGGCTTGGTCTTCAACTCGCCGGCCGAGGGGATATAGGGCACCAGGGTCAGATGCAGGAAGAGCGAGCGGGTGGAGCCCAGCTCATTGGCGAGCTGGCGGATGGCTTCAAGGAAAGGCAGGCTTTCAATATCGCCCACCGTGCCGCCCACTTCCACCAGCACGAAATCATAGGCCTCGGTATTCGCCTGCACCGCTTCCTTGATGGCATCGGTGATATGGGGAATGACCTGCACCGTGGCGCCGAGATAATCACCCCGCCGCTCCTTGGCGATCACCTCGGAATAGAGCCGCCCCGTGGTCCAGTTATCGGCCTTATTGGCCGCAACGCCGGTGAAGCGCTCATAATGCCCCAGATCGAGATCGGTCTCCGCCCCGTCATCGGTGACGAAGACCTCGCCATGCTGATAGGGCGACATCGTGCCCGGATCGACATTGAGATAGGGGTCCAGCTTGCGCAGCCGCACCCTATAGCCGCGCGCCTGCAACAGCGCCCCGAGAGACGCCGCCGCGATGCCCTTGCCCAGCGAGGAGACCACGCCACCGGTGATGAATACGAACCGTGCCATGGGAGCCCCTCCTAGACTGCCGACTCGACCGATGTAACCCCCCACAAGACGCAGGGCGGCATGCGCATCACGCCCCAGCCATGGGCCGCGGCGGGCGAAGGATGATCAGCACCGCCATGCCAAAGAGCACCGACATGGCGATGGTCAGCAGGCGATTGCCCATGGCGGCCCAGGCATCCGTGCCGATTTGCGGCAGCAATTGGCCGATCAGAACGATGAAAACCGTGAGGCCAAGCTGGGTGAGCATGCCACGCCAGCCCCGCGCGGCATGGCCGGCGGCGATCCATATTCCAATGCCCAGAGCGAGCGGAATCACCGCAATATTATCCGGCCGCAACATCGCCACCAGCAGGACCGGCAGCACCAGCAGCGCTGCCCCCAGATTGGCGAAAACCAGCCAGCGGCCAAAACGAAGTGCTGCCATATCTTGCGGCAGGCGCAGCATATTCACCAAGGTGATGGCCACCAGCAGGCTATTGGCCGGGCTGATCACGGTGCAGGCGGCCAGGGCGCCGACCAGCGCCATGGCCTTGGCCAGCGCCCGCAACCCCGGCGCGCTTTGCGCCGGCACGATCATCGGCGGTGGCCGCGGCGGCGCTTGTGAGGGCAGGGCCGCATGCGCCAGGAATGTCACCACCACAGCCTGGGCCGCAGCCATGGCCATCATGGCTGGCAAGGGCTCGGCCTGGGCAGGATCTGCCTCAATCAAGGTGGTGACCAGCACCGAGACCATCAGCGCCAGCAAGGTGGGAATATGCTGCGGCTTGGCCGCCAATTGGGCAAAGCAGCCGCAAGCCAGTGCCAGCAGCAGCACCCACACCGCGATGGGGCTATCCGCCACCGCCAGAAAACTCCGCGACAGCAACCAGGTGATGGCGATGACGAGCAGCAAAATCTGCCCCATCTGCCGCACCGTCGGGCGCGCACCGCCCGGCATCAGCAGAAACACCGCCATGATCGGCCCGATATAGGCCAGCGCCAGGCCAGACATCATGTTCCAGCCCAGCAGCAGCAGCGGTGCCAGCCCCAGGCGGATAACCGCGCGCCAATCCGCCATATCAGGAGAGATAGGCCAAGACGCTGCGAATGCGGATCACCGCAAAGGCGATGGCATCCATCACCGGGTGGCTGAGCGCATAGGCCACGATACTGGCCTGGCTGCCATAGCGCAGGCTGCGTGGCGGGGGCTGCTCGTTGAACAGGATTGTCACCGGGAAACGGCGGGTGTCGTTATTGGGTTTGGCGGGTGCCAGCAGCCCCGTCGCCTGATCCACCGGCGCGGTGCCCCCCAGACCCCAGCCGATGCTCTCGACGCGGCCGGAGAAAACCCGGCCGGGCAGGGCGTCAAACACCATCTCCACCCGGGTGCCAGGGCGCATATGCTCGAGATTATTCTCCCGCATCAGGGCTGAAACCCAATAGGCACGGGCATCGATGAAGGTCAGCGCCGGCTGGCCGGGCGCCACATAGCTGCCCGGTGAGAGGTTGAGATTGGTCACGGCACCCGTGCTGGGGGCGACGACGCGGGTGCGCAGCAGATCAAGCTGGGCGCGCTCGAGCCCCGAGAGCGCCTCACGCAATTGCGGATTGGCCGCCCCGGCCGGGCCGAGATTTTGCCGCGCCCGCTCGAGTTCGGATGTCGCACCCTGCAAACTCGCATCGGCACGGGCCAGGGAGGCCTGGGCATCTTCGCCCCGCGCTGGCGGATAGACCCCGCGGCGCACCAATTCCAGCACGCGGGCGGTCTGCTCACGGGTATTGCTGCGTGCGGCCAGCGCCTCGGCCACCCGGGCCTGTGCTGTCTCCACCGCGGCGGTGGAGGCGCCCAGCGTCTGGCCCACCTGGGCCACGCGCGCTTCGGCCTGGGCCACGGCAATCTCATAGGGCCGGGGATCGAGGCGGAAGAGGGGCGCGCCTGGCTGGACGATCTCATTGTCACTGACATCGACCGAGATCACCCGCCCGCCGACCTCGGGCGCCATGCGGATCAAAAAGGCCTGCGCCGTCGCCTGGCTGCTGCCCGGCGTCATCCTATCGGCCACCAGGGTATAGGCGAATAGGGCGATGGCCAGGCCAACAAGGCCCAGCACCAGCACCCGCACCGGGTCCCGCTTGGCTGTGGTAGGGGTATCGCTCATGGTGAATGCGTCATCATCGGGGGGATCGGGCCTTTGCAGGGGCTCGCCGCGGATGGCGAGAGAAGTGCGCGCAAACTCGCAACGGAGTGCTGGCACCGTCAAGCCGCGAAACGCGATGTGTTGGATGAATTTCGCCCGAGCGGAGCCAGAAAAACGGACCAAAGAGACTATTGATTTTTGCGGCTGGCCGCGCAACGCCAGGGTACAATAAATATTAAATCGGTTTAGTGGCCGATATTTTGTTTATTAATAATGAATATGCCTACATTGAGATGCAAAATAACTAATTTATTGACATGAATATTCACAAAAATTGTAATGTATTTTACAAAAAATCGCTTTTTTATCGACATATATGAAGTAATATGCTAAAATTATTGAAATAAAATTTGTGTGAATGTTACTGTCGGTCAGTGATTTGAGCATGCGAAACAGACTGGCTTCATGAACTCATCCGCTTCGGGCTTGGGGCGGCGGGGTAATTTGTCTAAAAAACTTCTCCCGGCGAGGAGTTTTGCATGAAACGGCTGGATGGATGCCGCGTATTGGTGGCTGAGGACGAACCGCTCGTTGCCATGCTGCTGGAGGATGCGCTGTTGGAAGCCGGCGCGATCATCCTCGGCCCTGCCGCCACCGTCCGGCACGCGCTGGATCTGACCATGACGGCGCGGCCCGATATCGCGGTGCTGGACCTCAACCTCTCTGGCGAGAGCTGCCTGCGGGTGGCTGATGCGCTCGCCGCTGCCGGCGTGGCCTTCATCGTCGCCACCGGCTATGGCGATGCCATTCCGCTGCCCCAGCATCCCGCTGTCGAGAGCCTGCAAAAACCCTATGACCCGCAGGCGCTGATCGACACGCTGGCCAAACTCCGGCCGCGGGATTGACGGCGCTCAGGCCCAGGGCTGGGTTTTGCGCCCGCAGCGGGGTGACGTTCCAGCAGGCCCGGTGAAGAATTTCGCCCCTGGCAGTTGCGCGAAAGCGCCAAATGGGGCGCCCTGATGAGGGCGAGACATATCCGCGCGGGCTGAACCCCGGGCGGCCGGTTCAGATGGGGAAGAAACATGACCTATACAGTGGGCGATCTGGTGGCGGAATTTCTGCCGGCGGTGGGGGTGACGACGGCTTTTGGCATCGTCTCAGTGCATAATATCCCAATGCTGGACGCGCTCAGCCAGCGCAATGCGGTGCGCTACGTCATGGCGCGCGGCGAGATGGGCGGTGCCCATATGGCCGATGCCTATGCGCGGGTGACGGGCTCGCTCGGCGTGCTCTTCACCTCCACCGGGCCGGGTGCGGCCAATGCGGTGCCGGGGCTGGTGGAGGCCCGCTTCTCCGGCTCACCGGTGCTGCACATCACCGGCCAGACCGCGACGCGCCATATCGACCGCGACATGGGCACGGTGCATGACGTGCCGGGCCAGACGGCGATGCTGGGGGCAGTGTCCAAGCAGGCGTTTCGCCTGCGCTCGGCGCAAGAGGCGCTGGGCGTGCTGACCGCCGCCGCCACCGCCGCCCTCACCGCGCCCACCGGGCCGGTCTCGCTGGAAATCCCCATCGATTTGCAGCGCAGCGAGGTGGCAAGGCCCGATTGGGCCGCCTTCAGCCTGGCCCTGCCGCCCGCCCTGCCGCCCGAGCCCCAGGCGCTGGCCGCCGCCATCGCCATGCTGCGCGATGCCAAGCGGCCCATGCTCTGGCTGGGCAATGGTGCCAAGGACGCGGGTGCGGCGGCGCAGCGCCTGCTTGATCTGGGCTTTGGCGCGGTGACGAGTTGGAATGGCCGCGGCATCATCGCCGAGGATGACCCCCGCACGTTGGGCGGGCTGAATGGCAATGGCTCCGCCTTGGTGCAGGAATTCTATCGCGGTTGCGATGCGATGCTGGTGGTGGGCAGCCGGCTGCGCGGGCATGAGACGCAGGATTTCACCATTGGGCTGCCCCAGCCGCTGATTCATATTGATGTCGATGCCGCCGCCAATGGCCGCACCTATCCCAATGCGCTCTTCGTGCAGGGCGATGCGGCCCTCACCCTGCATGCCCTGGCCGATGCGCTGGCGCCGAGGGAGGCGGAATTCCAGGCCGAGCTCGCCGCCCTCAAGGCCCGCGCCACCGCCGCCTATGCTGCGGGGCTTGGCCCTTATGAGAGCTTCCCGGCCACGCTGCGCGCCGTCATGCCGCGGGATGCGCTTTGGGTGCGGGATATCACCATCAGCAATTCATCCTGGGGCAATCGTATCCTGCATGTATTGGGTGCGCGGGATGCGGTGCATCCGGTGGGCGCCGCCATTGGCCCTGGCCTGCCGCTGGGCATTGGTGCGGCCCTGGGCGGAGGCGGCCGAAAGGCCATTGCCATGGTGGGTGATGGCGGCTTCGCGGTGAATATGCCCGAGCTCTTCACCGCCGTGCAGGAGCAGGCGGAGCTGGTCATCATGGTGATGAATGATGCCGGTTATGGCGTGATTCGCCATATTCAGGATTTCGCCGCCGGCCGGCGCTTTTATCACGATCTGCGCGGGCCGGACCTGATGGACCTGGCCAAGCTGGCCGGGTTGCCGGGGATGCGGGTCTCCGCCGTGGAGGATTTCGGCCCCACCCTGGCCCGGGCCTTCGCCACGCCCGGCCCGGTGCTGGTGGAGATCGACATGGTCTCCATCGGCGAACACCCGCCCTATGCGCCTTATGATAAGGCGCGCCCAACGGGGTAAAAGGGCCGGGTAAGCTTGGGGCCCCGCTACTTGCTGGGCCGCGGCGGTGGTGGCGGCGGCGGCGGTGCTGCCGGGGTGCCGGCCGGAGGGGCATTGGGCCCCTTCACCGGCGGGCGCGCACCGCCACGGCCGCCACCAGGTGGGTCATTGGGGTCTGAATCCGAGGGGCCTTGCGGGCGTTGGGCACCGCCACGGCCGCCACCGGGTGGGTCATTGGGGTCTGAATCCGAAGGGCCCTGCGGGCGTTGGGCACCGCCACGGCCGCCACCGGGTGGGTCATTGGGGTCTGAATCCGAAGGCCCCTGCGGGCGCTGGGCACCGCCACGGCCGCCACCGGGCGGGTCATTGGGGTCCGAATCCGAAGGGCCCTGCGGGCGTTGGGCACTGCCACGGCCGCCACCAGGCGGGTCATTGGGGTCGGAATCCGAAGCCCCTTGCGGGCGTTGGGCGCCGCCCCTGCCGCCACCGGGCGGGTCATTCGGATCAGCATCCGATGCGCCTTGTGGACGATTGGTCGAGGGGGCAGCGCTGGGCGGGGGGCTACCGCGGCCATTACTGGGCTCATCATTGGGGTCGGCATCGGTCAAGCCGCTGCGCGGGCGGCCGGATTTAACCCCCTGCGCCAAGGCAGATGAACCGGCGACGGTGCCGCTGAGGCCCGCCACGCGCAGCGCGAGAAGCCTGCGGCCGGGGGTCTTGGGATCATCCATTCTGCGCATGCCTTGCTGAGTTTATTCGCATCATTGCAATGACCCATCACGGGAAGCAAGCGGCAAGGCGGTGGCCTTGACGTCACCCACGGTGATGTTTTCGCCCTGCAGCCGCAGCAAAGCGGCGCGGATCAGCCCCCGCCCGGCCAGCCGCTCCGCCACCCGCGCGCCGCGCTCCAGCGCCAGCAGCACCTGCAGCTTGGGCAGGGCGCGCACCGCCACCGTCACCTCCAGCGCACCCATTTCGTTATCGGGCTCCAGGCTAGTGGCCGGCTGGCGCAGGATGGCCGGATGCTGCACATCCACCGCATTGGCGATCATCATCGCTGCCGCATCGGCATCCGCGGCGCGGCCGGCCAGCACCGTCACCGCATCGGCGATACCGCGCGAAAAGCGCCGCCCCGCCCAGCCGGCCGTGACCACACCACCCACCCCATCGGCCGCGCGCAGCAGCACCATGCCATCGGGTCTGCCGGTGGCGAGGTCCCCGCAAAGCCCGACCCGCAGGCTGGCCCGCCCGGTGAGGTGGATGGCGATATCGCCACCATGATTGACATGGGCGGCCTGCACGCCGGGCTGCGCCATCATCGCTTCCAGCACATACTCGGCCAAGGCGCCGGCCATGGCCGCCATTGGCGTGATATGGTCCAGCCGATGCGGCCAGCAGGCCTCGGCCATGCGCTGCGCCACGGGGTGGCGGAAACTGGGCATGGGGTCGCTCAGCGCCTGGCGCAGCATCGCCCATTCCACGCGCAGCGCCGGCCAAAGCCCCAGCATGCGCTGCCCGGCCGCCGCCTGCGCCGCGCGCACCCCACCCGGCGTACCCTCCACCCCGATCAGCAGGTGGATCGGCCCATCCTCCAGGCTCAGTCGCCCATCGGGCAGGTTTTGCGCGTTCAGCGCGCGGCGCCAGGCCATGGCTGCCCTCCCGGCAATATCTGTCTCAAATCCCAGTATCGGGCAGATCGCGCCGCACTCAACCCATCCAGCGGCTGAGAGGCTGAGCCAAAATGGGCTGGGTCTTTCGGGGCAGGCGCTGCGGGTGGATATTGCCATGGCGCGGCCAGGGCCTGGCATGGCCCATCCCAAGGAGAGTGCCATGAAAATCCGCAAACTCGTCACCTGGGTCGAGGAATGCCTGGTCGAAATGGACCAGGACATCCACCCGCCAATCCGCCGCGCCCTGGCTGCCGCCGTGCTGAAAAACCCCTTTGCGGGGCATTTCAACCCTGACCTCACATGGCTGATCGAGACCGGCGAGGCGCTGGGTGCTCTGCTGGTTGAAAAGGCGCTGGCCGCGCTGGGCGCCCCGGCGCAGAGCTATGGCAAGGCCGCCATCGTGGGCGAGGGGGGTGAGTTGGAGCACGCCGCAGCCCTGCTGCACCCCAAGATGGGCGCGCCGATCCGCCGCGCGCTGGGTGGTGGCGCGGCCCTCATCCCCTCGGCCAAGAAGCGGGCAGGGATGGGCGCCACCATCGATGTGCCGCTCGGCCATAAGGACGCAGCCTATGTCAGCAGCCATTTCGATGCGATCGAGGCCCGCATCACCGATGCGCCCATGGGTGATGAGATTGTGGTCTGTCTGGCCCTTGCTGCTGCCGGCCGCCCGCTGCCGCGAATCGGTGGCCTGCAATTGGGCGATATCGCCGGGCGCGACGGCCTGCGGTGAGGTCCGCAAGCCCGCTTTGCCTATGCGCCGCTGCCAAGGCGGCGGCGAAAACCGCAGCCCCGCGAAAGCTGCTTTTCACCGCTTGCCACAATCCGGCCACATCGCCATAACGATGCGGTAATGCGCGGGATTGAACCACCGCGATGATAAAGCTGGGAGAAGCAACCGGGTGAGCGATACCATCCTGGAGACCGAAGGGCTGACGAAGGAGTTTCGCGGTTTTGCCGCCGTCTCCGGCGTCAATCTGCGCGTCCGGCGCGGCTCCATCCATGCCCTGATCGGGCCGAATGGCGCGGGCAAGACAACCTGCTTCAACCTGCTGACCAAGTTCCTGCCCGTCACCCGCGGCACCATCCGCTATGATGGGCGCGACATCACGGCGTTGAAGCCGGCCGAGGTTGCCCGGCTGGGGCTGGTGCGCAGCTTTCAGATCTCGGCGGTCTTCCCGCATTTGACCGTGCTTGAGAATGTGCGCGTGGCGCTGCAGCGCGCGCGCGGCAATTCCTTCGATTTCTGGCGCCCCGCCTCGCTGCTGTCGAAATATGATGATGCGGCGATGGCGCTGCTTGAGGATGTGGGCCTCACCGAATACGCCAGCCTCTCCGCCGGCCAACTCCCCTATGGCCGCAAACGCGCGCTGGAGATGGCGACGACGCTGGCCATGCAGCCGGCGATGATGCTGCTTGATGAACCCACCGCCGGCATGACGGCCGAGGATGTCGATCGCATCGTGACGCTGGTCAAGCGCGTCTCGGTGGGGCGCACCATTCTGCTGGTGGAGCATAATCTGAAGGTGGTGGAGGGGCTTTGCGACACCATCACCGTCCTCGCCCGCGGCCAGGTGCTGGCCGAGGGGGATTACGCCTCGGTCTCCGCCAATCCCGAGGTGATCGCTGCCTATCTCGGCACCGATCCCGCCTCTGTTGGTGTTCCGGAGCAAGCGCATGGCTGAGCCGATGTTGAGCGTGAAGGGCCTGGAGGCCTGGTACGGCGAATCCCATGTGCTGCATGGGGTGGATATCCACATCAATCAGGGTGAGGTGATCACCCTGCTTGGCCGCAATGGCGCGGGCAAGACCTCGACCTTGCGCGCCATTATGGGCCTGACCGGGCGGCGCTCCGGCTCGATCACGTTCAATGGCACGGAATTGGTGGCTGCGCGCTCGGACATCATCGCCCGCGCCGGCATTGCCTATTGCCCGGAGGAGCGCGGCATTTTCGCCTCCCTCGACGTGACCGAAAACCTCATGCTGCCGCCGCAGATCGCGCCGGGTGGGATGAGTGTGGAGGAAATCTACACCCTCTTCCCCAACCTCAAGGAGCGCGCCCGCAGCCAGGGGACGAAACTCTCGGGCGGTGAGCAGCAAATGCTCGCCATTGGCCGCATTCTGCGCACCGGCGCCAAGCTTTTGCTGCTCGATGAACCTTCCGAGGGCCTCGCCCCGGTGATCGTGCAGCAAATCGGCGTGACCATCCGCGAGCTGAAAAAGCGCGGCTTCACCGTGCTCCTCGTCGAGCAGAATTTCCGCTTCGCCCAGACCGTGGCGGATCGGCATTATGTGATGGACCACGGCGTTGTCGTGGATCATGTGGCCAATCACGAACTCGCGGCCTCGATGGAGCGCCTGCACCAGTATCTCGGCGTCTGAAGGTGTTTTGGGGAAGCCGTATATGAGCATGAACCGACGCCATCTTCTCGGTGCTGCCGCTGCCACCCCATGGCTGGCGGCGCTCCCCGCCCGCGCGCAAGGGGCCAATACCATCCGCATTGGCGTGCTGAGTGACCAATCGGGCCCCTATCGCCACGTCTCCGGCCTGGGCTCCGCCCATGCCGTGCGCCTCGCCATCCAGGAGAGTGGCCTGGCCGCGAGCGGCATCAATGTGGAGGTGGTGCAGGCCGACCACCAGAATCGCTCCCATGCAGGCTCCGCCGTGGTGCGGCAATGGATCGACCGTGACGGCATTGACGTGGTGGTGGATGTGCCAGGCTATTCGGTGGCGCTGGCCGTGCAAAGCCTGGTGCGTGAGAAGAACAAGGTCTTGCTGAATTCGGGTGCTTCCACCTCAGAACTCACCGGCAAGTCTTGCTCGCCCAATACCGTGCATTGGACTTATGATGATTGGATGCTGGCGCGTTCAACCGGCGCCGCCATGGTGCGGGCCGGCGGGGAAAGCTGGTTCGTGGTGACGGCCGACAGTGGTTTTGGCCGCAGCCTGGAGCGCGATATTACGGACTCCATCCGCATCGCCGGTGGCCAGGTGCTGAGTTCGGTGCGCACCCCTAGCCAGGGCGTGACCAATTTTGCCTCCTTCCTGCGGCAGGCCCGCGACAGCCGCGCCCAGGTGGTGGCATTGGCCAATCCTGGGGTTGATATGATGAATTTCATCCGGCAGGCGGCGGCTTCTGGCCTCACCGGCGGCGGTCGGGTGAAATTGGCCGGGCTGTTTGCCTTTATCACCGATGTGCATGCCCTGGGGCTCGAGACCGCTCAGGGCCTGGTGCTGAGCGAGACCTTCTATTGGGATCTCAATGGGCGCACCCGTTCGCTGACAGAGCGCCTGGGCGCCATGCCTGGCGGCAATAAGCCCAGCATGGTTCAGGCGGGCTGCTATGCTGCGGTGCTGCATTACCTCAAGGCTGTTGCCGATATGGGGGTGGCCGAAGCCAAATCCAGCGGCCGCGATGTTGTGGCACGGATGAAGGCCATGCCTTGCGATGATGATGCCTTCGGCCGCGGTCGCATCCGCTCCGATGGGCGCAAGCTGCACCCCTCCTATCTTTTCGAGGTGAAGTCGCCGGCCGAAAGCCGTGCGCCTTGGGATTACTACAAGCTGCTTGGCACCACCGCGGCGGCTGACAGCTTCCGGCCCTTGGCCGATGGCGGTTGCGCGCTGCCGCGCGGCTGAGTTTCGTCTTTATCAACCACTTGTTTATCAACCACTTGTTTATCAACCAATTTTTTATCAACCACTGGGGGCAGAGCGGCATATAAGACCGCCCGCCCCTGGCAACAGGGAGTAGAGGTCCATGATGAATATTGATCGCCGTGCCGTTCTGGGTGCGGCCGCAGCAGGGGCGCTGCCCTTCCGTTCGGCCCGCTCGCAGGCGGCGAACACCATCCGCATCGGCGTGCTGAACGACCAGTCCGGCCCCTATCGTGACCTCTCGGGCCCTTATGGCGTGATGTGCACCCAGCAGGCGGTGGCCGAATTCGGCCAGCGCGGCTTCAACGTGGAAGTCGTCAACGCCGACCACCAGAACCGCCCCGATGTCGGCGCCAATATCGCCCGCCAATGGTATGACCAGGGCGTGGATGTGATCATCGACGTCCCGACCTCCTCGGTCGGCCTCGCGGTCAACAATGTCGCGCGCGAGAAGAACAAGGCCTATCTCAACACCGGCTCCGCCACCTCGGATCTGACGGGCGCGCAGTGCAGCCCCAACACCATCCATTGGATGTACGACACCTATATGCTCGCCAAATCCACCGGCGCGGCCATGGTGCGCGCGGGCGGCGATAGCTGGTACTTCATCACCGCCGATTATGCTTTCGGCCATGCGCTCGAGCGTGACACCGGCAATTTCGTCCGTGGCGCCGGTGGGCGGGTGCTGGGGGCGGTGCGCTACCCCTTCCCGGCGACGACCGATTTCTCCTCCTTCCTGCTGCAGGCCCAGGCCGCGCGGCCGAAGGTGATCGGCTTCGCCAATGCCGGTGCTGACCTCATCAACAGCATCAAGCAGGCCTCGGAATTCGGCGTGACCCGCCGCGGCATCAAGCTCGCCGCGCTGCTGATGTTCCTGCCCGATGTGCATTCCATCGGCCTCGAGACCGCCCAGGGCCTGGTGCTGACCGAGAGCTTCTATTGGGATCTCAATGACCGCACCCGCGCGCTGACCGAGCGGCTGCGCCCGCGCCTGCGCGACCAGGTGCCGAATATGGCCTCGGTCGCCAATTATTCCTGCACGCTGCATTACCTCAAGGCGATTGCCGATATGGGTGTGGCCGCCTCGAAGGTCTCGGGCGTGGATGTCATCAACCGCATGAAGGCGATTCCTTGCGATGACGATGCCTTCGGCCCCGGCACCATCCGCGTTGATGGCCGCAAGCTCTGCCCCTCCTACCTCTTTGAGGTGAAGTCCCCGCGCGAGAGCCGCGGCCGCTGGGATTACTACAAGCTGGTGCAGACCACCCCGGCGGCAGAGGCCTTCCGCCCGCTCAACGAGGGCGGCTGCTCTCTGGTGCGGAGCTAAGCCCATGGGCCGCCGCAACCTGGGTGGCGCCGCCGCCGCGGTTGCGGCGGCACCTTTTCGTGCCCGCCATGATGGCGGCAATACCCATCCCGCCCCGCTTTGGGATGGGAAGCCCCCCGCGCAATCGCGCGGTGCTGGGCACCATGACACATTTGCCGCCACCACCCTCGTCACTCGGAGCTGAACCAGCACATGGATTTCTTCGGCATACCGGCGCCGCTGCTCTTCGGGCAGTTGCTTCTCGGCCTGATCAACGGGGCGTTTTACGCGCTGCTCTCCCTGGGGCTCGCGGTGATCTTCGGCATGCTCAACGTGATCAATTTCACGCATGGCGCGCAGTTCATGATGGGGGCTTTCGCCGCCTGGATGCTGTTGAATTTTTTCGGCATCGGCTATTGGGGCGCGCTGCTCCTCGCGCCCATCATCGTGGGCATCACCGGCATCATCCTCGAGCGGCTGATGATCGCCAAGCTGTATAAGCTCGACCATCTCTATGGCCTGCTGCTCACCTTCGGCATTGGGCTGATCATCGAAGGGCTGTTCCGCAACGAATTCGGCTCCTCGGGCATGCCCTATCGTATTCCGGCGGAATTGCAGGGGGCTTGGGATCTGGGCTTCATGTTCATGCCGATCTATCGCGGCTGGGTGGTGGTGGTGGCCTTCTTCGCCTGCCTCGCGACTTGGCTGGTGATCGAAAAAACCAAGATCGGCTCCTACCTGCGCGCCGCCACCGAAAACCCGGCCCTCGTCCAGGCCTTTGGCATTAATGTGCCGCGGATGATGACGCTGACCTATGGCGCGGGCGTGGCCCTGGCGGCCTTTGCTGGCGTGCTGGCCGCGCCGATCTATTCGGTGAACCCGCAAATGGGTTCCAACCTCATCATCATCGTCTTCGCCGTGGTCGTGATTGGCGGCATGGGCTCCATCCTGGGCTCGGTGCTGACCGGCTTTGGCCTGGGGGTGATCGAGGGTCTTACAAAAGTGTTCTATCCGGAGGCGTCCTCGACCGTGATCTTCGTGGTGATGGCCATTGTGCTGCTGGCGCGCCCCGCCGGCCTCTTCGGGAGGGCCTGAACCATGGCCGCACCCGCCGCCGCTGGCGCCTTTGAGGGCATTGATGCCGAGCGCGAAGTGATCTGGGGCTTTACCCGCCCGCAGCTCATCACCTTCGGGCTCATGCTGGGTTTCATCCTGGTCGCCCCCTTCTTCCTCTACCCGGTCTTTTTGATGAAGGTGCTGTGCTTCGCGCTCTTCGCCTGCGCCTTCAATCTGCTGATCGGCTATGTCGGCCTGCTCTCCTTCGGCCATGCCGCCTATTTCGGCATGGGTGGCTATCTGGCCGGCCATGCCGCCAAGGTCTGGGGTGCAACGCCCGAGGTCTCCATCCTGATCGGTGGCCTCGTCGCCGGTATTCTGGGCTGGTTGATCGGCATGCTGGCCATTCGCCGGCAGGGGATTTACTTCGCCATGATCACCCTCGCCATGGCGCAGATGGTGTATTTCTTCTGCGTCCAGGCGCCCTTCACCAATGGTGAGGATGGCATTCAGGCGATCCCGCGCGGGCATTTCCTTGGCAGCTTTAGCCTGAGCGCTGATATGTCGATGTATTGGCTGGTGGCGGGTATTTTCATCGCCGCCTTCCTGTTCATCCACCGCGTCATCAACTCGCCCTTCGGCCAGGTGATGAAGGCGATCCGCGAGAATGAGCCCCGCGCCATCTCGCTGGGCTATCGGGTGGATGATTATAAGCTGATGGCCTTCATTATCTCGGCCGCGATTTCCGGCGTGGCCGGGGGCACCAAATCCATCGTCTTCGGCATCGCCACATTGACCGATGTGTTCTGGTCCATGTCGGGCGAGGTGGTGCTGATGTCGCTGGTGGGGGGGCTGGGCACGCTATTCGGCCCGGTGGCTGGCGCCGCCATCATCATCACCATGCAGAACTACCTGGCCGAGTTCGGCGCCTGGGTCACGGTGATCCAGGGCGTGATCTTTGTGCTCTGCGTGCTGGCCTTCCGCCGCGGTGTGATTGGTGAGATCGGTCGGCTGCTGAAGGTTCGGCTTTAAAAGACTGGGGCGCGCGAACCTGCGCGCCCCGCGCATGACGGCCACTTCATCACGCGCAGTTGTGACGACACGACCGGCGCTGGCAGGCTGAACTCATGAATCCCGACACGCGCAAGGCCCTTTGGGTTGCCCTGATCTCCGCGGCCTTCACTGCCTCGCTGGCCATGGGCACCCGGCAGACCTTTGGTCTGCTGCTATTGCCCATGCAGGTGGAAAATGGGGTGGACCCCTGGGCCTTTGGCCTGGCGGTGGCGCTGCATAATCTGATGTGGGGCCTGGCGCAGCCGGTGGCGGGCTCGCTGGCCGATAAATACGGCACCGGGCGGGTGATGGCCTTTGGCGGTATTTTCTATCTGCTGGGCTGCGGCATTCCGGGGCTTTGGCCGAGTAATGCCTCGGTTCTATTGGGCATCGGCTTCTTTTCTGGCCTGGGCGTGGCCTGTGCCGGCACCGGCATGGCGCTTGCCGCCATTGGCCGCATGGCGCCGCCGGAAAAGCGCGGTGAGCTGATCGGCATTGCCTCGGCCGGTGGTTCGATGGGCCAGGCCTTCATGGTGCCGCTGGTCTATCAACTCTCCGGCGCTTATGGCGCGGCGGCGGCGCTGGGCACGGCGGCGGTGGCCTCGCTGCTCATCATTCCGCTCTCGCGCAATATCGAATGGAACCCCCAGCCCGGCCGCAAACCCTCGGGCGGGCTGCGCGCATTGCCGGGGCTGGCGCGGATGTCGCTGGCGGATCGTGATTTCGCCCTGCTGACCGGCGGATTTTTTGCCTGCGGCTTTCAATTGGCATTCCTCACCACCCATTTGCCCTCCCATCTGGCACTCTGCGGCATGTCGGCTGGGTTGGGGGCGACGGCGCTGATGCTGATCGGCCTGTTCAATATCCCCGGCTCCTGGCTTTGCGGCTGGCTGAGCGGGCGGATGCGCCCGGAGACGGCGCTGGGCGGCATTTACCTGCTGCGCACCCTGGCCATTGCCATTTTTGCCATGGCCACGCCCACGGAGCTGGGCACCATGGTCTTTGCTGCGGTGATGGGCTTTGTCTGGCTGGGGACAGTGCCGCTGACCTCGGCCGCCATAGCGCGGCGCTTCGGCACGGCTGATCTGGGCGCGCTGTATGGCGTGTGCTTTTTCAGCCATCAGATTGGCGGCTTTCTGGGCGCCGCCTCGGGGGCGGTGCTGCTGCAATTCACCGGCAGCTTTGCGGCCTTCTGGCCGGTGATGGTGGTGGTGGGCGGTATCGCCGTCGTGCTGAATTGGATGTGCCGGCCCCCAGCGGAACGGGCCTTGGCCTGAGGCGATGCGCCAGGGCATTCGAATGTCCAGGTTTGCGATCGCGGCTTGGGCTATCTCCGGCCGCGTTGACAATCGGTTGCTGTGCTATAAGCCAAGCCATCACCACTGCATCCAGAAGGCCACGCCATGAGCATCCGTCGCGTTCTTCTCGCCACCATCCTCGCCGCGGGCTTTGCCGCCAGCGCCCAAGCGCAATGCGACACGCGCTTCACCCTGGTCAATCATTCTGGCTCGACGATCCAGGAATTCTATTTCGGCTCCAGTGCGCAATCCAACTGGGGCCCAGACCGGCTGGGGCAGAATGTCCTGCCGCATGCCCGCACGATGAATTTCACCGCCCGCTCTGCCGGCGCCAATGATTTTAAGGTTGTTTGGGCCGGCGGCGCTTCGGCGCAATTGATGGGTGTGAACATCTGCTCCACCAATGAGATCGTGGCCACCCGATCGGGCCTCATCACCCGTTGAAACGACCCTAGCTCATGCTGCAGTAATGATTGAAGATTCGCCAAGGCGGTTTTTCGTCTATTGTCGCAGAAATGTCGCTTATCACGATATTGACAATCAGTGACCGTGCTCTAGCCAGAACCAGCAATAAGTCTTCAAGAAAGGTCCGTCATGTTCATTCGTCGTATTCTTCTCGCCAGCATCCTCGCCACAGGCTTTGCCGCCAGCGCCCATGCCCAATGCGACACCCGCTTCACGCTGGTGAATAATTCCGGCGCGACGATCCAGGAATTTTATTTTGGCTCCAGTGCGCAATCCAGCTGGGGCCAGGACCGTTTGGGGCAGAATGTGCTGCCGGCCGGCCGCTCGATGAATTTTTCTGCCCGCGTTGCCGGTGCGAATGACTTCAAGGTGGTGTGGGCTGGTGGCGAGACAGCCGAATTGATGAGGATTGATATCTGCGCCACCAGCCAGATCGTGGCGACCCGTTCGGGCATCGTCGCTCGCTAGAGCATCATCCGCTCAAACGGAATCCATCGAGCGCATAAGGTTTTCCGATAAACAAAGGCTCTAAGTGGGGAAGGGGGGACGCTCTGAGCCCCCCCGGCGGTTTGGCCGGCGCGCGGTGCAGAAAGACAGCAGCGTTCCTGCGGTGGCCATCGGTTGTTTTTGGCCTCTGAAGCGCCCAACAAGGCACCCGAGTAAGGGGCTGACCCAGTTGCTCGTCCTACGCTTCTGGCCAGCATCCTTGCCACCGTCTTGGGTGGCAATGCTTCCGCGCAATGCGATGCCTGTTTTATCCTGGTGAACCATTCTGGCGAAAAATCCAGGAATTCTATTTTGGCCCCAGCGCGCAATATTGGGGTGCGGGCCAGTTGAGCCCAGCTGCTCTGGCCGATGGTCATTCCAGGATTTTTACCGCCTGGGTTGCCGGAGCCAATGACTTTAAGGTGGTATGGGCCAACGGCACCTCACCGCAGTTGAGGGGGTGAATATTTGTGCCACCAATCAGATTGTCGCGATCCGCTCGCGCATCATTGCCCAGTAAAATCTCGGCCGCGGCGCCAACCTCTCCAGGCGGCCCGCCATGGCTTGGGCACAAGGATGATAGGCTTTTGGCCCAGCAAATTGCTCTACTGAATGTTCAGCAACGCACGGCAATTTACTGAAAATTATAAATACCATCTCAGGTCACGCCGGTGATATCGTCGAAAATTCTTAAGATATCACTTTAATAACCCCTCTCCCTATTGTGACATTATCCCAACACCGAGCAGCGCAGCGCCGCCAAGCCAACACATTCATCTGGTGCTGCAGGGTGTTTTGCCGATACTCACCCCCGCGCCGCCTGGATGGCACGCAGCTTTGCCATTCAACGGTCGGGGGGCCGAAGAATGCGCGAGAGAGTTGAGACCAAATCGTGCCTCTGGGGGATAGAGGGATGTTATTGTTGAATATCGATCGCACTGCGCAAGCCAGCACCACGCATGCCGAGGCTGCCCATGCCCGGGCTGCCGCAGCCCCCCTATCCGCCGGCTTGCCCCAAGGTGCCAATGACACCGCCATCGGCCCCGTCGTCATGGTCGCCGATGATGAGACCGATCTGACCGACGAGATTTGCAGCTATCTCGGCCGCAACGGTATCCAGCCCATCGCCGCGCATAATTTCGCCGATGCCATCAAGATTCTCACCACCCGCCATGTCGATGCCATCCTGCTCGACCAGCGTTTTGGCCCGGTGGATACCTTGCCGCTATTGCCCACGCTGCGCATGGTCACCCAGGCCCCCATTCTCATCCACACCGGCAATCGCGATGAGGCCGATAGGGTGCAGGGCCTCGAACTCGGCGCCGATGATTTCCTGCTCAAACCCGTCTCGGGGCGCGAATTGGTGGCAAGGCTGCGCGCCTGGCTGCGCCATGTGCCGCCGCAAATGCCCCCGCCCGCCAATGGCACCCAGCCCGCCCCGGTGCAAATGGCCCTCGCCATTCCCCACCCGCCTGAGGCCGGCTGGCGCATCCTCACCCATGCGCGGCGGCTGCATCGCCCCGATGGCACGGCGCTGCGGCTGACCTGCGCCGAATTCGATACCCTCGCCGCCCTCGCCGCCAAACCCGGCGAGGTTCGCTCGCGCGAAGAACTCACCCGCCAGGTCTTCCGCCGCAGTTGGCGGCCGGGCGACCGGGCGGTGGATAATGCCGTGCTGCATTTGCGGCAAAAACTGGCCGAGGAGTTCTCGGATGGCTGCATCGTGACCGTGCGCCAGATTGGCTATGTCTTCACCGGCTTCCCGCAGCCCTGACCCTTCGCACCGCTTCGCCCCCCCGGCGTGCCCGGCCCCGCTGCGCGCCTTTTGGCGCCGGCGGGGCCGGTTCAATCTGAAAGCCTATTCGCTGCGCCGCGGCTCACGGCTCAGACTTTAGCCACGCTCATGGCAGGCGAAGAAAGCAAAAAGGCTTTGCCCCTCATCAACGGCACCCCATCACCCTCAAACGCCTAAGCGCGCTGAAAGGTCAGCACCGCCTCGGCGCCCTGGCCATGGCCCAGATTGCGCAGCGCGATATGGCCGCCAAAGCGCAGCATGATCGAGCGGCATAGTGCCAGGCCAAGCCCCATGCCCTGGCGCGCCGGCTTCGTGCTGAAGAAAGGCTCAAACACCCGCTCCAGCGCCTCGGCCGGAATACCCCCGCCGGTGTCGCGCAGCAGCAGCCGCACCTCATGCGCCGCCAGACCCGGCTCGCCAATAATGCGCAGCCGGCGCTGCCCCTGTGGGGATGCGGCCATGGCATCGCGCGCATTCAGCGCCAAATTCACCACCAATTGCTCCACCAGCACCGGCTGCCCCCGCACCGCGGCAAGCCCCGGCGCCATATCCAGGGCAACCTCGATGCCCGCCTCCGCCAGCGTGCCACCCACCAGGCCAAGCGCCCCGCGCAGCGCAGTGGCGAGGCATACTGGCTCGAGCGCCACCGCCTCCAGCCGGCCAAAGCTGCGCAATAGGGCGGCGATGGCCTGGGCGCGCTCGGCCTGGGCGGCGATGCGTCGCAGCCGCAGCAGCGCCTGGGGAATGCCAGCCTCGCCTTCCTCCAGCGCCTCCAGCGCATTTTCGGCGGCGAGCGCCATCACCGCCAGGGGCTGGTTCAATTCATGCGCCAGCCCAGCCGCCATGACGCCCCGCGCCTCCATCTGCCCGCGGTCATCACCCAGGCCGGCAGCCTCGCGCTCTGCCGTCACATCGGCCAACCAGCCCAGCACATCCACATGGCCCGGCCCACGCCCCACCACCCGCGCCCGCTCACGCAGCCACATCCAATGGCCATCAGGCCGACGCAGCCGATACGCCACCTCGGCCTCATCCAAGGCCTCCCCATCGGGGGCGGCGAGGCGTTCGAGCAGCGGCGGGCCGGGCGGATAGCTGCCCCAGTCGATGGCACCTTGCCACCTCGCCACATCCTGAAAATCCGCAGCCTTCCAACCCGTCACCTGGAGTATCGCGGGATTGGCGGCGGTGATGCTGATCTGCCACCCCATACCCGCCCGCGCGGGGGTGAGGCGCGCCGCATAGGCCACGCCTGGCAGCAAGGTGCCGCATTCGCTGCCCGCAGCCGCCGCCACCCCATCTCGCGGAATAAGCCCAAAGAGCCATAGCAGCCCCAGCACAACAAGGCAGGACATGCCGATGGCCAGCCCATAGACCAGCAGCGCCAGCCGATGGGCGGCATCACCACCCGCCATATCCTCTATCCTCGCCTGCACGCTCAGTTCAAAGCCCGGCACCGAAACCGTCGCCACGGCGATGGCGCTGCCATCCTGGGCCGCCGGGCGGAACCCACCCCGCCCGGCACGGCCACCAGGCAGCGGCCCAGGTGCCACGGCCTGCTCCAGGTGCTGCAGCCCAGCCCCGCTCATCGCTGGACGCCCTCGCGCAAGAAGCTCTCCTTCGGCGTCAAGGATCAGCAATTGCGGCTCGCCGGGGCCGCTGGCGCCGGGCAGGGCCTGGGCCAGGCGCTGCGGGTCGATCAGCGCCAGCGCCAGCCCTCCAAAGCCGCCCCTCCCCAGCGGCCCGGCCGGGCCGGGTATCGGTGCCGAGAGCACCAGCCCCCCGGCCGCCAGGGCCGTCAGCAGCGGCGCCATCCGCCCCTGATGATGGGCCAAAAACAACCCGCTGCCACCCAGTGAGGCGGGCAAGGCCCCCGGTTGCGGCTGCCAGATGAGCACGCCATTGGCATCGCTCACCGCCACCGCGCGCAGCCCATCCTGGCCGTGATGCACCGCAGCGAGCAGGTTTTTTTCAATGGCATCCACCTCGCCCTGCGCGAAGCGGGCCTGGGCGAGGGCGCGGCTTTGCAGCGCGGCCAGGGCGCGTTGTGCCGGCTCCAGCGCGCGGGGCAGGGCATCGCGTGCCGCCCGTGCCGCCGCCATGGCGCGGGACTGGGCGGCGCTTTGCCGCATCGCCGCATCCTCGGCGATGAGCGCGAGCGTCGCAAACCAGGTGAGGAACAGCAGCAGCGCCCCGGCCATGCTGCCCAGAAGCAGAATCACCCGGCCGGCCCCATCCCCACCCGGCCCCTTGCGCCCTGGCGTGGCAGGCAGCCCGCCCTGTCGCCGCCAAGCCCATGGCCTGCCCAATGGCCGCTCTCCCGCATGCCGAATATTCATATGCAATTGATGCAAATCCGGGTGATTCGCTACCTCGGCACAGCCCGGCTATGATGGGGGCAGGTCAACAAGCCCTGGGTGGAACAACATGGACAATATCGCCGCCAAGCCCTGCATCATCGGCTGGGCGCATAGCCGCTTCGGCAAACTCGATGACGCCCCCGATGCCGAGGCGCTGATCGGCCTCGTCGCCCGCGAAGCGATCGAGAATGCAGGGATCGACCCCGCCGATATCGATGCCGTCTTCCTCGGCCAGTTCAATGGCGGCTTCGTGCGGCAGGATTTCCCCGCCTCGCTGGTCTTCCAGGCGGTGCCGGAGCTGCGCTTCAAGCCCTCCACCCGCTATGAAAACGCCTGCGCCACCGGCTCGGCCGCCATTCATGGCGCGCTCGATTTCCTCGGCGCCAGGCGCGGCCGCTTCACCCTGGTGGTGGGGGTGGAGAAAATGACCGCAACCCCGGGGCCGCGGATTGGCGAAATTCTGCTCAGCGCCTCCCATCTCAAGACTGAGGGCGAGGTGCCGGCTGGCTTTGCCGGCATTTTCGGCCGCATCGCCGAGAGCTATTTCCAGCGCCATGGCGACCAATCCGATGCGCTCGCCGCTATCGCTGCGAAAAACCACGCCAATGGCGTGGACAATCCCTATGCCCAGATGCGCAAAGACCTCGGCTATGCCTTCTGCCGGGCGGAGAGCGAGAAAAACCCCTTCGTCGCCCCCCCGCTCAAGCGCACGGATTGCTCACTGGTGAGCGATGGCGCGGCCGCCCTGGTCATCGCCTCCGGCGAGGCCGCCGCCGGCTTCACCCGCGCCGTGCGCTTCCGCGCGACCGCGCAGGTGAATGACTTCCTGCCCATGGCATCGCGCGACATCATCAAATTCGAGGGTGCCGCCCAGGCCTGGCGCCAGGCCCTGGCTGCCGCCCAGCTCGGCCTTGATGACCTCTCCCTGGTTGAGACGCATGATTGCTTCACCATCGCCGAGCTGATCGAATACGAGGCCATGGGCCTGGTGCCGGAAGGGCAGGGTGCCCGGGCGGTGCTGGAGGGCTGGACCGCCAAGGATGGCCGCCTGCCGGTCAATCGCTCCGGCGGGCTGAAGGCCAAGGGCCATCCCGTCGGCGCCACCGGCGTGTCCATGCATGTGCTCACCGCCATGCAACTCACTGGCGAGGCCGGCGATATGCAATTGTCCCGGGCCGATCGCGCCGGGGTTTTCAACATGGGCGGCGCGGCAGTGGCCAATTACGTCTCCATTCTGGAGCGGGCTGGCTAACATTGCTGCACCGCAACAGCTAACGAATTCGCAATTTTTTGTAAAAAACCTCTTGAACGTTTCGCGAGATGATCTATTTCCGACTTGTCAGGTGCGGCATTTGCCGCGTGCAACGCCCTCCTGGCAGCTTTGCCTTCCTCAACCTAGACTTGGCCGCCCCCGCAAGGGGCGGCCGTTTTTTTCGCCGCCCCGCCAAGCTTGGCTTTGGGGCTGGCATGGCGCACAAGACGCGCCTGTAAAGGTTTTCTTGCCCGTGCTCCCCATTGTTGCCATCCTTGGCCGGCCGAATGTCGGCAAATCCACCCTGTTCAACCGGCTCGCCCGGCGACGAATCGCGATCGTCGATGACCGCCCCGGCGTGACGCGTGACCGGCGCGAGGTGGAGGCTGAAATCGGCGGCCGCGATGTGCGGCTGATGGACACGGCGGGTCTGGAGGAAGCCCCGGTGGAGAGCATCGCCGGGCGCATGCGCGTCAGCTCCGAAACCGCGCTCGGCATGGCCGATCTTGTGCTCTTCGTGGTTGATGCCCGCTCAGGCATCACCGCCACCGACCGCGCCTTCGCCAACCAATTGCGCCGCACCGCGGTGCCCGTGCTGGTCATCGCCAATAAGGCCGAGGGCCGCGATGGCGGTGCTGGCGCGCTGGAGGCCTATGAACTCGGCCTGGGTGACCCCATCGCCGTCTCCGCCGAGCATGGCGAGGGTTTTGGCGAATTGCATGACGCCGTGCGCGACAACCTCCCCGAACCCGACCCCGAGGCCGAGGAGAAGGAGAGGCCGCTGCGCCTGGCCATTCTGGGCCGCCCCAATGCCGGCAAATCCACCCTGCTGAACGCCCTGCTGGGCGAAGAGCGCATGATTGTCGGCCCCGAACCCGGCCTCACCCGTGATGCCATCGCCAGCGAATGGAATGATGGCGAGGGGATGGTGCGCCTCGTCGATACCGCGGGCCTGCGCCGCAAGGCCCGCATCGAGGACAAGCTGGAGGCGATGAGCGCGCAATCCTCCATCGCCGCCCTCAAGGAATGCGAGGTGGTGGTGCTGGTGCTCGATGCCCTGCTGGGCATGGAGGAGCAGGATCTGCGAATCGCCCGCCTCGCCGAGCGCGAGGGCCGCGCTTTGGTCATCGCGCTGAACAAATGGGATGCGGTGGAAGACCGCGTGGCCACCCGCAAAAAACTCGATGATGTGCTGATGGCCAGCTTCGCCCAGATGAAGGGCATTGCCATCGTCACCATGAGTGCCGCCACCGGCCGCGGCGTGGACCGGCTGATGCCCACCGTGCGCGGCGTGCTGGAATTGTGGAATAAGCGCGTGCCCACCGGCGCGCTGAACCGCTGGTTCGAAGAGGCGCTCGAGCGCCACCAGCCACCCCTGGTGCAGGGCAAGCGCCTGAAACTGCGCTACGCCACCATGCCCAAGGCCCGCCCGCCCACCATGGTGGTCTTTGGCACCAGGGCGGAATTGCTGCCGGTGGAATACCAGCGCTATCTGGTCAATTCCTTCCGCGAGGCCTTCCACATGCCCGGCGTGCCCATCCGGCTGCAAATGCGCGGCACGGAAAACCCCTTCGCCGACCAGGAATAGCCCCTCGGCTCAATCCGGCCGCAGCCCGGCCTGGCTGACCAGACGCTGCCAGCGCCTGGCATCATCGGCCATGCGCTGGCCCAGCGCCTCCGGCCCCGCCTCGCTGGGTGAAATGCCCAGATGATCCAGCCTTATGCGCAGCTGTGGCACCCGCAAGGCCTCCAGCACCGCCGCATAAAGCCGCGCCACCACGGCCTGTGGCGTGCCCCGCGGAGCCACCAGCCCATGCCAGCCCACCACCTCGGCATCGCCCAGGCCCAACTCCGAAAAGCTCGGCACCATGGACAGTGCCGCCACCCGCCCGGGCGAGGAGACAGCCAGCCCGCGCAGCATCCCCGCACCAACCTGCTCGGCCACCGCGCCGATATTGCCCATCATGGCATCCACCGCCCCCGCCAGCAGGTCATTCAAAGCGGGCGCGCCGCCGCGATAGGGCACATGGCTCCATCGCCGACCGGTCAATTCCTGCAGCAGCGCCTGCAACAAATGCGCGAGGCTGCCATTGCCGCCAGTGGCCACCGCCAGCGGCTCGCGCCCCGCGCGCGCCAGGAAGCCGGCGAGGTCCGCGCTGGGGCTATCCGCCCGCACCACCAGAATTTGCGGCACCTGGGTGGCCTGCGCGACGGGCGCGAAATCCTCCACCGGGTCAAAGCTGAGCCCCGGAAACAGCGCCTTGTTGATGGAGAGATTATCCGAACCGGCGGCGAGGATAAGGCCATCCGGCCGGGCGCGGGCCACGAATTCAAAGCCGATATTGCCCGCCGCCCCGGCCCGGTTTTCGATGATGATGGGCCGGCCCAGCGGTGCTGCCATGAAGCGGGCCAGCAGCCTTGCCACGCTATCCTGGCTGCCGCCCGCCGCCGCCGGCACGATGATCCGCGGCGGGCGCTCAGGGAAATCCACCTGCGCCAAGGCAGGTGAGGCGAGCACGGCCGTCAGAATATGCCGCCGATGCATGGCAGGGATATGGTGCGCCGCCCGGGCCTGGGCAATGCGCTCAATCCGGCCTCAGCCCGGCACGGCGCACCACTGCGCCCCAACGCTGGGCATCGGACACCATCCTCGCCCCCAGCGCCTCGGGCGGCGCATCGGTGCTCTCAATGCCCAGGGCGGCCAGGCGCTGCTGCAATTCGGGCACGGCCAGCGCCTGCACCAGCGCAGCATGCAGCCGCGCCACCACCTCGGCCGGTGTGCCACGCGGTGCCACCAGCCCATGCCAACCCACCGCCTCGGCATGGGCGAGGCCGGATTCGTGGAAGGTCTTCACCTGCGGCAAGGCTGGTGTGCGCTGCGGCGAGGAGACGACAATCCCGCGCAACCGCCCCGCCCGCACATGCTCGGTGACGGCGCCGATATTGATCATCACCCCCTGCAGCGCACCGCTCATCAGGTCATTGACCGCCAGCGCCCCGCCCCGATAGGGCACATGGGTCCATTCCACCTCGGAGGCATCCTGCACCACCTGCTGGAGCAAATGTGATAGGCTGCCATTGCCGGGCGTGCCCACCGCCAATGGCTGCCGCTTGGCCAGTTCCACAAACCCCGCCAGCCCCTCGGCCGGGCTATCCGCCCGCACCACCAGAATTTGCGGCACCTGGGTGGCCTGCGCCACGGGGGCGAAATCCGCAACCGGATCAAAGCCCAGCCGTGGAAACAGCGCCTTATTGATCGACAGGCTGTCCGAGCCTGCGGCCAGGGTCAGCCCATCCGGCCGGGCGCGGGCCACGATCTCATAGCCGATATTGCTGCCCGCGCCGGGATGGTTCTCCACCACGATGCTCTGGCCCAGCGGGCCCGCCATATGCCGCGCCAGCAGGCGGGCGACGATATCCTGGCTTCCCCCCGGTGCGACGGGTACAATCAGCCGGATCGGCCGATCCGCCAATCCTGGTTGCGCAGAGGCGACCATGGGCGCGGCGAGGGTGAGTGAGAGGCTATGGAAAAACGATCTGCGCTTCATGTGTTGTAGATAAGCCTATTACCCGCCTTGTCAATGTGAATTCCATTTGGCAGTTTTGCCCCCACAGCGCAGCCGCGCGCGCCATCCCAGGAGACCACCCCATGTCACTCCAACTCGGCCAGATTGTCCCTGATTTCGAGGCGCAAACCACCATCGGCCCCATCCATTTCCACAAATGGCTCGGCGATTCCTGGGGCGTGCTGTTCAGCCACCCCAAGGATTACACCCCGGTCTGCACCACCGAACTGGGCGAGGCCGCCCGCCTCAAGCCGGAATTTGACCGCCGAGACGTGAAAATCATCGGCCTATCGGTCGATACCCTCGAACGCCATGGCGGCTGGGAGGCCGATATCGAGGAAACACAGGGCCAGGCTGTGAATTTCCCGATGATCGCCGATACCGACCGCAAAGTCTCCGAAGCCTATGGCATGATCCACCCGCTCGCCGACCCCACCGTCACCGTGCGCACCGTCTATGTCATCGACCCGAACAAGAAACTGCGCCTGTCGCTGACTTACCCGCCCAGCACCGGCCGCAATTTCCTCGAAATCCTGCGGGTGATCGATAGCCTCCAACTCACCGACCGACAGAAAGTCGCAACCCCGGTGAATTGGCAGCCCGGCGAGCGCGCCATCATCCTGCCCAGCCTCTCCGACGCGGACGCCAAAACCCGCTTCCCCCAAGGCTGGGAGACGAAAAAACCCTATCTGCGCTACGTCACCATCAGCGAGTGATCGGGGAGGTCACCGTCTTTTCTTGCGGTGACATGGGTCTGGCTGGCTGATGACGATAAGATCGAGGGGCTTTGCCCCTCGAGCACCCCAGGAGGAAACTCAGTTTCCTCCACCTTCGATCAATTTATTGAAACGAAAAATCAATCAAGGTTTCTGGAAAAAGTCTATATGAGTGTCGAGCCTGGTGGGGGAAGGTTTCACCACCCTGCCATCAGATCACAAAGCTGATCACATCACTCGGCGCGCTGGCCAGCCCAGCCCCGGCCGCGCGCCGGGCTAGGGTATCGAGGCTGATGGTATCAAGATGTTTGAGCGTCATCTCGTTGATATCCATCCAGAAGGGTTGCACCACCAGGGTGAAGAGCGGGTTGCTTTCACCCTCGGCCGGTGGGGCGGCCTCCTGGCTCACCGCGCGGATGATCTCGCCCAAGGTGATGCCTCGCCGGGGCCGCGCCAGCCTATACCCGCCTGTTGGCCCACGGGTGCTGCTCAGCACGCCCTGGCGGGAGAGCGGCTGCAAAATCGGCTCCAAGCCGCGCCGCGCCAGCCCCAGCCTTTCGGCGATATCGGCCGCACTCACCGTGCCGCGCCCGGCATGCAGGGCGATATCCAGCACCACCGCGAGCGCCAGGGCTGGTCGGGCTTGCAGCAGCATGTCGGGGGCTCCCTGTAAAACGTCACCACCTTATCCCATAATACACGCCAATGATTCGTGATACTGGAAACGCCAGATGACGCACCCCGCCATTTCCCATGGGCTTTTGGGCTCTATCGGCCAAACCCCGCTCATCCGCCTGGCCCGCGCCAGCGCGGAGACGGGCTGCGAGATTCTCGGCAAGGCCGAATTCATGAATCCCGGCGGTTCGGTCAAGGACCGGGCAGGGCTCGCCATCATTCAGGCGGCGATGGAAGACGGCTCCCTCAAACCCGGCGGCACCATTGTCGAGGGCACGGCGGGCAATACCGGCATTGGCATCACCCTGGTCGCCAATGCGCTGGGCTTTAGGTCGGTGATCGTGATGCCCGAGACCCAAAGCCAGGAGAAGATCGACTTCCTGCGCATGATCGGCGCCGATCTGCGCCTGGTGCCGGCCAAGCCCTTCTCTGACCCGGGCAATTACGTCCATGTCTCGCGCCGCCTGGCCGAGGAGAGCGGCGCCGTCTGGGCCAATCAATTCGACAATCTGGCCAATCGCGAGGGCCATCGCCTGACCACCGGCGCCGAAATCTGGGCGCAGACCGGCGGCCATATCGATGCCTTCACCTGCGCCTGCGGCACTGGCGGCACGCTGGCCGGCATCGCCATGGCGCTGAAGGCCCATAAGCCCGATCTGCGCATCACCCTGGCCGACCCGATGGGCAGTTGCCTCTATAATTGGGTCACCCATGGCACGCTGGAACTCGCCGGCTCCTCCATCACCGAGGGCATCGGCCAGGGCCGCGTCCCCGGCAATCTGGCCGGCGCGCCGATTGATGACGCGGTGCAGATTTCCGATGAACTCGCCCTCGAACAGGTCTTTGACCTCACCATCCATGAGGGTATTTCGGTGGGCGGCAGCGCGGGGCTGAATGTCGCCGCCGCCATCGCCGTCGCCCGCCGCCTCGGCCCTGGGCATACCATCGTGACCATCCTCTGCGATGGTGGCGCGCGCTATCAGTCGAAACTCTTCAACCCGGAATTCCTCCGGGGCAAAGGGCTGCCCACACCGCCATGGATGTCATGACCGCCCAATCCTCCCCGCAATTCCGCGGCCGCATCCATGCCTCGGTGCTGGAGACGATCGGCGCCACGCCGCTCGTCCGCCTGCCGCGCATTGCGGCCGAAGATAAGCTTGTGGCCGATCTCTGCCTCAAGCTGGAATTCTTCAACCCGATGGCCTCGGTGAAGGACCGCATCGCCCTCGCCATGGTGCGCGCGGCCGAGGCGGAGGGGCGCATCAGCCCCGGCGTCTCGGTGCTGGTGGAGCCCACTTCGGGCAATACCGGCATTGGCCTCGCCTTTGTCGCCGCCGCCCTCGGCTATCGGCTGATTGTCACCATGCCCGAGGGCGCCTCCATCGAGCGGCGGCGGATGATGCGGCTGCTGGGCGCTGAGTTGGTCCTCACCCCCTCCAGCCGCGGTATGGCCGGCGCCATCGCCCGCAGTGAGGAGATCGCCGCGCAAACCCCACACGCCTGGCTGCCCCGGCAATTCGACAATCCCGCCAACCCCGACATCCATGCCCGCACCACGGCGGAGGAAATCTGGGCCGATACAAATGGTTCGGTGGATATCATCCTGGGCGGGCTGGGCACTGGCGGCACCATGACCGGCATCGCCCGCGCCCTGAAGCCCCGCGCCCCGGCCCTGCGCGTCATCGGCATAGAGCCGGCAGAATCCGCCGTGCTGCATGGCGATGACCCCGGCCCGCATGGCATTCAGGGCATCGGCCCCGGCTTCCGCCCCTCGGTGCTGGATGTCAGCCTGCTCGATGGCATCGAATTGGCCAATGAGCGTGATGCCATCGCCACCGCCCGGCGCGCCGCCCGCATGGAGGGCCTCGCATTGGGCATTTCCTCCGGGGCGGCGCTGAGTGTCGCGCTGCGCCTCGCCGCCCTGCCGGCCAATGCCGGCAAGCGCATCATCTGCATCGCGCCCAGCTTTGCCGAGCGCTATATGTCCACGGCACTCTTCGCGGGGCTCGACTGATGGAAATTTTCGAACTCGGCCGCACCATCCGTGACCGCGACCCAGCCCGCCCGACCTGGGCCGAGGTCCTGCTCTGCTATCCCGGGCTTTGGGCCGTGCAATGCCACCGTGTGGCGCATGCGCTCCATGGGTGGGGCCTGCCGGCCCTGGCGCGCTTCGTCAGCCAGACCGCCCGCTTCCTCACTGGCATCGAGATTCATCCCGGCGCCAAGATCGGCCGCCGGCTCTTCATCGATCACGGCATGGGCGTGGTGGTGGGCGGCACCGCCACCATCGGCGATGACGTCACCATCTATCAATGCGTGACCCTGGGGGGGCTGTCGCTCAAGCCCGGCAAGCGCCACCCCGATGTGCTGGATGGCGCGATCATCGGCGCGGGCGCGCAGGTGCTCGGCCCCATCACCGTGGGGCGCGGTGCGCGGGTGGGTGCCAATTCCGTGGTGGTGGATGATGTGGCCGAGGGCCTCACCGTGGTGGGCATTCCCGCCCGCAGCCCCAAGGGCTGCGATGAGGAGGCGACGGTGGGTTATGGCATGCCGGTGCGCGCCGGGGCGGACCCGCTGGGCGAGGAGGTGGCAGCGCTGCGGGCGGAGGTGGCCGCCCTGCGCACCATGCTCCAGGCCCATTCGCTGGACCGGGCAGGGTAGGGGTGCCAGCCCCCCTTAGAGCCTGTTCCGTCCGCCCCGGCTCACTGCACAGGCTCTCAGCTTTTGTTTGACGAGCATCTTTATCCGCTCAAACGATTCCGTTTGAACGGATGATGCTCTAGCCCCGCCGCAAATCCTCCCGGTGATGCCAGGCCACAGCCAGTGAGACGGCCAGCGTGACAATATTGAACGGCAGCACCAGCAGGGCATAGGCCGCGCCATCGACCAAAACATTGGTGATCATCGACATCATCATATTCGCCGCAGCGGCGATGGCGCCAATCGCGCGTATCCGCGGCAGCAACACCAGCACGGCAATCAGGACACATAGCAGGTTGGCGCCGGCATTGATCCAATTCGGCAAGGGCTCAACCGTCGCTGGATTGCCCGAGCCCGATGCCGCCAGCCCCATCGCCGCGGCAATCAAGCCAGATAGGACCCAATAGACCCGGCGCGTCGCGGAATTATCGCGCTGCATGGAGGCGGTATTGCGGAACAGCGACATCATTGGTTCACTGAACCGGGCTGAGCTGGCCGCGAATATCGCCAAAGAACATCTGCCCCTTGGTATGCAGGTTGAAATACAATTCGCCCCGCTCGGCGATCAAAGCCATGCCGGCGATGGTGCGCACCCGATCCGTTGGAATACTGGGGATAATCGGGCAACCCGCCGTCAAAATTCCTAAAATGCCGTGGCCATGATCGATCACCGCCACCAGATCCTCATTGGTGATCTCCACCGAGAATTCGCCATTGGCGAAGGCCGCCGGCAGGTTGCGCGGGCCAGTTGGGGTGCGGCCGAAATCCACCAGAATGGGCCCCAACTGCCCCGGCCGGCCGCAATGGATATGGAACAAGGTGATATCCTGCGGATTGATGCCCTCGATACGCAGATGCGCATAGGCGCGGCCCTGGTCACGGGTGAAGGCCAAGGTGCCATGGCCGCGCGACTGACGGGCATTGCGCGGCACGGAGGGCGCGGTTGAACGAAACGCGCGCGGGATGGCCGCTGGCGTATCCTCCTCTTCGCCGCCCTGCTGCAGCGGGCTCAGCCAGGCCTGATAAATCCGGCCAATCTCCCGCCCGGCATCGGGGCGCAGCACCATGCCATCGCGCGGCGGCACGCTCTGGGCCATGGCTTGGGTCATGCCCAGCACCAGCGTGACAAATATCTGCGCGATGAACCGACATTTGACCATAAAAACAACCCATCGAAATAAATGTAAAAGACTATATTGCAGGGGCGCAGCACAATTTATCAAGAAATCCGACATCGCAGCACCAACAACCCCGGCGCGCTCACCGGCCATCTCCGGTCAGACCGGCAGCCTCACCCTTGCCCGCAACCCGCCCATCGGGCTCTCCTCCAGCATAATCTCGCCACCATGCCGCCGCACCGCATCGCGGGCAATGGCCAGCCCCAGCCCCGTGCCGGTGGCCGAGCCCGAGGCGAAGGGCTTGAATGCCGCCTCGCGCTCCGCCGCGGGAATGCCCGGCCCATCATCATCCACCGTGATCTCGGCCCATCGGCCATTCAGTTGCATCGCCATCCGCACCTGACTGGCATGGCGGCGGGCATTGTCCAGCAAATTGCCCAGCGCCCGGCGCAGCCCATTCTCGCGCAGCCGCAAGCGTAAACTCGCCGGCGCCACCAGGGTGACATCACCGCCGCTGCGCCGGGCTGTGGCACAAATATCCTCCAGCAACGGCACCGCATCCATCTCCCGCGCCGCCTCCAACCCCTCGCCCCGGGCAAAGGCAAGATAGGTCTCCACCAGACGCTCCATCTCCTCGGTATCCTGCACCAGCCCGGCAATATCCTCGGCACTCGCCTCATCGCGCGGCAGCATGGCCAGGCTGAGCCGCATGCGGGTGAGCGGGGTGCGCATATCATGGCTGATGCCGGCCAGCATTTCGGTGCGCTGGCTGACGAAGCGGCGGATATTCTCCTGCATCTGGTTGAAGGCGATGGCCGCCTGGCGAACCTCAATCGCCCCCTCAGGCTTGATCGCCCCCCCATCGCGCCCCTGGCCGAAATCCTCCGCCGCCGCCGCGAGCCTGCGAATGGCGCGCACCTGGTTGCGCATGAACAGCACGGCAATCAGCGCCAGCAACCCCGCCGAGCCCACCAGCCAGATCACAAAGAGATAGAGCGTGGCGCTGAACAGCCGCTTGCGCGGCACCTCCACATCGAGCAGGCCGCCTTCCAACTGCACCCGCACCACCACATTCTGCGCATCGCTCAGCCAATCGGCATCAAAGGGCAGGCCCACCAGCCGGGTAAGCGCCTGGGCCAGATCAGTCTCCAATGGCAGCAGCGGTGACCAGGGCGGCCGGGCAGGGATGGCGCCCAGCTGAATCCCCGGCTCAAAGGCAATGCCCAGCCCCAGCCGCCAGGTGGCCTCGCGCAGGATGGCGGGATGCGCCTCCTCGGGCAATTGCGCGAGCAATTGCGTGACCATGGCGATCTCGCCCGCGAGCGAAGTGGCCAGCCTGCGCGAGATCACATCGACATGCCCGCCATAAAACGCCGTCAGCGCCACCGCCTGCACGATCAGCAGCGGGCCCAGAATCATCAAAAGTGAGCGGCCCAGCAGCCCGCGCGGCGCAAAGCGCTTCAGCCCACGCAGCGCCAGGGGCGCCGGCGCCGCCCCGCTCAAGGCCCGGGTCTCAGCACATAGCCCTTGTGGCGGATGGTGTGCAGAAAGCGCGGCTCACGCGGGTCGGGCTCGATTTTGCGGCGCAGCCGGGTGACCTGCACATCCACCGCGCGCTCCCCCGCCTCGGGCGTGCCCAGCGCCTCGGCGATGAACTCGCGCGAGAGCACCTCGCCCGGCCGGCCGGCCAGGGCGGCGAGCAGCGCGGTCTCCCCCCCGGTCAGCCGCGTGGCGCCGCCCGGCCCGCGCAGCTCGCTGCGATCGGGGTCGAACCAAAGCTCGCCCAGTTGCACCGGCCCCGCCTGGGTGGTGGGCAATGGCGGCGGCATGGCCCGCTTGAGGATGGTGCGAATGCGAAAGGCCAGCTCCCGCGGATCAAACGGCTTGGCCAGGTAATCATCCGCGCCATGCTCGAAGCCGGCCACACGGTCATCAGGGTCACCGCGCGCGGTGAGCATCAGCACCGGCACATCGCGCCCCTGCTGGCGCAGGCTCTCCACCAGCTCCAACCCGGTTTCGCCGGGCATCATCACATCGAGCACCAGCAGGTCAAATGCCAGCACATTGAGTGCGGCGCGCGCCTCCTGCGCATCGGCGGCGGCGGTGACGCGAAAGCCATTCTCGGCGAGGTAGCGCTGCAGCAGGCTGCGCAGCCGCGCATCATCATCGACCACGAGAAGATGTGGGTTGTCGCTCATCCCTGTGCCGCCCTTTCCAGCCTTTCCAGCTCAGCCCTTGCATCCTCGCCCATCAGCCCACGCATGACCCGGCGAAACCCCTCCACCGCGGCAGGCCCGGCCTCACGATAGGCGCGCATCACCCATTCACGCTGGCAATCATAGAGCCGGCGCTCCAGCCCCGCACCCTTCTCGGTCAGGCTCAGCAGCCGCTGGCGCTTATCCACCCGCCCGGCCGCCTGGGTCACATAGCCATCCTCGATCATCGGCTGCAGCACCCGGCCCAGCGATTGCTTGGTGATGCCCAGTATCCCCAAAAGATCACCCACCGTCATGCCCGGCGCGCGGCCGACGAAATGCAGCACCCGGTGATGCGCCCGGCCCATATTCAGCTCCGCCAGCAGCCTGTCCGGCCCGGCGGTGAAATCGCGATAGCCAAAAAACAGCAGATCCTGCGCCAGCCGCAGCTCGGATTCGCGCAGGAACAGCAAATTGCTCCCCGCTGCCTGCTCCCGCGGCGTGGCCGGCATGGCTGCCATACCGGGTTGTTTGGTCAGCATTGTTGACGCTTCTCCGCGTGATGTTCTAAAACCGTCTCAGTGAACGCAAGATTCTTACGCCAATCATAAAGCAGGAGACACGAGATGGCACTGATTCCCTTTGATGACCGTGATGGCTTCATCTGGCTCGATGGCCATATGATGCCATGGCGCGATGCCAAGCTGCATGTGCTCTCTCATGCCCTGCATTATGCCTCCGCCGTCTTCGAAGGCGAGCGCTGCTATTCGGGCAATATCTTCCGCCTGCGTGACCATACCAACCGTCTCATCGAATCCGGCCGGATTTTGGGCTTTGACATCCCCTGGACCGCGCAACAGATCGATGATGCCTGCGATGCGGTGGTCAAGGCCAATGGCTTCACCGAGGCGTATATCCGCCCCATCGCCTGGCGCGGTGCTGAGGAGATGGGCGTGGGCGCCAAGGCCACCAAGATCCACCTCGCCATCGCCGCCTGGGAATGGGGCGCCTATTTCGGCGTGGAGCAGCGCATGAAGGGCGTGCGGCTCGACCTTGCCAAATGGCGCCGCCCCGCCCCCGACACCGCGCCCACCGCCTCCAAGGCCGCCGGGCTCTACATGATCGGCACCATGAGCAAGCACGCCGCCATGGATGCCGGCTTTGATGACGCCTTCATGCTCGACCATAAGGGCGATGTGGCCGAGGCCACCGGCGCCAACGCCTTTTTCGTGATGGCCGATGGCCAAATCCACACCCCCACCCCCAGCTGCTTTCTCGATGGCATCACCCGCCGCACCGTCATGGCCCTGGCCAAGAAGCGGCAAATGCCCATGGTGGAGCGGGTGATCCGCGCCGAAGAATTGTCCCAGGCCAGCGAAGTGTTTTTGGCCGGCACCGCAGCCGAGGTGACGCCGGTGGCCTGCATCGGCAGCCAAAGCTACACCCCTGGCGACATCACCAAGACACTGATGGAAGACTATATGGATTTGGTGCGCAAAGGGCCTGATGAGGTGATGAAGCTGGTGGGGTAGGGCGCCCATTTACGCACGGTGCAAGCAGGGTTACATTCCCTGACATGCACCGTGCAGCTCCATGGACGTAGAGATCTTCATCGCCCGCTGGCGCAACTCCGCCAACGCCGAACGCGCCAATTTTCAGCCCTTCATCGCCGAATTCTGCGACGTCATCGACGTGCCCCGCCCCGACCCGGCGCATGGTAACGCCCTGGGCTACCGCTACGAGGCGCCGGTGCCCATTCTGGATGTCCCCGGACAGTTTCGCGGCGCGATCGACCTCTACAAACCCGGCTGCTTCATCATGGAAGCCAAGCAAACCGCGCAGCAGGAAACCCCCGCCCTCTTCGCCGATATCACCGCTGGCCGTAGCCGCGCCACCGCCCGCGCCATGGATGCCGCCCGCGCCCAGGCCGTGGGCTATGCCCGCAACCTGCCGCCCTCGGAGAAAATCCCCCCCTTCATCATCACCTGCAATATCGGCCAGGATTTCGACATCCACGCCGATTTCTCCGGCACAGCCCGCAATTTCTCCCAATTTCCTGACCGCCGCTCCTACCGCATTCCCCTCGAAGCCCTGCGCGACGGCCAAACCCGCGCCCTCTTCCGCACCATCTGGCAAGACCCCGCCAGCCTGGACCCCACCGCTGCGCGCACCCGCGTCACCCGCGACATCTCCCTCACGCTCAAACAAGCCATTGACGGGCTGGAACGCCGCCATGCGCGCGATGTGGTGGCCATCTTCATGATGCGCTGCGTCTTCAGCATGTTTGCCCAATCCGTGGGCCTGCTGCCGCCGCAGGCCTTCTCCGCCCTCCTCGCCCGCGCGGGGGAAAACCCCGACGGCGCCGTCTCCCTCTTCTCCGATTTCTGGGCCGCCATGGAGCGCGGCAGCTTCAGCATCGCCGCCAATCTCAAACTCCGCCACTTCAATGGCGGCCTCTTCGAAAACGCCCAGGGCCTGCGCCTGGAGGCGGCAGAAATCGCCGCCCTCGCCCAGGCCGCCGCCAAGAACTGGGATAATGTCGAGCCCGCCATCTTCGGCACCCTGCTGGAGAACGCCCTCACCCCCGAACGCCGCGCCGAATGGGGCGCCCATTTCACCCCCCGCGCCTTTGTTGAGCGCCTGGTCCTGCCCACCATCATGGAACCCCTGCGCGAGGAATGGGACGCAACCCGCACCCGCGCCCTCACCCAGGACGCCGCTGGCGAACGCGCCGCCGCCCGCGACACCCTGCACGCCTTCCAGCGCAAACTCGCCCAAACCGTGGTGCTCGACCCCGCCTGCGGCACCGGCAATTTCCTGTATGTCACCCAAGAACTCATGCAGCGGCTGGAGGCCGAGGTGCTGGACCTCCTGGCCGATATCGCCCCCGGCGAGGGCGATAGGCTGGACCTCGCCATGATCGGCCCCGGCCAGTTCCGCGGCATCGACATCAATGCCCAGGCCGTGCCCGTCGCGGAACTCTGCCTCTGGATCGGCTGGCTGCAATGGCGGTTGAAATCCGTCCCCGCCGATCGCCTGCCCGAACCGGTGCTGCCACAGGGCCATAGCGTGACCCAGGGCGACGCGCTGCTCAGCGCCACCCGGCAGGAAATTCTCCGCGACGATCAGGGCCGCCCCATCACCCGCTGGGGCGGCCGCACCATCCTCCACCCCATCACTGGCGAGGCGGTGCCCGACCCGGCGCACCAAATCCAGGCCATGCGCCCGGTCAACCCATCCGTGCCGCCCTGGCCAAGGGCGGATTTCATTATCGGCAACCCGCCCTTCATCGCCGGCAAGGATCTTCGCCACGAATTGGGCGATGGCTATGCCGAGGCACTCTGGCAACTCTACCCCCGCGTGCCGCCCAGCGCCGATCTGGCCATGCATTTCTGGTGGCGCGCCGCGCAAGAGGTGGCGCAGGGCCGCACCAGCCGCTTTGGCTTCATCACCAGCAACTCCATCCGCCAGGTGTTTTGCCGCCGGGTGGTGGCCGAGGCGCTGGGGGCCAAAACCCCCATGCACCTCGCCTTCGCCGTGCCCGACCACCCCTGGACCGATGGGGCAGGGGCCGCCGCCGTGCGCCCCGCCTTCACCGTGCTGGCGCCGGGCCCGGGCGAGGGCAAATTTTTCCGCGTTACCGCCGAACGCCCCGGGCCGGAGGGCGTGCCGGAGGTGGAGGGCGTGGTGGAGAAAGGCGTGATAAATGCCGACCTCACCTTGGACGCGGATGCCGGTGCCGCCCGGCCGCTCCTGGCCAATACGGCATTATGCAGCCGGGGCGTGAGCCTGCACGGCCAGGGCTTCTCCATCACCCCCGCCCAGGCCACCGCGCTGGGCCTGGGCCGGGTGCCGGGGCTGGCAGCGCATATTCGCCCCTATCTGAATGGCCGGGATCTGGTGCAGACCAGCCGGGGGCGGATGGTGATCGACGCCTTCGGCCTGACCGAGCCGCAATTGAAGGCGCGGTTTCCGTCGGTCTGGCAATGGTTGTTCGAGCGGGTAAAGCCGGAGCGCGATGCCGCGGCCGCCGGTTCCAAGGACTCGGCCGCTTATGCTGCGGAATGGTGGCTGTTCGGCAAGCCTCGGCCGGTGCTGCGCGCCGCGCTGAATGGCCTACCGCGCTACATCGCCACCGTAGAAACCGCCAAGCACCGCATTTTCACCTTCCTGCCGGCCGAAACCCTGCCGGACAATATGCTGGTGGCGATCGGCTTGGACGACGGATACTCGCTCGGCGTGCTGCAAAGCCGCACCCATGTTGAATGGGCCTTGGCGGCGGGTGGGGTCCTGGAAGACCGGCCCCGATACCAAAAATCGCTCTGCTTCGACCCCTTCCCCTTCCCCAACCCACCCCAGGGCCTGCGAAACGCCATCGCCGAAGAGGCCGAAGCGCTGGACGCCCACCGCAAGCGCGTCATGGCCCGCCACCGCCACCTCACCCTCACCGGCCTCTATAATGTGCTCGACGCCATGCGCGCCGCCCGCCCCCTCACCCCCGCCGAGCACGATATCCACGCAGCCGGCGAATGCGCCGTCCTCGCCAGCCACCACGCCACCCTCGATGCCCTGGTGGCCGATGCCTATGGCTGGCCGCAAAACCTCAGCCGCGCCGCAACCCTGGCCCGCGTGGTGGCGCTGAACGCCGAACGCCGCCGGGAGGAAGCCGATGGACACATCCGCTGGCTCCGCCCGCAATTCCAGGCCCCACGCGAGCGCAGCGGCCCAGCCCCCATCCTGGCGCTGGAAGCCGCCAATACCGCCGCCCCCGCCTGGCCCCGCGCCGACGCCATCAGCCAGATCACCATGATCAGCCGCGCGCTGCGCGCCCGCCCCGCTGCCGCCGCCGACCTGCGGAAGCAATTCCGCAACCCGCCGCAAACCGCCACGGTGCAACACATCCTCGCCAGCCTCGCCCAAGCCGGCCAGGCCCGCGCGCTGCCCGATGGCCGCTACGTGATGTAACCGCTTCCGCTTGACAAATCAAGCATAAAATCCTAAAATCTACCCGCTTTCGCTGTTTGAAAACGCCATCCCGATCCCTCGCCAGCGCCCCTCAAGGCGGCCCGGCCGCCAAACCGCAATTTGTCCGTAAACCCATTTCTGGCAAAACCCCGGAGGGCACCCCACCACGCCCAGGCGCGTTTCAACCCCGCCCGAGGCATCGCCCCCGCACGCCCAAAAGGCAATTTGTCCGAATACAACCGCTTTTGCAGAAACAAGCCTAAGTGATTGATAAAGGCCCACGCGTCAGCGCACTCAACCCCGCCACGGCCGTCCGATACGTGGCCGTCATCGGCCCAATCCCCTGCCGCTCCAGCCGCGCCGCATGCATGGCGTGATACGCCTCCGCCGCCGCCCGGCTGGCAAAGAGGTAAATCCCCCCCGCCCGGCCACCCGGCACATCCTGCGTCCAGATCTTCCAGATCAGCCCTGGCTCCACGGCAATACTCTCTGCCAGCGCCTGCATCGCCGCCGCCTGCTCCGGCCCACCATCGCGGCGGGCCGGAAAATCCATGATGACCAGAACCGGCTCTTTAGCCGGCATAAGCCACCGTCTTCTGCGTCTGCGTCCCCAGGCCCTGCACGCCCAGATGCATCACCTGGCCCGGCTTGAGGAAGACCGGCGAAGGCTTCTTGCCCAAGCCCACCCCCGGCGGCGTGCCGGTGAAGATCACATCGCCCGGATGCAACGTAATAAAGTGCGAGACATAGCTCACCAGGGTCTTCACCCCGAAAATCATCGTCCGCGTGCTGCCATTCTGCTGCCGCACCCCATCCACATCGCAGAACATGTCGAGGTTCTGCGGGTCCGGCACCTCATCACGCGTCACCAGCCAGGGCCCGACAGGCCCAAACGTATCGGCCCCCTTGCCCTTATCCCAGGCGCCGCCACGCTCAATCTGCCATTCCCGCTCGGAGACATCATTGCCCACGGCATAACCCGCCACATGCGCCAGCGCCGCATCCTCGCTCACACACGTCGCCTTGGTGCCGATGATAATGCAAAGCTCCACCTCCCAGTCGCATTTGACCGAGTTCTTGGGAATGATCACATCATCATTCGGCCCCGAAATCGCACCATTCGCCTTCAGGAAGACAATAGGCTCCTTCGGAATGGCCGAGCCAGTCTCCGCCGCATGGTCAGCATAATTGAGGCCAATGCAGATCAGCTGCGAAAACCCCGAAACCGGTGCCCCCAAACGCGGATTGCCAGCCACCGCCGGCAGGCTCGCAGGGTCCAGGCTGGCCAGCTTGGCCAGCCCCGCATCCGAGAGCACATCGCCCGCAATATCGGGCACCACGCCCGACAGATCACGAATAACGCCAGCGGCATCGAGCATGCCCGGCTTTTCCTGGCCCTTGGGGCCATAACGCAGCAGTTTCATGAGGCTTTCCTCTCCGATAGAGCGGCAGAATGTCAGCCGGCCAGCGCCACGTCCAGCAGGCGGGCCAGCACTTCTGGCTCCTGCGCCCCGGCAATCGCATTGGCGCCATCCATCACAAAGCACGGCACGCCATTAATCCCCAGCCGATGCGCCCGCAGATTTTCGGTATGCACCGCCTCAACATCCTGGCTGGAGGCCAGAAAAGCCCGGGCTGCGGCCGCATCGAGCCCCTCCATCGCGGCGATGGAGGCCAGCACCTCGTGATGGGCAATATCGCGCCCCTCACAAAAATGCGCAGCGAAGAGCGCCAGCACCATATGGTCCGCCGCACCATGCCCCGCCGCCCAGCGCACCATGCGATGCGCATCGAGCGTATGCGGCACCCGCCTTATGGCATCAAAGCGAAAGGCCAGCCCCTCGGACCGGCCCAATTCGGTGATGCTGCCATGCAGCCGCCGCGCCCGGTCCTCACCGCCGAATTTACGGACCATGTAATCCTGCCGCGGCACCCCACCCGGTGCGATATCCGGGTTCAACAGAAAGGGCCGCCATTGGATGGCCACCACCACCTCCGGCCGATGGTCCAGCATCCGCAGCAACCGCGCCACACCCAGGTAACACCAGGGGCATACCAGATCGAAGACAACCTCGATCAGCAGCCCCTCGCCATCCTCACCCGGCTGCGACGCGATATGGTTCACGCAAACATCGCCACCGCGCGGATCGGGCTCGCGCTGCCGCCACGGATCTTGAGCGGGAAGCCGATGAAGGTGAAGCGCCCGCGCCCGATCAGGCTATGCAGATTGGCCAGGCATTCCATATGCGTGATGCCCAATTCGCCGCAGGCCATGTGTGCCAGGAAATTCGGCTCGCCCTCAGGGGCTGGCGAAATCGCCTCCACCCCGAACATGCCAATGCCCTGTTCCGCCAGCCAATGAATCGCCGGCAGCGACAGCCCCGGGAAATCATGCAGATAGCCCGGCTTGCCCAGCAGGCGCTCATTCGTCGCCATCCAGATCAGCACCGTGTCGCCCTTCTGGATCGTCTGGCCCGAGGCTGCGACGGCGGCCTGCACCTCCTCCAGCGTCGCCGCGGTCTTCAGCGGCACATGGCTGAGGTCGATACAAAATGCCGAGGTGTAGAAATTCTCGAGCGGCATTTGCTCCACCGACAGCGCCCCCGGCCGCGGGTCAAAATGCACCGGCGCATCGACATGGGTGCCGGCATGGTCGCTCATCGACAGATAGACGGCCTTGGAGGTGAAGACCGTATTGCCGGCATATTTCTTCTCATCATGGTCAGCCCAGACCGTCATCACCACCGGCGGGTGGCTCGGATGGGTCTGGGTGCGATGGAAAATCTCGCGCGAGAGATCGACAAATTCAGGCATGGTTCTTCAAATCCCGTTGTTCGGAGCGTCACACATATAGCGGTTGAGATGGTAGGGCTCCATCGCCAGACCAGGGCAGAAGCTCTCGATGATCGGCCGCAGCCGCTCATAGAGATCGTGCATGCCAGCACTCAGCCGCTCGAGCCTCTCGCGCGCCTCCTCGGCATCGCGGGCCAGTTTGGCGATGTCGAGCCTGGTATGGCGGCGATCATAATAGACGAATTCGCCGCCGATCATGGTGTGGCGCACACCGCAACCATCCTCGGCATGGACGAGTTGGTTCACCGTCCAATTATGCGGGATCCAACTCATCGCCGTGAGGTCGAGAAAGACGATATCGGCCTTCATGCCCGGTGCGATGGCGCCAATATCCTTAAAGCCCAGCGCCCGGGCCGAACCGACCGTGGCGGCGTTATAGACCTCCTCCACCGAGGCCCATCGGCTGGGGTCGGGGGTTTGCACCTTGCTCAGCATCGAGGCGTAGCGCATCGCCTCATACATATTGCTGTTATCGGATGAGCTTACGCCATCGGTGCCGATGCCGATATTGACGCCGATATCGAGCGCGCGGCGCAGGCGGAACATCCCATTGCCCAGCCGCATATTGGAGCCGGGATTATGCGCGAGCGAGGCGCCACGCTCGCGGATGATCCGCAGATCATCATCATCGAGCCAGATGCCATGGGCTGCGGTGAAATGCTCATCGATGAGGCCCAGCGCATCGATGTGCTGCACCAGGGTCTTGCCGTATTGGCGCATGCCCACCACGGCCTGCAGCTTGCTCTCGCCCACATGGCTGTGCAGCGCCACGCCATGCTTCTTGGCCAGATCACGGCAGCCGCAGAGGAAACCATCCGAGCAATGATGGGGGATGGTGGGGGCAACGGCGGCGCGGATATCCTGCCCCGCCCAGCGCCAATGGTGCAGAATTTCGCCAATCGCGCCGAGCGTTTCCTCGGGCGGGCGCATGCGCAGCTTGGCGACCTCGGCCTGCAGGGGGGCGGGCATGGAATCAACAAGGCCGGGAATGGCCTCATACATCGTGCGGTCCGCCACCATGGGGGCGACCACGGCGCGCATGCCCAATGCGCTATAGGCTTCGGCCACCGCATCCATCCCATCACGCGAGGGGATGGGGAATTCGTAATAGAGATCATAGGCGGCGGTGCAGCCCTTGCTCACCATCTCGGCGGCGCAGATCAGGGTGGTGAGTTTCTTATCCGCGAGGTTGCGGCCACCGCCCAGCCAGGGCGCGGCGGCGAGCAGCAATTCGAGGGTGAATTTGTCGCCCTGGCCGCGGCTGAGCCCGCCATGGCCATGGGTATGGGCATTGATCAGGCCGGGATGCATGAGCAGGCCCTCGGCATTGACCACCGTGGCACCTTCAGGGGCGGCAAGCCCCAGGCCCATTTCCACGATCACCCCATCCTTGATCAGGATATCGGTGGGGGCGGCGCGGCGCATTGCCGTATCGGTCAGGCGGCCGCCACGGATGAGGCTGACGCCTTGTTTCTGGGTGGCCATTGTCGCCTTTCCTCTCAGGAAGAAGTCACAGATGCTGCCCTGAAGGGGGCTGCGCCCTGAGGCCGCCGCCAGGCCTTCAGTGAAAAAACCGGCCCGAATCGATCACCACGGTTTGCCCTGTCATCGTCTCAGTGCGGCACATGGTGAGCACCATCTCGGCGCAATCATCCTTATCGGCCGCGCGCTTGAGCAGGGCTCCGGCTGCCGAACGCTCGACCTGTTCGGGGCGCAGATTGGCGGTGGCGCGGGTGCCCTCCAGCAGGCCTGGGGCCACGCAATTCACCAGCGCCTCGGGCGCCATGGCCACCGCCATGCAGCGGGTGAGGTGGATGAGCCCGGCCTTGGAGACGGCATAGGCGATGGATGAGCCGGTGGGTCCCAGCCCTGCGACGGAGGCGATATTGACCACCCGGCCAGCCCCTTGCGCCTTCATCACCGGCGCCACGGCGCGGGTGAGGCGCATGGGGCCGGTGAGGTTCACCGCCATCACCTTCTCCCATACCGCATCGGTGAGGGTTTCGAGCTCCGCGAAGGGAATAGCGATATTATAGGCTGCGTCATTGACCAGGATATCAAGCCGGCCAAAGCGGGCGATCACCGCGGCGACCAGCACCTCGGCGGCTTGCGGGTCCTCCAGGTCACAGGGCAGGGCGGCGGCTTGAATTTGGTGGCGGTCGGCCAATTCGCGGGCCACGCCCTCGGCCTGGTCACGGCTGCGGGCATAGACGACGGCGAGGTGCACGCCCTCGCGCGCCAGCGCATGACAGATGCGCTGCCCCAAGCCGCCATTGCCGCCGGTGACCACAGCCACCTTACCCCTGAGTTCCATGCGTAACCTCCTGTCTTATGACGAAGGTTGCGCCCGGAACGGCGCGGGCCGCAAGCCGTGCTTCAGTAGGTCTCCGGCACGTAGAGTTCGACTGGCAGGGTGCGACGCTCATAATTCGGGTCAAAGACGCGCTCTGGCAGGCAGATCGGTTGGTGCGGCACCTCCTCATAGGGAATGAGCGAGAGCAGATGGGCGATGCAGTTCAGCCGTGCCCGCTTCTTGTCATTGCCTTCAAGGATGTACCAGGGCGCTTCGGGAATATTGGTGCGCTCAAACATATCCTCCTTCGCCTTGGTGTATTGCTCCCAGCGGATGCGCGATTGCAGGTCCATGGGCGAGAGCTTCCACTGCTTGATCGGGTCGTGGATGCGCATGAGGAAGCGGTATTGCTGCTCCTCATCGGAGATGGAGAACCAGTATTTGATGACGATGATGCCGGAGCGGACCAGCATGCGCTCGAATTCCGGCACGTCGCGGAAGAAATCCTCGACATCGGTCTCACTGGCGAAGCCCATCACCCGCTCGACGCCGGCGCGGTTGTACCAGCTGCGGTCGAAGAGCACGATTTCGCCGGCGGCGGGCAGATGCGAGATGAAGCGCTGGAAATACCATTGCTTCTTCTCACGATCCGAGGGGGCGGGCAGGGCGACAACCCGGCAGGTGCGCGGATTCACCCGCTGGGTGATGCGCTTGATGGCGCCGCCCTTGCCGGCGCTGTCACGGCCCTCGAATAGCACGACGACCTTGAGGCCCTTATGCATCACCCAATCCTGCAGCTTCACCAGCTCGGATTGCAGCCGCAGCAATTCGCGGAAATAGAACGTCCGGTCTATCCCCGGCACCTTGCGGGCCTGATGCAGGGCGCGCAGCTCGGGCGGGATGCGGCTATCATCGATCTCCTGCTCCAGCTCCTCATCGAAATCATCCTGCAATTCGAGGTCGAGCCAGGATTTTTCGGTCGGATCATTCATCGGTTCAGACATTGGTCATTCTCCCTCGCCACGCGAACGGCACGCAGGGCCGCATGGCTGCGCCAGATATTCAGTGTTTGTTGATGCCCGGCCTGGGGGTTGTTGTCATCCCCGGCAATGATGACAAATAGGCGCAAGCGGGGTTCAGCCCGCGCCCAATGCGAGGGCGGCGGCGACGCGGCGGGCGAATGCGGCCGGGTCGCGCGGGCCATCGCCATCCTGAATAAGGGCGAGGTCGAGCAGCACGCCGGCGGTCTCGGCCAATTCGGCCTCGGGCAGGGATGGCTCGGCCAGGCGGTGGATCAGGCTGTGGCGGGGATTGACCTCCAGCACCGGCAGCAGCCCCGGCGTGTCGCGGCCGGCGCGGCGCATCATCCGGCTCATTTGCAGGTCTGGCCCATATTGCGGCGCGGTGAGGATGGCAGCGCTTTCCACCAGCCGCTCGCTCGCCCGCGCATCGGAGATATGGTCTTTCAGCATTTCCTTGAGCAGGGGCAAGAGGCGCTCCAGATCGGCTGCCTCGCCCGCCACGGCCTCGCCCTCGATCTTGGAGAGATCGACAATGCCTTGGGTGATGCTGCGAATGGGCTTGGCGTCGAACATCGCCAGCCGCTCGGGCCAGAAGGCATCGATGCTGTCGCCGAGCAGCAGCACCTCCACCCCCTTGGCGCGGAAGCCTTCGATTTGGGGCGATTTGGCCAGGGCGGCGGGGTCCTCACCCACCAGGATATAGATCGCCTCCTGGCCCGGTTTCATCCGGGCGACGTAATCGGCGAGCGATGTCCAGCCCTCAACCGAAGAGGAGCGGAAGCGCAGCAGGGCGGCGACATCCTGGCGATGCTCGGCATCCTCCCAGACGCCTTCCTTCAGCACCGGGCCGAAATTCTCCCAGAAGCTGGCATAGCGTTCGCTATCCTTGGCCTGGGTCTTGAGTTCGGAAAGGACGCGGTTGGTCACCGCCTTGCGGATGCGCGCCAGCACCGGGGTGGCTTGCAGCATCTCGCGGCTGACATTGAGCGGCAAATCCTCGGTATCGACCACGCCATGCACGAAGCGCAGGAAGGGCGGCAGCAGGGCAGCGCTCTCGGTGATGAACATGCGCCGCACATGCAGGCGCAGCCGGCTGTCACGCTCACCTTCCACCGCCTGGAAGGGCTTCATGCCGGGAATAAAGAGCAGGGCGGTGAATTCCATCACCCCCTCGGCGCGCCAATGCAGCGTGGCCCAGGGGCTGTCAAAGGCATGGGCGACATGGTGGTAGAAGGCCTGGTATTGCTCTTCCGTCACCTCGGATTTGGCTTTGCGCCACAATGCCGTGCCCTCATTGGCCGGCTCATCCACCCCTTCGCGCGCGACGGTGATGGGGATGGTGATGTGGTCCGCCCATTTGCGGATAATGGCTTGCAGGCGGGCGGGTTCGAGGAATTCCTCGGCATCGGCTTTGATGTGCAGCACGATATCGGTGCCCGGTTCAGCCCGGCTGCCGGGGGCGAGGGTATAGGCGCCTGGC